>Ga0335394_10009129_pt1 | contig 11172 bp, 11 predicted proteins | sample MAT03_FD_205741 | JGI IMG/M metagenome (GOLD analysis project Ga0335394, IMG submission 205741) | Freshwater microbial communities from Lake Fryxell liftoff mats and glacier meltwater in Antarctica - MAT-03 (spades assembly) (version 2) ... | reverse complement strand
GTCGGTCGCCTGACCGAGGACATCCAGGGCATCCAAGTGGTGAAGGGCTTCGCCCGCGAACGCGAGGCCACCGCCGCCTTCGCCCGCGCCACCGACGCGGTGCGCGACCAGCAGCGCGCGATCTTCTGGCGTATCAGCCTGTTCGGTCCGGGCATGGATCTGCTGTCGCAGTGCAACCTGGCGATCCTGCTGCTCTATGGTGGTTGGTTGGTGATCAATGGTGAGCTGCCGCTCGGCGCCGGACTGGTGGTGTTCAGCGGCCTGCTGCAGCAGTTCAGCGGCCAGGTATCGAACATCTCCAACATCATCAACTCGGTGCAACAGAGCCTGATCGGCGCCAAACGCGTGTTCGAGATCATCGATGCGCCGGTGGAGGTCGACAACCAGCCGAACGCTGTGCGACTGATCAAGGCGACAGGCGCCGTGCATTTCGAAAAAGTCTCGTTCGCCTACCGTCCAGGCGAAGACGTACTCACCAACCTCACGCTGGAGGTCAAACCCGGCCAGTGCGTGGCGATCCTGGGCGCGACCGGCGCCGGCAAGAGCACACTGATGTCGCTCATCCCGCGGTTCTACGATCCCACTGCCGGCCGCGTAACGCTCGACGGCCATGATCTGCGCACGATCGATCTCGACGATCTGCGCCGCAACATCGGCTTGGTGTTCCAGGAGAGCTTCCTCTTTTCCAACACCATCGCCGCCAACATCGCTTTCGGCCATCCGGAGGCGACGCAAGCGCAGATCGAAAACGCCGCGAAGATCGCCCAGGCGCACGATTTCATCACCGCGCTGCCCAGGGGCTACGACACCGTGCTTGGTGAAAGCGGCACTGGCCTGTCTGGCGGCCAACGGCAACGCTTGGCGATCGCGCGCGCGGTGTTGCTGGAACCAGCGGTGCTGCTGCTCGACGATCCGACGGCGGCGATCGATCCGGCGACCGAGGACGAGATCCTTGCCGCGATGGACACCGCCATCGCCGGACGCACCACCTTCATCATCGCCAACCGCGTTTCTACGCTGCGCCGTGCGGATCTGATCGTGGTGCTCGACGACGGCCGCATCGTCCAGCACGGAACCCATGAAGAACTGATGCGCCAGGAAGGCCCGTACCAGGCAGTGGCCAAGCTCCAGTTGATCGATGATGTCGATGATTCGGATGACGTACCCGCCGCGCACCCAGCGACCCCCTCCGACGCGCAAACCCCGCGTGTAACGGACCTCGGACATCGGACATCGGACATCGGACCAGGGGCAATCCCATGACCCCCGACACCGGCGCCATCCGTCGCCGTCGCTCACAACTTAAGCTGACGCAGGTCATCCGGCCGCAGGACGAAGAGGACGATGTCGAACGCCGACCACTCGAATGGAGCCTCATCCGCCGGTTGTTCACCTATGCCGCGCCCTACCGCTCGCTGGTGACCTGGCTGATCATCCTGGTCGTGATCCGTTCGATCCAGTTGCCGCTGTTGTCGTGGACCATCGCCTGGGTCATCGGCGGACCGATCACCAATGGCGACTGGGCCGGAACCGTTACTGGCGCGACGTGGTTCTTGGCCATCGCGGTGTCGACCATCGTGTGTTTCCATTTCCGCCACCGCCTCGCCCTGCAGCTGGGTGAGGGCGTGGTGCACGATCTGCGCATCGCCATCCACGAACACCTGCACCGGCTGACCATGGGCTACTTCACTCGTACCCGGCTGGGGCGCATCATCGGCCGCGTCACCGGTGATGTGGAGTCGGTCCGCAGTGGCGTGCAGGACGTGCTGTTCATCAGCATTGTGCAGGCGGGACAGATGCTGGTCGCTGCCGCACTGATGTTGTGGTACGACTGGGCGTTATTCCTGGTGGTCGTCGCGCTGGCGCCGGTGCTGTGGCTGATCAACCGCCATTTCCGCGTGCGCATGAGCCGCGCGTCGCGTGATGTGCAGGAAAGTTTCAGCCTCATCACCGCCACCTTAGCGGAGTCCGTCAATGGCATTCGCGTGACGCAAGGATTCGTACGCCAGGACGTCAACGCCGGACTGTTCCGCTCGCTGATCGTCGACCATGCGCGTAACAACATGAACGTGGCGCGGACCTCAGCGGTATTCGTCCCGTTGCTCGACTTCAACAGCCAGGTGTTCATCAGCATCATGCTGTTCATCGGTGGTTGGCAGGCGCTGAGTGGCACCACCGGGATTGAAGACATCATCATGTTCTTCTTCCTTGCCGGCATGTTCTTCAGCCCGATCCAGGTGATCGGCAACCAGTTCGGGCAGGCGCTGGTCGCCATGGCCGGCGCTGAACGTGTCTTCAAGTTGCTCGACACCAAACCGGATTGGGAGGATGCGCCCGACGCCAAGCCGTTGCCGCCGATCCAGGGCCGGGTGGAGTTCCGCGATCTTGGCTTTGGTTATGATCCGGCACGGACGGTCCTGCACGGCATCTCGTTCATCGCCGAACCTGGGCAGACCATCGCGCTGGTGGGCCACACTGGCTGCGGCAAATCGACCATCATCAATCTGATCGCCAAGTTCTGGTTACCCACCACCGGCGTGCTGCTGATCGATGACCATGAGGTGCGCGCCATCGCCACGGATTCGCTGCACCGGCAGATGGGCATCGTAACGCAGGCCAACATCCTGTTCTCCGGCACGGTGATGGACAACATCCGCCTCGGACGCCCAGAAGCGACCGATCAGGAAGTCATCGAAGCGGTACGAAAGCTCGGCATCCTTGATCTGATCGCCGAACTGTCGAACGGCTTCAACACCACCGTCGGTGAAAAAGGCAGCGGCGTCTCGCTCGGTCAACGCCAACTGATCTGCTTCGCTCGCGCAATGCTCGCCAATCCGCGCATCCTCATTCTTGATGAGGCCACCAGTTCGGTCGACGCGATGACCGAGTCACGCCTGCAGGCCGCGTTGGAGACGCTGCTCAAGGGCCGCACCTCGTTCGTTGTCGCTCATCGTCTGTCGACCATCCGTGATGCGGATCAGGTGCTGGTACTCGACCACGGCCGGATCATCGAACGCGGGCGGCATCAAGAACTGCTGGACCTGGATGGGACCTACGCCGAGTTGCATCGGCGGTTCAGTGCCCAAAGTAAGGACAGTCTCTAATTTCAAAATGTGCCTGCTATTCGCGAAAGGGAAACATGCATCTCTTCCTTCTCCTCCTGCTGATGAGCGTCACCTCGCTCCTTTCCGCTCAAGACATGGCAATGATCTCAATCGTAACCTCGGAAGAAATCACCGTAGATGGGCGTGCGATCGATGGAATCACGACTCTTTCGGCAATCCTCAAAGACGAAGAAATCTGTAATGACCTAACACATGTCTGGAATCATGCACTCATAGATTCGGCGGAAATCCCGAAAGAGAACATTCGATTCACCATCTCCATTTCTCTACTGTCTCGTGGAATTCAGTACGATGTCCTTCTCTGCAAAGACTCGGATGGCAACAAATCATCTTTCCTTAAGGGGACGGATGAAAATCGAAAAATCCCAGTAGAACAGGCCTTGGCTTTGATCAATCGCTTTTCGTTTCTGAAGGTCACGCTAGTCAAGTAAGACCGCTGCCCTATGGAATTCAGGGGAATGGACGCGGCGCGTGGTGCTCCGCCAATAGCGCTTGGTAGTCCTTCTCGTCAATCTCGTACGCACCGAAGCGCTCCATGTGTGGCGTCTGCTGCTGACAATCGAGCACGGCGAAGCCGTTGGCTTGCAGACGTTCAACCAACGCCATGACGCACAACTTGGACGCATCGGGAGCACGATGGAACATGCTCTCGCCACAGAAGATCCCGCCGAGCACCAAGCCATAACAACCACCGACCAGATCGCCGCCGGCATCCCATGCCTCGACCGAATGGGCGTGGCCCTGGTCGTGCAAGGCGGTGTAGAGCCCCTCGATGTCGCCAGAGATCCACGTGCTGTCGCGATCGGCGCACGCCGCAATCACCTTGGTGAACGCACGATTGATGGTGATCGAGTACGGTCGGCGATTACGCGCGACCTTGTCCAGACTCTTCGGCACCTGCCAGGTATCCCAGGTGATGATCGCACGCGCCTGTGGCCGGTACCAGCGCAGGCGACCGGTTTTGGAATCGGCCATGGGGAAACAGCCCTGCCGATAAGCGGCGAGCACCACCTCCGGGGTGATGACGAAGCCATCGGCGTCGATCACCGCATCCTCGTTCATGCGCCAAAAACTCCGGCCAAGTCGCGCGGTGAGGCGATGGTCGCATCTACCGTTTCTCCGTCGGTATGGCCCATGCCCCAACCACAGAACAGCACCCGGCAACCCGCCGCGCGGCCGGCGCGGATGTCGGTGTGGTGATCACCGATCATCCACGACTGCGTCGCGTCGCCGTTGAGCTCGCGCAAGATCGAACGCAGTTGTCCGGGATCCGGTTTGCGTGGGCCATCACCACCGCGTACGGCCACAAAGCGATCCGTGATGCCGCAGCCCTGCAAAATCGCGTGCATAAAGGCATCCGGTTTGTTGGTCGCCACCGCGAGCTGCCAACCTGCGGCACGCAGACGATCCAGCGCATCGACCAAACCAGCAAACGGTCGCGTAGCATCGCAGCAATGATCGCGGTAGTGCGCCTCGAAAGCGTCTTTCGCTGCAGCGCGTTTGCTTGACTCGGGTACCAACCGTTCGATCAGCTTGTCGACACCATCACCAACGTAGCTGACGACCTGAGCCAACGGCAACGCCGGCAGACCCACCGCCCCACGCGCATGATTGCCAGAAGCCGCCAAGTCGGCACGGCTGTCAATCAGGGTTCCATCAAGGTCGAAGATCAGGACGCGCGTCATGGTGATGCAGCAAGCTGACGCCACCCACCATCATCGTCCAGGTGTCTTCTCTCAGGCCTTCGGGTCCATCTGTTCCCACTCGCCGCTGCCGCCCATGTCTTCCGCCTTCGGCAACATGCTGATGGCGAAGATCGTCAGGTCGTCATCGAGCTGGCCCTTCACGTGGGCGATGACGTCTTCGGCGATCGCATCGACGGTGCCTTGCGCACCCTTGTCGAGGTGGTTCAGCAAGCTGGCGTAGAAACGCAGCTCGCCATATTCGAGCGATTCGCTGTCCATCGCCTCGGTCAGGCCGTCGGTGTACTGCACCAGCATGTCGCCGGGCTGAAGATGGATCATGTCGGCGTGGATGCTGCCGGCAAAGATCGGGCCAGCGGCGAGACCGATGGCCATGCCGGTCTTGCCGACCTTGCGCATGATGGTGTCGCCATCCGCGCTCACCAGGATCGCTGCATGGTGACCGGCGCGGATGCAGCTCACGCTGCCACTGACCGGATCGATTTCGGCAGAAAACAGCGTGATGAACTGACCGGGCAGCAGATCGGGGCGGATCTCATCGTTGAACTGCACCAGCAGGTTGGCGCAGTTCGAGGTGTTGCGCGCCAGAAAGCGCAGCGTTTTCAGCGCGGTGGCCACCACCAGTGCGGCCTGCATCCCGTGACCGCTGACGTCGCCGATGACGATCAATATGCGACCGCTCTTCATGGTGATGACTTCGTAGAAGTCGCCACTGACGCCGCTATGGGGTTTGAAGTGCACGGCGAATTCGTAGCCCTCGACCGTCGGCAGATCGGACAGCATGTTCTGCTGTACGTTGCGTGCTTTGGCCATGTCCGACGACAACACGTTGGTTGCCTGCTGTGCCGTATCGCCACGCCCGATTCCCAGCGCCTGGATCTTGGTCGACAAGGTCTGGCTATCGAGCAGTCGTCCGCTGAGTGCTTCTGGGCAACCACACAACACGCGCGCCATCGCGGTGATGGTGTGCGAGGTGATCTTGCCTTCTTCGCGCACGATGTCGGCGACCAATTCACCGTTGAAGGGGTTGAGCCAGCGACCGTCTTTGCCGAAAATGCGCAGGCGCGGTTCGACCGGCAGCAGGCGCATCAAGTCGATACGCCAACGCACGATTTCCAACTGCTGACGTGGCATCGGCTCGCGATCGCGCCAGGAACCACTTTCGCTCAGGTGCGCACGCGCGGCTTCAGCACGACCCTGGGTCGCAGGGACCGCTTGGCCGCTGTACGGATCAATCCACTGCTGGTCACCCGTCATCACCTGGAACAACGGATCGCTGTCGATCTGGCGCAGCAAATCCGGCGGCAAGGGCCGGCGCATCTGCTTGAGGGAGTGGGGGACGTGGCCCGACGTCGCCCGACGTTGTCCGGTCTGGTTGCTCGTGGGCAGCCCACGACGGCCAGGCTGTTGGCCGTAACGTTGACCAGGTAAAGGTTTACGGGGAGGTAGCGCCACGTCTGAGGTTTCCTGGCGAGTATTTACAAACTGCGCCAGAACGGTCAATGACACCCTGTGCTGCACCGCCTGGGGCGATGGGTGCACCGGGCGGGACTCCTCGGCGCCTCCTTCCGCGCGAATTTGCGCGATTTGCGGGATGCGGGAATAGAGGGTAATGATTCCCGGCAGTTTCCCCATGCGTCGAACCTTTTTCATGATCATTGCCGTTTTCTTGGTCGGATTGATCTCCGTCGTCGGGGTCGCCACCTGGAAGCTGCAAGCCATCCGTAGTTCCATCACCGCTGAACGCGATGGCACCATTGCCCTCTACCGCTTGGGCGGCAAAGCCCATCAGGAACTCCAGTCCTTGGAGGTCGCGGTCGAAGGATTGTTCAAGGCGAAGACCGCAGCGGACCTCGACACGCACGTGCCACCCTGGGCCGGCGTCTAGATCGCCGGGATCGTCGGCCAGGAAGAGCTGGAAGAAAGTCTCGAACTGGTAGAGGAAACCGTTGCGGCCCTCGCCAAATAACCTCGCACCGCACCACTCTTATCCACCCATAGCCACACCCAGGAAATTCATCATGCGTATCGTCCCCGCCCTGCTCGTCGCCCTTGCCCTGCCGTCAGTGTCCTTCGCCGCCGACGCGACCAAGGACAAGAGCGGCTACACGCTCTTCAACCCAACGCCCAAGGACCAGATGCGTGAGTTGTCGACCGATCGCCCCGACACCACCGAGAGCCCGTACAGCGTCGACGCCGGCCACTTCCAGGTCGAATGGGAGGCCCTGAGCGTTGGCCGCACCAAGACCGGGGGCGTCACCACCAAGACCCTCAGCAGTTCAGTGAATGCGAAGGTTGGTCTGACCAACCGCAGCGACCTGCAAGTAGTCATGGAGTTCTTCCGCGATGTCAGCCAAAGCGGCAACGGCGCCGACTTCGATGAATCCGGCATCGGTGACCTGGACATCCGCTACAAATTCAACCTGTGGGGCAATGATGGTGGTCCCACTGCCGCCGGTCTGATGCCGTTCATCACTTTGCCGACCCACAGCGAGGACTTCGGCGCCAGCCGTGATGTGGAAGGCGGTCTGATCATTCCCTTCGCCACCGAACTCGATGGCGGTTGGGGCTTGGGCGTGATGCTGGAGGTGGACTTTGTGCGCAACGACGCAGATGACGGTCACACCGTCGTCTGGGTCCAGACGGTCACCGCCGCGCACGATATCGTCGGCGACCTCGGCGGCTTCCTGGAATTCGTCAACCTCGCCAGCGCTGACGATGAGGCAAGTTCCGAAGCCTACTTCAACGCCGGTCTGACCTACGGCGTCAACGACGATCTCCAACTTGACGCTGGCACCAACATCGGCCTGACCCAGGCGAGCAAGGATACGCGCTTCTTCCTCGGTATCAGTTTCCGCAAGTAAGCTGGACGCTCTTGAGGATACCTGTGCCCAAGAATCACGGCGCTTAGAGGCGGTTTCACGGCTCATTCCGTAGCGAGCCCGTCCATCGTCGAGCAAGGCAAGGAAGCCGGGCCATTTGGAGCGGAAGCACGGCTGGTCCTGGTGTTAGGCAGCGTGCTGAAGGCGCACGTCAGGAGATGGTGAGCCTGTCCAAGGCCAGCGTCGAGATCACCGACGCCCTGCAGATCATTCGCGCCATCGCCGAGCAGACCAACCTGCTGGCGCTCAACGCCACCATCGAAGCCGCCCGCGCCGGTGAGGCCGGCCGTGGTTTCGCCGTGGTCACTGGAGAGGTAAAGAACCTCGCGCGTCAAAGCGCCGAGGCCACCGTGCGCATCGATGCCCTGCTGCAGGCGGTGCAGAGCCGCGCCCTCAGCGCCAATACTGCCATCACCCATCACCGAAGTCGCCAAAGTGGTACGGCATATCGCCGAAGTGCAGACCACCGTCGCCAGCGCAGTGGAGGAACAGACCGCCACCACGCAGGAGATCGGCAGCGCGGTGAACGAGGTCAATCTGGGGGTGGCCGAGATCTCACGCGCGGTCACCGGCGTCAACGAAACCGCCACCGTCGCCAGTGCAGCCGCGGCGCAGGCGAACGGCGTGGCGAGTAGCTTGAAGGGCGCAGCAAAGAGTCTGGCCGAAGTGGTTGGCCGCTTCCGCGTCTGAATTCTTCTTCGCCGCTTCAGCGTTTGCGCACCGGAGCCGTTGGCGTCGCCGGCAGTTGACCACGCAGCAGCTTGCCGATCTGCCCGGTAAGCCACAGGTAGTGATCACTCGCCAGTCCGTCCTCCTTGAGGAACGGGCTTTCACCCACCGGCGGGGTGTTGGTGGTCTTGAAGATCGCAGTGCCTTCATCCAGCTCGTCGAACATCGCGACGTAGAGCATGGTCGCGCCCCCCTGTTTGGCGGCGACACCCTGGCGCCAGAGGAACTCACCTTTCAGACGCGGGATCTGCTCGAACTTCGCCTGACCGGCGCGCAGGTTGTGCCAGCTGAAGCCGGGCCAGACGACCGGCAGATAATCGCGTTTCTTTTCGCCACACCACGCGACATCCGGCGCGATGGATTTTTTCTGGATGTCGTCAGCCGAACGATCGGCACCGAAACGACCGACCGCCCACGGGCTCAGGATGTCGGCCTTCAGCAGCACACGGTGCAGGTCGGGATCGGTGACCGCATCGCCCTTCTGCTCGCGCCAGTAGTACGGCACGCCGAGCATCACGCAGTTGCCGCCATAGACCGGATCATCCTTCAGCAGGTCGATCAGCCGTTCGCAGTCCTTGAGTGAATACGCGCGATCATCGTTGAAGCCAAGGCCCCACACCGCCACCAACGGCTTGCCGTTGTGTTTGAGGTAGGCCTTGTCGCGCGGATCACGACCGAGCTTCATGCGATCAACCAGATTCTTCCAGTCCTCAATCACCTGGTCGAAGTTGTCGCTGCGCATGCCCGACAGATCGTACATCAGCGCATAGCCGCGACCGTGGCGATTGGCCGCCTCACGCGCGTGCTTCAAGACGGTGTTGCGCTGATTGAGCGACTTGGGATCGCGCACCTCATTGGAGAAGCGCTGCACCAGCGCGCCATCGATGCCGTAGTCCTTCATCCATTGGAAATGCAGGAGCACCGTGGATTTGCGGTAGCTGCTGAACATCTCCGCCACCGCGCCATCAGCGAAACGAAAGTCGGTGGGAAAACGGTCCTCCTTCGGCAATTCAGTGATATCAGGCCAGATCTCGATCGAACACGCCCCGGGAGCGAACTTCCCGCCACGCCCCAGGTGCACCCAGCCACGGCCACTGCCGTCGCCGGGAACACCGAACCACCCCTGGTAGCCGGTGATGACCTTGCCGGTGAGCGTGCTGACATCGGTGCCGGCGACACTCGGGCCGTCATAGGGCGCGAGCTGAGCGACGATCTCTTCGCGCGTGAGTTTCATCTCCTCCGCCAGGGCGACTGTACTGGTGGCGAACATCAGGACGGGAATGAGGAGCCGGAAAATGTTCATGCGTGGACCGTGATGGAATGGTGCGGAAGGGACTGGAGGTGATGACGCTGACTCACCCGGCATGTCGCCGCAATGCCCAAACCGGCAGCGGGTGCACACCGTTCGCGATCGCACAATAGGTATATCCGCCGGTCGCTGTTCATTACGCACCAATCCACAATGCGTCGTCATCGACAGAACCCACCGCCAGGAGCGCGACCGACCCCGGCCGCAGGTGCGCACCAACTACGGAAAAAAACCAATAAAATGGCAGTGGGGATCCGCTGTCGCGGCCAAGACCAGCGACATCACCGACGCCGTGACCGCCACAAACGTCCGATCAAATCCATGATGCCAGCGTAACGCCCCTCGACGCCGACGTAACGTTCAAGGACGTAAAACAGAAAGTAGTAGAAGCGGCACGCCGCCCACAGGCAGATCAGCAACAGGCCGAGTTCGTGCCAGAGATCCTCGTAGAAGACAATACCGACGCCTGTCATCAGCACGATCACCGCGAACATCAAACATCACGCCTTTGGCAATGATCCAAAACCGGCTGGTGAGGTCGCTCATGGGTTGCTCCAGGTCGCCCGCCAAGCAGTAAGTGCCTTCCGCTGCCCTGCGTGCAAGCCGACGCGTGGTCGTCGCTGACGAATGAATTCCTCCGCTTCGGCAGTCGTCCGGCAGGTGCCCTGCCGCAGCAAGAAGGCCGCGACAAAGGTTGCGCTGCGCCCATGACCCATCGCGCAATGCACGTACACACCACCGCGACCACAGTTTTCAGCCATGAAGGCGACACCTCGCTGGATCTGCTCACTCGTCGGCTCACGCGTATCGAGCAATGGTAGGCAGCAGTACTGCGTCAGCCCACGAAAGGCACGACACTCCGCGAATTCGCTGGTGAGATCGAACACGGCCTGCACCCCCCGCTCAAGCACAGGACGTGCCTCCCGGGAGCCAAGGCGACGACCAAGGAATACCCCTGGAACGATTTCGTCGTAGGCTCGCTCGCGTCCGAGTTTGGCGATGAGGAAGAGCAGGCCCAGATTGAGCAGATGCAACGGCAAAAAGATCAGCCAACTGAACAGCGACAAGGTCCCTTTGCACTGATCCTTGAGAAACACCCCCGGCCCGATGATTCCAAAACCGATAGCCAAACCGAAGAAGGAGAGTGCCAGCGTCCCCATCAGGACCTGCACCACGAGGGATTCAACCAGGAAGGTATTCGCTGCGAATCCCATCGCCAGCAAGCCGAACAGCAGGACCTGCTTCATGACGTCTCGGCTCGCAGCGCACGGATCTTGGCCAGAAGTCCCTCGTCCATGATGGCCGGATCACCGTAAGCGTTCGGCGTTCGTTTTGCCGCCTCTCACCCGGTGCTGCGCAGAAAACCATGACGACCATCGCTGGTCATGGCAGAGACCATTCGCGCAGCAGAGCCAAGGCCACGG
>Ga0335394_10009127_pt1 | contig 11173 bp, 6 predicted proteins | sample MAT03_FD_205741 | JGI IMG/M metagenome (GOLD analysis project Ga0335394, IMG submission 205741) | Freshwater microbial communities from Lake Fryxell liftoff mats and glacier meltwater in Antarctica - MAT-03 (spades assembly) (version 2) ... | reverse complement strand
AGTGGCCGGGGCGCGATCCGCGAACAACTCGATCTGGAATGTGCCTTTGTTGGTCACAAATTCCGCAACGTACTTCTTCTTGCTATCAATCCCCATTGCCGGGGCGGAATCGTACTGCTTCATGGGCGAAAAACTCCTATCAAATTGGATGAACTCACAACGTAACGTCTTTAGGATACCACGAATTACCGCCTTTATTGGCGGATGGTGTCAGATAGGTTACAATAGGCTCTCAGCAGTGTTTGAGGTTTGAAACCTCAATGCTTCCTTAATCCTTTAACGAGTCCGCTAAAGACTTTTAAGGGTTTTTGTTATACGCTAGAATAAAGGGAAAAATGTTTGATTATCTCCCCTACCGAAGAAACAACTTTCTCTACTGTCTGGGCAAGCATTGGTGTATGGGCTGGTTTGTATGACTCTCGTTTTGTACATTGAAGATGAACCCAATAATCGGATGCTTGTGCGCCGGATGTTCATGGCGATGGCGTCAGATTTGAACTATGCCGAATCGGATAGCGCACGAGTTGGCATTCAGATGGCGATTGACACGCCGCCAGACATGATCCTGATGGATATCAGTATGCCGGATATGGACGGCCTGACAGCCACAGGGGTGATTCGTCAGACCCCATCCATCAAGGACATCCCCATCATCGCTCTGACCGCGAATGCGATGGAAGGAGATCGTGAACGGTTCATGGCCGCTGGCTGTGATGGCTACATCAGCAAACCTATTGACATCGACACGTTCATCGACACCGTGCGCGACTACCTGAGCAAGATCCCGGATATGTTGAAAAAACGTATCGCTGCTGCTCAGGAAGAGCAGGCCAAAGCGTTGCAAGCTGAGACCGCCAAACCCTTAACCGAAACACAGCGACCTGCCCAATTCGCACAAATGGCACAACTCGCACAGGCTAAGGCCGCCGAAACACCCCCGATTGAAGCGGCCAAGCCCGTAGAAACGCTGACGCCACCGCCCACTGCACCGGTCAAGCCGACAGAGACGCCCAAACCCGCGCCCGCCGCACAAGTCAAGCCAGCAGAGACGCCCAAACCGGTCTCTGAGATCAACGCCGACGAAACGCCTAAACCCGCGCCCGCCGCACAAGTCAAGCCGGTAGAGATACCCGTTACGCCCCCCGTACTCGAGACATTGGTGGTAAAATCCGAAAATCAGGGGGAGAAATCCCTGTTACAGACCACCGTAACTGAAGCAGCGGCTGTCGTAACGCCCAAATCAGAGGATGTTGCTGAAGCAAAATCAGCCCAGACGCCAGAAATCATTGAAATGCGAAACGCGCAGCAGCAAGAAGTAACCAATGGAGGTGATCAGTGATGGTCGAAGAGCGCAAGGGAATTGACCCGACAGATGCACATGTCCTCGTGGTTGAGGACACCGTACCCAATTTTATGCTGATTGCCCGGATGCTCAATCACATGGGCGTGCGCCGCTGCGAGTGGAAAACATCCGGTTGGCAGGTCGTACAATATGCCGAGATGCTACCCCGCGTAGACTTGATCTTGTTGGACATTCGTCTACCGTATAACGACGGCTATGCGGTGTTGGAAAAAGTGCGCCAAAACCCGAAGCTGAAAAACACCGTCGTCTGTGCCGTGACCGCTGAGGCCAGTGAAGAGCAGATGCGACGCGCCCAAAAAGCCGGTTTCAATGGCTTCTTGGGCAAACCCCTAGACCCGGATCGCTTCCCAGAGCAGATTAAACGTTTGCTGAACGGGGACGCGGTTTGGGAGTGGCAATGAGTCGCCTAAGCCACGAGGCTGACTGTTTCACCAACGATCAATCCGTGCGATGACACGCAGCGGTGAGTGGGGGATGTAATGGGCGCTAACAGCCTGTTAATGCGGATAGACCAATGGTCACGCAGCCAAGCACCGCCGCGTGTGCTTTGGGCTGGCCTCACCTCATACCCCCAAACTGCCGCCCCCGCTTTCGCCGGGGCGCGTCTGCTTGAGATAGCCCATACGCTGCCCGTCACCCGCTTAGGTTCACAAGGAAGGTAGAGATGGCAGAACAAGGAACATCTCGGTCAGTTTCAGTCAATGTACTCGCTGCGCTAACCACAGCTCAAAAATTAATAGCCGGGGTCATCACGGTCAAAAATGAGCGTGAACTTTTAGAAAATGCGGCCAAAGAATTTGCTCAACTCTTGCGGGTTGATTACACCGGGATGTTGATGTCTCAAACCGATGGCTCTGCCCGTGTCACGGGCGAATATCCGCTGTCCGCCCAGCTAGAGGGTCTCATAATGTCGCCGGATGTGCGCCTGATTTCCGAGAAGTGTGTCAGCGGCCAAATCGCGATGCTCGAAAACATCGCAGATAGCGGATTGTTGTCACAAAAAGCGCGTGAGGCGTTCTCGCAAGCCAAACTCAAGGCGCTGGCATTGCTGCCGATGGGCGACCAGAACGGGCGCTGGATCGGCGCTGTGATGCTCGGTTTCATAGATGAATTGACGCTAGACATCAACACCGTCGATACGGTCTCGGTGTTGGCGCGGCAAGTCGGTAGCCTCGTTTTGGGCGTGCGGCAAGTCGAACGCACCGGCAAACAAGTCAGCCAACTCACCACATTGCTCACCCTCAGCCAAGTTCTGGGGGGCGTCGAAAACGAGCAAGACCTCGGCTATGAGGTCGCCAAAACCATCGCTACAGTTCTGCCGCTAACACAATTCGCAATGCTGCGTGGGGATCCACACACCCAAACGCTGAAACTGGTCGCCCGCTGGGCGAGCGGCGGCCCTCAAAAAATCCAACCCGATCAGCCCGTCTCGCTCAATGTCGGCCAAACGCTCATCAGCCTGATTGGGCAGACCGACGAACTGGTTGATGTGCCGGATTTCAGCGCCGCTACGCCGCCCTTACAAGGTTTGCTTCAGATGGCGAATCACAGTGGTTTGGCCGCTCCGCTGCGCGTAGGGGAGGATCAGGTTGGGGTGGTGGTGGTCGAGTCTGACGACATTTTCGCCTATAATGAGGCCGATAAGCTGGTTTTCAGCCAGTTGGTCGCGCAGATGAATGTCACACTGACGCGATTGAACACCTCATTCGTCCTAATGCGATCAGCCACGAGCAGCAATGCGGTTAATACGGTCAGCCAGCAAATGCAATCCGAGACCAGCGCGCAAGGCGTCTTGCGCGGCGGCACGCTGGCGACCTTGCACGCCCTCAACGCGACGCGAGTCAGCGTCCGATTGGGCAAGCCTAACGCCGACGCCAATGGGGGCAATGATACATACGCCGACTCCAACCGTAATGGCACACAGAAGACGCGAGGATAGGCTATGAGCGCAGAAATTCGCAGTATCACATCATCCGCCTACATTTCACAGCACGCGCTGGACGATGTAAAGCGTCGCTTTTCTACAGGCATCGCGCTTTTGGTTTTAATCGTGCCGCTTGCCTTGGTCATATTTCGCGTCGCATCGGGTGACAGCCAAACGCTAGACTTTCAGACTCTGCTCTCAACCGGCCTCGAAATCGTCGTCGGTATTTTCGCCTTTTTCCTCATCCGCTCCGGCAATTTTGTCGCAGCCGGGGTCATGCTTAGCGCGGCAGTCTTATTCGATTATTGGGTCACACCCGAAACCGAAATCCGCACGCTATTGGGTTTGATTGGCGTCACCGCAGCGGCAATATTGACCGGATCACGCTATTATTTGTTCGCGCTGGGCGTGGTATTGGTCGGTCAATCACTCAACATTATCACTCAGGTTCAAGCTGCCGATAACACCCTAACACAAGAGACCGTCAACACGATCATCTCAACGGCGCTCATCATCCTGACCTCGCTGTTCTTCCGTTACTTCAACAACCTCGCCCAATCCACCGCAGGTCGCGCATCTGTTGCCAACCAACGCCTTGACGCCGTGGCGACGATTGGTCGCCAAACCGCCCGCCTTTTGAACTATGAAGAACTGATTTCTACGGCTGTGGATTTAATTAAGGCACAATTTGGATTTTATCATGTCCAAATTTTCTTGGTGGATGATCGCCGCGAATATGCCGATCTGGTAGCCAGCACCGGTGAGGCGGGTCACCGCTTAATGGAGCGCCATCACCGCCTAGCCGTCGGGTCAGACTCGGTGATCGGGCGCGTCACGCTGTCCAACGAGTCGATTTTGGTCAATGACACCGAAAATGATCCCGGCCACGCCTTCAACCCACTGCTGCCTGATACCCGCGCAGAACTCGCGCTGCCGATGCAAGTATTGATTGACAACCAGACGCGAGTCATCGGGGCATTAGACGTACAATCCACCGAGGCGCTGGCCTTCACCGCCTCCGATATTCAAGCGCTTCAAGCGCTGGCGAACCAAATGGCCGTTTCAGTTCGCAACGCCCGTTTATTCGAGGCACAAGCCGCCAGCCTGATTGAAAATGAGCGACTTTTCGCAGATGCCCAAAAGAATCTAGAAGAGATTCAGCGTCTGAACAGTCAACTCACTCACCAAGCGTGGGACGGCTTTTTGAAGGCCAATTCAGACCTTGCTGGCGTGACTGCCACCTCGCAAGGCGTGAGCGAAAATCAGGACTGGACGACTGAGATGCTGACGGCCTCTAGCGATAAAGCCCCTGTCACCACCACCACCGAAAAAGGTCAATCGCTTATCACCGTCCCGATCCTCTTACATGGTGAGGTCTTAGGCGTCATCGAAGTCGAAGGCAGCGACGCACGCGGTCTGGATGTGCTGCCGACGTTGGTGTCGATTTCTGACCGCATGGCTTCAGCACTGGAAAATATGCGCTTGGTCGAGGAAGCCCAAGCGGCCTCCGCACAAGAGCAGCGCATCAGCGCGATGGTCACACGCTTCCAAGAAGCCGAGACCATCGACGAATTATTACAAATCACCCTCGCGGAACTTTCCGAGACATTGGACGCCAAAGGCGGGTCTATCCGCGTCGGCTTGACACAAGGCGCGCAAACAGCGCGATAAATGAGGAGGTAGCGCATGGCACAACGAGGAGTATCGCGAGGGCCGTTAGCCCTGCTGGTAGAATTTGAAGACCGCGTAGACAGCCAACGCGCACGCGGATTGACAAACATTGGGCTACTGATGACCATCGCTGGGGTCATTTTCCTGCTGAGTCAAATCGCCCTCCAAATCATCACGCCCAGCGCCACGCCAGCATCCGGCTTCTATTACGTCATCACCTATATCGGGCCAGCCTTATCATTCGCCACCTATCAGGCGGCGCGGCGCGGTCAGTTGGGATTGGCGTCGGGGGCGTTTATCGCACAGACGATTTTGTTCTCAGTCACGTTGGTCGGAGGTAATTTATATCTCGCCAATGTCGTGATGTTCAGCATCCCGATTGCGGCGGCTGGCGGTTTGCTACGGCGATCCGGCGTCATCGTTACCACGGTGGTCATGATGATCATGCTCATCATCTACGCCATCGGACAGCGCCAAGACTTGACGGTTGTCACGCTTATACCATCTGCCAGCGTCGTTAATGATTTGCTCGTGGTGGCTTTCACGCTAGTCGTCAATGCAGCACTGTTATATGGGTTCGCCGGGTGGGCGCCGTTGGTGGCCGCCGATGCCCAACGTGACGTACTCTCACTCCAACGAGTGGCGGCCTTTGGCGCGTCATTGGACATCGACGATGAAAACCGGCTGATGGGTCAAGCCTTATCCTTCGCCCGTAGCGAATTGAAATTTTCATTCGCCCAAATTTATCTGGCTGGGGCGGGGGGCTACCTTGATGAGCGCGTCCGAGTCATCCCCGGCGGGCAGAACCGTATTGAGCGTTCAAGCTTCAGTGGGCTGCCAGAAGCCAGCGCCGTGCGCGAATCGGCTGTCGTGCGCCGTACCTTGCGCGTGACTCGCGCTGACTCTTATCTGCGACGCACACACTTCCTACCCACCAGTGTGTGTGGTGCGATTCTGCCGCTGGTCTACAACGACAATCTATTGGGCGTTTTGGACGTACAACACGAGGCCATTGAGTTCATCCCTGATTACCAACTTCTGACGCTGCAAACGCTCGCAGATAACCTCGCCGCGACGCTCATCGCCGTCCGCCAATCCATGGCCTTAAAAACCACCGTGCGCCAACAAGAAGAGACCGCGCAAGCCTTGCGCGTGCGCCTACAAGAGTTGACCTCTGGATCGCGTCGCGCCGCTCAACGCACCGGTCAGCGCATCGCGGGGTATGACATCGCTCAAGACGGTCAGCTCGTCCCGTCAACCGATATGCCAGAAATCCTGCGCGCCGGTCTGGAGAGCAGTGAGCTTCAGGTCATCACCGATGGCAACCAACGGATTATCCGGCTCCCCATCAGTCTGCGTGATGAGCAGTTAGGCGTGATGTCATTCACCTTACCGGGTGGAAAACCGCTGACCGAACGCCAGATTGAGACGGCCAAAGTCGTAGCGAACCGTTTGGCGCTGGCGCTGGAAAACAAGCGTCTATCCGAACAAACCCGCGCACAAATTGACCGTGAACGTATTGCCAGCGATATCTCGAGCCGCCTGATCAGCGCCACCGATGTAGACAGCGTGCTGTTGGTAGCCGTCGAAAACTTCCGTGAAGTATTGGGGGCGATCAACTCGCGCATCACGGTTCAACCGTTCACCCCGCCCGCGTCCGAACAACCGACCATGATCGAGGTTGCAGCCGAACTACAACCACAGCCGGTGGAGGACAAAGCCTGATGAATACCCTTATCAATGCCTTAAATATGCGCCGCTGGGCGCTGGGGACAAAGCTGGCTGTCGCCTTCAGCTTTGCCTTCATCTTTATGATTATCTTGTTCGTGACCGCATACGAATCGAAAATTCGCACCGAAACCGAGACTCAGCTTCGGAATTATGTGCTTCAGACCGCGCTCACTCGTCGCGCTCGCCTAGAAGGGGAGCTACAACAAGCTCTCGACTCGCTGGCGGAAGCCTCGCAAGCCAGCTATCTGCGCCCGCGCTTGCTACGAGTCATCCGTATCACCGGCACACCGACTGGCGCAGACATCGTATCCCGCGCCGAGGCCACCGACCTCATCCGCTTCCGTCTGATTGAAAATAAGCTGTTCGATAATGTCCGCGTTTTAACCCTGCAAGGCGTGGTTAGTATCTCGGCACAGCCTACCGACCTACCAGCCTCCGACCTTGATCTCGTGGGCGCCAATAATGTCGGGACGCCGGGCTATCAAGGCGCGTTGGACGCCCAACTCTTGGGCGAGAATCAACGTATCATCGTCTATCGCACCCCCGGCGGCGAAGACCGGGTTGAAGTCGTGCAAATCCTCGCCTTTGACGGTGAAGTCGTTGGCTATGTGATTGGCCGCATCAATGTGCAATCGGTCATCCTCGACAGCATCACAGACCGAGGCGAAAACACGCCGGTCAATATCACCAGCTATCTGGCAACACGCGGCGGCAACGTCTTGGCCGATTTGACGGTGCGCCCGCAAGCGTTGGCGTCCGCCCGCCGCAGCCCGATTGGTCTGGCGCTGGCAGGTCAGAACGGGTTTTCTGACTATGTGATCTCGAATTTCGATGTCCCCTTGATTGGTCACTATCAGCCTGTGCCGAATACCGCGCTGGCCTTGATTACCGAAGCCCCCAATGACATCCTTCAAGGCGCATTTTCGGCGACGGTGTTCTATGACAATCTTTGGGTCGTCCCCGTCACGGCCTTAGTGCTGGCGGGCTTGGGGTTCCTGCTCTGGCGCGACATCACCAATCCGATCAGAATTGCACAAAAAATCGCCCATTCGGGCATCGAAGGCGACTTAGAGTTTGAAATCCCCAGCGTGACGCGCCGCGACCTGCTGGGGCAGTTGACTCGCGATTTGGTTAGTTCTCGCACGCAATCACAAGACTCGTTCGTCGGGCTGTCACGCCGCCTAGAAATCCGCCAGCGCGACATCCAAGCCACGCAAGAAGTAGGCCGTTTCGCCTCGAATCAGCGCGACTTGCAAAAACTGATGGAAGAAGTGGTGAACCTGATTACCAACGTCTTCCCCAACATCTACCACGCGCAAATTTTCTTGAACGACGGTCAGAGCGAGTTCTCGGTACTGCGCGCTTCAACCGGTGAAGCGGGTCGTCAGCTGTTGGCACGCGGCCATCGGTTGCCCATCGGCGGTCAATCCGTGATTGGCCGTACCACCAGTGAAGGGCGCATTACGGCGGTACTCGACACCGACTCCAGCGATGTCCACCGCAAAAACGACCTGCTCCCCAACACCCGCGCAGAGTTAGCCATCCCGCTGCGGATTAACCAACAGGTCATCGGCGCATTGGATGTGCAGAGCTTGACGCCCAACACGTTCACCGACGACCAAACCAGCACACTACAATCCATGTCCGACCAAATCGCCATCTCGCTCGAAAACGCCCGTCTCTACCAAGAATCGGTCAAGGCTCTGGAAGAAATCGCCCGTACCAACCGCGATAATTCCGCCGCCGCGTGGCGTCAGCATTTGTTCGGCGCACGCACGCAAGAGATGACCGCGTGGAATGGCCTCAGAACCACCGTCGATACTGAAGCCCTGCGCCAACAAGCCATCCGATCCGGGATGACGCAAATCGGCGCAATCACCGACACTCGCACCATCCCACTGGCCGTCCCCATCAAGCTGCGTGGTCAGATCTTGGGCGCGGTATTATGGGAACTGCCGCTGGTCGAATATTCCGATGACAAAGTGGCGCTGGCCGAAGAACTGGTCAGCCGCCTCGCGGTTTCACTCGACAACGCTCGCTTGTTCGAGGACAGTCAACGCGCCGCCGAACGTGAGCGCGTCGTCAACGACATCGCCTCAAAGATCACCGGTCAAACCGATATCGACACCATCCTCAAGACCGCCGTCCGCGAAATCGGCAAGGCTATCGGGACGGATAACGTCAATGTCCGGCTAGGAGTGCGTGGCGAAAATAAGGAACGCGGCAAAACTGGCCCGCTCGGAAAGCCTAAGACCGGCCCCTTGGTCAATGGGCAGCACGCTAACGGCACGAACGGGCATCATAACGATGCAGAAGGCAGCCCCGATGATGACTAAACAGCCCCTTCGCAAACGGGAGGACGTAACGCGATGACCGCCACATTCAAACGTATCTCAGCCCCGAACCCGACCAAACGCTCGCTACAACAGCGGATGCGTTTTCGCCTGATGCCCATCTTCATCCTGTTGGTGGTGCTGGCGATGATCCCCGCCGCCGCTTTGCCGCGAATCCGCGAGTTAGAACAGCTTGCCACCCAACGCAGCGATGTCCTGAACGCGCTCTCGCGGGATGTCAGTGATCTGCTGGCGCGCTCGGTCACAGATGTTGCGGCGCTGGCGACCAGTTCGTTCGTGCGCGCCTATAACGACGAAGTCGTCCGAGTCGAAAATCCGGTCGCGCCGCCCGCCCGCCTACGACTCGCCCAACGCGACATGCTACGTGCGTTGGCAGACCTCGTGACCCGCAACCCAGAACGCTATCTCTCCATCCGTTACCTCACCCGTGATAATGCGGTTTGGGGCGAAGTCGTCAATAATGCCGGCGGGCAAATCACGCTGGGGTCAAGTTTTCGGGCGCGCGCACCGGAAGAACAAGATGACTCGTTCATCGCGCTGGTCGCTGACGAGACCAATAATGAAATCCGCTTGGGCGAGGCCAATTTTGAGGATGATTACATCCGCATCTATGCCCCGATCCCGTCGCGCTCTGGGGAGGTCATTGGTGGTATTTTGGCGCTAGATGTCAACTTAATCGCCTTCAACGCGCCCCTGAGCCAAGTTAACGATAACGCTTCAAGTTTATTCGCCCAAGCGCGCCGCTCGTTGTTGATCAATAGCCGTGGGCAATTGATCGCGGGATCCGAAATAGATCAGGATTTTGATGACGCCCGCACCTTCATCAGCCAAAATCCCGGCAGCGCCCAAGACCCCGGCAATGTCGTCAATATCACCAACGGTGCGGATCAATATTCCACGGCGCGAATCGACCCGTATATCGGGCTTGACCTGCCGTGGCGGTTGGCGCTGATTGACGATACCCCGCTGCTACTGTCCAGCACCAACGCTTTCTCGCTGATTTCGGTTTCACTGGTCTTAATCACCGGCGTCATCTTATTGCTGATCTTAGACCGCATCTTGTCCAGCACCCTAAGCCCGCTGGAGTCCGTGGTCACGAGGGCGGCAGAACGCCTGACCACCACCGAAATCCCACGCCTTAGCACCAGCCAAGTCGCGGCGGTATCGGCTCGTGAAAATCCCCGCAATGAACTGGGCAAAGCCATCAGTGAAGACGCACAAGTCAGCACACTGATGAACGCCATCGAATTGGCGACCTCGCGCATTTCAGGTTTGGCTGCCGAGCTTGAAGCCCAAACCCGCCGCCGCGCCCGTGATATTGACGTGGCGGCGCGTATCGGGCGCGCCACCGCCCAGTTAATTGATATTGATGAACTCATCACCCGCGCCATCCAGTTCATCATCATCGAATTGGGCGTCTACCACGCGCAAGTCTTCTTGGTGGATGACCTCGGCCAAAACGCGGTGCTGTCTTATAGCTACGGTGAAGCCGGGCGTAAGCTACTGGGCGCCGGTCATAAGCTGCGAGTCGGCTCTGAGACCGTGGTCGGGCGGGCGTCCGGTCAAAAACGGACATTCGTCGTCAATGACACCCGCGACCCACAGGCGCGCCACGGCTTCAACGCCCTACTGCCCGATACCCGCGCCGAAATCGCCCTGCCACTGCTGATTGGTGACCGGGTGATTGGCGTGCTAGACATCCAAAGCGTGCAGATGGGGTTCTTCACCGACGAAGACTTGGCGGTGTACGAACTACTCTCAGACCAATTGGCCGTCGCCATCAATAAGGCACAGCTTCTGCGCCAGATTGAGCAACGCATCGAACAGACTAACGCCCAGAATCGCCAATTCACGCGCACGGCTTGGGAGGATTTTGAAGACCCTCTCGCAAAAGAACTGTCCTATACCTATAACCTCAGCGAGGTCAAACCGGCCACGCAACCTCGCGCCAACAACACTATGACAAGTGGTCTGCGGATGCCCATCAGCGTGCGCGGTGAGGTGATCGGCGAACTCTCAGCCGCCCCGCCCGCCGACGAGATGCTCACCGAAAATCACCGTAATCTGCTGCGCTCGGTGGCGGAACGTGTCGCGCTGGCCGTCGAAAATGCCCGGCTGTTCACCGAATCG
>Ga0335394_10009122_pt1 | contig 11178 bp, 5 predicted proteins | sample MAT03_FD_205741 | JGI IMG/M metagenome (GOLD analysis project Ga0335394, IMG submission 205741) | Freshwater microbial communities from Lake Fryxell liftoff mats and glacier meltwater in Antarctica - MAT-03 (spades assembly) (version 2) ... | reverse complement strand
GGTCACGGAGGCGACGTTTCGGCTCAATGTCGTCATTCAACTCGCACTGGCCCTGTGCGGCTTGACCTTGGTCGAGCAACTGTTTCGAAAGCTTGGCGACGACACGCGCTGGAATGCCAAGCCCGTCTGTCTGGGTTTGGCCTGCCCTTTTCTGTTTGATTTGTACATCAGTACCGAGGCTCTGTTGTTTGGCGGTTTCGACGCCGACGCCGTCAGCGTTCGTGGCGCGGCGCACCTGCTGGCAGTGCCTTTCCTGTGGGTTGCCGCTCGCCGCCAGACCACCTGGATGGCCACGCTGCAGGTGTCGCGAACAGCAGCCTTCCACACCGCCACCCTGGTACTGGTGGCTGCCTACTTGCTTTTCATGTCGGCGGCGGGTTCTTACGTGCGCTTTTTTGGTGGCAGTTGGGGGCGGGCCTTGCAGATCAGCCTGCTCTTGGCGGCGCTGGCTTTTTTGGGCTCAATGGTGTTGTCGGGGTCGCTGCGGGCGTGGCTGAGGGTGTTTGTCAGCAAGCATTTTTTCAGCTACAGGTTTGACTATCGCGAGGAGTGGCTGCAGTTCACAGCCGCGCTGTCCAGCAAAGGCTCGGCACAGGAGGTCGGTCTGCGGGTGGTTCGTGGACTGGCTCGCATGGTCGAGTCGCCGGCTGGCGCCCTGTGGACACAAGACAGCGCTGGCGGGGGCTTTGTTCAGACCGTGCGCTGGAATCTGCCAGAGTCAGGCACGGCCGAACCGGCCGACTCGGCGATGACCACCTTCATGCGCGACAAGGACTGGGTGATCAACATCGCGGAACTGCGGCACTCACCCGCGCTCTACGGCCACCTCGTGCTGCCGCCCTGGTTGCAAGCGACGCCGAACGCCTGGGTGGTGGTGCCGCTCCTGGCCGGCGACGAGCTGATGGGCTTTGTGCTGCTGGGCTCGCCGCGAACGACGGTCAAGCTGGATTGGGAAGTCCGCGACCTGCTCAAGACCGCCGCGCGCCAGGCCGCCAGTTACCTGACGCAGATGCAGGCCACCGAGGCCTTGCTGGAAGCCCGCAAATTCGAGGCCTTCAACCGCATGTCGGCCTTTGTGGTCCACGACCTCAAGAACATCGTCACCCAGCTGTCGCTGATGTTGAGAAATGCGGAACGTCTGCACGACAACCGCGAATTCCAGCAAGACATGCTGTTGACGGTGGAGAGTTCGCTGGAGAAGATGCGTCGCTTGATGTTGCAGTTGCGTGAAGGTGCAACACCCGTGGGCGGCGGCCGCGGGGTGGAGCTCGTGCCACTGGTGTCGCGGCTGGCGTTGATGGCCCAGTCGCAAGGCCGAACGCTCGACATCAAGGGCGTCGAGAAACTGGCCACCCGAGGCCATGAAGACCGCTTGGAAAGGGTCCTGGGCCACTTGGTGCAGAACGCGTTTGACGCCACACCCGACAGTGGGCAGGTCTGGATTGCCGTGACCCGTTGCAGCGGTGAGGTGAAGGTGGAAGTAGGCGACACAGGGGCCGGTATGAGCGAAGAATTTGTCAAGACTCGCCTGTTCAGGCCGTTCAGCACAACCAAGCACAGTGGCATGGGAATTGGTTCTTACGAAAGCTACCAGTACGTGCGCGAATTGGGCGGCAGCATCGGGGTCGTCAGCCAGCCGGGCCAAGGTACGGTGGTCACCGTCAGCCTGCCCGTGTTCGAGGTTCAGCATGGTGGCGACTTGATGGGCACGTCGACCCGTTGAAGCCTGAGATCACGAACCAACCACCCGCCTCGCTCGACTCCACGCACTGCCCCACGAAAGAATCGCGCCTTGACCACCCCCGACACCCGCAGTTCACCGCTGTTGATCGTTGAAGACGACCTGGCGCTGCAAAAACAGATCAAGTGGTCGCTGGACAGTTTTGAGTCAGTGACCGCGGCCGACCGCGAGAGCGCATTGCTCCAGCAACGTCGCTTCCAGCCGGCGGTGGTGACGATGGACCTGGGCCTGCCGCCGGACCCTGACTCGGTCAGTGAAGGATTCAAGTGTCTCGAACAGCTGCTGGCCGCTGACCCGCGGGTCAAGGTGATCGTCCTGACGGGCCAAAACGACCAGGCCAACGCCTTGCGCGCGGTGGCCATCGGTGCCTATGACTTTCTGGCCAAGCCGTTTGACCCCGACGTGTTGCGCCTGACCATCGAGCGAGCGTTTCGCCTGGCCGAATTACAGGCTGAAAACCGCCGTCTGTTGGCCTTGCATCAGCCCGACGCGTTGGCCGGGCTGATCACCCGCGACAGCGAGATGTTGCGCATCACGCGCACCATTGAACGTGTGGCCAGCAGTGACGCCACGGTGCTGCTGCTGGGCGAAAGCGGCACCGGCAAGGAGGTGCTGGCGCAGGCCGTGCACACGGCCTCCAAGCGCACCGGACGGTTTGTCGCGATCAACTGCGCGGCAATTCCCGAGAACCTGCTGGAAAGCGAACTTTTTGGCTACGAGCGCGGCGCATTCACCGGGGCGTCCAAGACCACGCCGGGCAAGATCGAGACGGCCAACAACGGCACGCTGATGCTGGACGAAATCGGCGACCTGCCGATGTCGCTGCAGGCCAAGTTGCTGCGGTTCCTGCAGCAGCGCACCATCGAGCGCCTGGGCGGGCGGCAGGAGATCGCGATCGATGTGCGCGTTGTTGGCGCGACCCATCAAGACTTGAAAGGCCAGATCGCCGAGGGTCGTTTCCGCGAAGACCTGTACTACCGCCTGGCGGAGATCGTCGTCAACATCCCGGCGCTGCGGGCCCGCAATGGCGACGCGGTGTTGCTCGCGCATGCTTTCCTGCGCCGCTTCGCGCAGGACCAGCGCCGGGCGTCACTCAGTTTCAGCGAAGACGCCATCAAGGCCATCGAACTGCACCCCTGGCCCGGCAACGTGCGCGAGCTGCTCAACAGCATCAAGCGCGCCAGCATCATGGCCGACACCGAGCGTTTGAGCTGTGACGACTTGGGGTTGCCCCCGCCGCCCACCAGCACGAATGAAGCCGAGCGTTCCGACCTGGACCTGCGGACGGTGCGTGAGGCCGCCGAACGCCAGGCCATCGTCGCGGCTTTGGCGCGCTCCAACGGCAGCATCGTTCGCGCCTCGGAAATCCTGGGCGTGAGCCGACCGACGCTTTACGACCTGATGAAACGCCTGGCCATCAAGTGAGCCGTCTCTCGCACCCCCCTGTCCATTCACGCCAAGTTGCCACCGCCATGACCGCACGCTGTACGTTTGCCCTTCCTGCGACCTCCGCGATGTCGGCCGCAGCCACGTTCCCAGCACTTTCTGCAGTGGTACTGGCCATCGCCGTGAGCCTGGCGGGTTGCTCAAGCGACACACCGGAGTCGCTGACCGCCGCTGGCAAAGTCGCATTGGACAAACGCGACACCAAGGCCGCCATCATTCAGCTCAAGTCGGCACTGCAAGCCAACCCCAATCTGCCACAAGCCCGGTACCTCCTGGGCGTGGCGCTGTTGGATTCAGCTGAACCCAATGGGGCGGTGGTCGAGCTGACCAAGGCCCTGGAGCTGAAACACCCGCCGGAAGTGGTGGTGCCAAAGCTCGCCCTGGCCTTGGTCGGCACGGGCGACTTGCGCAAGTTGATCACGATGTTTGACAGCACCCGGCTGACCGACGCGCGAGCACAAGCCTCCTTGCAGACCTCCCTGGCGATTGCCTGGTACAGCCTGGGCAACAAGGCCAAGTCCGAAGCCGCCCGAGCCGCGGCCCTGTCGGCGTTGCCGAATTACGGCCGCGCCGAGGTACTCAACGCCACGGCCAAGGCCATGGCCGGGGACTTGACGGGCGCACTGGCAACGACTGAAGAAGTCTTGAAGCGCGAACCCGAGTTGGCCGTCGCCTGGCAGCTCAAGGGCGAGATCCTGGCGGGCACCGCTGGCCAGCGGGCTCAGGCGGCTGCGGCATTTCGCAGTGCCCTGAAGCTTGACCCGCTGTCCGTGGGCGCCCACAGCGCACTGGTCTCAATGGCTTTGATGGACGACGACCTGGCCGGCGCCAAGCCGCTGCTCGAAAACATGCGCCAGGCGCTGCCGCCCAACAGCGGGCAAGTGCTGTTCCTGAGTGCCATGCTCGACCTGCGCGAAGGCAATCTGGCTCGGGCACGCGACACCGCTGCAACGCTGCTGCGCAGCTTTCCCGAGCATGTCGGCGTGTTGCAAATGGCCGGTGTGACCGAAGGCAGATCAGGTTCGCTGATGGCGGCCGAGTCACACTTTGCCAAAGCCTTGCAGTACGACCCTGAGCAGATCCAAGCCCGCCGCAACCTCGGCAATCTGTACCTGCTGCTGGGTGCGCCCACGAAGACGCTGGACGTGCTGAAGTCAGTTGTCGGCGAAGACAGTCGCGACGCCGAGTCCCTGGCCATCGCGGCCCAAGCCCACCAACAGCTGGGCAACTCGCGCGCCGCGGAGACGCTGTTTTCGCGCGCCGCGGGCATCAACCCTGCCGACGAATCCGTGCAGACTCTCGCGACGCTGTCGCGATTGGGTGGCATGAGCAGCGACGCCAGCATCACTGAACTGGGCCAGTTGTCAAAACGCAGCAAAGGTGTGTATGCCGACATGGCGTTGCTCAACGCCCACATCCAGCGTCGCGAGTACGACGCTGCGCTGACCGCCATCGAGACCATCGCCCGCAAACAGCCTGCGAACGCCACCGTGCCCGAAATGCGCGGCCAGTTGCACCTCTTGCGCAACGACCTGCCCGCCGCACGCAGCGCATACGAGGCGGCGCTCAAAGCCAACCCACGCGCTTACGCCGCATTGGCTGCATTGGCCAACATCGATCAACGCGAAGGCAAGTCGGCTGACGCGCAAAAACGTTACGAAGACGCGCTCAAAGCCGACCCCAGGAACCACCTCGCGGCCCTGGCCTTGATCGACTTGCGCCAACGCGCTGGCGCGACCCCGCAGGAAGTTGAAAAACTGCTGCAAAAGGCCATCAAGGATTCACCCGGCGAAGCCTCGCCGCGTTTGAAGTTGATCGAGTCGCTGATGCGGCGCAAACAGTTTGCCGATGCACTGGCCCAGGCCCGCGAAGCCGCAGTGGCACTGCCAGGCAACCTGAACGTGCTGGATGCCCTGGGTCAAACACAGCTCAGGGCGGGCGACCTGCAGCAAGCCGCCAGCACCTACCGGCAAATGGCCAACCAAGACCCGAAATCCTTGCTGCCGCACGTCCGCATGGCCGAGCTGGCGCGCGGCCGTGGCGACCTCAAAGCCGCAGAGTCGTCGCTGCGTCGAGCTCTGGAGAACGACCCGGGCTCAGAACAGGTGCAGGCGGCCTTGGTTGACAGCGCCGTGGGCGACAAGCGACTGGCCGATGCCCTGACCGTTGCCCGCGACCTGAAGAAGCAGTTCCCGAAAAAGGCCTACGGCGCCATGATGGAAGGACAGGCACACGCCCGCAACAAAGACTGGGCCAGCGCCGCCAGCGCCTTCCAGGAGGCGCTCAAGCTGGAACCCGTCCACACCAGCGCGGCCGTTCGTTTGTATGGGGCATGGGCAGCAAGCGGCAAACGTGCCGAGGCACAAGCGTTCGCCAGTTCACGCATGAAGGCTTTTCCGGACGAGCAGGTGTTCGAATACCAAGTGGCTGAAGAGGCCTTGCGCCGCAACGACTTTGCCGAGGCTGAACGCCGCTTGTCCAGCATGGTGCAACGCTACCCGCGTCAGGTTTTGGTGCTGAACAACCTGGCCTCGGCGCTGGTCGAACAGGGCAAGACCGGCGGTGTTGCATTGGCAGAACGTGCTTTGGCTGAACAACCCGACAGTCCACCGATACTGGACACTCTGGCCAGTGCATTGGCACTGGATAAACAATACCCCAAGGCGCTGGAGATTCAGCGCAAGGCTGTTGCCGCAGCACCCGAAGCCGACATCCTGCGCTTGAACCTGGCGCGGATTGCAGTGCAGGCAGGCGACAAGGCACTGGCCAGAACCGAGCTTGAACGCCTGGCCAGCCGCGGCCGGCAGTTTGCCCAGCAAGAAGAAGTCGCCAAACTCTTGAAATCACTGTGATGACACCTCGCACCTGCGCGTTTGCCCGCTTTCGCCGGCCCTGGGCCAGTGTCGCCGTCGTTGTGGCCCTGGCGATGGCCTTGGGCGGCTGCGCGCGAGAAAGCGAAAGCGAATTGCTGGCATCGGCCAAAAACTTCGTCGAACGCAAAGACCTCAAGGCCGCGATCATCCAGCTCAAGTCGGTGCTGCAGAAGAACCAGCAATCCGGCGAAGCCCGCCTGTTGCTGGGCCAAGTGCTGCTGCAAAGCGGCGACGCCTCGAGCGCGGCAGTCGAACTGAGCAAAGCGCGCGAGTTGCAGGTCGACGACGACCGGGTCGTGCCTGACTTGGCGCGCGCCATGCTTCTGGCCGGCGAAGCGCCCAAAGTGTTATCGCAATTTGGCGACACCAAACTGCGCAGCGACAAACCCGCTGCGGCCTTGGCCAGCACGCTGGCAGGCGCCCACATGTTGCAGGGCAACCTGGAAAAAGCCGCCGCGGCCATCAACGAGGCTCTGCAAGCCGAGCCCACCAACGCCGGGGCCATCACCCTGCAAGCTCGGCTGAAAGCTGCCTCTGGCGACACCGCAGGCGCGCTGGCGCTGCTCGACGGCGTCCTGGGCCGCGAAGCCGGCAACCTGGACGCAGGCATGTTCAAGGGCGACCTGCTGCGATTGGCCAAGGCCGACCCGGCTGGAGCACTGGCCGCTTACCAACAGGTTGTGACGGCCAACACCAGTTCGGTGCCGGCCCATTCGGCCGTGATGACCGTGCTGATGGCCCAAGGCCGCGCCGACGACGCCAAGCTGCAAATGGCGCAGATGAAGAGCATTGCGCCCAACCACCCCGACACGCTCTTCTTCGCGGCCCAGCTGGCCTACAGCGACAAGGACTACAAAACCACCCGCGAGATCGCCGATCGCATCCTGAAAATGGTGCCCGACAGCCCGCGGGTGCTGGAATTGGCTGGCGCTGCCGAGTACCAGCGCAAGGACTACGGTCAGGCCGAAGCGCTGTTCATCCAGGCCGTCAAAGCCGCACCCACGGCCTTGCTGCCACGCCAGCTGTTGGCGCAGACGCTGTTGCGCACGGGTCAGCCTGAACGCGGCATCGAAGCCCTGCAGCCACTGTTGGACGCACCCAAAACCGACGTCAACACCCTCACTTTGGCCGGAGAGGCCTACCTGCAGCTGGGTGACGCCAAACGCGCCGAAGAAACCTTGAAGCGAGCGTCCAGTGCCGCCCCGGACGACGCGCGTTTGCGCACCGCTCTGGCGGTGTCTCAAATGGTCCGAAGCGGCGACAGCAAACAGTCGCTGCAGGCCCTGGAAGCCCTGGCCGCCAGCGACGGTGGCCAGCGTGCCAACCTGGCCTTGCTGAGCGCGCGGCTGCGCCAGAACGACGTGCCCGGCGCGCTGCGCGTGATCGACGACTTGCAGGCCAAACAGCCTGACCAGCCGTTACCGTACCTGCTGCGCGGACGCATCCAGATGCTGCAGAAAGACACTGCTTCAGCGCGCAAGAACTTCGAGGCCGCGCTGAGCAAGGACGCCAGGTACTTTCCGGCCGTTGCCAGCCTGGCGGCGCTGGATGTCACCGACGGCAAACTCGATGCTGCCAAACAGCGCTTGCAAGCCTTGGTGCAAGCCGACCCCAGCAACGTGCAGCCGCGCCTGGCCCTGGCCGAACTGGCCGCGCGCACTGGCGCGCCGGTTGTTGAGGTCACGCAGCGGCTGACTGAAGCCGTCAAGGCCAACCCCAACGAAGCCCGCGCTCATGCTGCGCTGGTGATGCAGTTGATCAGCAGCAACGACAGCAAGGCCGCGCTCACCGCCGCACAAGCCGGCGTCGCCGCATTGCCCGACAACGCCAACACCCTGACGGCCTTGGCGCAGGCGCAACTGGCCAGCAGCGAGGCCCAACAGGCCATGCTGACCTACCGCCGCCTGGTCAGCATGCAACCCACCCGAGTCCAGCACACCCTGGGTCTGGCTGAGGCTCAGGCCGCCAACAAGGACTGGGACGACGCCAACCGCAGCCTGCGCCGCGCACTGGAGCTGCAGCCCAACCTGATGCCCGCCCAGCGCGCCTTGGTGGTGGTGGCCATCCAGCGTGGGCGCCCACAAGACGGTTTGCCGGTGGCGCGCGAGATGCAAAAGGCCCAACCCACTGACTCCACCGGTTATGTGATGGAAGGCGACCTTGAGGCAGCGGCCAAAAACTGGGACGGGGCCATCGCCGCCTACCGCGGTGCGCTGCAACGTTCAACCCCCACCGAAGCAGCCGTCAAACTGCACCGCAGTTACCTGGCCGCCAAGCGCCAGCCCGACGCCGACAAGTTCGCGACCGACTGGCAGCGTGACAAGCCCAAGGACGTCGCCTTCCGCTTCTACCTTGGCGACGCGGCCTTGTTCGTCAAGGACTACGCTGGCGCTGAAACCCATTACCGCGCTGTCCTTCAGGCCAGCCCGCAGCACGCCGTGGCCATGAACAACATTGCCTGGTTGATGGTGCAACAAGGCAAGCCCGGCGCGCTGGACATGGCGAACAAGGCCAACACCCTGTCGCCAGACCGCGCGGTCATCCTGGATACCCTGGCTTTTGCCCAGGCCGCGGAAGGGCAGTTGCCGGCCGCTGTCGAGACCCAAAAGCGCGCCGTTGCGTTGTCACCCAAAGACCCGAACCTGCGCCTGGCGCTGGCGAAGTTTTTGTTGAAGTCCGACAAGAAAGCGCTGGCTTTGGCCGAACTGGAAGAGTTGTCCGGACTGGGCGACAAATTCGCCAGCCAAGCCGAAGTGCGCGAGCTGATGAAACAAGCGAAATGATTGCCGCAACCGCGCTGCGCACGGTCGGCTCTCTCCTGACCCTGCTTGCCGCGCTGGCGCTGCAACCGGCCGGCGCTGGCCTGCCTGAAGTGGTGGCGGCGCTCAAACCCTCGGTGCTGCCGGTGGGCACCTTCAGTGCGACCGAAAGCCCGCGTTTCGGCTTCCGGGGCAGCGGCTTTGTGGTCGGCGACGGCACCGTCGTGGCCACCAACTTCCATGTCCTGCCGCCCTTTGCTGAACTGGCCAGCGGCCCGCGTTTGGCGGTGTTGCTGGTCCGGGCTGGCACTGCCGAAGTGCGCCTGGCGCGGGTCCTGGCCAGCGACCGGGCGCGCGACCTGGCATTGCTGAAGATCGAAGGTGCGCCCTTGCCCGCTGTCACCTTTGCCGAAGCCGGCAGCGCCCGCGAGGGTCAGTCCATCGCGCTGATGGGCTACCCCATCGGCGACGCCTTTGGTTTTTCCCCGGTCACCCACCGTGGGGTGATTGCTTCGATCACCACCGCCGCCTTGCCTGCGCCAACGGCACAAAGCCTGGACCCGCGCGCCATCACCCGCCTTCGCGACGGCAACTATGAGGTGTTTCAGCTCGACGCCACGGCCTACCCGGGCAACAGCGGCGGGCCGTTGTTTGACGCCGAGACCGGGCGTGTGTTGGGCATGATCAACATGGTGCTGGTCAAAGGCAGCCGCGAATCGGCGCTGACCAACCCCACCGGCATCACCTATGCCATTCCGGCGCGGCACCTGCTGGAGTTGTTGCAGCAGCCCCGCTGAACTGACGAGTCAGCCCCGGATGAGGCTCATGCGTCAGATCCTGTAGTAGTCGCGGTACCAGGTCACAAAATGGCCGATCCCGGTGCGGATGTCAGTGGCCGGCGTGAAACCCACCCAGTCGCGCAGCGCGTCAACGTCGGCGAATGTTGCCGGCACGTCACCGTCTTGCAGCGGCAGCATGTTCTTCTGCGCTTTCAGGCCCAGGGCGTCTTCAATCGTGCTGATGTATTCCAGCAGCGGCACGGGGCTGTGGTTGCCGATGTTGAACACCCGGAACGGGCCATTGCTGGTGCCAGGGTCGGGCGTGTCGGCCACGTAATCGGGGTTGGGTGCGGCCACCCGGTCCATCACCCGGATGACGCCTTCGACGATGTCGTCGACGTAGGTGAAGTCACGCCGCATCTGGCCGTGGTTGAAGACGTCGATCGGGCGGCCTTCCAGGATCGCTTTGGTGAACAGGAACAGTGCCATGTCGGGCCGGCCCCAAGGCCCGTAGACCGTGAAGAAGCGCAGCCCCGTGGTCGGCAGGTCGAACAGGTGGCTGTAGGTGTGGGCCATCAGCTCGTTGGCCTTCTTGGTGGCCGCGTACATGCTGACTGGGTGGTCCACGCTGTCGTGTTCAGAAAACGGCATGCGGGTGTTGCCGCCGTAGACGCTGGAGCTGGAGGCATAGACCAAGTGCTGCACCTGGGCGTGGCGGCAGCCTTCGAGCACGTTCATGAAACCGACGATGTTGCTGTCGATGTAGGCGTGCGGGTTTTGCAGCGAATAACGCACCCCTGCCTGAGCGGCAAGGTGAATGACACGGTCAAAACGTTCCTGCGCAAACAGCTTGGGCATGGCCTCGCGGTCGGCCACGTCCATCTGCACAAAACGAAAGTTCGGATGGGTCGTCAAACGCGCCAGCCGGTCGCGCTTCAGCTGCACCGAGTAGTAGTCGTTCATGTTGTCCAGGCCCACCACCTCGTCGCCCCGCGCCAGCAGGCGCAGCGTGGTGGTGCTGCCAATGAAGCCGGCAGCGCCGGTGAGCAAGATTTTCATGGGTCAAATTTTCCCACGCAGGCCTGGCATGGAGGGCCCGCCCGAGCCTTGCCGATGTGAACAAGCTGGCAACAGCGCGCTGGCAGCGCAAGCCTCAGGACCGGCCGTGCACGCACAGCGCCAGCACGGCCTCGATGGCTGCGCGGCTGAGTGCGTCGCGCTGCTCAGGGTCAGCCAGTTGCTGGTGGTCGGCATCACTCAGCTGCAGCGGGTCTGCGCCCAGCAGCACCAGCGGCCTGAGCACCGGGCTCAATGCAGTGTGTTCGAACAGTGCACTCCAAGCCTCGGGCGCCAGCTCGGTGGCCAGCAAAAAGCCGGCGCACCAGTCCTCGGCATCCAGCCATTCACGGTCAGCCTGTTCAGCAATGCTCAGCAAGGGCTGCCAGTGCGCTTGCGCAAATTCAATGTCTTGAAACTGCGCAGCCACCGTGTGCAGATGGCGCAGCACCCACAGCACCACCCGCTTGCGTTGTTTCTGGCTGGCAAATGGCAAGGTGCTCGCACTGTCGCCCTGAGCGTCG
>Ga0335394_10009121_pt1 | contig 11179 bp, 8 predicted proteins | sample MAT03_FD_205741 | JGI IMG/M metagenome (GOLD analysis project Ga0335394, IMG submission 205741) | Freshwater microbial communities from Lake Fryxell liftoff mats and glacier meltwater in Antarctica - MAT-03 (spades assembly) (version 2) ... | reverse complement strand
CCCCAGAGTCAGGAGTACTACTCGTCGGGGCAGACAACCCATTTGAAGACGCAGGATCTCCGGTCTGAACGGATTCGGTTGGAGAAACTTCCTGAATATCTTTAATGCGCCACTGGCCGTTTTGTCGTACCAGGTAATAGCGCAAATAAAGCTGTTGAGTATCAGGAGCACTTGCCGAGCTATTCTCGGAAACGCTGACCGATTCAGTAACAGACGCATCAACTTGAGCCTCATTGGGCACCACTGCACCCGGAACAGCAGATAAAAGTCTTACATCCTGAACCGCATGGCGGTAATCGTAGGCCACTCCGCCTTGCTTTGCCTCTTCTGCCAAGGCAAGCCGTTCAGCCAGAATGGGATCAGTCAAGATTTGGCTCAGTTGGCTATTATCATGGGTTCTCCCCATTGCAGCAGATTTTGCCTTGAGCCACGTTTCAATTAGAGTTTTACCCACTTCCGGGGTAAGAGGAGCACTGGGATCTGGAGTCGCCGATGCCGCTGGATCGGGAATGGCCACGACAGGCTGCGCCAAGCTAACCTGCAACTGTTCTCCCTTGAGGGTAGGTCCCCCAAACACAGATTTTGTTAACCAGTTGAACAACAACCAGAACACTAGTAAACCCAGACCCGTCATGGCAATCAAAAACATCAGCCGATCGCCCTTGATAGACTGACCACCACCGCGCGATAGAGAGCTACCAAAACCCGCGTTAGACGAATTGCGCCGCAGAGAGGTCGCTGACGAACTAGACGATCCAGAACGCGATCGCCCCAACTGCCCAGAGGCTGCATTTAGTCGCCCTTCCGGAGAAAGCTGTGAAACACGTTCAGCCGTTTGCACCGGAGCAGACTCCCTACTTTGGCGAGTACTCGAAGGCTCGATCGTGGCAGTCGCTACATTACCAACCAACCCAGATTGTCCACTTCGATTCTCATAGCGACCCGTGCGGCTTCCATTGAAAACTTCACTGCGACCTGCAACGTGCCCAGCCGACAGAGAAGGTGAAGCATCCCGCTGAGACGGAGTTGAAGAATCTGGCTCATTGGGTAACTCTTCCAGATAGGCTTGCACTTGCTCATCGGCAAAATAATCTTTGAGCGAGGCATACTGTTGCGCTAAATCTCGGAAATGAGGAAACACTTCGTTTTGCAACCAGCGTTCGCCATAAAGACATAGACCGGGCAACAGATCAGGAGAGCCTTGAGAATGCTCCCGAATAAAGGTGAGAGATTCATACTCTTGGCTCAGATCTAGCGCACGGCTGGCTTCTTCGGTTTGCCCCAATAGCAGAGCGCAGATAGCTTGTTCTAGATGAACATCCTGTCGGGTACCCAGGCGCGACAGCATTAGCTTGGCACGACGAATTAGTGCAGGCTGCCGGTAAGCAAATCCCCTTGCCAAGAGAGCGTAGACCGCCAGATAAGTCGCCACCGCAGACGGACGACGCGCTTCCACCTCAAATAACGCGTGCTGTTCGGCAGCCGTTAGATACCCTCTGAGCTGTTGCACAAAACGGAGAAAATCATCCACATTCAACCCGGAGTGATCATTTCCCGTGCCGTCAATGCCACCCCGGTCTTGGAGCATATCACGCAATAAATTGATCCCTTGTCCTCGTTCAATTTCGTGGATTTCTGGCAGTGCTAGCAGTTCCAGAACTCGGTAAGGGCGCAGCTTATACAAATCAGATTGAATTTCACCTCGGACGCTGGAAAACACACCTTCCCTCAGCAGCAACTCTTGCCCTGCCTCAAGTGACTCAGCAGCAGTTTCATACTGCCCTTGTAGCCACTGTTCGCGACCCAGTTCCAAATACGCAAATGCCACAGTCAGTACAATGTCGGAGCGAGTGATATCAACCTGCCCTGCTCGCCCTGCGCCACCTCTAAAGGCGCTATTGGTCAGGTATGGATGCCCCAACTTCAGCACCAGTTCATACTCGCCTAGCTCTAAGAGGATAAGCAAGGCACCCACAAGTTGAACGTCATGAATATCAATACTAGGAGTATATGGATCAGGAACTGGATCGGTAAGGATCGCTCCTGAAACTCCGCCATTACCGATCGCCTCTAACCGATCGATGTCAGGGTCGGGCACCTTGGTCAAGAAACTAGCATCGTAAGCACGGCGCTTGTCTACATTCGAGAGCGCAGCGAAGGCTTCATCTAGCAGTTGCTTGCGGGCAGCGATCGCGGCCTCAGAAAATTCGCGACGGGGAAGTTGCAGCGTGCGATCACGATGAGCCTGCTGAAGTTGCTCAGCCGTTGCCTGAATTGGCAGCCCTAAAATACGGTAGTAGTCAAGCGGAATTCTCACGGTCCACTTCCCCAGTGTCAAAAATTAAGTATCAGAATCTCAGCCGTTCGCTAGACAACGGTACCTGTTTATCTCTGCTATTTCAAGCATCGCATTCAAGCATCACGCTCTCAGTCTTCAGTGTGCACCCATGTCTTTCGCTCTTTGGTAGTGGTATTGATGTAAAGATTTTTTGATGGGCTTCGCTCGCCCATCAAAAAATCCTTACCACTTTAGGACTACCCGGTCTTTAATCTAAACCCTCAAGCCAATCTCTGCGCTGTACTTGACCTTGCTTGCTTCGACCTACGCGCCGAGATCTAACTGAAATCTAAGGGATTTAAACTATAAATATAGTCGTCTCTGACTCTTTGGCATCACTATCTACGAAAATACCTATTTGCATAGCCTGACTAGCACTCAATTGAGAGGAATAACGTTATGGCTCGTCCTTTGACCAGTTTACGGTTTGATGTATCAATCAGGCGATGCTTAAGGAAGCACTTTAAAGGTAGCTGACGATTAGGCCACAATATCAGAGAGCAGCGGAAGTGACGCAGGTTTCCCGAACCGAGAGATCTTCTTGCTATGAAACTGACTCTGAAAGACATTAAACTAAATCCAGATCAGGACATAGCGTTTCTCAAAAAGAAACGTTCTATTTTCTACTACCTGAAAATTAATATGCTTAGATCGGCTTAGTGGAATTATAGATAAACCAAGTCCACGTTGAGAACTGTAGTTTTAGCCCTCACCCCCAGCCCCTCTCCCAAAGGGCGAGGGGAGCCGGAAAAGCTTTCAAAGTCCCTCTCTCCAGGGAGAGGGCTTAAAGCCTTCGGCATATATGAAAAGGGTGAGGGAAAACTCTGGGTTTCAAGTTAGACGAGGTTTATATGTTGCATGCGCCAGAGGCCATCTAGAAGCAGTGCATCTGTTTGAAATAGCGCTAGCGCACCGAGTTGCCATCACACACAGGATAGGTCATGGTTCAGGAACGAGTATTACCGGCATTTTCAACAAGTCCAACTAGCATCACCCGTGACGAGGGGTTGGTGCTCTACGAAGATATGGTGCTGGGGCGATCGTTTGAAGACAAATGCGCCGAAATGTACTATCGGGGCAAGATGTTTGGATTTGTTCATCTCTATAACGGGCAAGAAGCCGTTTCTACAGGGGTGATCAAGGCATTTCGCCCAACTGATTACGTGTGTAGTACCTACCGAGATCACGTTCATGCCCTCAGCGCTGGAGTACCTGCCCGGCAGGTAATGGCAGAGCTGTTTGGTAAGGTAACAGGATGCAGCAAGGGTCGAGGTGGCTCCATGCACCTATTTTCGGCGGAGCATAACCTGTTGGGAGGGTATGCCTTTGTGGCAGAGGGTATTCCGGTGGCCACTGGCGCTGCATTTCAATCGAAATATCGCCGGGAGGCGTTAGGTGATGCATCCTCTGATCATGTCACAGCCTGCTTCTTTGGCGATGGAGCTAGCAACAACGGCCAGTTTTTTGAATGCCTCAACATGGCGGCTCTCTGGAAACTGCCCATTCTTTATGTAGTAGAGAACAATAAATGGGCGATTGGGATGGCACACGATCGCGCCACATCTCAACAGGAAATCTACAAAAAAGCTAGCGTGTTTGGCATGGCGGGCGTTGAAGTGGACGGAATGGACGTGCTAGCGGTACGGGCAGTTGCTCAAGAGGCGATCGCCCGTGCCCGTGCGGGTGAAGGGCCGACCCTAATTGAAGCTCTCACCTATCGGTTCCGAGGACACTCCCTGGCCGATCCAGACGAACTTCGTTCTAAGACCGAGAAAGAGTTTTGGTTTGCTCGCGATCCGATTAAGCGGCTGGCAGCGCACATGACCGAACAGAACCTCGCGACTTCAGAGGAACTAAAGGCAATTGATAAGCGAATTCAAGCCCTAATTGAAGACGCTGTACAGTTTGCATTAGATAGTCCCGAACCCGATCCCAAAGACCTCTACCGCTACGTGTTTGCTGAAGACGAATAGCACAAAATGGGGTAGTCCTAAATTGGTAATGATTTTTTGATGGGCGGGCTTTGCCCGCCCATCAAAAAATCATTACATCAATACCACTACCCAAAATGGTCAGCGAGTTCAGGAGACACGGCCTGAACTCGTCCTTTTTAGTCCTTTATTTCTCCAGTTTCCATGCCTGATCCCCTGATGTATAGCGAGGACGCTTTTGTGGTGCTGGACTCTAACCAGGCCGAAGAGTTTCTCACGGCTCCCGAACTGTTGGAAAAGTTAAAGGGAGTGTTGGCAGGGCTACAAGACGACCTCCCGCGAGAACTGCAAAAGTTTTCTGACATCGAGGCGCAGGCCAAATATCTTTTAGACACCTCGTGTGAACTAGACGTAGGGCCTGGACAATTCTTGCAGTGGTATGCAGTTCGGCTAGAAAAGTAACGAGGGTTCACTTTAGTGCTTTTATTTAGTGCTTTTATCATTTATGGTCACTTCCAACACTCCAGCTCTTACCCTCGAACAGGCTCACCAATTTCTAAGGCAGCTTGACTGTATCAACCCTTCCAATAGTGGCGTTGACAGTGACAGCAGCATCAGCCCTCAAGCCGATCGCCTCCACACTCGTCAGGCTTTATTGGTGGTTGCTTACCATTCGGATTACCAAATTTTTGGCGTATGTGCCGACTCACTTGAGCAGGGGCGCACTGCACTAGAATGCTATGCCAAAGCTTTGGACTATGTGCCTCAGTTAAACTTCAGCCCCATTGCAGGCGCAGTATATCTCAAATTCAATCCCAAGTCGGGGCTATGCTATGCCGATCAATATATAGGCGATCGCCGAGGTGTACTAATATCGTGCCAATCTGTTGACATGGATGGCCTGAACGAAACTTACGGACACTTGCCGCTAGATTTGTTTGGAGATGACTGAACTGGATCGGTATTACGAGATTTTAGGGCTAAGAGTAGGTGCCTTGCCAGCCGATGTAAAGCAAGCGTATCGGGCATTAGCCAAACTGTGGCATCCCGATCGCTTCTTTGATCCTCAGCAAAAGTTACGGGCTGAGGAACAAATCAAGAAAATTAATCAGGCCTACCAAGCTTTAAAATTTCATCAGCCTGAACCGTTCAACGCCTCTGCATCAGTAAATTCTCCTGACACTAGAACTCCTGCCCCTTCTACTCCATCCACCACCGCTGCCGCTGCGTCCACTCGGATTTACGCATCTGGAGCATCGGCGGCTGAAGTGTTTTACAACGCTGGAGCCGAGCATGTGAAAGGTGGACGGTACCAGGACGCGATCGAAAATTTTAGTAGCGCTATTAAGCTCAGCCCTAGCTACGCAGAAGCCTATCGCTACCGGGGATTTGTCTACTCGCTGATGGGGTTGGAACTGGGTGCGACTGCCGATCTAAAGCGAGCCGAGGAGCTAGGATTGAAGCGGCAAAAATCCCCAGCGAGCGGTATCTCCAGCCGACCGACTAGCGCTTCACCCGCCGCCAAAACTATTCCCTTTGTGCCAGAAAGTTGGCTCTGCCGCTACACTCTGGCCGCTCATACCAACGCCGTTAGCGCTGTTGCTGTGAGCCGAGACGGAAAGCTATTGGTCAGCGCCAGTTGGGATCAGACGATCGCCCTCTATAATCTGCGGACAGGAAAGCTTTTGGGGCGGCTCTCTGGTCACACTGCCCCTGTTTTGGCGATCGCCCTTAGCTCTGATGGTCAACTCCTAGCCAGTGGCAGTGCCGACCACACCATCAAATTGTGGTATCTACACACAGGCACCCTGCTAAAAACCCTCATTGGGCACTCGGATACCGTTCAAGCCCTGGTCTTTAGCTCCGATCGCCAAACCCTGATCAGCGGTAGCCAAGACGGCACGGTAAAGATCTGGCAACCGGGTAGCGGCAAACTGATTCGTACTCTGGTTTCTCAACAGCAACCCATTTCAGCGATCGCTCTCAGTCCCGACGGTCGTCAGTTGGCAGTGGGTACCGCAAACCATTCAGTCGCGCTTTGGCACCTTGACGCAGGTCACGCCTCCCACACCTTAGCTTCGGGGGCTAGAGCGATCGCCTTCAGCCCCAACGGACGCGCATTAGCACTGAGCAGCCAAGATCAGACCGTCAAGCTCTGGGATACTCAAACCTTTACCCTACTGAATACATTCGGATCTTCTCTCGGTCAATCTGGTGCTGATCGTAGAAGCGCAACTAGTGGAAGCGCGATCGCCTTTAGCCCCGATGGCCATGCCCTAGCGAATGGCAGCCAAGATGGTACTGTAAGTCTCTGGCATTTACCGACTGGGCAAGTACTGAGTCAAATGACTGGCCACGCTGACACGATCAGCGCCTTAGCCTATGGTCACGACGGACGAGTCCTTGTCAGCGGCAGCACCGACAAAGCGATCAAAATTTGGCACCGAGTCTAGCGATCGCGATCGCCCAGATTTTGCCCAGATTTTACAGAACGTAATGTCGTTTATGTATTTAGACGATGGCGAAAGCCTTAGACTTTTCTAAGAGGATGTTTGAAAAGTGGTCTGCTGTGACTTTAGGCACCTGTTGATCCCCCTAGCCCCCTTAAAAAGGGGGGAACTGGATTCAAAGTCCCCCTTTTTTCTAGCGCAGCGGCGCGCCAGCGCGGGGATTTAGGGGGATCTAAAACGTTTTGCTACTAACAATCAGACTTTTAAAACATCCTCTAATACCGCTTTTCTAGTACCGCGATCGTCTCCCCCTTCAGTTCATTCCTTTCATCAGTATGTTTCCTACACACCGTCCTCGTCGGCTCCGCAATCATCCCCAGTTACGCCGCATGGTGCGCGAAAACATCCTCACCACCAGCGATTTGATCTATCCGCTGTTTGCCGTGCCGGGTCAGGGTATTGCTAAAGAAGTTAGCTCAATGCCGGGGGTGTATCAGCTTTCGGTAGACAAAATTGTAGAAGAAGCAAAGGAAGTCTACGACCTGGGCATTCCGGCCATTATTTTATTTGGCATCCCCTCTGATAAAGATGACGATGCCACCGGAGCGTGGCACGACCACGGCATTGTGCAGGTAGCAACCGCCGCCGTCAAAGCCGCAGTTCCAGATCTGTTGGTCATTGTCGACACTTGCCTATGCGAATATACAGCCCACGGCCACTGCGGTTACCTGGAAGTGGGGGATCTGTCAGGCCGTGTGTTGAACGATCCAACGCTAGAACTGCTGAAAAAAACAGCTTTGGCTCAAGCGAATTCAGGGGCAGACATTATTGCCCCATCGGGAATGATGGATGGGTTTGTGCAGGCCATTCGTCAGGGGTTAGATCAGGGTGGCTTTGAGGATATTCCGATTATGTCCTACGCGGCAAAGTATGCCTCGGCCTACTACGGCCCCTTTCGAGATGCAGCAGAATCGACCCCCCAGTTTGGCGATCGCCGCACCTACCAAATGGACCCCAGCAACGGACGGGAAGCTCTCAAAGAAATTGAGCTGGATATTGCCGAAGGGGCAGACATGCTAATGGTGAAGCCCGCTCTGTCATACATGGACATCATCTGGCGGGTGAAGCAAGCAACTAATCTACCACTTGCGGTCTATAACGTCTCAGGTGAATACGCTATGATCAAAGCAGCAGCCCTTAATGGCTGGATTGATGAAGAGCGGGTTGTTTTAGAAACTTTGACTAGCTTTAAACGAGCTGGCTCAGACTTGATTTTGACATACCATGCTAAAGACGCAGCACGCTGGTTGGAATCAGCTAGATCGTAAAAGCTGACAAATAACAAAACTGGGTTGTTTAGGACGTTAGACCCTTGCCCCTTAAGGTCTAAATTTCCGGGTGCATCAAGGAACTTGAATAGAGAGAATTGCTGTTTATTGAGGCTTTCCTTAGTAAACAAATTCTTTTTTCAAATTTCTCTGGCGAGCTTCATATCCCCAAAATTAAAGATAATCTATCATAATCGCTTGAATTTGAAGGTTTTTATTCAAAAAGCCTTCTGTTTTCTAGCTCCGGTTTTTCCGATTTTTTTGAAGTTTGTCCCTGATTGAACGAATTTGGTTAGCCCCATGAAATACAAAATTATCAACACTGGCAGCGATTGGTTACTCAAAATTTGGGAACCAGTTCCTACAACCCCCACGCGCGAACTGCCATTCCTCTATAAAATTAAGCTTCGATTTGCCAATGAAAAAGAGGCAATGCGGATGCTGGCGCATTACCGAGATATCTACGAAAACGGGGACGTTCACTTAAGTCGCGATGTGGCAGAGGAAAGTCACCTGGCTGCGGTTTAGCCAACTGTAACTAAGTTGTAACCAATGAGCTTAGTTATTGTTTCTCTGTGTGCCACTTAGACATTTGCCCCTAGATACTTAGAGGCACAATGCCTCGTAGAAAAGTGATATGGGTTTAAACTAGCCTATTTAAAGCAAATTCAAGCACCGTAAATGTGCTGATTATCGGTGCTTACTTGGCCTAGAGCTTGTGACTTAACGCGGCGTGCAACTTTGCTTAGGGAACTGCATTGAAATTAAGATACCGGCTCAAGCAGAAGGCTTATCATGGATTTCCGCCTGCGCGGGAATGACACCGGGATGGTTTTTGTTTGCTGATTCCTTAGGTAGTCCTCAAATGCACATTGCATGATTTAGCCCTAGGGTCGCTCATGCGCTTTCTGCACGAGCAATCTATACTTGAGTCACAAGATTCGGTTAACCATGGTGGCACTGGCCTGATCAACTGGCATCAGAATCACCTCATTAATGTTGACATGGGCAGGGCGGGTTGCACAAAAGAACACCACCTCGGCTACATCGCCTGGGGTGAGAGGCGTGAGTCCTTGATAAATCTGCTTAGCGCGATCGCTATCTCCCCTAAAACGGATCTCACTGAAGTCTGTTTCTACCATCCCTGGGTCTACAGAGCTGATTTTTACAGGCGTACCCAATAAATCAAGCTTCATCCCTTCGGAAATCGATTTTACTGCTGCCTTAGTAGCGCAATAGACGTTGCCTCCAGGGTAGGCTTGATGCCCAGCAATAGAACCCAGGTTAATCACATGCCCCCGTCCTCGGCTGATCATTCCTGCTAGAAGCGATCGCGTCACGTACAGCAAGCCCTTGACATTGGTATCGATCATCTCTTCCCAGTCTTGAATGCTGCCCGTTTGAAGCTTGTCTAAGCCTCGGCTTAATCCAGCGTTATTAATCAAAATGTCGATGGCAGACCAAGATGGTGGCAGGGTAGCTAGGATTGCTTCCACCTGAGCGCGATCGCACACATCAAGCTGTAGAAGATGCACCTCACCGCCATATGTTCCCGTAATTTCTGTGGCCAGTTGCTCTAATTTATCCATGCGGCGTGCCGCCAGAATTGTCCGTGCTCCATTTTGGGCAAATATTCTCGCACAGGCCGCCCCAATTCCACTACTGGCACCTGTGACTAAAACAATCTGGTCGTGAAGTAAAACCATGTCAGGTGAGTCTATGATAAGGAGCCAGCTTTTAGCTTAAAACCTATCACGCACTGAGAACTGACGTAGTTGAGTGATATTGCGAGCACTTGCAACATCACTCAATTTCTCGGTTTTTGTGTGAGGTGCGTAGGTTCTAAGTAGATAGGCTTAATCAAATATAAGATCCTAAAACCCTGCGCCGCGCGCACAGCGAGCGGCGCAGGGTTTTAGGATTTGGTTTTTATGTAGGTTGAACTACTTATCTGAATTGGGATGAGTTACAGGAAGAGTTATTCAAATTGCCGGGATCAGACTAGGAGTTATCGAAAACACCAGCTTTCAAGATAATTCCACGATGTTTCACAATAAAAGTTGATGCCCTTTGGCCATCGAGGTTGCACCAAAGCCCTAAAAGTGATGGAATAGACAGATGTCGTTAGATGTTCGCATTCTGACGAGCCAGCGGGGGTGTGGCGGAATGGTAGACGCTGCGGACTTAAAATCCGTTGATCTTAAAAATCGTGAGGGTTCAAGTCCCTCTACCCCCATTTTTTATATTGCGCTGTGTCACAACTAAACCCTAGTGTGATGGATTCCTACAGTTTGTGGGTTGGGATTGGCTGTAACCGGGCTACGCCTCACATCGTGATCACAGCAGCCGTGCGCCATGTTTTTGTGGCGTATGGGTTAGCAGAGGCCGCGATCGCCGCCATTTGCACCATCGACCACAAAGTCTCAGAGGTAGGGCTGGTGGAGTTTTGCCGCGATCGCCAGCTACCACTGCGAGGTTTTTCAGCAGAAGCCCTCCGCACAGTGATAGTTCCTAATCCCTCGGCGATCGCCAGCGACACCGTAGGTACTCCCAGCGTGGCAGAAGCAGCCGCAATTTTGGCCTATCAGGAGTGGACATGCCGCACCCATGCAAAGGCTGTATCCACTGTTAAACACTTCTCAGTCGGTTGTCATCTACCACGTCCTGCCATTGCATCCACCTTGCTGCCTACCCCTACACCGCTCCTAGTGCCCAAGCAAATCTTCAGGCTCATCAACCAGCCCGGAGCAGTCACTCTTGCCGTGGCAGGCGACTCGCAATATTTTTCCGGATCGGTTCAAGGCTTCAAAGTATAGAGAGAGGCAGAGAGCAATCTGTTTATAAACCTCGTCTAACTTGAAACCCAGAGTTTTCCCTCACCCTTTTCATATATGCCGAAGGCTTTAAGCCCTCTCTCCAGGGAGAGGGACTTTGAAAGCTTTTCCGGCTCCCTTCGCCCTTTGGGAGAGGGGCTGGGGGTGAGGGCTAAAACTACAGTTCTCAACGTGGAATTGGTTTAGCTATTGTCTCTTGTAGCTGTTGCTTCAAAGATTAGGAAAAATAGTGATTTAGAACCCTTAAAAAGCGCGGGTTCCAACTTATCAACCTGACATTACTAATTTGGCAATAGCT
>Ga0335394_10009118_pt1 | contig 11180 bp, 9 predicted proteins | sample MAT03_FD_205741 | JGI IMG/M metagenome (GOLD analysis project Ga0335394, IMG submission 205741) | Freshwater microbial communities from Lake Fryxell liftoff mats and glacier meltwater in Antarctica - MAT-03 (spades assembly) (version 2) ... | reverse complement strand
CTCCCAAAATTTTGGCGATATCGCCGATCGGCGCACCGGACGACAATGCTGCGGCAAAACCCGTTACAGTTTTACCATCAACAGTTGCAGTGTATTGGTCGCCGATGAAAAAATTAGCAGCAAAATACTCAAAGAAATAGCAGATACAAGCCTGAATAAATAAGGATAGAATTACACCGCGAGGAATATCACGCCGAGGATTAATCGCCTCACCCGCCATCGCCGTTGCCGATTCAAATCCGACAAGTAAAAGAATGGCAATTGTCGCCTGATAAATCAATCCCGATAAATCGTGAGGAACCACAACGCTAAAAGCATTTGCGTGTTCGTAATTTACATTTGGATGACCTAATCGGTAAATAATCATCAACAATCCCAGGAAAGTGAGAGAGCTAATTTGCACAATATTGATGATGATATTAATCAGCGTCGAACCGGTAACGCCTTGGAGGGCAATAAAACCTACCAGGCCAGTGAAGATAAAACAAATTAAGGCTTTGCTGAACCAATTCGTTGCAAAACCAGGGTTAAACAACTGCCCGATGTAAACGACAAGCGTTCCCATAAAGCTAATCATAATTCCGGGATAAACCCAGTAATACAAATGTGCAGCCCAGCCCGTGACAAACTTGGCTAAACGCGCCAAACGAAAATGTTTGTGTTCTTCTTTTGCTAAGATTGCTGCTTCGGCATAGTAATAGGAACTACCCGCACCAGCTTCGGGTAAGCTTTAGAAAGTGTTGCATAACAACTGGCGGTTAGTAGGGCTATGCAGGTTGCAAGGGCGATCGCAGCCCACATATTTTTAGCCGAATCTGGCGGGGCTTGCAGTTGGTATGTCGTCCACAGAAAAGCGCCCGGTGCAATCAGCGCCATCGCGTTAATCGTAATTCCTACCAATCCTAGGGTAGGCTTTAGTTCTCCATTAGAGTTCGTCATGCTATTTTAGATTTTAGATTTTAGATTCCTACTGCGGCTTGTACCGGGAACTTGTGACCAAATTGCTTTCAGTCATTTCGAGCTGTTACGTCTGTCATCATTTGCATACAAACTTCTATTTAATGGTAAATACTTTATAAATCTGTATTACCTAATACACAAAGTCTTTAAAAGACCGCTCTAATTCTGCGATAATCTTTATTAGACTTCTTTAATAATTAGGGTATCTGAGAGCTATTAGCTAAATTATTAGCTAGCTAAATAGTGTTTGCCAAGCAATAATTGAGAGGGCCAAATCTGCGATGGCGTGACTGATGTAACTCGCCCAAAGCGAACGATAGGCTAGATAACACCACGACCAAATTGCCCCGGCTGCAAAGACAGCTAATGAGCCTAAAATCACCCCGCGCCAGTCGGTATAAGCTGCTAAAACAATGATATGATGGAGTGTGAAAAATAGTGCGCTTAGAAATATCGCTGCTTTTCCAGGTATGATAATTTCGCACTTTTTGTAGACAAACCAGCGCCAAATAAATTCTTCAATAAACGAGTTGATTAGTACAAAATATCCTTGGACTATTAAAAAAATATTGGGATTGCTCAGCCCCATTTGTTGCACCTTTGCTTTGGCATCAGCCGCATCAATCCAGTGTTGACCGAAAAGCGAGTAAGTACCCAGAATAATCCCGAACATTAATAGTCCCAAAACCGTGCCTGCTAACAATTCTTGATACTTTGGTTGGGATAAATGCAGTTGGTAGCGATCGCGCAAAACAGACCAAGCGATGGGTAGCCCTAGCAACCAAAGTCCGCACAATACTGATGCTATGGTTCCGATGGTTCCGGGAGTAATAAATAAGGACATTTCTACACCAATGCTGGCAGCAGGAACCAGCAGGATTAGGGCTGATAGTGTATTTTGGCGATCGCTGTTTTCGATCATGATACATCTATGGCTAGCTTCAATTTGAGTTGAAATCTCACTGTTTATGAATTATTAATTAGTTTTTTTTATGGACGGGCAAGATGCCCATCCCACAATGTAATTTACTCTTTGTGGAACAGGCATCTTACCTGTTATTATCTTTTTGTGGAACAGGCATCTTGCCTATTATTATCTTTTTGTGGAACAGGCATCTTACCTGTTGTTCTTATAATGACGGATTTTTCAATGCCCCACCTGCGATCGCCGTCAAAATCGCTACGCCAAAGGCCAGCCGATACCACACAAACACCCACGTATTTTGAGTTTGCAGGAATTTCATCAGCCAGGCGATCGACAAATAAGAAAATACAAACGCCGAAATCGTTCCAACTATCAAAGCTACGACTCCAGCTTCGCCTAACCCTTCACCCAAAGCACCCTTCAATTCGACTAAACCAGCCAGAGTAATTGCCGGAATTCCTAACAAGAAAGAAAACCTCGCCGCTGCTCCTCTTTCCAATCCCAGGAACAATCCTGCTGTTAGGGTAGAACCCGATCGCGAACACCCCGGAATTAACGCCATTGCTTGAGCTAATCCCATCAAAATGCCGTCTTGGACAGTTAACTTTTCATAGGTGCGATCGCGCTTGCCAGTTTTTTCGGCTACTGCTAACAGCAGCGACATCACGATGGAAGCAGTTGCGATCGCCTCCAAACTCCGCAGCGGCGATTCGTTGAATTTTGGAACAAATATCTTGATTAACAGTCCAAAAAAGATAATCGGTAATGTTCCCAAACCAATCCCCAGCGCCATCCGAAACTCTTGGGAATCATAGTCAGAGCGTCTAATAGCTTTAAATGCACCAATCGTTATAGTTGTCAAGTCTTTCCAGAAATATAACAACACTGCGACAATACTGCCGAGTTGAATTATGGCAGTATAAGCAACACCGCGATCGGGCCAACCGAGGGCAAGTGGCACCACTTTCAAATGAGCACTGCTGCTAATGGGCAAAAATTCTGTTAATCCTTGGACAATGCCTAAAACAATCGCCTGCAAGATATCATTTGGAGCAGCCCCGGAAGCATCAGCAGCGGGCGTTTGGGCAAGTACGTCAAGCAAAGCAATCATTTATTGTCAGTTCCGAGTTGTCAGTTCCTATTCGATCTGAATATTAGTGCCGATCGCAACTAAAAGCATATTAAAATAGGTAGTCATAGACCAATTTAACCTACTCACCAGCATTTGCTGACATTTGCTGATAAGATTAATCGTGTTTTGCACGCTTTTTCGCCACTTTACAGCAACTGCCGATAACTTATGATATTTTCCAACTACCAAAATTTAATTGCGACTGCTGATTCTGGCAAACACTTGTGGCGGCGAATCTTGTCTGCTAGTCTTTTAACAGTGGCGATCGCACTTAGCTTCATCCTGTTCATCGGCACACCGCCAGCCTACGCAAGTCTCACGGACGATCGCTTTGACGGTACAATCTATGCCCTCTATGCCGGCAACGGTTCCCTAGTTCCTCCCAAAGTCAAACTCACAGATTCTTTCAAACGCAAAAAACCGGCATTGCTAGTGTTTTATACAGACGATAGCAGCGACTGTAAACAATTTGCGATCGTTGTCTCTAACCTCCAAGAATATTACGGCCGCGAAGCCGATTTTATGCCTATATTTATCGATTCCCTGCCTTCGGAACCTTCACCAAAACTCACTGAACCAAGCCATTATTACAAAGGTTTTGTACCTCAAACTGTGCTGCTTGACCAATCAGGAAAAGTGGTTTATGATGCTAAAGGTCAAGTGCCTTTTGAAGAAGTAGACGAGGCCTTTCGGAAAGTATTTGACTTGCTACCAAGAGAAAACTCAATCCCGCTTAAACGCCGCGTCGTGAACGAACTTAATATCGAATTGTCGAAGTAGTCAGTAGTCGGTTGTTAGTTGTCATTGGTAATTTGTTAGCTGTTGTTAACAATAATAACAAATTACCAATTAGATCGAGTTCGATCGAACTGTTACGTTTTAGGTCGATCGGGTGATCGGAAATAATTGATTTGGTTAATGTGCGATCGAAAAAACCGTGGTGCGTCAACGCCACGTTGTCAACAATAAGTTTGCTGAGTTCGATCGCAAGTTTCATGTAGTTTCGGCGTTTCAAGCCCTAGACCGGAAAATAGGTATTTTCCGGCCAAACGCAATCCCGAATTCTATCCCATACGAGTTTGTTTCAATCCCTAATAGGGTTTTAGGTATTTTCCGGGTATCCGCTCAATAAATCGGGGGAAATCGCTCACTGACGAGCCTCAAACATCGCAAAATCGTTCCCAACACGGTAGTCTACCCCGATTTATTGAGCGGATACTTTTCCGGCTTCTAACGCCTGCAGAGGTTGCAGTGGGTAGAGATGTTTCAATCCCTAATAGGGTTTTAGGTATTTTCCGGCTCGAATCGTTACCTACGCACAAGAAATAGAATCTGGGGTTTCAATCCCTAATAGGGTTTTAGGTATTTTCCGGCAAATTTACCAACACATCAAGTTGTCGGACGGCGAGTTTCAATCCCTAATAGGGTTTTAGGTATTTTCCGGCAACGTGGCCCCGTCGGTGGCACTGGCTACTGGTGTTTCAATCCCTAATAGGGTTTTAGGTATTTTCCGGCTTTAAATGATATTGGAAAGATTACTCAAAGTAGTCGTTTCAATCCCTAATAGGGTTTTAGGTATTTTCCGGCCCAAATATTAAATTATTGAAAGAATCTGATGTAGTTTCAATCCCTAATAGGGTTTTAGGTATTTTCCGGCCCCTGTGCGAGTTGGCGATCAAAATTCTCAGTAATGTTTCAATCCCTAATAGGGTTTTAGGTATTTTCCGGCTTTCGCTGAGCCACCGACAGAAAGTGATGAGCAAAGTTTCAATCCCTAATAGGGTTTTAGGTATTTTCCGGCTTGCCTCTGCTTCCCCTCTGGACATTGCGATACTTGTTTCAATCCCTAATAGGGTTTTAGGTATTTTCCGGCTTTTTCACCAGCATCCATATAACACCTACTGCTAGTTTCAATCCCTAATAGGGTTTTAGGTATTTTCCGGCTTTGGTAATTTGTCCCGTTGGTCCTGCAATGGTTTGTTTCAATCCCTAATAGGGTTTTAGGTATTTTCCGGCCTAGCTTGCCAAGGTTTCGGCGAACTAGAAGTTGTTTCAATCCCTAATAGGGTTTTAGGTATTTTCCGGCGGACTGACGATGGAGGAGAAAGAGCAATTAGCGGGTTTCAATCCCTAATAGGGTTTTAGGTATTTTCCGGCCTCTGATGTTTGCCTTTAGAGTTAGGGAAAATTAGTTTCAATCCCTAATAGGGTTTTAGGTATTTTCCGGCTTAAACTCGTTATCACCCTCACCTAAACGCTCAGTTTCAATCCCTAATAGGGTTTTAGGTATTTTCCGGCTTGGTTCATCTCGCAGAGGTTTGGGAGGTGAAGTCGGGTTAGTTTCAATCCCTAATAGGGTTTTAGGTATTTTCCGGCGTTAGAATCAATAGTCCTCCATTCTCCCCCTAGAAGGTTTCAATCCCTAATAGGGTTTTAGGTATTTTCCGGCAGGATGCTTGCAAACGGGCTAATAATTAATCCGATGTTTCAATCCCTAATAGGGTTTTAGGTATTTTCCGGCGATACGGCTTATCAGCTAAACAAGCAGTTTACGTTTCAATCCCTAATAGGGTTTTAGGTATTTTCCGGCTGATAATCGCAGCGATTTTTGTCTTGACGATATTCCATGTTTCAATCCCTAATAGGGTTTTAGGTATTTTCCGGCGCAACCGGGATACAACAGCAAGTCCATGCTATCGTGTTTCAATCCCTAATAGGGTTTTAGGTATTTTCCGGCCTTATAAAAGCTTGCTTTAACGGTACATGGCGATCGGTTTCAATCCCTAATAGGGTTTTAGGTATTTTCCGGCATTAATAGCCCGCAACCGCCAGTATCGCGAATACTGTTTCAATCCCTAATAGGGTTTTAGGTATTTTCCGGCATCGAGTTCAGCAGTCGCTCGTTCTACTTCCTTCTGTTTCAATCCCTAATAGGGTTTTAGGTATTTTCCGGCGCAACGAAAACTCTGCAACCTTGCGTATCAAATGTTTCAATCCCTAATAGGGTTTTAGGTATTTTCCGGCGCGAGTCTATTCTGATAGTCTTGAGTCGATGATTTCAGCGTGTTTCAATCCCTAATAGGGTTTTAGGTATTTTCCGGCAAGAAGCCCTGTTGAGAGGTCAAAGTAAATGGCCATGTTTCAATCCCTAATAGGGTTTTAGGTATTTTCCGGCTTTAACGGCAAACCGGTTTAGTGCTATCAATAAAGTTTCAATCCCTAATAGGGTTTTAGGTATTTTCCGGCTTCCTGAGAAATGGAGTTTGGCGCTGATTTTTGGAGGTTTCAATCCCTAATAGGGTTTTAGGTATTTTCCGGCTAGTACAGCAGCTAAGGGCTTGTCAGGCAATAAGGGTATTGATGTTTCAATCCCTAATAGGGTTTTAGGTATTTTCCGGCTTTAGGCGCGATCGGGATTACGCCCCGGTCAATGTTTCAATCCCTAATAGGGTTTTAGGTATTTTCCGGCTAGGTAAAATCTGTTTCGGGCGGTATATTCTCTCTGGGAGTTTCAATCCCTAATAGGGTTTTAGGTATTTTCCGGCGTTACCACGAAAAAGGAATCGAAATACCCGCGCTAGTTTCAATCCCTAATAGGGTTTTAGGTATTTTCCGGCTTTAGGAGATAATGTAGCCGTTAAAACTAAATTATTGTTTCAATCCCTAATAGGGTTTTAGGTATTTTCCGGCCAATTTTACTGCGTAAGGGTGTAATCGAATTTTTGAGGGGTTTCAATCCCTAATAGGGTTTTAGGTATTTTCCGGCCCGTTTGGCAAAAGTGAGGTCAACGGGATAAGATTAGTTTCAATCCCTAATAGGGTTTTAGGTATTTTCCGGCATTAGCAAATTTATTCAACAAATTACCAGCCGTTGTGTTTCAATCCCTAATAGGGTTTTAGGTATTTTCCGGCTAGTTCACCTTGAGGTTCAAAGTCGTCATCATTCCGTTTCAATCCCTAATAGGGTTTTAGGTATTTTCCGGCCAGACAACCCGCGTGATTGGCATTTAGATTTTATTCGTTTCAATCCCTAATAGGGTTTTAGGTATTTTCCGGCTTAGGAGATTTCCTCCGACTATCTTAGCAAGATTTAGTTTCAATCCCTAATAGGGTTTTAGGTATTTTCCGGCAACGGAGTCAAATGGTAAAGCTACCGCGCTTATTAGTTTCAATCCCTAATAGGGTTTTAGGTATTTTCCGGCTTTAGCTCCAAGCTCTGACCAGCTCGTAGGTCTGTGTTTCAATCCCTAATAGGGTTTTAGGTATTTTCCGGCACAGTGCTTGTCGGCTTCCTGGTTGTGGCGGTACTGTTTCAATCCCTAATAGGGTTTTAGGTATTTTCCGGCGCTAGTTGCCCCAACTGCGGAACGGAAATACTTTTGTTTCAATCCCTAATAGGGTTTTAGGTATTTTCCGGCATTTGTCGCAAGCGTCAAGCAAGGCTGCTAGAGATTCTGGTTTCAATCCCTAATAGGGTTTTAGGTATTTTCCGGCCGCCCGTTCCAGAAGGCTTGCTGTATTTGGTTTTCAACGTTCATTTGCGTCTGTATTAGTAAAAATACCATTTCAGCCTCCGGTTTGTCAATACCCTACTTAGACTTTTCCTTCAAACCATTATCAGATAAAGGCTTCAGCAATTGCGTCTGGCGTTTTCCCCAGAAATCGGCATCAAACCCTTACAGAAATTGGATTACAGCCGACAAAATTAACCCCTCGAATTTTACACCCAGCAACAGACGCAATTTTCCCAAAAATATACCTCGCGCCCAAAACCCGCAGACACCCACAATTCTCTCCATTATTATAAGCTGTCGAGCAAAATAGATCAGAACCCTTAAACTTCAAACCAATGACCAAAACCTTAATTCCCGTAATCCTCGCCGGCGGTAAAGGCGAACGCTTCTGGCCACTCAGCCGCAAACAACGCCCCAAGCAATTTTTGAGTCTCGATGGTAGCGGCAAAAGTTTGCTACAAGCTACAGCGGAAAGACTTTTGGAATTAGGTAACGGTTGGGAGGATTTGTGGGTGGTAACATCGGAAATGTTGGCCGATGGAGTGCGGGAACAATTGCCGCTGTTACCTCCTGAGAATTTGCTGGCCGAACCGGAAGGCCGGGATACTGCGCCGGCGGTGGCTTGGACTGCTATAGAAACTGCGAAGCGTTACGGTGAGGATGCGGTTGTCGGTTTTTTCCCGGCGGATCACTGGATTGGGGAACCACAGGAGTTTATCAAGACTTTGGAGGCTGCTGCTGAGTTGGCGAGAAATCAGGATGCGATCGCCACTTTGGGAGTCAAACCGAGTTATGCTTCCACTGGCTACGGCTACATCGAACAAGGCGAAGAAATTGGCAGTTTTGGCGGTTTTCCAGCCTATCGCGTGGCTAGATTTACGGAAAAGCCCGATCGCGCCACCGCCGAAGAATTTGTAAACAGCGGTAAGTTTAGTTGGAATGGCGGAATCTTTGTCTTTCGAGTTGGCACTGTCTTGACAGAATTGCGAAATCATGTGCCAGAAATGATGGCAGCTTTGGAAACAAAAGGCGCGCAGGCTTACTCCGAATTACCCAAAATTAGCATCGATTACGCCTTGATGGAGAAGACGCAAAAGGCTTGTGTACTGCCCGTAGGCTTTAGTTGGGACGATTTGGGTGACTGGAATGCGATCGGGCGTTTGCTGCAAGGAGACAAGCCAAATGTCGAGTTAGCAAAACACGTCGGCATTGATACCAAGAATAGCATTCTTTATGCAGCGGATGACAATGAAGTGATTGTCACCATTGGTTTAGAAGATGTCGTCGTTGTCAGAGATGGGAATGTGACTTTGATTGTGAAAAAAGACAGGACACAGGAGATTAAACAGGTAATCAAAGTGTTGGGAGAAGATGAGAAATTGAAAGATTTGCTGTAGTAGCACCCCAACACTAGAAAAACAGGTTCGTAGTAAGGACTTCAGTTTTTTCTTACTCAACAAAGCCACAAGGACTAAAGTCCTTACTACGAACCTCTGGACTGAACCCAATTAAAAGCCCACTTATTCGTTAGAATCAACTTTCTTCTTAAAATGTTGAGCAAATTCACTTAATGAGTTGTTTCGGGCGATCGTTTTATCCGTAATCTCTAGTTTCTCAGCAACTTTATCTGACTCATTCTCAGAATATTGCTGTTTTTTTAAATCTCTATCTTTAAGTTGAGGATTTATTTTTTTGACAATATCTTTAGAAAGATTGACTAAATGCTCTTTAGCATTTTTCCCTCCCGATTCAGCTTCAATTATCAAATCTGTTTGACCGTTTTGATGTTTTTTAGCAAACTTTTCCCATTTCGGATCGTTTCTAGTCCCGATATTTTTTGTAAAATAGCAACAAATACCAAGACAGTCTACCAACAACCAAGCTTCAAGTTCTTGACGTATGAGTATTAACAAACATTTCCCTTGAGATTGTTCTACAACTTTATTAATTTTATTAATTAGAGAATTAGGTTCTTGCAATCGCTGAGATTGAGATTGTACACCATCTGCATCAAGTAAAAATATTACTAATTCGCTGTTTTTAAGATAAATATCAACTGCCTTTTTTAGACCATCCCCTCCGGTTTTTTTGATTGCTTGATTAAAAGCTACTTTAGAACTATCCAAAACAGTTATATTGGAGTCATAGTATTTAACAATCTTCTTAGCTATACAGCAAACAGTTTTACTATCAAAATCTGACTCTGGAGCCCAGATAAGAATATTACTCATACTATTGTTCTAAAATTCCTTGTAGTAGATGACTGTGATAAATTGCACTGCCTACTCCAAAATCTCTCATCCATTCAGATAAATCATCCCGACTCTTCCCTAACTCATCTATCGGAAAAGCTTGTGTTCCAACGTCATCTGTTTTGCTTAAAAGTAGTACAGAAACATCTGAGTTTATTTCATCCAAAGTAAAACAATCAAGTAACTGGGAACTATGAGTTGTAATAATTACTTGTGTTTTTTGAGACAGTCTTTTTACTACAGATGCAACCTCTCTTAGCAGTCCTGGATGAAGATTGCGTTCAGGTTCTTCAATCCCAATCAGTGTAGGTAGCTGATCTTGATGAAGTAACACATAATAAGCCATAATTCGGAGAGTACCATCTGACATATTGGATAAAGGAATCTCTAGACTATCTTTTTCCAATACTTTAATTATTTTCTCTCCTTCTTCGTCCACTGATTTTAATCTTATACCCAGACAATCATCAAGTTCTTGACTAACTAATTCAAACTTTTCTCGATCGTTCTCAGCCCAGTATTGTAAAACATCTTGAATTTCCCTACCTGTGCTACCCAGACTGGGAATATTTTCTCTGTTCATTACAATATTGTCGCCAATTACAAACATAGGACTACCTCTCATCAACTCAGGATCTAGATCGTAGAAGTCCCAATTTATGATAAATTCTGCAAGTCGGCCAGTAAAAGGTCTGTCCCCAAAATCACCAGCAGACTTTAATGCTAAATTGCCAGCTTTAGATTGATATATCTGAGGATTCTTACCTTTTTCATCTCGCACTTTTCCTACGCCATTTTTGGCTTCTATTACTTTATGCTTACCTATCAAAAGCTGTTCGCGCGAATAAGATAATTTTCCTGCTTCTAGAGACACAGATACAGTATACTCGGCTGTTTTCTTAGCTTCTTTGACAGTAATAGAAAAAGTAATATCTTCATTTCCCCCAAATCTCAAGAATCTTTGCATGAACTCCGCAGGGGGGGGAGAACCAACTTTTAGCAGAATACTGAGAATAGATAATGCCTGTAGAGAGTTAGACTTTCCGCTAGAGTTGCAGCCCACTAAAATCGTTAAGTCTTTAAAATTCAATGTAAGATCGCCTAAGCTCCTAAAGTTTTTAATGTTAGCTGATACAAGTTCAATACTCATAGGTAAACGTAATTTGTAGGATAATCAATTAATTAAGAGCTAACCAGATTAAGCCCCGATCGATACTTTTGAATAACATACTATTCATAAAAAATCTAGACCATAAAGTCTATATTACCATCAGCAGTAATAGCAAAAGTCCGTGCAGCGGAGCTATCCCGTAGCGAATCGCCCCCACGCCCCAAAACTCTCGCGCCCATTCCCGCGATTTCCCCCAAAGTTATTCCTCAAGACAATGGTCAGCTTG
>Ga0335394_10009116_pt1 | contig 11181 bp, 11 predicted proteins | sample MAT03_FD_205741 | JGI IMG/M metagenome (GOLD analysis project Ga0335394, IMG submission 205741) | Freshwater microbial communities from Lake Fryxell liftoff mats and glacier meltwater in Antarctica - MAT-03 (spades assembly) (version 2) ... | reverse complement strand
CCGCTTTTTGCCCATTTCGACGGCGTCGCGCTGAAGCAGTTGGGTCGGGCGCTGAAAACCCAGTACGTCAACGCGGGCGAAGTCATCATACGCAGGGACAGCGGGGCGAAGAGTGTCTTCTTTATCGCCTCGGGCGCGGTCGAATTGCAAAGCGCAGGGCAGACCTGGCGGTTTGGGCGGGGCGAGATGTTCGGGCAGATGGCGATCCTGATGCAAAAACCCAGACGCGCAGAGGCGCGGGCCATCGCGCCCTCGACGCTCCTTGTCCTTGACGAGGAGCGCTTCAGGAACTTGCTCAAGCGGAGCAAGGCACTTCAGTTGGCGGTGCGCGATAGCGCCATGAAACGTGGGATCGACCCCGATACGCTGCTGTCGAATGACCCACAGGCAGAATGACTACTTTCGCCGAATTCGCTTGCACTCTCCTCCGGTGACCACTTGCCCACCTCCCGCGAAACCATCCTCGCCGCGCTGCATGCGCGGCTTTCGGCGCTGCCCGCCACCGCGCTGCGCGGTGATGTCCTGCCCGAGCGCGTCCCCGCCGCTGGCCTCCTGATCCTGCGCGACAGCGAGCCGGGGGAGCCGGAGGTCACGCTCTCGCCCCTGCGTTATCACTACCAGCACCGGGGCGAGATCGAGGCGGTTGTGCAGGGTGCCGCGCATGACGCAGCTTTCGACAACCTCTGCGCCAGCATCGGCGCGGCGATTGCTGCCGACCGCACACCCAGGTGCCGGTCTTTGAGGTGTTGGTCTCAGCACTGCGGATCACCGAGGTGGCGCTGACCACCAGCGGTCGTGGCAGAAACCCATTTCCCATCTTCTGGATGTGTCCAAGCCTGTCCTTGCCTCCCGACAAGTTTTGTCACGGTAGTGCGGGCAGGAACGTGATCCGTCCGAAAGACGGACCGCACGCCGAGGAAGGCGGCAAACTGACGGCGGAACTTGAAGACCGACGGATCGGGGACGCTCGCGGCCAAGGCAGTGGCAGTGCGGGCCGAGATACTGCTTCGCAGATCGCTTCCGCGTCGTTCGTCGGTTTACGCGGCTGCGCTGTAGCTACGGTCCGTCTCACCACTTCTTCGACATGGCGGAGCGGAAGTGGGAACCAAATCTAGAGCATCAATGCCTGCCGGATGATCTCTGGCGACGTTTTGAAGGAGCGGAGAGAGCCGGGTTTGGGCATGCTCGAACGTTAAGCTGCAGGTCAGCCGCGATCAAGATGGTTTCCTTTGACAGTGCCATGATTGATTTTAGTCGGACAATGCAACCAAGTGGCCATCGCCAAGATCGACTAACTCCAGGCGCAACGGACCTGCGCCAAGGGCATAAACCGGACTCGGGACCTCGCCCACCAAGCGGGGTTGGCCTTGGCGCACAAACTCGGGGTCGGGCACGGGGACTGCATCGATCAGGCGTCTTGTGTAGGGGTGCTGCGGGTTGCCAAAGACTTGCGCTTTCGTACCGATCTCGACGATCTGACCCAGATACATTACAGCGACCCTGTCGCAGATGTTTTCCACCACCGCCATATCGTGGCTGATAAAGAGATAGGCCACGCCGAATTCGCGCTGCAGCGTGGCCAGTAGCTCCAGCACGCGCGCCTGCACGCTGACATCAAGTGCCGATACACTTTCATCGGCAATGATCAGCTCCGGTTGCAGACAGAGGGCGCGGGCGATGCAGATCCGTTGACGCTGGCCGCCGGAAAACTCATGCGGATAGCGATCATATTGATCTGCAGTCAGACCGACGCGGGCCATCAGGTCAGTGGCTCGCGCACGCTGGGTTTCGGGCGTGCCGATCCTGTGGATCACCAGTGGCTCGGAGATCAGATCACCAATGCGCATCCGAGGATCCAACGCCGCCATCGGATCCTGAAACACCATCTGAATGCGGCGACGAAGGTCTTTTTTTTCCCCCCGTCCATCCATATCTTTCAGTGCCTTGCCACCGATCTCGATTCTGCCGGAATGATCCACCAGCCCCATCATTGCCTTGGCGATGGTGGATTTTCCGCAGCCGGACTCGCCGACCAGCGCAAAGGTCTCCCCACGGCGGATGTCAAAGCTGACCCGCTCTACGGCATGAACATTTTGCACCGTGCGGCCCAGAAGGCCGCCTTTGAGCGGAAAGCGCACAACCACATCGCGCAGTTCTGCGATTGCAGGTTCTTGCGGCCGGGTGGGGCGCATTGCGGCCCGCCCCATGCGCGGCACGGCGGCCAGCAATTCTTGGGTATAGCGTTGGGCAGGATGTGCAAAGAGGCGGCGCGTCGCAGCCTCTTCCACCTTGCGGCCGTTTTGCATGACGATCACGCGGTCGGCCATTTCGGCCACAACACCCATGTCATGCGTGATCAAGACAATTGCGGTGCCAAGATCGCGCTGCAAGTCGCGCAACAGGTCCAGAACCTCGCGCTGCACGGTCACGTCAAGCGCCGTGGTCGGCTCGTCGGCGATCAGCACCTCGGGGCGCAGGGCCAGCGCCATGGCGATCATGACGCGCTGGCGCATGCCGCCGGAAAGCTCGTGCGGATATTGGTCAAAGCGGCGCTCGGGTTGCGAAAGACGCACGGCACGCAAAGCCTCAAGCGCGCGGGTGCGGGCTGTGGTGCGGCTTACATCCTCATGGGCGCGGATGGCTTCGGTCAGTTGAAAGCCAATGGTCAACACGGGGTTCAGGCTCGTCATCGGTTCTTGAAAAATCATCGCGATGCGGTCGCCGCGGATGGCCCGCAACTCGCGCTCGTGGAGTCTCGTCAGGGCTAGCGTCCCAAGGTAAATTTCACCGCCCGACACTTGCACCGCAGGCGGCGGCAGCAGGCCCATGATCGCGAGGGCCGTGATCGACTTTCCCGACCCGCTTTCGCCCGCAATCGCCAGAGTTTCGCCGCGCTTCAAGGTGAAGGAAAGATCCTGCACCAGGGGTTCTGACCCCGCCTCGGTGCGCACCGAAACGCAAAGCCCCTCGACTCGCAACACAAAGTCGTTCGTCGGGGCCAAGGCGGCCCCGACGGTGTTTTCCAGGGCCAGGCTCATTCAAAAACGCAGCGCGGGAAGTAAAAGCTGACCACCCAGTTCGGCATGTCGACGATCTCGGAGATCCGAAGATCGCCGCAAGTTGAAACCAGCATATAAGCATCCACCGCCGCCATGCCGCGCTGTTCTGACAGCAGGTCCACCATGGCCGCCACCGCATCGCGCGCCGCCGACATCAGGTCTGGTCCGATGCCGGTGGTCACCTCGTATCCCTTGGCGTCCAGATGGCGCGTGACCGGCCCCGGCGTGGTAAAGCGCGGGGTTTTCAGATGCGCGCCTTTGACCAGATCAAGCGTCAGCACCACGTCCATCGGCGATTCGATCGCCGTACCGCACACCTCGCCGTCACCTTGGGCGGCATGGGTGTCGCCCACGCTGAACAGGGCGCCCGCAACTTCAACCGGCAGGTAAAGCGTGACGCCCCCAGTCAGATCGCGGATGTCCAGATTGCCCCCGACCCGGCGCGGCGGGACCACCGAGTGCAGACCAGCCTCGGCCAAAGCGTTGCCGATGGTGCCCGCAAAAGGTTTCAGCGGCACGCGCGCCTCCCGGCCCCAAAGGGCAGGTTCCATGCTGCGGGTATCGTATTTCCACAGCTTCAGCGCCGGTTCGGTAAACTGATCGGCCAAAAGACCAAAGCCCGGGATGTTCGCCGTCCACCCGAAACCCGCCCCGTCGAACTCACGCGGCGCAAAGCTTTCGATGGTGACCTTGACCGCATCACCGGGTTCGGCACCTTCGATGTAGATCGGGCCGGATATTGGATTGATCTTGCCGAAATCGAGCGACGTCACGTCGGCCACGGTCGACGACGGGCCAAGCTGGCCCGCCGAACTGTCATTACAGTGAAACAGGATCGTCGATCCCGGTTCGGCGCGCAGGGCCGGGGGAAATGAGCTATCCCAGCCGAAATGATGCTGCGCGCCGTGGATGGTATGGTTGCAGGCCTTGCACATCTTACTTCACGAAAACATAGTCATAGTTGACGGGGATCGACACCGGATCAACGTAAAGCGCGTCTGCGCCGCCCATGCGGTCGGACTTCATGGTGTAGCGTTCTTCGTTGAACACCGGCACCCATGGGGCTTGTGCCATGACACCGGTATAGACATCCGACCAAAGCTTCATACGGTCGGCGGCCTTGGCGGGATCGGCCATGCTGTCGGCCTCTGCCGCCATCTTGTCCAGAGCCGCATCACAGAATTTCGACCAGTTCCACCCACCCGCAGCCGCACCCGAACAGCCAAGGATCGGACCGTAGAAGTTCGACGGATCCGGGAAGTCGGCAATCCACGCCATGCCGCCGGACCAGATCATTGGTGCCGTGCCCGCGCCCCCGGCCTCGATCACATTGGCTTGCGCGAGGCTTTTCAGATTTACCTTGATGCCGATGGCCGCAAGATCCTGTTGCATGGCCTGGGCGATGCGCGGGTTCGGATCGGTGTTCATCACGTAAAGGTCGGTCTCGAAGCCATCCGGCAGCCCGGCATCGGCCAGCAGCTTCTTCGCGCCCTCCACATCAAACGGGTAGCCCGCGTAATCCTTGGTGTAGCCGGGCATCGAGGGCGGCAGCGGCTGGGTTGCAGGGATCGCTCGACCGTTGATGATCTGGACAATCCGGTCCTTGTTGATCGCCATGTTCACGGCCTTGCGGACCTCAAGCTTGTCAAACGGCGCGATGTTCACGTTCAGCGTGATGTAGCCGGTGTGCAACTGACCACCCGCCACAACATGGGCGGCCTGTGCCGGATCGCCCATCACTTCGGTAAACTTCGCGGGCGGAATACCGTCCCCCGGCACGTCAACCTCGCCGTTTTGCAGCCGCAACAGGGCGACGATGGGCTCCTGACCAACCTCGAAAACCACCTGATCCAGATAGGGCACGCCAGCACGCCAGTAATCGGCGTTCTTCCCGAACACCAGCTTTTGGCCAAGCGTCCATTCCGCCAGCTTGTAAGCGCCAGTGCCGACAGGCTTTTTGCCGAAATCAGCCCCCGCCGCATCGACGGCCTCCTTTGGCACCACGGACGAGAAATTGAGCGCCATCACGTGCAGGAACGTAGCATCAGGGCGCGACAGCGTGATTTTCACCGTCAGCGGATCAACCACCTCAACGCCCGAAAGCCCCGCATCGCCCGCAGCCTCAAAGCCTGCGATCGAGCCAAAGAAGCCAGCCCCCGGTGATTGGGTCGCAGGATTGGTCACGCGGTCCAGCGAGTATTTCACATCGGTGGCCGTCATCTCGCGGCCATTGTGGAACTTCACACCCGCACGCAGCTTGAAGGTATAAACCAGCCCGTCGGGCGAGATTTCATGGCTTTCCGCAAGGCCGGGGCGCAGCGTGGTGGTTCCCGGCACGTAATCCATCAGGCTGTCGAACAGCGATTTGATCATCGACCAGTTTTGCCAGTCATAGCCAATCGCGGGGTCCAGCGTTGCCACGTCGTCCTTGTAGGTTACGGTGATCGAGCCGCCGGCTTTGGCGTTCGGATCGGGGATATAATCTTGCGCCAGGGCCGGGCCGATAAGGGTCAGCGTCAAAGCGGTAGTGAGAAGCCATTTTTTCACGCGTTTTCTCCTGTTGGTTTTTCGTTTTTGAGGTCTGTCACCGCAGTTTGATCCGCGGGTCGATAAAGGGGGCCAGAACATCTGCCAGCAGATTTCCAAGAACGATGGCGCAGGCCGAAACCAGTGTCACGCCCATTATGATCGGGATATCCACACGCTGGATCGCCTGCCAGGCAAGCTGGCCGATGCCGGGCCAGCCGAACACGCTTTCGACAACCACGATCCCGCCCATGAAGATGCCGATATCGATGCCGATCATCGCGATGACCGGCAGGATCGCATTGGGCAGACCGTGGCGCAACACGACGCGCGACCGGCTGAGTCCCTTGGCTCGCGCGGTGCGGATGAAATCGGTGCGCAGCACGTCGATCATCGACGAGCGCATCATGCGCGCATACCACCCCGATCCGAGGATGCCCAGGGTCAGCGCGGGCAGCACCAGATGCGCAAACGTGCCATAGCCGCCGATTGGGAACCAGCGCAGTTGCACCGCAAAGACGTAGAGCATCAACAGGCTGACCACGAACTGCGGCGCAGAAACGGTGACGAACGAGGTCATCATGAGCACCTGATCCGGCCACTTGCCGCGCCACACCGCAGCGGCAATCCCCATCGAAAGCCCGATCACCAGTTCGCTCAGGATCGCGCCCAGCATCAGCAGCAACGTGGCAGGCAGGCGCGAGGCGACAAGGGCCGCAACTTCGGTCTTCTGCAAATAGCTGCGCCCCATGTCGCCATGCAAAAGCCCCCAAAGATAGCGCCCGTACTGCACGAGAAACGGCTGATCAAGACCAAGCTGCCTGCGGATATTCTCGACCGTCTCCGGTGTGGCCGAGCGGCCGGCGATCTGGCGCACCGGGTCGGCGGGCAACACGTAAAGCAGCAGGAAGGTGATCAGGCTTACCCCCAGCAGGATCAGCACCGATTGCACCAGCCGCCGGGCAAGATAGGCCGCCATCACGCACGCCCCCGCTGGGTTGGGTCGAGCACATCGCGCAATGCGTCGCCTACAAGGTTGAAGGCCAATGCCAGCAAAATGATTGCCGCACCGGGAATGAACACCAGCCACGGGGCCGACTGGAAATAGGTCTGATTCTCAAAGATGATGTTGCCCCAGCTTGGTGTCGGCGGCTGCACCCCTACCCCAAGAAACGACAGCGTGGCCTCCAGCAATACTGTGGTGGATATGCCCAAGGTGCCCCAGACGATGATCGTCGGCATCAGATGCGGCAGGATATGGCGGAAGAGAATGCGCCCCGTGCCAGCCCCCAGTGTCCGCTCGGCTGCGATGAAATCCCGCGCGGCGATCGCGGTTGTCTCGGCATAGATCACCCGCGCGGTCTGCACCCAGTTCACCAGCGCGATCACCAGGGCCACGATCCAAAGCGAGGGCTGGAAGATCGCCGCAAGACAAATCGCCAGCAGCAGCGCAGGAAACGCCATCATCAAATCGGTTAACCGCATCAGCACGGCGGAAATCCAGCCACCGAAATACCCTGCCGTCAGACCCACCAGCGTGCCGATCAACAGCGCCAGCCCGTTGGCCACAACCCCGATTACCAGCGAGGTACGTGCGCCGTAAAGGATGCGGGAGAACAGATCGCGGCCCAACAGATCGGTGCCCATCAGAAACTTGCCATCCGGCGGCATTGGCGCGCCTTCCAGCGTCAATCCGTCAAACATCTGATCATCGGGCGCAAATGGCGCGATCATTGGCGCAAGAATCGCCGCCGCAACGATTCCCAGAATGACCAGCGCGCCAAAAACCGCCGGTTTGTGCTTGGCAAGGCGCGAAATCACGCCCGCCGGGCGCGCGGCGCTAACCACGGATCCGTTTGCCACCGCCGCCCTCCTCATCCCCGGAGCCGCCGACGATCCGCCCGGCGGCGTCTTCAAAACTGATCCGCCACGCCATCGCCATCTGGCGCAACTGGGCGTAGGCCTCGGCCTCGGTCTTGCCGCGCACAGCAAGCATGGTGACCGCACGCACCACGGTTTGGCGCTCATCCAGACGCCTGCGAAGATCGGCGATCTCGGCGAAAAGCGCCCGGTGCGCATCAAACGCGTCGCGCGCGATCAGCAGCGCCGAGAAGGCCCCGCTATTGCCAACCGGCTTTAGAAGTTGCGCATGCGCGCCCGCCCGAAGCGCCCATTCGATCCGCCCCGGCGCCTCCGAGCCGATCAGGGCGATCATCGGCATCGGTGGTTGCCGGACCGGCCAGGGAAACATCTCGTCATGTCCCATATCGGCATCGAAAAACACGAAGTCCATCGCCAAGGCTTCCGCGCCGACCTCGGGCCAGGCCTGCACCACCTCCAGCCCGATGGCCGAAAGCTGGCGCGTCAGGGCCGCAACCGTCGGATGCGGGCGGTGCAGGATCAGCGCCCGCGCCCCGCCCAGATTTTGGATGCGCATCGAACGCTTCACGACACCACCCTAAGTAGGGGGGAGGTCGGGAAATTGCGCCCGCGCGTCAGATAGGGGTCACCGGCCACGCCCTCAAGCCGCTTTAAAGGCTGGAAGACCCCGCCCCGAACCTGGGCGATGATCACCGGCAAAACGGTGTGATGCGTTTCAAGATCAATGATGCCACCCGACCCGGAACATTCTGCGAGAAGTTTTGCGAGGCTGAGTTGTTCTGCCCCCGGCCGATGCGCTAACAGCCGCGCAAGTTCCATGACCGACGTAAACGCCGCCGCTTCGTGCGACGATCCGAAATCGCGTTGCCGTCGTGGCCAGCCGGGTATTCCGCGGAAATAAGGCCCCGCCGCGATCAAACCTTCGGCAGCGGCCCCCAAAGTCGGCAATTCGCATTCGGTCAGATTGCACGACAAGATCGGACAACGGTCCGGCCGAAAATGCCGATCAGACAGGCCAAGCTCGCAGTAGGCGGACATGAAGGCATAGGAAGAAGGGCCGATCAAGGAGTTCAGAACAAAATCGGGACGAGCCAGCCTGATCTCTTCGATCACGCGATCGATATCGCGCGATCCGATTGGCAAATACCGCTCGCCCAGAACCTCGCCCCCTGCAAGCGTGACCCGGTCGCGCGCAAGGCGGTTGATCTCCCAGCCCCAGATGTAATTTGAACCCGTCAGGAATCCGCGTGAGCCGAACTTCGGCATCGCCCAGTTCAGCAAGGGCAAAAGATGTTGGTTCGGGCAGGCATGGGTGTAAACGATGTGGTCCGAAGCCTCAAACCCTTCGTAGGGGACCGCATACCAAAGCGACCCGCCGTATTTCTCGAGGGTCGGAATCACTTCCTTCCGGCTCCACGACGTGACGCATCCGACCACATGGTTCGCCCCTGAATCGCGCAGGATTTCCTCGCAGAGGGGGCCGTAAAGATCGACGTTGCCCTGGGGGTCGCGCTCAACGGAAACAAACTCGAGGTCGCACCCCGGGTCTGCGTTTATCGCCGCGATTGCGGACAGGGCCCCTGCACGGCAAGCTTTTGAAATGAGGTAGTAATTCCCTGAAAGAGAGTATAGGATGCCCAGTCCGATGCGTCGCTTTGCAGTCAAATCAACGATCCAAAATTCAAAAGGGCCCCGATGCAGATCAAGAGATGCTGCAATCGGGGCCCAGATGCCACGCGGCTTTTCACCAAGTTCCCCCTGTTTCGGGCAACAGGCTGCAACCGTCAATAGGAAGCGCCGGGGAAAGATGGCAAAGCAGAGGTTTAGCCTAAATATTGAGCGGGGAGGGGGCCTGACACAAATCATCTGATGGTCGGGAGGTGTCAGACCAACGCGAACCGGCCTCCGTTCGCCCAGATCCGCCAGGCGTCAGGCCACACAGAGCTGCCGCCACTCGGTAAGAGCGGCTTTGTGGTTGGCCTTGAAAATGTCCCGGCTGATGAGGCCGCGCTCCGCATTGACCAGGTTGTGGATTGAGGAATGGAGTGCCACGAATTTCTGTAAGGTTTGCATCCTGCGAAAGCGGAGCATGCACGTTCTCGGCGTCGAAACAGCTGTTAAGAATTCTGCGCCCGAGTGTTGAGCCAACGGCTGGTTTCGCGATCATTGGGTGGACCCAGGCCCTTCAGTGCCGCCCCGTACGACCGGAGCTTGTCAGTGACGAGGACATGCGGGCGACCATGGCGCTTCATGGTTTTCCTGAGGAGTATTAATGCGGCCTTGCGATCTCGCTTCTTTGAGACGTACGCCTCCAAGGCTTCGCCTTCGTGATCAACGGCACGCCAGAGGTAATGCGTGAGACCGTTGATCCTTACGAAGACCTCGTCCAAGTGCCAGTGCCAGTGCCAGTGCCAGTGCCAGTGCCAGCGCCAGTGACGCAGGGACCGCATCCGATCGACCCGGTTGCGTCGGATCTCGGCTGCAAACATCGGGCAGAACCGGTTCCGTCAGAACCGCACAGACTCATGGCTAATATCGATGCCTCGCCCTTGCAGCAGGTCCTCGACGGTGCGAAGCGACAGCGGGTAACGGACGTAGAGCAGAACCGCGGGCCGGATAATCTATCGGCTGATTTTGATCAAGCGAAAGGGGCTGTGTTCGGTCATCCGGCGAGGCTATGCGACGGGTGTGCCCGCCTCAAGTAATGTTTTCCTCTGACAGGGCCTAACGCGGTGTCCACGAAACCTGCAGCAGGCTACCCTGCACGGTTGACCAGGTTGCCGGCTCTGGTAGACCCTGCGACTCGAACGCAGTCTGGCTGGGGGATGTTGGTTGAAGCAGGCCACAGGAAAAGGGAGTGGCCTGTGACGCGCATGACAGCCGAGGACTTCGATCGCGAGTTGTTGGAGCTTTACGATTTCTATGCCCACGGGCAGATCACGAAGCGAGAGTTCCTCGACCGGGCCGCAAAGTTCGCCGTGGGCGGGCTGACGGTGTTGGCAATCCTGAAGATGACGAGCCCGGATTACGGGCTGGCCGAGCAGGTGCATGCGGGCGATCCTGGGATCGTGGCCGAGCGGATCACCTATCCATCGCCCGCAGGGCATGGCGAGGTGAAAGGCAATCTCCTCCGCCCCGCCGAGGTGGTCGGGAAGTTGCCCGCCATCGTGGTCGTCCAGGAAAAACGGGGGCTGAACCCTTACATCGAGGACGTGGCACGATGTCTGGGGAAGGCGGGGTTCCTGGTGCTATGTGTTCGTTCCCACGGCTTGACGGTGCGATCCTTTCTCAGGAATGGAAGGAAGCGACATGGGACAGGTTCGTCACGGCAGCGCCCCGATCGAGCCATGGTGCGCCACCGGTCCGACAACCATGGCGAGGGCACGCCGTCAAAGCTGCATTGCAGCGATCGCAAGCTTCGCTCCCGGCGCTGAGCGAGGAACTCGGCATCGATCCCAAGACGGTTGCCAAGCGGCGGAAGCGGGCAACGGCCGAGGATCTCAAAGACGGGCCAGAAAGAGCCGCGCTCGACGGTTCCGACCGAGGCCGAAGAAGCGGCGATCGTCGCATTCCGGCGTCATACGCTGCCGCCGCCGGACGACTGTCTTTATGCCCTGCAGCCGTCGATCCCGCACCTGACGCGCTCGGCGCTGCACCGGTGCCTGCAGCGATGAGCCATTGAAGGCGCCATCGGTTCGAGCCCGATGGCGAATGC
>Ga0335394_10009115_pt1 | contig 11182 bp, 8 predicted proteins | sample MAT03_FD_205741 | JGI IMG/M metagenome (GOLD analysis project Ga0335394, IMG submission 205741) | Freshwater microbial communities from Lake Fryxell liftoff mats and glacier meltwater in Antarctica - MAT-03 (spades assembly) (version 2) ... | reverse complement strand
ATCCGCCCGCGGTCGCGTCACGGCGATCATCTACAACAACCTGCAGAACCCGCTCGGCTGCGAGAGCTCGCCTGACGAAATGCAGGCAATCGCCGACATCGCCATCGAACACGACCTCATCGTGTTGGCCGACGAGGCGTACTTCGAGATGCGCTACTCGGGGGAGAGCACGTCGATTACCTCACTGCCCGGCATGTTCGACCGCACGGTCATCCTCTACACGTTCTCGAAGAAGTTCGCGATGACCGGGTGGCGCCTTGGTGCGGCCATTGGCCCAGTCGAGATCGTGGAGAGCATCACCAAGCTCAACACCAACGACGAGAGTTGCACCACGCACTTCGTGCAGGCGGCCGGAGTGGAAGGCATCACCGGTTCGCAGGAAGGGCCACTCGCCATCCTTGCCGAGCTCCAGTGCCGCCGTGACGCAGCGTGGAGCGAACTGGCACAGATCGACGGGCTGGTCTGTCCGAAGCCGGAGTCGACGTTCTACCTCTTCCCCCGAGTGACCGACCTGATGGCCCGCCTGGGCTACGACGAAGTTGGTGCATTTGCAACAGCTGCACTTCACAACACGGGCGTGTCGTTCTGCACTCGCAAGCACTTCGGTCGACCGCAACCAGGCGAACAAGATCACTACGTTCGCTTTGCCTACTCGGGTCTGTCCGTCGACGATATTCACGAAGGCCTTGCCGGCCTGCGCTCGTGGGTCAACTCGTGAGCCTGCGCATTGCGGTCACCGGCCGGATTCCATCTGCGGGTTTGGAGATGTTGGAGGAGGCCGGCGAGGTGGTGACGTGGGATTCGCTCGACGTTCCCACCGTCGAGCAGGTGCATCGGCTGGTGCAGGGTGCCGATGCAGCGCTGACCCTTTTGACCACCAAGGTCGACAACGCATTCCTCGATGCGGCGGGTCCGCAGTTGAAGGTCGTGGCGAACGTTGCGGTCGGGTACAACAACCTCGACGTGGCTGCGTGTGCTCGTCGTGGTGTCGTGTGCACCAACACGCCGGGTGTTCTTACCGACGCCACCGCCGACATTGCGATGGCGCTGATCTTGATGGCCACTCGTCGTCTCGGCGAGGGCGAGCGGGTCATCCGCGACCAACAGCCGTGGCAATGGGGCATGTTCTACATGCTGGGTAGTGGTATCCAGGGCAACCAGCTAGGCATCGTCGGGATGGGCGACATCGGCCAGGCACTGGCACGCCGCGCGAAGGCGTTCGGCATGAAGATTGCATACAGCAACCGACGCCCAGTCGCTCCGCAGCTGGAAGCCGAGTTGGGCGCACAGTTGATGAGCATGGAGGAACTGCTGAGCACCAGCGACGTGGTCAGCCTCAACTGCCCGTACAGCCCGGCGACGCACCACTTGATGAGCACCCCGCAGTTCGAGATGATGCGACCCGGTGCGTTCCTGGTGAACACCGCCCGTGGCCCGATCGTCGATGAAGCCGCACTGGTGGCGGCGCTGAAGACGGGCCAAATTTCGGGGGCGGGTCTCGACGTGTTCGAGAACGAACCGGCCGTACACCCTGGCCTACTGGAGTGCGAGAACGCGGTGGTCATCCCGCACCTCGGCTCTGCCACGCAAGAGACGCGAGCGGCGATGGCCCGGTTGGCGGCACACAACGCCGTCAACGTGCTGGCCGGTGTCGAGCCGCGTACTCCGATTCCGGTCCCGCAGGGCTGACCGGCGTTTGTGTCAAGCCTCCGGGCCCGATTCCCCAGGGCCGGGCTCGACAGCCTTCACGTAAACGCCAGTTTGGCGGGCTCGCCACAGGGACGCGGCCAGCAGCAGGCCCATCAGCGCGACCCAGGGCAGGTCGCCGGTGTGTGAGTACCAGGTGCGAATCCAGCCGTAGCCGGGGATGTCGCGATAGATCACCTTTTGCTCGCTGACCGATGTTCGGTCGAACACTTCACCGCTCGGGGAGATGAACGCGCTGAACCCGGTGGGCGATACCTGTACCACCCAGCGGTTCTGCTCGATTGCGCGCAGCCGCGACGAAGCGATCTGCTGGCTCTGCAACACCGTCCAGGTGTAACTGCTGCCGTTGGTCGGGTTGATGATGAACCAGCCACCAGCCTCGACGCCCTCATTGACGCGGCCACCGAAGAAAACTTCCCATGAGATCACAGTGGCCATGCGGGTACCGTCGGGCAGTTCGAGCACGGCTGGTCCCGCGCCTGCGAGAGCGTCGCGCGGCACGAGGTTGGTGGGTGCGCCAATGGCACTCAGTAGTCCGCGCAACGGCATGTACTCACCGAAGGGCACGCGACGCACCTTGTCGTAACGGCTGTAGATCTCGCCTTCGGGCGTGACGACCACCTGCGCGTTGAGAAAGCGTTCGCCGTCGGCGGTGTCCTCGGTGATGCCCACCGCGAACGGGGCGCCAACTCGTTTCGCCTCGGCAGTCACCAGTTCCAGTTCGCGGCTGCCCTCGAACGTGGCGACATCGATGACGTTCTCCGGCCATACAACCAGATCGACCGACCCGGACTCGATAGTTGCCGTTGCAGCGAGGTGGCGCTGGACCACCTCGTCGGCCGACGTGTCGATTGCGTGAGTGCCCTGCGGCCCGCCGCCCTGCACGACCGCAACGCGGGTCGGTGGGCCCGCCTTCACGTCCACTGAGTTGGTGCCATCGGCCAGCATCGGCAACACCAGCCAGACGATCATGCCTGCCAGGAAGGCCAGCACGCCATGCCATTCGCCCTTTGCAGTGATGCCGCGCTTGCGCGCCATCGCGGGCACCACAGGCGATGGTCCGGCGAGGGCGAACCCTACCTGGAACACGAACCAGGTCAGCAGCAGGGCCCCGCCGACGCGCACGACATCGGCAAATGGGCCCGCCGCCTGACCGATCGCGAGGCTCGCGAGGGGCACCCCGCCGAAGGGAAAGCAGAACCTCAAGGCTTCGGCAAGGGTGTGTGCCGCTGGCCGACCAATGACTCGCCACGGACCGCGCGGCGCGACCCATGCGGCAACGGCATGGAAGCCGGCAAACATGGACGCGGCCACGAGGTAGCCGGGAGCGGTGAGGAACCACATCCAGACCATTCCCGGGAAGAGCCAGGCGGCGCCGAACAACCAACCCCGAGCCAGCCGCTGGCCGCCCGTCGCAGCGTGCTGGGCTGCACCTTCGTAGAACGCAACGCCAAGGAAGGCGAGGGGCCAGAAACCCCATGGGGGCAGGGCGGCCGCGACGAGGAAACCACCCAAGATCGCTTGCAGAGCATGGCGTGAGGGGCGGCGCAGGCGGCGAGACATCGTTGCCCGACGCTAGCGCTTGCTGTCTGCCGGCACTGGGCAGCTGCGCGAGTTACAGAGTGGAGAGTTCGAGGTGCACGATGAAGCGTTCCCTGGTAGAACCAACGGGGTGGCACGCAAACAGTGTTGCCGTGTAGGCCGCTGTCTGATCGATGACCCGGATTGCGTCGGGGGTGACGATCTCGGTGGACGTCACCTTGTAGACGAAGCGCCCGTCGGCGGTGGAGAGAATGACCTCGTCACCGATGATCAGCTGATCGATGTTCCGGAACGGCCGGCCGTGACTGGTGCGGTGACCACCGATGACGACGTTGCCGATCTGTCCTGGCAGCGCTGTGCCCGGCCAGTGGCCGGGGCCATTGTCAAGGACTGTCAGGCTGACGCCCTGCAGCAGGGGCTTGGTCACGCCGATCGACGGGATCTCGATGGTGCCCATCTCGACGATGGGCACCTTGGCACGTGGGGCCGGCGCAGGCAGCGGTACCGGTAGTACCACGGATGTGGTGGTGGCAGCCATCGTGGTGGTTGTTGCGGGTGCCTCAGTGGTGCTGGTGGTTGCCGGTGCCGTGCTACTCGTGGTCGAACTGAGCGGACGAGTGGTGGTGCTGGCGGGCGGTGTCGTGGTAGCGGCCGTCTGCTCTACGGCGTCGTTCCCACAGCCGATGAGGAGCACGGCAACGAGTGAAATGGCGATGTTGCGATGACGCATGCCCGTCATTGTGCCACCGAGCGCAGGAAGGTGTACATCATCTCGGCAGCTTGTTGGCCAGATCGAATGCAGGCGGGTACGCCGATGCCGTGGTAGCTCGCTCCGGCCAGGGCAATACCGTTGGGGAGTGCGTGTTGAGCCGCCGCGATGTGGAGCGCGTGGTGCGGGCGGTACTGCGGAAACGCACCGGGCCAGCGGGTCACCCGATGTTCGAGCGGTTGCACTGTGAAGCCGAGGTGCCGGCCGACTTCGTCCACCGCAGCGGCGAGCAGTTGCTCGTCGGACAAGTGCAGCGCAGCCAGGCCGTCGCGGCCCAGCGAGATGCGCAGGATCACGGACCCGGATGTTGCCCAGTGAGCCCACTTCTGCGAGCCGAAGGAGGCGGCCGTCACCAGCCGCTGCATCGGCTTCGGCACGAGGTAGCCGCTCATGCCGGCAAGTCGGCTCGGCCACTCGGCGGCGTCCAGTGCGATGGTCACCATCGCGACGTCGGCAGTGGGGATGACCGACAGCACTCTGGCCGCGTCGGGGGCGTGGTCGACGAGCAATCCGGCTGCTGAGACTGCGGGCGCGGCCAGGACCACGCCGTCGAAGTACTCGTCGTTGACGCGCCAGCCGTGGCCATCGCTCTCCAGGCGGTCGACGGGCGTGCAAGTACGCAACTCTCCGCCCCCTGACACCACCGCTGATGCCGTGGCAGTGGCGAGCGAGCCCATTCCTCCGGTCGGGGTCTGGAACACCGGGCCAGCGGTGGGAGCAGGCTTCGGGGTGCGGCGACCGGTGATCAGCACACTGCGACCGCGAGCGGCGAGGTCGGCGATCTGGGGCACCGCCGCAAGACTGAAGTGATCGGTGTCCGCGGCGTAGATGCTGCCGACCAACGGGTCGACCAGGCGAAAGTGCACCTCGCTACCGAACCGAGCGCGCACGAACTGACCCAGCGAGTCGGGTTCGAGGGCTGTCCGTGCTCGGAATGGCTCGGTTGCGGCGCGCAGCTTGCCAGGCCACGACAGCAGGCGGGAGCGGGCAAGGGCGAGGATCTCGGTGGGCATCCCCAGCAAGAGACCTTCCGGAATGGGGTGCAGCGAGTCCCACCACCACACCGCCGCCGAGCCAGCAGCGGGCGATACGAGCTGGTCGCCCAAGCCGACGGCCGCGGCCAACCCGCTTGCCCACGGAATGCGGGCGAGAAAGGCGTCGGCGCCCTCATCGATCGCGGGGTGTCCTGCGAACGGGGATGTGCGCAGCTTGCCCCCAGAACGGTCGTCTCGTTCGAACACGACGACGCCGGGGCGCTGGTCGGCGTCGTGCTGAGTCAGCAGCGCGTGTGCAGCGGCGAGGCCGGCGATACCGCCGCCGACGACTGCTACGCGCCGCTGGTCCGAAGTCATGACGAGCTGGCGTCGATCACACGTTGCGCCAGCCCGGCCATCACCTGTGGATTGTCGTTCACGCATGCGGTGCGGGCGAAGGCAATGCCGCGAGCCTCGGCGCGACGAGCGGCCTCGATGTCGAGGTCGTACAGGACCTCCAGGTGATCGGCGACAAAGCCGACAGCGCTCACCAGTACGCCGGGCGTCTCGGAATCGGCCAGCTCGTCGATGACCTGCAAGATGTCGGGGCCGAGCCAAGGCTCGGGGGTGCGGCCTGCGCTCTGCCACGCGATCGACCACCGATCGTCACCCAGGCCGACGACGGCAGCGACCGCCTGCGCGGTGGTGACCAATTCGTCGGGGTAGCGATCGCCGGCGGCGATGATGCGTTCGGGCAGCGAATGGGCGGTGAACAGCACCTTGGTGCCGCTGGGCATGGTTGTCAGTTTGGCGCGCAGGTCGTCGGCGATGAACTGCACGAACGCCGGCTCGGTTGCCCAGCTTTCGATGCCGCTGACCGGGATGCCATACGGCTGGGCGGCCGACGTTGCCCGGTCGAGGTATTGGCCGATGGAGAATGACGAGTAGTGCGGCGCGAGCACGAGGCCGACGATGCGCGTGAAGCCCTGGGCGGCCAGTTGATCGACTGCTGCTTCCACCTTCGGCTCGGCGTGCTTGAGCCCGAGGACCACCTGATAGCCACCCGGCGTCGCGGCATCGAGCGCGGCCTGGAGGCCGGCACGCTGTGCTTCGGTGCGGGCGGCCAGTGGGCTGGTGCCGCCAAGAGCTTCGTAACGCGCCGTCAGGTCAGCAAGCTGCTCAGGGGTCGGCGCGCGGCCGCGGCGGATGTCCGTGTAGTAAGGCTCGATCTCCTCGCGTGTGCGCGGGGTGCCGTAGGCCATCAGTAGCACGGCGATTTTGTTGCCACTATCCATGTCGCTCATCGTCGTGCGTGCCTCATCGTCGTGCAAAGTTCATCGCTGGGTCGATTCGTGCACTCGATCGGCGATGGCGGCCAGGACATCAGGGTCGGTGTTGGGTTGCACGCCGTGGCCGAGGTTGAAAATGTGGCCGGGGTGCTGCGAGCCGTCGGCCAGGCGATTGTCCGCCAGGACTGCCTCGGTGCCCTCCAAGGCAACGGCTGTGCCCGCGAGCACGAGGGCGGGATCGAGGTTGCCCTGTACGACCAGTTGCGGTCCCATACGGAGGCGGGCCGCGAGAATTGATGTGCGCCAGTCGAGGCCGATGATTGATGCACCGGCGGCCAGCATCTGTTCCAGGAGGTGGTCGCAGCCGATGCCGAAGTGAATGCCGGGCGCATCGGGGTGGAGAGCCTTCAGCTGACCAAACACGGCGCGAGAGTGGGGGAGCACGAACCGTTCGTAGTCGAGAGCGCTGAGGGCACCTGCCCATGAGTCGAAGAGTTGGAACGCCCGCGCGCCGTTGCCCAGTTGGCTGCTGATCGAGGCCACGGAGTGCTGTACCAGCCGGGCCATCAACGAGTGCCACAGCGCAGGGTCGGTGTGCATCAACTGCTTGGTCTGTTCGTACGTGCGGCTGGGGCGACCCTCGACGAGGTAACTGGCGACGGTGAACGGGGCGCCGGCGAACGCGAGCAGAGGGACTTCGTGCGGTAGGGCAGCAGCCAGTTGGCGCACCGTCTCCAGCACGTAGGGCGTGTCGGCCTCCGGCTCGAACTCGCGTAGACGCGCGAGGTCGTCCTCAGTGCGAAAGGGACTGGCGCACACCGGCCCGGTACCTGGTGCCACGTCGATACCGAACCCAACTGCATGGGCTGGAACGACGATGTCGCTGTACAACACCGCGGCATCGACGCCGTAGCGCGTGACCGGCTGCAATGTGAGCTCGGTGGCCAACTCCGGCACCTTGATGGCATCGAGGATGCTTCCCTCTCCGCGTAGTGCTCGATACTCCGGCAGGCTGCGGCCCGCCTGACGCATGAACCACACGGGCGTGTGCGCGGCGGGGCGGCCGAACGCCGCGTCGAGGAAGGGGGTAGACGCCATCGTCTGGGCACGTTACCGTCCTGGTCCGTGTTGCGCCCTGTGCATCCGCCATCGATGCCCGGCGACGAGTTCGGTTACCAGCCCGCCCTCGACGGTCTGCGCGGCGTCGCGGTGGCGCTGGTGCTGTTCTTCCACGGCGGGTTTGCGTGGATGGCCGGCGGCTACGTCGGGGTGTCGGTGTTCTTCACGCTGTCGGGCTTTCTCATCACGTCGCTGCTCATCCTCGAGCATCAGCGATCAGGCAGCGTTTCCTGGTCGGGCTTCGTTGCGCGGCGCGCAAAGCGATTGCTGCCGGCGAGCTTGTTGTGCCTGGTCGCCATCTCACTGCTGGCCTGGAGCGGTGAGTTCGCGGCCGTGCCACACCTGCGTCGCGACATCATCGCGTCGGCGTTGCAGGTCGCGAACTGGAACGCGCTGAACGGCTCCGGGTCCTACGCGAATCTGTTGAGCCGTGCGGCCGGCGTCTCCAGCCCGGTTGATCACTATTGGTCGCTGGCGGTGGAGGAGCAGTTCTATTGGGTGTGGCCGTTCGTCTTCCTGCTGCTGCTGAAAGTCTCCAAGGGACGCGGCCGGTTGTTCGTCCATCTCTCGATGTTGGCGGTAGTCGGGGTGGTGGCCGCACGAGCCATCGCCAATACCTGGGGCCCCGATGCAGCGTATTGGGCGACGCCCGCTCGCCTCGGCGAGATTCTGGTGGGGGCAGCCCTCGCAAGTGGCTGCCTACTGTGGCGGCATCGGCCTCGGTGGCTTGGGTTGGTTGGCTTGGTGGGCCTTGCGATGGTGCTGTGGGCCGCAGTCGAGTGGCCCACGCGAGGTGGCCCCGCCTACGACGGCTGGCTCGGGGTGTTCAGCCTGGCGTCGGCGGCTCTGATCCTCGGGTTGCAGGCCCCCGGCCCGCTGCGCACGGCCTTCTCCGTTGGCCCGCTCGTGTGGCTCGGGCGCATCAGCTACGGCGTGTACGTGTACCACTGGCCGGTCTTCCTGCTGGCCAGCGGCCGTGCGCTCGACCTTCGCGGCTGGCCGCTGTTTCTTGTGCGCACCGCTATCACCTTGGCGCTGTCGGTGGTCTCCTACTGGCTGATTGAACGACCGGTGCGTCGTAGCCGGCGTCGACCACGTGTGGCGATGTCGCTGGCCGTCCCAGTGTCGGCGATGGTGGTGCTCTTGGCCGTCCTTGTCGTGCCATCGCAACCGGGTCGTCGCCAAGTGGTCGCAGGGCCCGCGACGACAATGACGACGACTACGACTACGACTACGACTACGACTACGACTACGGCGACTACGGCGACGACGGCGGCGGCGGCAGACGGTGGATCGGTCGTGCCGGGCGTGTCGACGACCTCGACCAGCACAACAGCACCCACGTTGCCGGCAGGTCCGGTGAGCGTGGTGCTGATCGGCGACTCGACCGCTGTTGCGCTCAGCGACGGATTGACCAAGTGGGCCGCTGAGACTCCGAACCGCAGCCAAGTGTCGGTGGCGTCGATCGGATGCGGTCTGATTCGTAACACCATCATGCTGGGCGACGAAGGTGGGACGTTCTCTGAGCAGTGCGCCTCCGCCTTGGACGCCGATCTCCCGCAAGCTGTGGCGGCAAAGAACATCGACACTGCGATGATCATGGTGACCATTCCCGACGTGTCGATGCGCCAATGGTCAGGGGACGAAGGGATGCTGCCGTGGACCGACGAGCGCTACGCCCAACGAGCACTGGACGACTATCGGACCATGGCGACATCGTTGATTGCTGCTGGAGTTCGTCACATCGCGTGGGTGGTGCCGCCGACTCCAGCCGATTGGTGGTTGGGTTGGGAGTCTGACACCAACTTCAGTCCCGATGCCTGGCGTGGCCTGCTCTCCATCCTCGACGGCGTGCAGCGCGAGTTTCCGGAGGTGGTGCAGGTCACGCGACTCGACGACTGGTTCGTGACATCGGGTGCCGACCTCGATCCGGCAGTGCGCGACGACGGACTGCACCTCACCGAGGCCGGCGCCCTGCGTGTGATGGACGAGTTCCTCGGGCCGGTGCTGTTGCGTCTCTCCGCGGTGTAGCAGGATCACGGAATGGCAACCGACGACCGCACACACTCCTCCCTCTTCTCGCTGGCCGGTAAGACCGCCGTCGTCACCGGCGGCAGCCGTGGCATCGGTGCCATGATCGCTCGCGGGCTGCTCGATGCGGGCGCCAACGTGGTGATCAGTTCGCGCAAGCAGAGCGAACTGGATGAGGCTCACATTGCGCTCTCGAAGTTTGGCGACGTGCACGCGATCCGGGCAGACGTCAGCACGCTGGAAGGCGTCGAGCACCTCGCCACCGAAGCGGCCGCACACTTCCCGACACTCAACATCCTGGTCAACAATGCGGGTGCCACGTGGGGAATGCCGCTGGATGACTTCAGCGAACACGCCTGGGACAAAGTGATGGACACCAACGTCAAGGGCGTGTTCTTCCTCACGCAGCGTTTGCTCCCCAACCTGCGGGCCGGTGCGACCGCAGATGACCCGGCTCGCGTGATCAACATCGGCTCCATCGACGGGTTACACGTCAACCCGATGGACACCTACAGCTACGCCGCAAGCAAGGCCGGGGTTCATCACCTGACCAGGGCATTGGCGAAGAAGTTGGGGCCTCAACACATCACAGTCAACGCGGTTGCGCCCGGCCCGTTCGAGAGCAAGATGATGGCCGCCACGTTGCAGGCGTTCGGTGAGTCGATTGCGAAGTCGTCGCCGTTGGGTCGTATTGGTCGCCCCGACGACATGGCCGGGGTCACGGTCTTCTTGGCCAGTCGCGCCGGCTCGTATGTCACCGGTTCGGTGATCGCGGTCGACGGCGGCATCGCCACCACGGCATGACCGGCCCGCGATGGGTCGGGTGTGCCGGTTGGGGCGTGCACTGCTGGCGATAGGGTTCTAGACCACGTTTCCGACCCGTCCGGGCGTGGCCACCCCACACACCCATGTCGCAACATCACCCCGATCTCGCTACTGAGCAGGCGTTCATTGATCACGCCTATCAATGCCTCGAGCAGAGCAAAGCCGACGCGTGGAAGTTGCGGGGTCTGCATGAGGGCACCCTCGGGGGCACCTTCCAGGCGCGCTACGAGCGCGATGTGTTCGACGAAGCGGTCTTCAACCGTCTGACACAGCTCGACCTTGGCGATGCCGCCCTCGTCTTTGGCCGCATTGACCGGTCCCGCGACCGTGACGACACCGTCAACGGCAACGGCAACGTCAACGGCAACGGCAACGACAACGACAACGACAACGACAACGACAACGACAACGACAACGACAACGACAGTGTGGAAAGCTTCCACATCGGCCGCCTCGCCGTAGCCGACGAGAACAGCGACCCGGTCGTGGTCGACTGGCGTGCACCGATCGCCGAGCCGTTCTATCGCGCAACGGGCCGCGACCCGTTGGGTCTGGTTCGTCGCCGCCACTTCCACGTGCACGGCCGTCAGCTGCTGGGCCTCGAGGACGAACTGTTCGGTGAGGGTCATCTGGGTATTGGTGCCGAGGACGGTGAGCTCGCAATCGTCGGCGTGCGGACTGCCGACCGCGCCGATGGTATTCGTGGCTATAGCACCTTGCTGGCGGCGCTCGAGCGGGGCCGTACCGGCCAGCTGGGCGACATCGTGGCCACCATTCAGGGCGAGCAGGACGAGATCATTCGCAGCCCACAAACCGGTGTGCTGGTGGTCCAGGGCGGCCCCGGTACCGGCAAGACGGTGGTGGCACTGCACCGTGCTGCGTACCTGCTGTACACCTTCCGCTTCCCACTGGAAGACCAGGGCGTG
>Ga0335394_10009110_pt1 | contig 11185 bp, 9 predicted proteins | sample MAT03_FD_205741 | JGI IMG/M metagenome (GOLD analysis project Ga0335394, IMG submission 205741) | Freshwater microbial communities from Lake Fryxell liftoff mats and glacier meltwater in Antarctica - MAT-03 (spades assembly) (version 2) ... | reverse complement strand
TCACGGCTTTAATGGCCCCGAGATCCAGGCCTTCCTGGAGGCGCGCGGCAGCCCGCTGCGGGATGTGCGCTTCCAGGTGGGCAGCCGCTCCCAGTCGTTCACCGATGTGCTGGTGAGCCTGAGCAGCCTTTACAGCCTGAGCCCGCGCCTGCTCCTGGCCCTGATCGATCTTCAGAGCGGCCTGGTGAGCAGCAGCAATGCGAGCCCCGAGCAGCTCGCCTGGGCGCTCGGCTACCGTGGCGATGGCGGGCGGCGCGGCCTCTACAGCCAGCTGCGCTGGGCCGCCCGCGAGCTGCGCTACGCCGTGCGCGATTACGCCAGCAGCGGCGAGGACGCGCCGCCGCCCCTCGCCTTCGCCGACGGCACGCTCCAGGATGTGGCCGCCGACCTACCCTTCAGCCGCTACGTGCTGGCCCGCGTGCTCGCGCCCACCGTCGCGCCCGGCAGCCTTGGGGCGCGGCTCGATGGCCTGGTGAATAGCTACGCACGGCTCTTCGGCGACCCGCGCGAGCCACCGATAGACTGGCCCGCCCCCGCCCAGCCTTTTCTCACACGGCCAATGGAGCAGAACTTCCCGGTCACCTCGTTCTTCGACCACGATGCGCCGTTTCTGCGCCAGAACGGCTCGCTCTTTACCTACTGGGGCCGCGCCGAGACCGACAGCGCCTTCGCCTACGACGGCCACACCGGCTGGGACTACGGCATGGGCCCGCCCGACAAGGTGCTCGCCGCCGCGCCTGGCGTCGTCACGTTTGCCGGGAACTCCGACGACGGCTGCGCCACCCCCGCCCGCGCCGTGATCATCGACCACGGCAACGGCTACCGCACGCTCTCCTGGCACCTGGCGAGCATCGCCGTGGAGGCCGGGCAGCAGGTTGAGCGCGGCCAGGAGCTGGGCGTGGCCGGCGAGAGCGGCTGCGCCATCGGCGCGCATCTCCACTTCCAGGTGCAGTACCTTGGGCGCGATGTCGATCCCTACGGCTGGTGCGGCGCCGGCGTTGATCCGTGGGCCGCCAGCCCCGCAGGCCAGCCGAGCGTCTGGCTCTGGCAGGACATGCCCTCGCCCTGCGGGCCGCCGCCGCCAGGCGTGGTGGTGGTGGACGACGGCGGGCCGGGCTTTCTGAGCAGCGCCGAGTGGCAGACGAACGAGATCGGCTACGGGGGCGGCTCGCGCTTCGCGGCCAGCAGCTTCGCGGGCAGCGCGGCGCGGCCCTGGCTCCTGGCCACGCTACGGGCGCCCAGCGTGGCGGCCTGGCGCCCAAAGCTGCCACGGGCTGGGCGCTACCGCGTGCTCGCCTACATGCCCTTCGCGCTCAACGGCCTCGACGAGTCACGCGAGCAGCGCTACCTGATCCGCCACGACGGCGGCGAGAGCGTGGCCACCGTGGACGCGGAGGACGAGCGCAACTGGTGGGCCGATCTGGGCGAGTACGAGCTCACCCCTGGCGAGGCGCTGGTGAGCACAAGCACGCTCGCCGGCGACGACCGCCGGGGCGTGTGGATCGACGCGGTGGCGTTTGTGCCGGTGCCGTAGAGCTATTCGTCGCCTACTGGCTGCTAAAGATCAGATCGCGGCGCGAGAAGGCGTACAGCGCCAGCCCGAGCAGCGAGACCAGCAGCGAGGCCTGGGCGAGCAGGTTGGCGTAGGCGGTGGGCGTGCTGTAGTCGCGGGTGATGGCAAGCTGGAAGCCGTAGAAGGCCGGCACGAGCGGCCCGCCCAGCAGCGCCTGGAGCGCCCGCAGCAGCGAGCGCAGCGTCTCGGGCAGCGCCTGTAGCAGCGTCCCGCCGATGAAGTTGCTGGAGAAGGCCATGGCGATCAGGCCCAGCACGACCAGCCGCCAGCTGGTGGGGAAGACCAGCGGCGAGAGCATGAGCATCAGCGCCGCCAGCAGGCCGATGTTCAGCAGCAGCGGCAGCGTGCCAAGCAGCCAGCCGAGCAGGTCAAGGTCGCTGGGCCGGTTTAGCACAGCAGTGATCAGGCAGAGCAGGCCGTAGGCGCCAGCCACAATCGTGCAGGCTGCGAGGAAGATGCCAAGCAGGAAGGTCGCTCGCCCCACCCCGCGTGAGAGCAGCACGTAACCCTGGGGCCGGTCGCCGAGCCCGATGAACGCAGCCATGGTGTAGAGCGTGAGCACGGGCGTGAAGATGCCGGCCACGCTAAAGAAGTACTCGGCGTCCATCGGCCTACGCAGAAAGACGAAGTAGGTCGCCATCACGGCGATGATCTCGATCGCCACCCGCCCCGAGCGCAGGTACTCCAGCAGCGTGAATCCGGTGAAACGTAGCAGGCGCATCATATGGTATCCGTGTGGGCGGCGGGCGAGGCTACTCCGCGTCCTGGCGCCGACGGCCGGCCTCCTGATCGTCGGTGCGGCCAAGCAGCTCGTTCAGCAGGGTGTCGCCCTCGCCGGGGTGGGCGTCGGCAGACGACGTGGCGGCAGCGGGCGCGCCTTTGAAGGGTGCGGCCCATGCGGCTGGGGGCAGCACCGTCGGCTCCGCCACGGCCAGCTTGCCACTGATCGCCTGAAGATACAGCCGTTCCAGCGGGCTTTCCAGCGGCTCAAGCGCAAGGATCGTGACGCCTGCATCAAGCAGGGCGCGTAGCACGGCGGCCTGGAGCGCGGGCGTGTTCGGGTTGATCCGCACGCTCTGCGCGTCGGCGCGCACACCAACCCCCAGCGCCTCTACGTGGCGGCGCTGCTCTAGGCTCAGGGCGCCCACCTGGACGCGCACGCTGCCAGCCACGTCGCGCAGGTCGGCCACCTGGGCCTCGGTCGTGATCCGTCCGCCCGCCAGCACGCCCACGCGGTCGCAGAGCAGCTCCACCTCGTGCAGATAGTGCGTGCAGAGAAAGACCGTGTGGCCCCGATCGCGCACGGCGGCCAGCAGCTCGATCACCTCGCGCTGCCCCGCCGGGTCGAGCCCGCTGGTGGGCTCATCGATCAGCAGCAGGTCGGGGTCGGTGAGCAGCGCTTGGGCCACGCCAAGGCGCTGGAGCATACCTTTCGAGAAGGTGCCGAGGTTGCGCTCGGCCGCATCGTGCAGGCCCACGGTGGCTAGCTCACGCTCCACCCGCTCGTGCAGCTCAGCGCCCGCGAGGCCGCTGAAGCTGCCGAGGAAGCGCAGATACTCGCGGGGCGTGTAGCGGGTATGGTAGCGCTGCCGCTCGGGGATGTAGCCCACCCGCGGGAGCACCCGCTCTAGGTTAGTATCGCCGAAAATGCGCAGCCGACCGCGGCTTGGGCGCAGAAAGCCGAGCATCAGGTGGATCAGCGTGGATTTGCCGACGCCGTTTGGGCCAAGCAGGCCGTAGACCTCGCCGGCCGCCACACGCAGGCTCAGGCCCTGGAGCACCTGAAGCTCGCCGTAGTTTTTATGTAGCTCTGTGATCTCGATAACGTCGGTCACGGGGTTTCCTTAGAGGCGCTCGGAGAGGGCCAGCGCCACCGTGGCTAGGGCCGCAAGCGGCAAAGCCCAGACGGTGCAAAAGCGTAGCGCGGTTGGCAGGGTAAGGCGCGGGAGCCGCCCCGTGAGCTGCCGCAGCGCCACGCTTGCCGCCACAAAACCGGCACAGATCATCGCCAGCCCAAGCCATGGCGGGCCAACACTTGTTGGGAGCAGGGCCACTAGCGCGGCGGCGATCAGCGCGCCGGCCCGCACGTCGCGCGCCCAGCTGTCGAGCGCGCGCGTGGCGGCGGGCAGGCCCGCCTGGGTGCCGCCGGGCGTGATGCTCTCCTCGCTGCCAAACGGCCCCCAGCCGATCGCGGCGGGCAGGGCGAGCAGTGCAGCGCCGAGGGCCAGCAGGTGCGCGGGCACCGTCGCGGGTCGCCAGTCGCCGTGGATCGGCAGGGCTGCGGCGAGCGCCGCCCAGAGCATGGCGCGGGCCAGGGCGCCAAGCTGCGCCTCCCTGATGGCCGCGCGAGCCACGGCGGGCGCCCCAGCCGCGAGCGGCGGCAGCAGCGGCAGCAAAAAGGCTAGCTCGAACCCGGCCCAGGCCCAGAGCCATGCCGCGCCTAAGCCCGCCGGGTGCAACGGCCAGGGCATGGCCGCCAGGGCCAGCCCCGCCAGGAGCGCGCTCGCCAGGGCCGCAAACCCCTCACGCGTGCGCGCGGCGCCCAGGGGCGGCAGCCCACGTTGGCGCTCCGCGAGCAGCCCGAAGAGCGCCCCGGCGACCAGCGCCGTGAGCAGCCCAGGGTAGATCAGCGCGGCGATCATAAGCGGCAAAAGATTTACACCATCCGTAGAGGCGCCCCTTGTGGGCGCCCTAACCTAGGCGCCCCTTGTGGGCGCCCTAACCTGTTATATACAACGATCCCATGGCTACAGCGCCCGAATGAACGCCAGCCCCCGGATCGCCTCGTCGATCGTCGCCAGGATCGGCTGCGGGTAGAGCCCGATCGCCAGGCAGATGCCCAGGAGCAGCATGGTCAGGACGGCGGTGCTGCGCGGTTCGGGCTCCAGGCGCCGCCGCGCCGGCCGGTCGAGCTCGGTCTCGCCAAGCATAAGCGGCTCGGCGGCGGTGGCCGCCTCCTCGCCGGGGCCAAGCAGCCGCGCCGCAGCCACGCGCGCCAGCCCCAGCCCTGCCAGCAGCGTGCCCGCCAGCAGCGGCAGCAGCTCGATCCAACCGCGCTCTGCGGCGGCCTGATAGATCAGCAGATGGCTCATCGCGCCATTGAGCGGTGGCAGCCCCACCAGCGCAAGCCCACCGGCCAGCAGCCCAGCGCCCGCCACGGGCCAGCGGCGTAGCAGATCACGGCGCAGCACACCGGGCGGGCGGCCATCGGGCCGCTCAAGCAGCGCCAGACTTACAAAGAGCAGCGTCACGGCGAGCGTCTGGTTTAGGGCGCCAAAGATCGCGCCCGCCAGGCCCAGCGTGGTGAGCGAGGCCAGACCATAAAATACCATACCACCATTATAGAGGATCAGGTAGGCCAGCGTGCGGCGCAGCGTGGTCGGCCCCACGGCCAGCCATCCTCCCAGCAGCACGCTCACAATCGCCCCCAGCCGCACCACCCCCAGCGCCCCCTCGCTCTCCAGCAGCAGCGTCGGGAAGCTCTGAAACACCAGGATGAGCGCCAGCAGGCTCGTAGTGTTCAGCAGCGTGATAATTAGCGTGCTCACCAGGGGCTCGGCGTAATCCACCAGGTCGGTAAGCCAGGTATGAAACGGGATCAGCGCCAGCCGCAGCGCGAAGCTCACCGCCAGCAGGGCCAGAATGAAGCGGGCGGGCGAGATGCGGTCGGGCAGCTCGCCGGGCCGGTAGATGTCGTTGAGCACGAAGCCGATGTACATCAGCATGCCTGCCACGACCATAAGCACCAGGTATTTGAGCGCCGTCGCGATCGCGCGCGTGCCCACCAGCGAGCTCGCGCCCGCCGGCAGATCCACAATCGCCAGCACCGCCGTGAGGCTGGTGGCCACCAGCAGTAGCGCGAGGATAAACGGGTTCTGAAGCAGCAGCACTGCGCAGACCTGGGCCAGGATCAGCAGGGTGATCGGCACAAAGTTCTCGCCGTGGGGCAGGTGCCACGCCGCCACAAAAGTAAAGCCGCTGATCGCCAGGAACAGCAGCATGAAGGCGCGGTTGAGCGGGCTCAGCGTAAGCGGCACACCGAGCAAGATCGTCGGGTTGTCGAGGGGTATGCGCGTGGCGATCAGCAGCATCGTGAGCACCGTGCCCAGCGCGATGAAGATTGCCAGCCCGGTGCGCCGACGCAGCACAAAGCTGCTGAGCGCCATTGTCACCGGAAAAAGGATGAGCAGCAGGTAGATCATCTGGCTTTATACAGCTCGTTCAGCTCTAACGTTTTTAGGCGCCCGTAGAGCAGGCCAGCGAGATAGGCGATCGCCAGGGCGAGCAGCACGTTGAACAGGCTGAGCAGGGCTAGCGGCACCACGTTCAGCCCGCTCGCCAGGGGCGCGCTCACCACAGCCGTGTAGAGCAGGTCGATCGCGCTGGCGCCGAGCAGCAGGCCCAGGCCGATCTTCAGCACATCGCTCGCAGTGGCGATCGTGAGCAAGCCCGTGAGCGCCAGCCAGTACCAGGCGAAATCCACCGCCAGCGAGGGGCCAATCGGGTAGATGCGCGGCAGGGTCAGGCTCGCCAGGAGCGCCAGCACGCCGGCCCAAAACGGTAGCACATAATCGCTGAGCTGGAATGGCGTCGTGGCGCGCTGGCGCTGGGCCGCGCGGGCCGCCCGCCGCAGCTCGGCCAGGCCAAACTCATCCAGGCTCTCCAGGCCGTACTCGCGTGAGAAGGTGAGGGCGGTCAGCGCGAGGATCAGGGTCACGGCGACGCCGGTGATCAGCTTGACAAGCACCAGGGTGCTCAGCCCAAACCCGAGCAGCGTCAGGTCGGGTTCCACAAAGCGTTGCTGGGCCAGAAAGAGCGCCAGCGCGACGTAGTTCAGCAGCAGGGCAGGGACGGTGAACCGCCAGTCGCGGAACAGCAGTACTACCGCTGCCGTCACCCCGATCCCGATCAGAAGCCAGTTGATTTGCATAGCTATTGCGCCATCAGTAGCATAATCGTGAGCAGCGCCACGAGCACGCCGAGCAGATAGTAGCGCTGCTCAAACAGTCCAATCACCAGGCGCAGCGCCGCGCTTGATCGCTCCAGGCCAACCCAGAGACCGCGCAGCAGCGCGGTGGGGCTGCCGAGCCATGCCAGGGGGCGCAGCGCGGTGCCGAGGGCCGCAGGCGCAATCCGCGTCGGCGCCTCGTCCGGGTCGCGCTCCAGGCTGCGGGCCGACACCGTGCGGGCAAGGGCCAGGGCCAGCAGCGCGAGCAGGGCTGCGGCAGCCAGGACGGCGGCCTGTGCAATGGGCTCCACAGGTGTGGCTGGCGGCGCAAACGGCACCGAGCGCAGCCAGAAGGCCCAGGCCAGCCCCGGCGCAACGCCGAGCACGAGCAGCGGCGCCAGCGCAAGCAGGCCGGGCGCCCAGTCGCCCCAGGCGCTCTGCGCACCGGTGGGCGCCCAGAGCCCGGCAAGCGGTGCGAGCAGCGCCAAAGCGAGCAGCACCGCCCCAGCCAGCAGCGGCGCCAGCAGCCAGGGCTGCTGCTCGAGCGCGGCCTCCAGCAGCCAGAGCCGCCCCCAGAAGCCCCAGAGCGGTGGCAGCCCCAGGCTCGCTGCGGCGCCTACGGCCCAGAGCGCGCCGGCTGTCCGTGGCGCTACGGCACCGCCGTCGGTGTAGTCATCGCTGCCAGTGCTGCGCTCGAAGCTCACGGCGGCGGCGGCGCCAAGCACGGCGGCGAGCATCAGGCTCACCAGCAGGCTGGGGCCTGCCAGCGCGGCGAGCGGGCCGGCGAGGCCCGCTGCGGCCACCACGAGGGCGGCCTGCGCCCCGGCGGCCCAGCCAAGCATCGGCCGCAGGCGCCGCTCGCCGAGGGCGCCCGCGCCGCAGGCCAGGGCGCCGAGCACACCGACCAGTCCCAGCGCCACGGCCCAGCCTGTGGGCAGCAGCGGCAGTGCCGCCGTGGCGCGCAGCAGCCAGCCAAGGGCGGCGGCGGGGGCGCTCAGCCCAAAGATCAGCGCGCCGAGGGGCGCAGGGCCAGCCACCGCCTCCTCGCGGGCCATGAGCAACGGCGGGCAGCCGGCCAGCGCCAGGGCCGCCAGCAGGCCCGCCGCCGCCGCCGGCCCGAAGGGCAGCGCGCCCTCTGCCAGAGCTGGTCCGCCCGCCAGCAGCGCCACCGTAAGCAGGGCGCTCGCCAGCAGGCCCAGCGTAAGCCCGCGCGGCGGCGCCTCGTCGGCGCCCGCAACCCCGCTGGCCCGCAGCGCGCCGTAGCCCGCAATCGTCAGCACCGCCCAGGCCAGCGGCTGGATCAGCGAGAGCGGCGGGGCCGCCAGGCTGAGCAGCGCCGCCGCGAGGCAGAGCAGCGCCCAGCCGATCAGCGCACCAAAGCCGCGCACGGTCGCCGCGACGGCGCCCGCCAGGGCCAGCAGCGCCGCGCCCCCGCCGCAAAGCAGCGTCGCCGCGATGGCCCGCTCGCTCGCGGCCAGCCCCGCCGCAAGGGTAAAGACTGCGCCGTCGAGCGCCAGCAGCGTGAGCGGCAGCGCGTCGGGCGCGGGCGGCGCGGCAAGGCCGAGCAGCGCCGCGCCGCTAAGGCAGAGCGCCGCCGCCGCATAGCCCAGCAGGCGCGTCGGCACGGCGCGGCTCAGGCCAAAGCAGAGCGCCGCCATAAACAGTAGGATCACAAAGACAAGCAGGAGCGTCATGGTAGCGCGCTTATCCCAAGACATGCATCGCACGGGTCGGTGGAGACAATAATGAGTGCTGCGTCGTCGAGCATCGCCTGGGCCAGCGCTGTTCGGGCGAGCAGCCGGTCGAGCTGCGGCGCGGCCTGGTGCGCCACCGCCACGATCCGGCGGCCATCGCCCTCCACGCTGTAGCGCAGGGGGCCACGTGGGGCCTCCACCGCCGCGCTCGCCGTGGCTGCGGGCAGCTGCTCTGGCAGCGCGCCACGCCAGGCGCCTCCCGGCAGCTCCTCGGCCACGCGCTCCACGATGCGCAGGCTGTCGAGGGATTCCAGCAGCAGCACGAGCATACGGGCGTACACGTCGCCGCCCTCCTGGGGTGCGCTGTCGGGCGGCAGCTCGGCGTAGGCCGCGTAGGGCGCGTCGCGGCGCAGGTCGGCGGCGAGCCCGGCGGCGCGGGCCATCGGCCCAGCCAGCCCAAATTGCTCTGCCGCGCTCGCGCTGATCACGCCCACATCCAGCGTGCGCGCCAGTAGTGGGCGCCGCGTAATCGAGCCATCGGCGATTGGGAAGAGCGCCGCACGCGCGGCAGCCGCACGGCCCAGCGCCGCTCGCGCCACGTCGCTCAGGTCGTGGGCGAGGCCGCCGGGCAGCAGCCAGCCGCCCATGCGCTGGTCCGTGAGGGCGCCGAGGGCCGTGCGTGCGGCGGCGCCGTGGGCGGCAAAGGCCGCGCCAAGCGGGCCAAGCCCCAGCGTAGCGCAGATCGCCGCCAGGGTGGCGAGGTGCGAGCTCGCCCGCTCTAGCTCGGCGGCGGCCACGCGCAGCCAGGCGGCCCGCGGCGTCGGCGCAATGCCCGCCAGCGCCTCCACGGCCTGGCAGAGCGCAAGCGCGTGCGCGAAGCCGCAGCTGGGGCAGTGCTGCCCGGCCGCGTCGAGCAGCCGACCAAGGCCCATCCGCTCGGCCTGCCCAAACGGCGCACCCGCACTAGGCTCGGGGCGGTACTCCACATCGGCGATACGCTCGCCTTCCACAGTGAGCAGTGCCCGCTGAGGGTGCCGTAGGCCGGGCGCGCTCGGCCTGAGCGCGAGGGTGTAGCTCAAGTGTCGCTCCATCACACGGCCCAGGCAGGCCACACGGGCGGCAACCTGACGACGGAGGCGCATTATACCACCTGATGAACCGCAAGGGAGCTACGGGGCTTTCGCCCCTGGAGAGGAAGTGCGGCGCGGCGCATGTAAGGACTCGCACTTCGGATACGTGCGCCGCGAGTCCGGTCGAAATAGTGCAGAAACTCCTGTTGGGTGGTATAATATCCTTATGCAACGAACAATCCGCGTACGATTAACGCCCGCGCCTGCACAAGCGGAAACCCTCGCGGAGACGTTGCAGCACTTTACCAGCGCCTTTAATCAGGCCGTCAGGATTGGCTGGGAGGCGCGCGTATCCAATGCGACGAAGTTGCACTATCTCGCCTACTATCCGGTCAAATCGGAGCATCCGACGCTGGTAAGCGACCTGATCAATCAGGCCCGTGTCAAGGCGGCAGAAGCCTTGCGCAGCGCCTTCGCGCTCCAAAAGCAGGGACGCAAGGTGTCCAGGCCCGTTTCGGACGCCTGCCCGCCGCGCTACAACAACCACACGTACCGCGTGGATTGGGCAAGCCAAACCGTGCGGATGTCAACGACAAGCGGGCGGCAGACGATCCGCTTCGACGTTCCCCCCTACAACGCCCATTACGCGGGCTATCCGGTCGATACCGCCGACCTGATCAACCGGGGCGGCGTTTGGTGGTTGCATGTCGTCGTGAGCGTGCCCGCGCCGGTGGTGGAGCGGACCGACGAAGTGATGGGGGTCGACCTGGGGATCGCCCAACCCGCCGTCACGAGCAACAACCGCTTCTTGGGCAAGCCCGCCTGGAAGGCGATTGAGGGGCGGCTGTTCTATCTCAAGCGCCAGCTCCAGCGCAAGGGGAGCAAAAGTGCCACGCGGCATCTGCGGAAGGTGCGCGGGAAGCAGGCCCGCTTTCGCCGTGATTGCGATCATGTCCTCTCCAAGCAGATTGTACGGGCGGCGCTCCCCGGCGCAACGCTGGTGCTGGAGAACCTGACCGACATTCGCAAGCGGTCGAAGATCAAGAAGCAGACCAAAACCAGCCGCCGTATCCATAGCTGGTCGTTCGCGCAGATCAAGGGGTTTATCGTGTACAAAGCCGAGGAACGGGGATGTACGGTGGCTGGGGTTGACCCCCGGCATACCTCGCAGACCTGTAGCTGCTGTGGGCATGTCGCCCGCACCAACCGCCGTTCCCGTGGCCGCTTTGTGTGTCGGGTATGCGGCTTCGAGCTGCATGCTGACCTCAATGCGGCCCGTAACATCGCGGCCAAGTACCATGCCAGCGGGGGTAGATCTCCTACTGGCGGGTCGTTGTCAACCGACCAATCGTATCCGTCCGACTCGTCGGAGTGAGGTACAAGCCGTGGGGCTGTAGCCCCTGCGGTAAGTTGACCTCTTAACCAGTGGCTGATGTAAGGTCTGTGGGCCGGGCATGTTTATTCACAGATGACTCAGATTTCTAGCCCATTGCTGTCTCCAACCGCGCGCCTCCACCCAAAGGCTAATCCACCCCCGCTCAACCTGCGGGTTGATCACACTCGCAGTGGCATTGAGTATGCTATCGCTATACACAAGCACGCGGTTGGCCGCAAGGCGAAAGGGTAGCGACGATGGAGCAGGCTCAGATCACAGTGGCAAACCAGACCATCAGCCTCAGCTTTTGTGGCGAGGGCTGCGCGTCGGGCACGCTGGTGCGTCTGAACGATGGCCTGGAGGCGAGCTTCAGCAGCCCCGAGTGCCTGCTCCATCTGCTTGAGGGCATGGTCGGCCACCGCGCCTGGCAGACCCACCAGGCCCAGATCGTGGCAACCCTCGCCACGCTCTGCCACTGCGCGTAGGCTCTTGACGGTGGACGGTGGACGGTGGACGGTGGACGGT
>Ga0335394_10009104_pt1 | contig 11188 bp, 9 predicted proteins | sample MAT03_FD_205741 | JGI IMG/M metagenome (GOLD analysis project Ga0335394, IMG submission 205741) | Freshwater microbial communities from Lake Fryxell liftoff mats and glacier meltwater in Antarctica - MAT-03 (spades assembly) (version 2) ... | reverse complement strand
CCCGCTCGGCCCGATACCGGTGAGCACGCTTGCCACCCGGATCCGCATCGCCGTGAAGCCAAGCAACGCCGCCGCCGGCACATCCCCGCTAAGCGTTTTTGTGGTGACGCCTCCCGTGTCGTTCGCGGTGCTCAGGGAGCCGAAGAGCTCAGTCGCATCATCGAAGACGCCGTCGCCACTGAAGTCGACCCACGCCTTGATGTTGTAGGTGGCCCCAGCCACCGCCAACACCGAGACGACGAACTGGAAGTTGCTGGTATCGAGCGTGAACTGGGGCAACGTCGGAACGCCATTGTCGTTGTCGTTGTCCGCATCGGCGCCCGGCTGGCCGTCGACTTCGGTCGTGACCGATGCGCCCAGGAGCGGCCCATTCACGGTGACGACATGGCGCGCTCCGTTCGGGAGCAACGTGCCATAGCTGTCACTGCCGTCGGTCAGCTTGCCCGCGTCGCCGAAGTCGTACTGCGCGCAGGTGTGACTGCCGTCATCGATGAAGCCCGGCTGGTTATTGGTGTGGGCCAGGCCGGAGATGGGATCACAGGTGTCGGTCGTGCACGCGTTATTGTCGTCGAACGAGATCAGTGGGTGGCTCGCACCGTTGATGGGATCGCAGAGGTCGGTCGTGCAGACGTTGTTGTCGTCGACCGAGATCAGCGTGTGGCTGACGTTTCCGGTAAGCGGGTCGCACGCATCGGCCGTGCAGACGTCGTTGTCGTTGGTGTTCACGCCGGCGCAGAGATCCGCGACCGTGACCCGGTAGTCTTCGACTTCACCGTCGGAGGCCCGACCGATCGCTTCGATGCCGCTGAGCGTGGTCGCCACGCGCACCCGCATTGCGGTGAAGCCGGGTATCGCGCCAGCGGGCACAACGCCCGTAACGCGAAGCTTGCGGGTGTTGACGTTCCACTCGGATTGGTCGCTGAACGCAAAGAGCTCGCTGCCTTCGAAGACACCATTGCGGTTGAAGTCGATGTAGACCATGAGCTCGAACGCGCTGAGAATACCTCCGTCGATGTCGATATCGAACGAGGCGCTGCGTCCGATCGTGAACGTTGGCAGCACCGTCACACCGTCATCGTCCGCGCCATCCGAGTTGCACTCGAGCGATGGCGCGCCACCCGCCTCGTAGTCGATGAAGGCACCGAGCTTCGGCCCATCGAGCTCCCTCAGGTGGCGACAGGAGCTGGGCGTGAAGGACGTGTTGTAGGCCTCCCCCCCGCTGTCGGGATCGCCCGCATCGCCGAAGTCGAAATAGGCGCAGGTCCCGTTCACGTCCGGGAAGGTCCCAGTGACGCAAACGCAGCTCTGGAACCCACCGTTGACGTCCTCGGTGCAATTCCAGTTGGGAGACTCGACGCACGCGTTGGTGCACCCGTCGAGGTTGTTTGCGTTGCCGTCGTCGCAACCCTCGGCCGGTGTCGTTTGCCGGACGCCGTCGCCGCAGCGTTGGATGGTCAGCGTTGCACTACCGGAGTTGTTGCCTGTGTTCGAGTCGGTCCCGGTTGTGGTGACCGTGACAGCGAGCGCAACGGAGTTGGCCGTCGGCACCGCTTTGACGGTGAATGGGATATTGAAGGTCTGGGCCGTGTTGGCAGGAAGCGAAGCAGTTGTGCAGGTGATCTGGCTGCTCGCGAAGCTACATCCGGCGGGCATGGTGCCGGGAGTCAGCTGGACATCGACGTTGGGAATGGTCGCCGTGATGCCTGTCGCGGCGGTGGTGGCGCTGTTGTTCTTCAGGACAAGTGCAAGCGTGGTCGCGGTGCCGGAGTAGGCGGCGTTGGGCGAGAATGCAGCGCTCTGGAACGCGGGCTCAGCGAGAGGAACCGTGATCGCTGTGAGCTGAATGTTGTCCAGGCGATTATTCCCAGAGGCGTCGGTGGCACCTGTAAAGGTGACTCTCAGATAGGCTGTGGCAGCATTATCCAATGCAATCGGAGTAATAAACTTTAACGTAAAGCTTGTTGTAAGGCCCGAGAACGCAGGCGCTATGGGGATGAAATCGACGCCGTTTGTGCTGTACGCCCATGTCTGGGTCTGGAATCCGGTCAAGGTATTCCGCGTCGCGTACGACAGCACGAGATCTTTTCGGCCGGTCATCGAGAATGCGAAGACCGCGCTCTGGCCATTCGCCGAGAGATTCACCGGCGCAAGCGCCTGGCCCGCTCCACCAATGGTGCTTGGGTGCAGGTTGGTGATGGTACCGGCGAATGCGGTCAGTTGCTGGGGGCTCTGCCCTGGACTCCAAGCGCTCGAGCCATTGGTGCCGTTCAGGTAGAGCGTTCCAGTGCCGATATCGGCCTGCAGCGTTGTCGGCGGTGACCCGCTGCCCACCAGGGTATTGAAGTCCCACGCGGCGATTGTGGCCGCCTGCGCTGCCCCTCCCGCAAGCGCTGACGCCACACCAGCAACGAAGAGTCCGACCAGCAGCCTGGGGACGGCCACTCGAACAAGGCGCACCGACAGCCCACCCACGAACATGGTCCCCACCATCGCGTCGCCTCCCCGCACAGTACCGTTGACCCGGAACCGCAAGCCCCGAGGCGCCACGAAGGTAGTCGATGCCCAGCGCCGAAACAAGGTTGGCGCGCCGCAGGCCACTGGGAGCCTGATGCCGGCGGGTGTGATTCAAGATGAGGGGGCAAATGGCGCGGGCGCGATCTGACGACGGACGAACCACGGAGACACGGCGATCACGGAGGCGGAGCCAGAAGTCAGCGCCCGACCGCCGTTGGCGTGCCCGATGCCAATGAACCTCGACGGCCACGCCGAGGACGCGCTCGCAGACGTCCTCACGCCTCAGCTTCAACTCTCCGTGTTCTCAGTGTCTCCATGGTTCATCATCCGGGTGTGATTCGAGGTGAGGGGGCACTTGACTCAACCCCGCATGCGGTCGGCAGCAGAAGAGAGCCGAAGAACTCGATGAAGTGGGCACGCCGTGATCCACTGCCATCGCAAACCCTTCCTCGCCGCATCGGCTGCCAGGGCCGACCCGCTCCCAGGGTCATCCCCCTCAATTTCGATCACACCCGATGCCGGCCCGAGGTTTGACGGCGCGCGCGGGGCCATGGCACTGTTTGTAAGGTTATCTCAACATCCACGACTTCAAGGAATCGCCATGCCAGCGAAGAAACCCATGTCCAATGCTCGATTCACGATCGTCGGCCGGCGTCACGGCTCGGCCGACATCCAGCGCGGGGCTTCCGAGGCCGCGGCCCGATGGCAACGTGATCTCGCCGGACTCAAGCTGTTCGGCCTCGGCCAGGCGGGTCTGAGCGCGTTCAATGTGCTTCGGGCGGACCACGCTCGACTCCTCGCCGAGCGCCCGACCGGGGTCGCCGCGAAGCTCACAACGGTCGATGCCCGCAACAAGGCGACGAGCAACGCCTGGCTCTGGATCGACATGGTCGGGTCGGTGCTGGGCCAGTTGGCGCGGACCGACGACGGCTTCGCCAACGAAGTGAAGTCCGCCCTGCCCGACGACGATGGCGATCTGGCGACGGCGATCCCCGCGCTCGCTGCACTGCTCGCCAAGCGTAAGGCCGACCTGCCCGAGGACGCCGAGGTTCAGGCGCGCATCGACGAGGCACCCGCGCACACAGCCGCGCTGTCGGACGCCCCCGGCGCGGTGGCCGCCGCCAAGCTCGAGCCCGTCATCGACACCGCCGAGATCGATCTGCTCGACGGTCGGCTCTATGTCGCGATCGCCGACCTGAACGACGCCGGCAAGAAGGGGGTTCGCCACGGCAAGCTCCAGGTTCCGGCCAGCGACTATGTCAGCCAGCGGCGCGGCCCGCGTAAGCCAGCGGCAACGCCCGAGCCCACCTGAGCCGCCTGTAAGTCCCTGAAAAGCTCCGCACAAAGTCGTTTGGGTGCTGCCCAAAGTCGTTTCCGTGGTGCCCAAGATTGTTGGCACGCTGCCCAAAGTCGTTGGCGGCTGCTCAACTCGGTTCCGCGCTTGCCCGGCATGGTTCCGGCGTTGCCCAACGTCATCCTGGTACTGCCCGAGATCGATTCGGACCCGCCCGAGATCGGGCGGAGTCCGCCCGACATCGTCCCAATCACGCACGCGCTGGTCGCGAGCTGCCCGAACGCGGTCCATGCTTGCCTGCACATCGAACGCCAGCCCGCTAACGCACCGCGTCATCCGCACGAGCACGCCGCAGGTTGACCCTCCGCCCTCGATCCGCTAGCAAGCCCCCATGACCGCGACCAAGAAGAAGCAGCAGTCGAAGCCCTCGGGCGGTGGCACCCTCATGGGCATGCGCTCCGGCTTCAAGAAAGCCGTCGGCAGCAAGGGCGACGCCAAGCCCGCGAAGGGCAAGTGGACCTTCCAGCAGGTGTTCTACCTGGTGGGCGGCGTCACGCTCCTTATCGCGGTGATCTACGCGTTCTCACGGCGCTGATCGGACGAGTCGAACAGCTCGCCTGTTCGGTCGCGTGATCGAGCGCACAGGCGACCCACGCAAGCGGGTCAAACGCATGGGCCTCAGCACTTGCGTCATCAGGAAGACGCGTAGCACCAGCCATGCTGGAGGTAATACCGATGCGCACGGTCTCCCTGAAGCTCCCCGACGACCTTGAAAAGCGACTCGTGGTCTTGGCGAAGACGCTTCGTAAGACCAAGTCAGAGGTGATACGCGCCGCGCTGGAGGCCTTCGAGCCGGTGCGTGCGACGTCCTTCACCCAAGCCGCGGCGGACCTGGTTGGGTCTTTGGACGGGCCGAAGGACCTCTCTACCTCCGAGCAGCACATGGCCGGATACGGCGGTTGAAGGTCTACGCGCTAAAACGGATGACTCTCGACTGAGATCCAGCCATTGCACGACCGACGTCGGGGCGCTCCCTCCCTGCCTGCTTCGCCCGCTTTGATGGTCGGTCGCATCCCCGACGCTCGGTGGCGCTTCCCCGTGAGCGTCACTCGAGAGTCATCCGTGTAGACACTGGGCCGACAGTGGCGTTGCTGAACCGAAAGGACGCGCATCATCGCTGGTCACGGGACGCGCTCGATACCATGGTGCCGCCGCTGTTCACCTGCGAGGCCGTCCTATCGGAGGCGTGCTTGCTGCTCCGCCATCTTCCCGGCGGCCCGGACGCGGTTCTGGCGTTGATCGAGAGAGAGATCCTGCGGGTGGAATTTCGTGCCGGCGACCACGCCATCAACCTGCGCAAGCTGATGCACAAGTATCGCGCGGTGCCGATGTCGTTCGCGGATGCGAGCCTCGTGCGCATGTCCCAAGAGAACGCAGAGATGTCGCTGGTCACGCTCGACGCCGACTTCGGCGTCTAGCGGCGACTGGGGCGGCAGCGCATCCCTCTGGTCACGCCCCCGATGGAGCGACCGTAGCCGCGCTCAGGGCAGGTAGTACTTCGACCGCTTGAGGACCTTCTGGCGCGCCTTCTCGGCGAGCTCGTCCGGCACGGGCTTGACGTCCTGCTTGGCGAGGCAGTCGCGCAGCGTAATCTGTGAGCGACGCGCACCCAGATCGGCCAGCACATACGCCTCGTCGAACAGCGTGCGCAGCGCCATGTACACATAGCCACCGCCGAGCACGGGCGACGACCACAGCTTGCGCTCGGCCTCGAGCTTCTCGTACTGGCGCGTCGCTACCGGCTTGCCTTCCTTCTGCTTCGCCTCGAGCTCGGCCAGCGCGAGGTCGAGCTCCTTCAGCTTCGCGCTGCCTTCGCCCTGGAGTGTCTCGGCGCCTGCGCGCAGCTCGTCGACCAGCGTGCAGAAGCGGGCGGCGGCGGTGTCGAGCTCGTCGGGCTTGTCGCCCACCGCGTAGCCTTCGATCTTGTCGATGAGGGTCGTCAGCTGCTTCTTCTGGTCGGCGATCTTGTCGTCGAACGGCACCACCTTCGCCTGCGTGAGCACGTTGTCGCGCTCGCCGTAGATGCTCTTCAAGAGCGACTTGCCGTCCTTTTGGACGAGCTCGTGCTTTTCGCGCGGGTCATTCGGATCGAGCTTCGGCTCGGGCTGCTTCTCGCGCTCCGCCTCGAGCTGGGCGCGCTGCTCCTCGATTGTCAGCTCGGGCTCGGGGGGCTTGTCGCTCTTCCAGACCTCGTGCTCGCGCGTGGCGGGCGCAGGCGGTTGCTTTTCGCTGCAACCACTCACGCCGCTGATGAAGAGTGCCCCGAGCAAGCTGCCGGCCGTCGCGATAAAGCTCTTGTGCATAGTCGTCTCCTCAGACGCCGGGATGTCGATGGCTCAGACACGGGAGCGAGGCGCGGATGCGATCCTGGCCCGCGAAGTCGAGGCGCGCGACCGCGAACCCGGGGCCGTCGGCGGCGATGCACAACGGGATCCCCCACGGGTCGATAATCGTGCTCTTGCCGAAGGTGCGGCGCTTACCGCCGTGAAAGCCGCTCTGCCCGGGGGCGATGACAAACGTCTGGGTCTCGATGGCGCGTGCGCGCAAGAGCACCAGCCAGTGGTCTTTGCCGGTGAACTCGGTGAACGCCGCCGGCACCGTCAGGATGCGTGCGCCCGCGTCGACGAGCCGCTGATACAGCGCCGGGAAACGCAGGTCGTAGCAGATCGAGAGCCCCGTCGTGACGCCGCGCACGCCCGTCGCGATGACCGCCTCGCCCGGGGCAATCGAGTCCGATTCGCGCTGCGACTCGCCGTCTCTCACATCGATGTCGAACAGATGCAGCTTGCGATAGGTGGCCGTCACGCGCCCGCTCGGGTCGATGACGATCGACGTATTGTAGTAGCGGCGGCCGGCCACACCGTCGGGCCCAACTTCCGGCCCAACTTCCGGCCCAACTTCGGGCCCAACTTCGGGCCCAACTTCGGGCCCAACTTCGGGAAAACTACCGACCAGCAGCCACACGCCCGCGTCGCGTGCGACCCCGCGCAACGCCGTTAGATTCGGGCCGTCGCTCTCGCCGTCCAGGCGCTCCATCGGTGCCACGGCGGCGACAGACGAACGCAGCCAGACCGCGTTCTCGGGCAGCGCGACGAGCTCGGCGCCGGCCTTGGCGGCGGCCGTGACCCAATGGCGGATCGCCTCGAGGTTCGCCGCGACATCCTCGGTCGAGGTGAGCTGCACGACGGCGGCGGTCATCGGGTCGGGGGTGGTCATCGACGGTGGCTCCAACAGCGCGGGCCGCATCCTTGGCACATCCGCCGGCGGTTTTTCAAGCGCCGCGCGGGGGGGTGGTCCGGGGGTGTCCGATGGTGTCCAGTGTGCCGGGGCACGCGTTGACCAGGCGCGCACGGGCGCGGTAGACCTGGCTGCCGGAGGCTGCCCCATGTCGTCGACTCGTATCGCCCGCATCCACGCCCGTGAGGTCCTCGACTCGCGCGGGTTCCCAACGGTCGAAGCCGAAGTACATCTGGAAGGCGGCGCCTCCGGGCGGGCCCTCGTGCCTTCGGGCGCGTCGACCGGCAGCCATGAGGCGCTCGAGCTGCGCGACGGCGACGACGCCCGCTACCTCGGCAAGGGCACGCGGCGCGCGGTCGACAACATCAATACCGCGATCGCGACCGCGCTCATCGGCTATGACAGCCTCGATCAGCGGGCGCTCGACGCGGCGCTACTGTCGCTCGACGGCACCCCCAACAAGGCGCACCTCGGGGCCAATGCCCTACTCGCGGTGTCGCTCGCAAACGCGCACGCGGCGGCGAAGTCGCTGGGACTTCCGCTGTGGCGTTGGCTCGGCGGGCCACAGGCGCATCGGCTGCCGCTGCCTCTCATGAACGTCATCAACGGCGGGGCGCACGCGGACAACGGCCTGGCGATCCAGGAGTTCATGTTGGCGCCGGTCGGGGCGCCGTCGTTCGCCGAAGGCCTGCGCTGGGGGGCTGAAATCTTCCAGCACCTGAAGAAGCGCCTGAAGAAGGACGGCCACGCGACCAGCGTCGGTGACGAGGGCGGCTTCGCACCCCACCTGAAGAACAACGCCGAGGCGCTGGCGTTTGTCGAGGCCGCCATCGGCGATGCCGGCTACACGCCTGGCAAGGACGTGACACTCGCCCTGGACGTGGCCGCGAGCGAGTTCTGGGACAAGGATCTGGGGCGCTACGTGCTGCACAAAGAGAACCTCCAGTTGGAGCCGGCCGGCATGGTCGACTACCTGGTCGACCTGCGCGCGCGCTTCCCGATCACCAGCATCGAAGACGGCGCGGCCGAGGACGACTGGGCCGGCTGGAAGCTCCAGACCGAGCGCCTTGGCGCGACCACCCAGCTCGTCGGCGACGACCTGTTCGTGACCAATGTCGAGCGCCTCCAGCGCGGCATCGACGAGGGCATTGCGAACGCGATCCTGGTGAAGGTCAACCAGATCGGCACGCTCACCGAGACGCTCGACTGCATCGCGCTCGCGCAGCGCAACAAGTACCGCACGATCATCTCGCACCGCTCGGGCGAGACCGAAGACACGACCATCGCGGACCTCGCGGTCGCGGTCGGCGCGGGCCAGATCAAGACGGGGTCCTTGTCCCGCTCCGAGCGGATCGCCAAGTACAACCAGCTCCTGCGCATCGAAGAGGCGCTCGGCGCGAGCGCCAAGTACGGCATCGGCTGACCCCCAAAAGCACAGCGGCCAAGACTTGCTCGGCCGCTGTGATCTGCTCTCTGCCTACGAGGTCTTCTACCGTTCGCCGACTACGCGGTCGCCGGCGGGGCCGTCGGCGCCGGCGTCGGAGGCTTGGCCGGCAGCGGCCGCGGCGGCTTGTCGAGCGCCAGCTCCAGCACTTCCTGCATGCGCGACACGAAGTGGATCGTCAGATCCTCGCGCACGGCGGCCGGGATGTCGGGCAGGTCCTTCCGGTTGCGCTCGGGCAGGAGGATCATCTTGATGCCCGAGCGATGGGCCGCGAGCACCTTGTCCTTGATGCCGCCGACCGGCAGCACCATGCCGCGAAGTGTAATCTCGCCCGTCATCGCGACGTCGCCACGCACGCGCGAGTCGGTCAGGAGACTCGTCAACGCCGTGAACATCGTCACGCCGGCCGACGGGCCGTCCTTCGGGATGGCGCCCTGCGGCACGTGCACGTGCAGGTCGTACTCCTTGAAGACGGACGTATCGATGCCGTAGGCGGCCGCGTTGGCGCGCAGGAACGACAGTGCCAGCTCGGCCGACTCCTTCATCACCTCGCCGAGGCTTCCGGTGAGGCGCAGCTTGCCGCCGCCCGGCATCTTCGACGCCTCGATGAAGAGGATGTCGCCGCCGGTCGCGGTCCAGGCCATGCCGGTGGCGATCCCGGGCAGCTCGGTGCGCTCGGCCGCGTCCGGGACGAACACTTCCGGCCCGAGGAACTCGGCGATGTCCGGGCCGTCGAGCTGACGCCCTTCCCAGCGGCGCTCGACGATGCCGACCGCGACGCCGCGGTGCACGGCCGCGAGCTTTCGTTCCATGCCACGCACGCCGGCTTCACGGGTGTAGCTGACGATGACCGTCTCGAGGGCGAGGTCGGTGAAGCTTATCTGCTTTGGGTCGAGCCCGTGCTCTTCCAAGAGCTTCGGCAGGAGATGCCGCTTGGCGATCTGCTTCTTCTCCTGGAGCGTGTAGCCCGGGACCTCGATGACCTCCATGCGGTCGAGCAGCGGCCCGGGGATCGTGTCCGCTTGATTGGCGGTCGCGATGAACATCACCTTCGACAGGTCGAACGGCACGTCGAGGTAGTGGTCCATGAAGGTGTGGTTCTGCTCGGGGTCGAGCACCTCGAGCAGCGCCGACGTCGGGTCGCCACGCCAGTCGCGCCCGACCTTGTCGATTTCATCAAGGATGCAGACCGGGTTCTTCGACTCGGCGCGCTTCATCGTCTGGATGAACTTGCCCGGCATGGCGCCGATGTAGGTGCGGCGATGACCGCGGATCTCCGCCTCGTCGCGCACACCGCCAAGCGAGATGCGCTGGTACTTGCGCCCGAGCGCCTCGGCGACCGACTTGCCAAGCGACGTCTTGCCGACGCCGGGCGGGCCGATGAGGCACAGGATCGGGCTCTTGCCGTCTTTGCGCAGGGCGTTGACGGCGAGGTACTCGAGGATGCGGCCCTTCACCTTGTCGAGGCCGTGGTGGTCGCGCTCCAGGATCTCGCGGGCGCGCACGATGTCGTGTGAGTCGCGCGTGAGCTTCTGCCACGGGAGATCGGCGAGCCACTCGAGGTAGGTGCGCGAGACGGTGTACTCGGGGCTCGACGGCTGGATCGAACGCAGCCGGTTGAGCTCCTTGTTGGCGACCTTCTGCGCGTCGTCGGGCAGGCCCGCCTGGATGAGGCGCTCGCGCAGCTGCTCGACGAAGTCTTCCTCCTCGTCGTCCTCGCCGAGCTCCTTGCGGATGGCCTTCAACTGCTGGCGCAAGAAGAACTCGCGCTGGTTCTTGTTCATCTCGCCCTTCACCTCGCTGTTGATGCGCTGCGAGACGCGCAAGACCTCGAGCTGCTCATTGAGCACGCCGAGCGCCTTGCGCAGGGCCATCTTCACGTCGTCCTCCTGGAGGACCTCCTGCTTTTCTTCGACCGGCACCGCGAGGTGGGTCATCACCATGTAGGCGAGGCGCGAGGGCGACTCGATGTGGTTGACGAGATCGACCGCACCACTTGGCAACTCGGGAATGAGTTCGATTATCTCGGCCGCCATCTCTTTGAGCGACCGCACGAGCGCCTGGATCTCGACCGTGTCGTCGTCTTCGACCGGGACCACGTCGACGCGGGCGATGAGGTAAGGCTCAGTCTGGACAACCTCTTTGATCCTGATCCGCTCGACGCCCTGCACGACGACGTGGAGGGTGTTTTCGTCCTCATGGTGGACGCGCAAAATTTTGGCCGACGTGCCGGTCCAATAGAGCTCGTCCGGCTGCGGGTTGTCGCTGTCCTTGTCGCGCTGCGACACGACCGCGATGGTCCCGCCGGTGCCGACCGCGTTCAGGAGGCGCAACGTCTTGGGGCGACCAACCGCGAGCGGCATCAACGCGCCCGGGTACAAGACCGAATTGCGCAGCGGCAGGACCGGCAACACCTGGTCCAATGCGCCACCGCTCTGGGTACCATCGCCACCCTTGGCAGCGTCCCCGCCCTTCTTCTCGTCCGACTCGCCGGCAGCCCACATCCACGGCAAGGCTTCCTCGACCGTCGGTTCAGACGGCCGCGCAGGAGCCGCGGGCAAGGCAGCCGTAGGCGATACTGAGGCCGCGGGCAAGGCAGCCGTAGGCGATACTGAGGCCGCGGGCAAGGCAGCCGTGGG
>Ga0335394_10009101_pt1 | contig 11190 bp, 6 predicted proteins | sample MAT03_FD_205741 | JGI IMG/M metagenome (GOLD analysis project Ga0335394, IMG submission 205741) | Freshwater microbial communities from Lake Fryxell liftoff mats and glacier meltwater in Antarctica - MAT-03 (spades assembly) (version 2) ... | reverse complement strand
CGTTTCGCGGCCTGCCTCACTCGGAGAGTGAGGTCTACTATGTGAAATCGAGTGCCAATGGACTGACGCCACACCGCTCTCCGGTGGAGGTCATATTCGGCCAACAGGCAAAGTGCTGAGTGCATATCCGTTATGCAGTGTGGGCTCGATGTACTACAGTATTGCGCCTTTGACGCGAGAGACCTGATCACTGGCACGGTGCGGCTGATGGAACAATGTACTCTTATCGAGATTCACGATGACAGCTTTTCGTGCCGCAATAGCGATGCCGATCTTGCTTGCGATCACGTGGTCGAACGACGTGGCGGCGCAGGTGCTGGATAAGCAGACGCAGCTCGAGGCTCAGACGTTTTGGGATAATCGGGACTGGGATTGGTATGTCGCACAGATTCCGTTCTTTGAGTGTCCTGACGCAGACATCACGACGACATATTACTACCGCTGGGAGCTGCTGACGAAGCATCTGACGTATGGCTCGCCCAACAGCGGTTACTCGTTTACGGAGTTCATCGACCGGCCGTTCTGGTCGGGGGCCTATGGAGCGATCAGTTGTCCGGCGGGGCATCAGCTATATGAGGCTCGGTGGTTGCGGCAGCCAAGGATTGCACAGGACTATCTGAAGTATTGGTTCCGCACGCCTGGGGCTCAGCCGAGGAACTATTCGACGTGGCTGGCGGACTCAGCATGGGCTGTGAATCAGGTACATCGCGATGATAAGTTCGCGATCGATCTATTGCCGGATCTTGTCAGGAACTACGCAGGCTGGGAGGAACGTCACTTCGTTCCGGAGGTCGGACTCTTCTGGCAGACCGGTCACGACGATGGCATGGAATTCAACATCAACAGCCGACAGACACAGGACATTCTGCGGGGGGCTCCGAGTTACCGACCGTCGTTCAACGCTTACATGTGGGCCGATGCAGTTGCGATTGCGAAGCTTGCGCGCCTGGCAGGGCAGGGCGATCTTGCAGAACGGTTTGAGAAGAAAGCCGAGTCGCTCAAAACCAGCATGTTGCAACTGCTGTGGGACGATCAGCGAAAATTCTTCTTCCCGGTTTACAAGAACGACGAAGAGCGTGACGGCCACAAGATCAAAGCGTTGACGAAGACTTATGAGGACGGCGAGTTCGCAGGGGATGCCCACGGGCGCGAGTTGATCGGGTACGTGCCGTGGCAGTTCAATATGATTGATCGCGGCGAAGGATACAACGCTGCCTGGCCGAAGTTGATGGACCGCGATGGGTTTTATGCTGACTTCGGGCCATCGACAGTCGAACGGAACGATCCGATGTTCCTGCTCAGGAACTCCTGCTGTTGGTGGAGCGGTCAGTCGTGGCCGTACGCGACGACCCAGACGCTGAAGGCAGTGGCAAATGTCCTGCAACGCGAAGGTGACTCGGGAGTGGCGTCGCTGCCGACAAAGGCCGACTACATCAAGCTGCTGCAGATCTACGCTCGGTCGCACCGTAAGGATGGCAAGCCGTATCTCGCTGAGGCGCTGCATCCGGACACGGGCTCGTTCGAGGGCCATGATGGTTACAACCATTCGGAACACTATTTTCATTCGGGCTTCTGCGACCTTGTCATCACCGGCTTAGTCGGCCTGACTCCGCGCGATGACGACAGTCTGGAAGTGAATCCGCTCGCGCCGGCAGACTGGGATTACTTTGCGCTCGATGATGTGCCGTATCGCGGCCACCGGATCGGCGTGATCTGGGACAAAACCGGAAAGCGATACAAACTGGGAGCAGGCCTGCACGTGCTGGTTGACGGCAAACCGACCGCGAAGTCGATGACACTCCGGAGCTTGACTCTCCGAGTCGAGTTGCCACCAAAAGGGCTCGACTCGGAGAGTCATGTTACGGCGACTAACGTTGCGGTGAACAATGACGGCGATTACTATCCTCGTCTGACTGCGTCATACGTGTCCCCCACGACGTCCGCCAGCAAATTGAACGATGGCAATTATTGGTACGTGCCGCATCCGCCCAATCGCTGGACGTGTGAAGGATCACCGCACGAGCAGGATTCGGTGATCATCGATTTCGGCACGCCCCGTGCCCTTCATACGGTGAAACTCTATCCGCTCGACGACAGCGGTGTGAGGGACTCAACCGTGCGTGCTCCGCAACGGATTGAACTGGACGTATGGATCGACAATGCATGGAGTTCGATCAAATCTCCGGACGGTCAGCTCAACAAACCGGCCGGTCACCGCGCCAACGTGGTGAAATTCAATCCGATCGAGACCGCAAAACTTCGAGTCACACTGCATCATGCTGCGGAAGGAAAAGCGGGACTCACGGAGATCGAAGCCTGGGGCGACGTACAGCTTCCATTGGCACCGGTCGCACCTCCAGCAGGCAACCTCGCGTGGAACCCGAAGCCGGACGGTTTTCCCAAAGCATCGGCCTCATACTCAGATCGTTTCGGCGGTAAGCCCGCAAGCGCCATCGACGGCAGGACGGTTTTTCTACCGACGCCGATGAATCGCTGGACGAGTTACGAATCGTCGACGGAGACCGACTGGCTGGAGATCGACTTCGGTCGCGATATGGAGTTTCGTCGAGTCGAACTGGCGATCTACGATGACCGGGGAGGCGTGCAGCCTCCGACTTCGTATGCGGTCCAGCACTGGACGGGCACCGAGTGGCGTGACGTCAGGAATACGAAGAAGTCTCCCGAACAGCCTCTCGGCAGCCAATGGAACGACGCCCGCTTCGATCCTGTGACATCGTCGAAAGTCCGCATTGTATTCACGCATCAAGGACAGTCACGCAGCGGCGTTTCGGAAGTGTTGATCTGGAATGATTGATGTTGCCGCGCGATCATCGTACGCTTTGTCTCCCTCCAGCCATCATCGAAACCGCTGTAGTTGCCAAACCTGCGGTCCACCGGCGTGAAGCCGGGTGGGGCCGAGCAGAAGCGTTGGGATTTGGGCTGCTGTAGTTGCCAAACCTGCGGTCCACCGGCGTGAAGCCGGGTGGGGCGAACGGCACCGTCGGGATTATTCGTTGAGTGGCGATGGCTTTGGCCCCTGCTGACCCTGCGTCGGTAGAGCCCGGGTTTGGAAACTAGCCAGGGCATAAAACATTCCGGAGCAGGGATCTGAAGGGCGATCTGAGAAAACGAATGACGAACGCTATCGACACGTCTACAATCCTCGGAGTCTAACCATGTCCCGGTTTTGAATCGGATCCAGATCGCATGAATTCAACGAATCGCCCGACCAATCTTGCCGAACTGAAGGCCAGTGGATGGAAGTCACGGAATGTGAAAGAAGAGATCCGCTCGAATTTCCAGACAATGCTGGCCGAAGGTGCCGAACTTTTCCCCGGGATCGTAGGCTACGAAAACACGGTCATTCCTGAAATCAGTCTCGCGCTGCTGGCGGGTCACGACATTCTGTTTCTCGGCGAAAAAGGCCAGGGCAAAAGTCGCATGATGCGCTCTCTGCCGCAATTTCTGGATGAAGTGATTCCGTATCTGGACCTCCCCGGTTGTCCGGTTCACGAAGATCCTTACAAGCCCATCACGTCTGAAGGCAAACGTTGCGTTGCGGAGCTGCCACCGGAACAGATTCCGATTCGCTGGTGGCCTCGGAAAGAACGTTACGCCGAACGTCTGGCACCAGGAACAAAGTTTGCCGACATCATCGGCGAAATCGATCCTGCGAAGCTCGCGGGCGGAACCAGCATGTCAGCCGAAGATGCCCTGCACTTTGGACTTATTCCGCGCATGCATCGTGGTCTGTTCGCAATGAACGAACTGCCGGAACTGGACGAACTGGTTCAGGTCGGCCTGTTCAATATTCTGGAAGAACGCGATGTACAGATTCGTGGCTATCCAGTGCAGTTTGATCTGGACGTGATGATTTTGTTTTCCGCCAATCCTGCCACGTACAACCGCAGCGGCAAAGTGATCCCGCAGCTCAAGGACCGCATCGGCAGCCTGATCCAGACGCACTATCCGTCCGAGCGCGACACGGGCATTCAGATCATGGAACAGGAATGTGAGTTGTCTCTGGACGGGGACTTCCCGATCGTTGTGCCGTTTTTCATGAAACAGATCATCGAAGAAGTCAGCCGTGCGGCGCGCAAGAGTCGCTATATCGATCAACACTCCGGGGTCAGCGCGCGATTCAGTATTGCCAATTATCAAACGATGATCGCCAGTGCGCGCCGTCGTGGTTGTGTGCTGGATGAGAAACCTGCCGTGCCGCGGATCAGCGATCTTGGACATTTGTATTCGTCATCGCTGGGTAAGCTGGAAGTGGACATGATGAGCAGTCATCAGATGACAGAACGGCAGGTTCTGGATGCTGTCATTGCCGAAGCTATCAAGTCGGTCTTCGAAGAGTATGTGGAACAGCACGGGCTGGAATCGATCGCCCAGATTTTTGCGAAGGGTGTCAAAATCGAAGTTGGCGACATGCTGCCGAGTGCGCACTACGAAACCCTGCTCAAACGAGTCCCGCCGATCTGGGATAAGGCGTTTGAAGTGAACGCGGCAGACAACGCTGCCGTGCGAGCGTCATGCGTGGAATTTATTCTGGCAGGTCTGTATGCCACCGACCGCATCAGCCGCGCTCAGCGTCACGGTGTTGTGACGTATGAAGTCGGGTAAAACTCAAACAGCATCGGGATCGAAAAACTGAATTGACAGAGGGTACTTCCACAGCGTCCCTTCGTTAGATTTCACGGCACCGATGATCGGAAAGATCACCGTCAGCGCCGCCAACACCGGAAGCATAAAGATCCCGATCACGATGAAGCACAGAGCACCGGCGACCAGTCCGTAAATCAAGGCGCTGATGTACCAGTTGAGAATCACCAGACCGTGGCGATTCGCGGCGCGGGAGTCATCTTTGCTGACGGCCCACATCACGATCGGAGCGGCGACTCCGATGCCACCGGCAAAAATCAGCAACTGCGACAGATGCATCAACATGCACCATGTTCGTTCCTGCATCCCGTGAATTCTGCCGACAGCGTCTGCGGCCTCGCCTTGCGGCATGGCGTAAAACGACGGATCGGGATTCGGGCTCTGAAGCAGCCGCTGCTTTGCGGCATGGAATTCATCCTCACTCAGAGTGCCTGCGTCGCGCAGTTTCTGAAGTCGTTCAAGTTCTTCTGAAAGCATGAGTGTCGTTCTCCTCTGTGACGTGGCAGATCGTTTCGCAGGGGGTGCAATTCGCTTGAGAACTGCAGATCCTGGCAAGAATCGGGAATTATGCGACAAACTGGACGTTCTACTGAGTCCGGTTCACAAAATATTTCCAGTGATTCCTGTGAAACACCGGTCCTGCATCCCCGTAAATATACAAACTTCTATTCGGACTTCTCATCGCGACCTTTTGGGAGGACTCAGCCGCACCGGCCTGCATGTGCCTGCGATGGCCCACGAATGGCCCGGATCAGGATTTGCCCAGGTTGATTTGACCGGGCGGGATGTTACTGGTTGAATGGTCTTGTGGAAATTCAATGCCGGTAACCGAAGCGGACGAGGCAGCTGCACGGGTTACCCGGAATGCAAAGGCACACGACCGCTGGACACATCAGACGTATAAAATATCCGACCGATCGGACTGATCTGACCGATTCGCAAGTTCATCAGTGAAAGTGTGAAAGGACATGCCGAGGACTTCAACGTTGCTGCCTGTCAGAGCACCTGCGGAGACACTATTTACCGGCGAAAATGTAGCGAGTGTACGGTAGGTGATTCCCTGAATACTCGATAACATGCCGTGGGAGCATTGAGGCAGTGTATGAAATCCTGGACGACGTGCTAAAGGGACCGCCGATGGCGAATGTGGATTCCGAACAACAATGGACAGCGTTGTTGGACGCGGTTCGCACGGCGCAGACGTGTTGCCAGCAGTGGATGGATCGTGGCAAGCTGACACGGGCACAGGGTGAAGAAATTCTGGCCGACCTCCAGGCACAATACGGCGTCTATTCGCAGGATGCCAGCATCATCGCCACATTTCCAAAAATCCCCGGATTTCTGCCCTGGCAAATCAACGAGACGCCCGGCATTCGCGGTTATCGCGCGGGCCGGTATGTGAATGAACTGCTCAACGATCTGCGTTTGCGTGGGAAAATTACGCTGTCTCAGTTTCATGCACTGAAGGCCGATTCCGCTGAACGGCTGATGGCCGTCCGCCGACGGTTGCAGCAGGATGGAATTTCGGAAGCGAGTCTGATCGCTCAGTGTTCGCCTCCCGGTCAGGCCGCACCACGCAGAGTCAGGCCACCTGTTGCTGCGAAAGTCGTCAGCGAACCGAAACCACCCGCTGCGCCTGCTGTACCGCGGCGGAGTCTGCTGGAAATCATCCTCGACCCGCGCAGCATTCAGTGTCTGCTCGGGCTGGGCGGCGCGCTGATGGTCGTGGGCCTGGTGATCCTGTTGTGGCTCAACAACTATTTTACGCCGTCCGCGTTGGCCGGGATTCTGGCAGTCACCAATGTGTTGCTGCTGGCGGCAGGACTGGCCACGATTCGTTACACGCGATATCAGATGGCAGGGAAGGCGCTTTCGCTGTTGTCCTGTTTTGTGATGCCGCTCAACCTGTGGTACTGCCACGCGAACGACCTGGTCACCATCGATGGCCATCTGTGGATGTGCGCCGTGCTGATCAGCGCGCTTTATGCGGTGGCAGCGGTGATCCTGAGAGATGAACTTTTCGTTTACGTGTTCAGTGCCGGCGTCGCCATGACAGGGCTGCTGTTTCTGGCCGACATGCAGCCGTCACCTCAACGGTTCTGGGAAATCGCATCGCCGGCCACCATGCTCGTCGTGCTGGGTTTGATCGGCATTCATCTTGAACGCGCGTTCGAGGTCGGGGAAGGTCCGTTCACGCGTCAGAAATTCGGCATGGCATTTTTCTGGTCCGGGCATGTGCAGCTGGCGTGCGGGCTGATGCTGTTGCTGGCTGCGCAGATGGCTGGCGACTGGCTGTATCCGTTTTGGTTTAAGCCAGTGTATGACGCTTGGGGTGCGACTCCTTCACCGATCTGCAACAGGCCGCAGTGGCTGGCATTGGTTCTGGTCCTTGCCGGAACGTACGCCTACGTTTATTCCGACCTTGCCGTCCGCAAACGCGGCATCTTCATTCATGTGGCCGCATTCACGGTGCTGTGGGCCGAAGTGCTGATCGTGCAGATTCTGAATTTGAAACTCGGTGTGGACGCAATTATTGCGATTCTGGCGGTGACGTCGCTGCTGAGTCATCTGACACATCATTTGCTGGGCAAGGACAATCCGTATACTCGATCTTTGCCGGTGTTCGGTTTACTGCTGGGACTGCTGCCAGTGCTGATGGGACTCGTGGTCTATCTGGATCACTTCGGACTGCAGGCCGTCTGGCACGATGAACCCCCGCGCTGGGAGTTTGTCGGTGCCATGCTGCTGACGGCTGTGGCCTGTCGCTTCGGCGCGCATCTGTATCGCAGTACTTCTCAAATCCTGATCACATGGTACTTCTTTGCGACAGGTGCGGCGACAATGATTGCCGCAGTCGCCGCGCTGTCGGCGTTGGGATTGAATCGCTGGCAGAGTCACGCTCCCATTATGATGCTGATTCCGATCGCGTATCTGGTCGCCGCGAAGTTTTACGGAGAACGGTCCCCGGCAAAGCCGCTGCTGTGGGTGGCTCATGCCGCAGCCGGTGTCATGCTGATTTCATCTTTGGCGTCGGCGTTTGAAGCGTTCGGCGGCGAGCCCGATGATCGGACGTTGCATTTGTCTCTCGCTTTGTTCTTTGCGGAAGCTGCGGCGTTCTATGGTCTTGCAACGTTTTTTCGACGTCAGCCGTGGTGCGTGTATCTGTCCAGCTTTATGGCAAGTGCCGCGCTCTGGCAGGTGCTCACCTGGTTCGCGCTGGGCACGCAGGCGTATATTCTGGTGTTCGCTGTGATCGGGCTGGGAATGCTGATCGCGTACCGCATGTCGCTGCTGGAACAGACTGCAGCCGCTCCGCTCGCTGAAGCATTATTTCAGTCAGCGAACGGAGTGCTCAGCCTGTCGTTTATCTCGTCGGTGTTTTATGGGCTCAGCCGCATTGCGACCGAAGAAATGTCATCGAGTGAAGGCCAGGCTGTCGTCCACTGGGAATTCGCAGGCTTCTGCATGGTGATGCTGGGCATCAGCGCGCTGGCGATTCTGACCACGCAGCATCCTGCCGGTCGCCGCTGGTATGTCGTCACGACGGTCGGACAGGCCATCGTATTTTTGCTGGCCATTCATAAACTGATTGATCTGAATCCGTGGCAGCAGGTAGAGCTGCTGGCAGTCACGATCGGACTCATCCTGCTCGGCATCGGTCACTACGGCTGGTACAAAGAACAGGACCAGCAATCGGATCTGGTCAGCATGAGTCTGCTGTTTGGCGCAATTCTGGCGAGCGTCCCTCTGGCAATTGCGACATGGATCGATCGCAGCCACAACGTGTTTTATCCGGTTAATGAATTCGGATTCCTGTTCATCAGCGTCGCATTGCTGGCGACCGGTATTCTGTTTCAGCTCAGGTCCACCACCATGGTCGGCAGCGCGATGACGTCGCTGTATTTTGTGACGCTGTTGCTGTTCATTCCCTGGGGACGACTCAACGCTGTCGCGTTGGCGATTACGATCGGCGGCGGTTTTATCTTCGGTTGGGGTTTGATCCTGGCCTTCTTTCGCGATCGCTTGTTGGCACTTCCTGAACGCATCAAACAACGGGAAGGTGTGTTTCGCGTCTTCAACTGGCGATAGAGATCGCAGACAACGAGGTGTTCGCCGAGATCGGATGTAGGATGGACATTCATGTCCGTCGCATGGCCATAACGCGTCAAACTATCACAGCAGGACGCCGGGACTGCGATTCGGCAGGATAAACTCACACTCGACATGTTAAAAGCGGTCAACATCCGACACTTCGTTGCGGTCGGACTGGATTGGATGTTTTTCTAAAATCTTTGATTACAATTGAACGGTCCGGGGCGAACGGCAACGCCGTGGTGCTTTGTTCCAGTCTTTACATTTTCACAGGAGTTCTTGAAATGCGACGAGTTTTCTTTCCATGTGCTGTTATTGTTTCGCTGATTTTGACATCTGCGAGTTTGTCTGCTCAGGCGCCGCAATCGCCGGGTAAGGAACATGAAGAGCTGAAGGCACTGACAGGAGTCTGGGATGCCGCCATGAAGATGGCGGATGGCAGCGAGGTGAAGGCTGAGTCAGAAATGAAAATGATCTGCGAAGGCATGTGGCTGACCACTGATTTTCGCGGAGACTTTGGCGGCACGAAGTTTCAGGGTAAAGGCCTCGACGGATATGACTCAGCAAAAAAGCAGTATGTTTCTGTCTGGGTCGATTCGATGAGCGGTTCGCCGATGGTAATGAAGGGTAAAAAAGAGGGTAAAGTGACCACGATGACGGGTGAAGGCCCCGGACCGGCAGGCGACACAAAGTACAAAACGATTTCCACTCAGGACAGCAGCGACAAGATGTCTTTTCAGATGTTCACGACAACTGATGGCAAAGACGTTGAAGTGATGTCGATCACGTACATGCGTCGGAAGAAATAGCCTCCGGGCGAGTGGCGAATTCAGAGTACTTCCAAAACCTGGTGCCCCCCGTGTTCCGGATTGCCAACGAGGCAGCGATTCACGGGGCCCACAATGCTCGCGAACATGTGCGAGAAACCGAAATGTGTGTATGATTCCCGTCTCTGAATTCAGGTTCGTTGAATCCCGCCTTTACAGGAATCTGTCTGATGCTGAAGTTTCAGGTACTGAAGTCCGTCGTCCCATTCACAGTGGCGAGTCTGTTGTTGGTCTACGCCGGTTCGTTACGCGCGGAAGACAAGGTCAAACCGATCCGGGCGCTGCTTGTGCTGGGCGGTTGTTGCCATGACTACAACACGCAGAAAGATCTCCTGGCGAAGGGGATCGCCGCACGAGCGCATGTGGAAGTGGTGATTGCCTGGGACAAGGACACAACCACGAGCCATCTGAATCCGGTTTACGAAAAGGCTGACTGGGCTGAAGGCTTTGACGTGATTATTCACGACGAGTGTTCATCGGATGTCAAAGACCTGGCGATTATCGAACGCATTCTGGAACCGCATCGACAGGGACTCCCGGCGGTGCTGCTGCATTGCGGTATGCACAGTTACCGGAGCGAAGGGTATCCCAAAGCAGTGACTCCCTGGTTCGAATTCACGGGCCTGCAGTCGACCGGGCATGGTCGGCAGGCTCCGATCAACATCGGTTTCGTCGCACCAGATCATCCCGTCACGCACGGACTTGCCGACTGGACAACGGTCAACGAGGAGCTCTACAACAACAGCGAGAACAAACTGCTGGACACGGCCAGTTCTCTGGCCACAGGTCAACAGGAAGACGCAAAGGACGCTGCCGTTGTCTGGACGAACAGTTACCGTGAAAAGACCAAAGTCTTTGCCACGACGCTCGGGCACAACAACGATACAGTCGGCGATGCGCGTTATCTGGACCTGGTCACTCGGGGACTGCTGTGGTCATGTGGCAAGCTGGATGACACTTACCTGAAGCCTGCGGTGAAGTAACGGTTCCCTCCTGACGCTTTAAAAAAGGGGTCAGGAATGAATAGTGCGAAGCACCCTCTGGGCCATTTGGCTCTTGGTTCCTGACCCCTTTTTTAAAGCCCTCCTGCTCCTGTAGGCCGATGGATATGTTTGCCTTTCGCCCTCACTTGAAATTCGTGGCATTGCTGTACTGTACTCGGTGGAAGAAGCACATCCTGTTTGTGACGGCCACTGTGCTGATTGGCGTTCGGGCATTCCCTGTGGCAGGACAGGATGAGGCACATTTTTTTGAGACGCACGTCCGCCCGGTGCTCGTGGAGAAGTGCATCGGCTGTCACGGTGATCAGAAACAGTCCGGCGGCTTACGTCTGGATTCCCGTGACGCCATGCTGAAAGGCGGCGACTCCGGTGCAGCGATGATTCCGGGTGACGTGTCGGCCAGCCACATGATTCAGGCGATTCGCTACGACGGCGATCTGCAGATGCCGCCGAAGAATGAATTGCCCGATACCGAGAAACGGGCCCTGATCCAGTGGGTGGAATCCGGTGCCACCTGGCCGCAGAACGCCGCTCCATTGAAGGCACTCCGCGCCGATCTGGCAAAAACGCATTGGGCATTTCAACCGGTCACACGCCCGGAAGTT
>Ga0335394_10009099_pt1 | contig 11191 bp, 10 predicted proteins | sample MAT03_FD_205741 | JGI IMG/M metagenome (GOLD analysis project Ga0335394, IMG submission 205741) | Freshwater microbial communities from Lake Fryxell liftoff mats and glacier meltwater in Antarctica - MAT-03 (spades assembly) (version 2) ... | reverse complement strand
GACATTGCCCGAAACCAGATCGAGGATCGCCGGACCGCCGCCCTTGTGCGGCACATGCACCAGATCCTTTGCGCCGAAACCAGCCAGCATCTCGGCAGCAAGGTGACCCGGGGTGCCGATACCGGAAGAGGCATAGGCGAGCTTGCGCGACTGCGAGAGGACGATCAGTTCCTTCGGCCCTTTGGCCGGCAACGCGGGATGCACCGCCAGCAGCAGCGGGATCTCGGTGATGCGCACGATCGGCGAGAAGTCCTTCAGCACGTCATAGGACAGCTTCGGGTAGAGGGTCGCATTGATGGCGTGAGTCGCACTGATGTTGCCGAACGTATAGCCATCAGGCGCTGCTCGCGCAATCGCTTCGGCACCGATATTGCCGCCCGCTCCGGGCCGGTTGTCGATCAGCACCGGCTGGCCCATCGTGTCCTGCATCCTTGCGCCCAGGATACGCGCCAGGATGTCGTTCGAGCCGCCAGGTGGGAACGAGATGATGTAGCGCATCGGCTTGGTCGGAAAACTTTGCGCCTGCACCGTTGCCGCAGCGGCAAGCAGCATCGCGCCGGCGCAGCTCAGCGCCGACAGTCGGGTACCTCGGTTCAGCATTTCATCCTCCTGGTTGGTTTACGGCCTGGCCGGTGTCCAGTCTCGTTCGCGGGACTGCCAGCATGCAACTATCAACACCAGGATCACCATCCGCCCCCCTGTGGAGGCCCCTTCAGGACGTGGTCCTAACTGCAATAATCAGGATACAGCTTGTCCACCAGGGCGCGCCCGGCGATCCAGTCGCGACTGCTCGAGTCATACAGCCCGAGATGGCCGAACATGCGCACCCGGTCCTCGCACAACGCGCGCGAGGGTTCGATCAGTTCGGTTCCTCCGGCCAGCGCGCCGATCTGCGCACGGCATGCAAGCTCCAGGAAGTGGTGCTGGATCCACGCCTCGGCAATATTGAGACCGCACACTGCCGCCCCATGATTGTGCAGGATCATCAACCACTTGTCGCCCATCGCCTGGGCGAGCCGGGTCGCGCCCTCGCGAGTCGCATCGTCGCCGTCATAGGGGTAATAGGCAATCTGCCCGTGAAAGCGCATCGCCTGCTGTGACAGCATCAGCAGCCCGTGCTTCTGTGCCGAGACCGCGAGGTTGGCCGGCGAATGCGTATGCACCACTGCATTGAGGTCAGGGCGCTCGCGCAGGATGGCGCCATGAATGTTGTAGGCCGACATCGCCGCCTTCCACGGCGAGGCCGCCACCTGGTTGCCCGCCAGGTCGTACTTGACCAGGTTGCTCGCGCTCACCTGCTCCATGAAGACGTCTTGCGCCTTGACCAGAAAGTGATCAGGGTTGTCCGGGCAGCGCACCGAGATATGGTTATAGGACAGATCGGTGAACACGAAATGCGCGACCAGCCGGTGTGCACAGGCCAGTTCGCAGCGAAGCTGCCATTCGGCGGCGCAGACCTGGCTGCGGATATCGACTTGCGCGAAGGCCATGCGGGCTGACCAGTCTGCGAACGCGGTGCGACAGTCTAGCGCGATCGTCTGCAGCTCGACATGCCTTGGCTGCCTTGCACGGCTTGGGGACGGACCCTCAGGGTCTGTCCCCTGGGCGCTGCCTGTCCCCGCTCGGCTCAGGCCACGGCGTGTGCTTTGGGGAAAGACCCTTAGGGTCTGTCCCCTGGGTCTGTCCCCGACTTGCTCAGGCCGCAGACAGGCAATCGGTGAGCGATCGGCGCTGAACGCCGGCGGCATCGAAATTGTCTGGCGCAAGCCAGCGCAGATACCCCGCCTTCAGCGCTGGCCACTCGTGATCGAGCATCGAGAACCAGGCGGTATCCCGGCTCTCGCCCTTGACCACCATGTGCTGCCTGAAGATGCCCTCGAAGCGAAAGCCGAAGCGTTCGGCGGCCCGCCGCGACGGCAGGTTGAGCGAATTGCACTTCCACTCGTAGCGCCGGTAGCCGAGCGTCTCGAACGCGTACTGGGCGAACAGGAACTGCGCCTCGGTGGCGACCCGGCTGCGCGCGATCGCCGGGCCCCAGTAGATGTTGCCGATCTCGATCACGCCATGCTCCGGGGTGATGCGCATCAGCGACTGCCGGCCCTCGGCGCGTCCCGTGGCCGTATCGACCACCGCGAAGGCAATCGGGTCATCGCTCGCCCGTGCCCGCTCGATCCAGTCCCGCATGGCTGCCCGATCGGCTGGCGGCTCATCAAACAGCCAGCGAAACCGCTCAGCGACATCGGCCACCGAGCTTACTGCGTACAGGACGTCGCCATGGAGTGCGTCATCGACCGGCTCCAGCCGTGCATAGCCCCCGGGCAGGATCACGCGCTGAGGCTTGGGCCGGGGCATGGACCCGGCGAGTATTGGGTTCACGATGAGGTGTTCAGGCCGGGCCCGCAGACGGGGTCGAAGGCGGGGTGGAAGCCGGAGCGGCCGCTGCCGCCCCCACCGGAGCAGTCGCCAGAATCGCGCCCACCAGATTCTCGATCAGCGCCCGCGGAATGTTGCGGGTGATGAACACCAGCCGGGTGCGGTGATCGTCGCTCGGCCAGGCATCGAGCGTGACCGGCGGATGGAACAGATGCTGCACACCCTGCACCACCACCGGACCGCGCTCACCTTCGATGTCGACCAGTCCCTTGACCCGCAGCAGGTCGGGGCCGCGCAGCGAGGTCAGCACCTCCATCGCGATCGAGAAGGTCTTCCAGGAAAATGGCCGGTCGTAGTACAGGCAGAAGGAGTCGACACCCGCGGTGTGCTGGCCGCGCGGCAGTGGCCGCGGTCGATCCGGCCGCAGCGAGGCGCCCGCGCCCTCGATTGGCATGAACGCCTGGCTGCCCAACCAGCTCTCGATCGCAGCTTCCGAGGCCGCCTTGTTGCGCACGCCGACATCCATCAGCAGCTTCGGGTCGAGCTCGCCCATCACGCAGCGCACGATCGGTGCATGCGGATTCAACTCGCGCAGGCGTGCCTCGAGCAGCTCGACCTCGGCAGGCTCGGCGATATCGGTCTTGGTGATCACCAGCCGGTCGGCCACGGCGGCCTGCTTGACCGGCTCCTCGAGCGTGTCCAGTTGCTCGTTGCCATTGACTGCATCGACCAGGGTGATCACCGCATCCAGCACATAGGTGTTGCACACCGAAGTGTCGGTGATCATGGTGTGGATCACCGGTGCCGGGTCCGCCAGGCCAGTGGTCTCGATGACCACCCGGTTGAAGTCGATGGTCTCGCCGTTGCGCCGCTTCATCCACAGGTCGACCAGCGTCTCCTGCAGGTCACCCCGCACCCGGCAGCACAGGCAGCCATTGTCGAGCACCATCATCTGCTCGCTCGAGATCTGCACCAGGTCGTGATCGATCGACTGCTCGCCGAACTCGTTGATGATCACCGCCACCCGGTTCATCCCGGGGTGACGCAGCAGCTTGCCCAGCAGCGTGGTCTTGCCGCTGCCAAGAAAGCCGGTGATCACCGATACCGGGATCTTCGCTGCAACGTTGGTCACTTGCCCGCCTGCCCGGCTAGAACGACGTCTCGATCACATAGATGCCGCCGGCCAGCCGGTCGACCGCATACACCAGGCCCTTCTCGTCGACCCAGACATCGTTCATCTGGGCGGCACCGGCCGGTGACAGTGCCGGGGCGGCCGGCACGAAGTAGCCGATCTCCTGCGGCTGATACGGGTTCTTCGTGTCGTACACCCGGACGCCGCCGTTGAACATCGCACAATAGATGATCTCGTCCGAGCATGCCGAGGTCTCCACCGGCACGTTATCGTGCAGGTTGTGCGCGCCGTAGCGCCCCCCGCGCTGGCCGAACGTCTCCACCGGCGGCATCGGCAGCGTGCTGATCGATACCGGATACTTTTCGTTCGTGGCATCCAGCATCCATACCAGCATGGGCCAGTCTTTGGCGCCATCGGTCGTGCTCTCGTCGCTCATCACCATCAGGTCGCGGCTGAACAGCGGCATCAGCGAATGGTGGAATCCCGGCTTGTGGGTCCAGCGCGACACCATCGTCGGTTTTGTGCGGTCACTGATGTCGAGAATCACCGCGCCGTAGTCGATGTAACCGAGGTAGGCACGGTCCGGACGCTGCGGCCACACGCAGGTGTTGTGCACCCGGTAGCCGGTCTTGCCCAGTTCCTTGCCGCCGGGCTCGGTGCGCCAGGTTTCGGCATCGCCCTTCCTGGTGCCGGGCGCCCACCAGCGGCCCACCTCGACTGGCTTGCTGAGATTGCTCACATCGATGATGCGGTACATCTGGTCATCGCGCGGATCGTGCGGCTCGAAGTCGGCCGCCCCGGAGGCGATATGCACGGTCTTGCCATCGACGAACCAGACCATGTGCACACCGCGCGAATGCGGGCCGGAGCAGTCGAAGAAGCTGATCGATTTCGGTTCCTCCGGTCGGCTGATGTCGAACAGCTCGAAGCCGGCCGGCGTTCCGCCGAAGTCGCGTGTCTGATAGGCCACCGCCATCACATCACCGACCACGTCGAGCGAGTTCGAGCGCACCCGCGAATGCGGCAGCGCTGTCTGCACCACCACTTTCGGCGCGCGCGGATCGGTGACATCGATGCCGGTGAAGTTGGTCGGCGCCGATTCATGAGCCACCCAAAGGATGCGTCGGCCGTCGCGCAACTTCTGGATGCTGATGCCCTCGCCCACGTTGCCGTTGCCGTTGAGCTCGTGATGGCCGATCAACTTCATGTTGAACGCCAGTTCCTTGCTCGGCGACGCGCCTCCACCCAGATTGCCACTGATGGCCATTCGAACTACTCCCCCTTGTGTTTGATCGAGTGGGGTGAGTCTAGTCCATCAGGCGGTGCGGCCGCACATCGGGCTGCGGCAGAAACAACTCGGGGGAGGTCTTTCGACCTCCCCCGCTACCGCTTCAATCGCCACCTCGAAACTCGTGACCCGGGTTGTTCTTGTTGGCGGGTGGGTCACTGGGTACGCAGCGCTTAACGCTTCTTTCGGCGCAACTGACGTGCGCCTTCATGCCTCCGACTACCTCCTCCTGAAACTTGTTGCCACAGTCTGATACCTGAAGCGAAGTGGATGCTACACGCGGCGCTTGGTGAAAACAATCTGTTTCCTCAAGAAAACGACGCATTGGGGTGAAGGATGAGGTGACGCACTGCAGCATCAGCAGTCGAGCGCGTTCGACGAATGACCCAACAAGGCAAGCATGTGACGCATCGACCCGCAATGCCCCCAACAACGGCATCTGGGCAATCGGTACTGGTACGCCGACCGGAAGGGTCAACGGCAGCCGCCTGTTCGACTACAACAATCTCGTAGCGACGGCCACCGGCCGAACGGCTGGCGCCACGAACCCGGCGACCGACTTTCAGGGCCCGTACGATCAGAAGTGCGGCTTGTCCTTCGCCGTCTGGAAGCGTGTCAAGGCATTCATGATCTCTGCCTTCGCCGCGTCCGGGCCCTGCCAGCCTTCGACCTTCACCCACTTGCCTGGCTCCAGGTCCTTGTAGTGCTCGAAGAAGTGCGCCACCTGCGCAAGCAGCATCGGCGGCAGATCGGCCGGTTCGCGCACGCTCGCATAGGCGCTCGCCACCTTCTCGATCGGCACGGCGAGCAGCTTGGTGTCCTCGCCCGCCTCGTCCTTCATCTTGAGCATGCCGATCGGGCGGCAGCGCACCACCACGCCACTGATCAGCGGATACGGACTGGGCACCAGCACATCGGCCGGATCGCCATCGCCGCACAGCGTGTGCGGGATGTAACCGTAATTGCATGGATAGCGCATCGAGGTCGACATGAAGCGGTCGACGAACATCGCACCGGTTTCCTTGTCCACTTCGTACTTGACCGGATCGGCGTTCATCGGGATCTCGATGATCACGTTGAACTCGTTGGGGAGGTCCCGGCCCGAGCTGACACGATCGAGGTTCATCGCCGCTACTTCTTCGCCGCCAGCGTCTGCCCGGCCACACCCCATTGCGTGCGCGGCACCTCCTGGATGGTCACCCAGACCGAGTCGGGCGGCACGCCCACGGCTTCGGTGAACGCCTGCGTGACCTTCTCGATCAGCAGCGCTTTCTGTTCGTCGGTGCGGCCAGGGGCCATGTAGAGTTGGGCAAGCGGCATTGCAGGCTCCAGAGCGTTGAACGAGCCCTGATTATCGCTGCTACTCGGGCTTTGCGCCGGACTCCTTGACGATGCGCGCCCAGGTCACCATCTCGCGCCGGAGTGCGGCTGCGAACTCCTCGGGGGTGCTGCCCACGACATCGGCGCCCTCGGACTCGAGCCGCTCGCGCACATCCGGCAACATCACGATTTCGCGCAGGTCTCGACCGAGCTTTTGCACGATCTCGCGCGCCGTGCCGGCGCGCACCACGATGCCCTGCAGGGCATTGAGCTCGTAGCCGGGGAGCGTTTCGGCCATGGTCGGCACCTCCGGGAGCATCCGGTTTCGCTTGGCGCTGGTGACCGCGACTGCACGCAGCTTGCCGGCCTTGATCTGCGGCGCGGCCGACAGCACGGTTGTGAAAAGCATGGTGATCCGACCGCCCAGCAGGTCGGTCACTGCGGGCGGGATGCCCTTGTAAGGCACGTGGATCATGTCGATCTTCGCCATCGATCGCATCAATTCTGCCGACAGATGGGGTGCCGAGCCCGCGCCGGGCGAAGCGAAGGTGAGTTCGCCCGGCTTCGCCCGGGCAGCAGCGATCAGATCCTTGACGCTCTGGATCGGCGAGGACGCATTGACCACCACTATGTTGGGCTGCACGGTCAGCTGGATCAGAGGCGTGAAATCGCGCCCAGGATCATACGGCAGCTTGCCATACAGGCTGGGATTGATCGCAAAGGTGGTCGTGATCATCAACAGGGTATGCCCGTCCGGCGCTGCCTTTGAGGCAATCTCGGTACCCAGGATGGTCGCGGCGCCTGGCCGATTGTCGACAATCACCGGCTGGCCCCAGCGTTCGGTGAGTTTCTGCCCTATCTGGCGGGCGGTCAGCTCCAGTCCGCCACCAGCCGAAAACGGCACGATCATCCGTATCGGACGCGACGGGAAGCTGCTCGCCTGATCTGCGCCGGCGACCTGGGCGAACACCGGCAATGACGCGCAGCCGGCGCCTGCAGCGAAGACGAACGCCAAAAACCGCAGCCGAAGGTGGGACCCAATGTGAGGAGTGGACAACTGCAACTGGCCTCAGTCGAGTGTCTTCAGCACGTCGCCGATGGTGCCGAAGATCTCGTCGATATGCGATTTTTCGACGATCAGCGGCGGCGACAGCGCAATGGTGTCGCCGGTGATGCGCACCAGCACGCCGCGCTCGAAGCACTTGACCATCGCCTCATAGGCGCGCGCTCCTGGCTTGCCGTCGCGCGACTTCAGCTCGACCGCGGCGATCAGCCCGATGTTGCGCACATCGATCACGTTCGGCAGCTCGCGCAGGCCATGTGCAGCATCGGCGATGTAGCCATGCATCGCGCGCGAGGACTCGAACAGCCCGGTGTTCTCATAAAGGTCCAGAGTCGCCACCGCCGCAGCCGCCGCCACCGGATGCCCGGAGTAGGTGTAGCCGTGGAAGAGCTCGATCATGCCTTCCGGTCCGTTCATGAACGCGTCATGGATGTGGTCCTTGACGATCACCGCGCCCATCGGAATGGTCGCGTTGGTGATGCCCTTGGCGCAGCAGATGAGATCCGGGGTGACGTTGAAGTACTGGGCAGCGAACGGTGTGCCAAGACGCCCGAAACCGGAGATCACTTCGTCGAAGATCAGCAGGATGCCGTACTTGTCGCAGATCGCGCGCAGCTTCTCGAGATAACCCACCGGAGGCGGCAGCACGCCGGTGGAGCCGGCAACCGGCTCGACGATCACCGCTGCGATGTTCGAAGGGTCATGCAGCGCGACCATCCGCTCGAGGTCCTCAGCCAGGTGCGAACCCCACTTGGGCTGACCGCGCGAGAACGCCGCCTCGCGCAGGTTGTGCGTGTGCGGCAGATGGTCCACGCCGGGCAGCAGTTGCCCGCCGAACACCTTGCGGTTGGCCGGGATGCCACCGACCGAGATGCCGCCGAAGCCGACGCCATGGTAGCCGCGCTCGCGGCCGATGAACTTGGTGCGCGTGCCGTCGCCACGGGCACGGTGATAGGCGAGCGCGATCTTGAGCGCGCTGTCGACCGACTCGGAACCCGAATTGGCGAAGAACACATGGCTCATGCCCTCGGGCGCGAGACCTGCAACCTTCTTCGCCGCCTCGAACGCCTTCGGGTGACCCATCTGGAAAGTCGGCGCGAAGTCGAGCGTATCGAGTTGCTGCTTGATCGCCGAGATGATCTCGTCGCGGTTGTGCCCGGCATTGACGCACCAGAGGCCGGCGCAACCGTCGACCACCTGCCGGCCATCGTCGGTGGTGTAGTGCATATCCTTGGCCGACACCAGCATGCGCGGCTTTGCGCGAAACTGCCGATTGGCAGTAAACGGCATCCAGAAGTGATCCAGATCGTGGTCGACGGGCGGGTGCGGGTCATTCATGGCGGGCTCCAGGGGGCTGCATGCTCAGCCGGGGTATGGCCGAATTCCAAATGTTAGCCGAAGAAACGTCGGTGCGCCGGCCGGGGCCACCGCCGCGCGGCGCTGTCGGACACTACTCCAGCTTGATGCCGGTGTCCTTGATCAGCTGCCGCAGCCGCTTGACGTCATCGACCATGATCTGGCCGAGCCGCTCCGGCGTGCTCGTCTCGATCTCCACCCCCTGGGCGGTGAGTTTGTCGCGGGTTTCGGCGACTTCCAGAATCGACACCAGCTCCTTGTTGAGCCGGGTGATCACCTGCCGCGGTGTGCCCGCCGGGGCAACGAAGCCGAACCAGGACTGGTAGCTGAACCCCTTGATCAGCTCGCTGATGGCCGGGATGTCTGGCGCAGCCGCGCTGCGCTTGACGCCTGTCACCCCAAGCGCCTTGATCTTGCCCGCCTTGTACTGCGGCAGACCGGCGAGCAGCGGCGTCACCGCGATCTGCACTTCGCCGCTCATCACCGCCGGCACCGTCGCTCCGGCGCCCTTGTACGGCACATGGTTCAGCTTGATCTTCGCCATCACCTGGAACAGTTCGGCCGCCAGGTGGTTCGGTCCGCCAAAGCCGGAGGAGCCGTAGTTGATCGTGCCCGGCTTGGCCTGCGCCAGAGCAATCAGCTCAGCAACCGAGTTGGCCGGAAACGACGGGTTCGCCACCAGCAGCGTCATCGACGTACCGATCAGGCCGATCGGCGCAAACGCCTTCACCGTATCCCAGGAATACTTGTCGATGGCCGCAGCGATCGACACCACCGGCTGCGCGAGATAGATCGTATGCCCGTCGGGCGAGGCCTTGGCGGCGATCTCCATGCTCAGCATGCCACCGGCGCCGGGACGTCCGTCGATAACCACCCGCTCGTTCAGCCGATCGCCGAGCCGCTCACCCAGCACGCGCGCGATCACGTCGGACACGCCACCGGGCAGGAAGCCGGTGATCAGGCGCAGCGGCCGATCGGGAAACTTCTGGCCCTGGGCCAGGCCGACCGCAGGTGCAAGCAGCGCCGCGGCCAGCAGCATTGCGCAACCGTGACTGCGCCGAACACATCCTACATTGACGAGTGCACTCATCGCTGACTCCTGAACACTACGAAAAACTGAAGACGGGCCAGACCTGTCGTTGGCCGCTGCGGCAGCCTTAAGACAGGGGACAGATCCGGGCACAGAGCCTCGCAGGGTCTCTCCGCACTTCCGCCCAAGGCTTTACTTCAGCGGAAACGGCGAACGCTGGTCGTACTCTGCCGCAGCCTCTTCCATGGTAACGAAGCGCGCGCCACCGGCGGCAAGTGCGGTGAGCAGCTTCTCGAGTGCCAGCATCCGGTGGCCACGGCCAATCACGAACGGGTGAAACGTGTAGGTGAGCAGGCCCCAGTCGCGCACCGTGCGCTGCATCCAGGTGAAGTCGCCGATCCAGTTCTCGACCACCAGATTGGCGTTCGAGTTTCCGGGAAGAATGGTCTGCGGCGTGCGGATGAACTCGAACACCGGATAGTCATCGAGTGACCAGGAGATCGGCAGCTCGATCAAGCGGGTCGGCGCGCCGAACACTGCCGGCTGCTCGAGTTCGATGACATCGCCCTGGCGCACGCGGTACGGGCTGTAATCGTTGCCCATCATCGAGCTGTCGTAGCGAAAACCGTGCGCGAGCAGAAGTTCGACCGAGTGCGGCGACAGATCCCAGGACGGCGAGCGATAGCCGCGGGCGTACTGGCCGGTGAGCCGCTTGATCGACTCGTTGGCACGCGCGAGGCCGGATTCTTCCTGCTCGCGGGTGAGTGCTGCCGGCGGCACATGCGTCCAGCCATGGTGAGCGATCTCATGGCCGGCATCGAACACCGCGCGGCACGCCTCCGGATAAGTCTCCAGCGTATGGCCGGGGATGCACCAGGTGCTGCGCACTTTGCGCTCGCGCAGCAGGTCGAGGATACGTCCTGAGGCTACCGGACCAAATTCACCCCGCGAGATCGGCGAGGGCGAGGTCATGCCACGCGAGATGAAGCCCGACATGGCGTCGAAATCGAAGGTGACGCAGACGAGCAGGTCGGCCATGGGAGACGATCGCGAACCTTATCGCGCGAGTTTTGGAAGGCGGAGACTACCGCACAAGCAAATCCGGTGCCTCCTGCCGGGCCGATGTCATGTCCCGGTTACCCCGATCCGGTAGCCTGCACGTCATGGACTGGTTGCGAGCGATAGACGCTTACTGCGAGCGGGTAGACGCGAGCCTGCTCGCCGAGCCGGCCAACGCGCTGACCAATGGCGCATTTCTGCTGGCCGCGCTCGCCGTCGCACGCATCCGTCCCCCGGCGCGCGAGCTGCCCTGGGAGCAGCGCGGTCAACCGGCACTGATCGTCGCCGTTGGCCTGGGCAGCCTCGCGTTCCACACCCTGGCCAACGCCTGGACGTCATTGCTGGACACGGTATTCATCGCGCTCTACATCTGCGTATGGCTGGCTTCGTTCATGGCGCGCATCATCGGCTGGCAAAGCCGCGCAGTAGCCGGAGCGTTGATCGCCTATCTGATCCTCGGATGGCTGCTTGGCAGCGTGTTGTCCCATAGCGGCATCGGCGCGCTGATGCAGGGCAGCGGGGCCTACCTCCCCGCGCTGCTCGCGCTGTCGCTCGCTGCGTGGTCCATAT
>Ga0335394_10009093_pt1 | contig 11196 bp, 9 predicted proteins | sample MAT03_FD_205741 | JGI IMG/M metagenome (GOLD analysis project Ga0335394, IMG submission 205741) | Freshwater microbial communities from Lake Fryxell liftoff mats and glacier meltwater in Antarctica - MAT-03 (spades assembly) (version 2) ... | reverse complement strand
CAAAACACTTGCGTGTGTCCCATTGCTCTGCACAGCTTTCTCAGTGGCTTTGTTCGCCGACGAGCCAGCGAGCAAGCCCACGGTTGCGGACACGGACCCGTTGACTCCAGAGGCGGAGGCGATTGTACGAGAGTTGCGAGATTCGCTTCCTGAGGACTCTGAGGCGATAGCCATGTTGGACGACATTCTCCTGTCCAGCAACCTCGAAGCGGAGGACGGTTGGTTTCCGATGGCCAAATCGAAGACTCGGTTTGGGTGGGAATACGTTAGAGAACGGTTTGATTCCGATGAAAACGGCAAAGTGCTGGCCACCGAGTTTCCCGGGAGCAAGGAGGATTTCGCTAGACTGGATCGCAACGACGATAACAAAATAACGAAAGCCGACTTCGACTGGAGTGAGCATTCTCTTTCGATGTCACCTGGAATGATGATGTTTTTTATGGCCGATCGCGATGCCAATGGTAAATTGACTCGGGATGAGTTTTTGAGTTTCTTCGAGGACTTTGGCGGAGGAGACGAAGGATTCTTGGCCATTGATGACGTGAAGGATCGGTTCGAACAGCCCGCAGCGGGTGCCAAGGCAAAACGATCCGATCAACCGAGTCGGAGCACGCTCATCACCGGCTTGAAAAACCAAGAGCTGGGCTCGCTCCAGTCCGGTCCCAAACTTGATGAGGTGGCTCCTGACTTTACCCTCACCACGCTTGACGGCCAGTCGGTTACTCTTTCAAAAGAGATCGGCGACAAACCGATTGTGCTGATCTTCGGGAACTTTACCTGTGGGCCTTTTCGTAGCCAGGCAGGAAACATCGAAAAACTTTACCATCGCTACCGAGAGCGAGCCAAGTTTTTTCTCGTGTATGTGCGAGAAGCCCATCCGAGCGACGGTTGGTGGATGACGAGCAACCAACGGGTTGGAATCGATTTGACTCAACCCAAGGCCGATTCCGACCGTCGCACCATCGCCCAGACTTGTCAAAAGCATTTAGATCTGGACATCCCATTCCTGGTGGATGGGGTCGATGATGGTGTGGGATCAACGTATAGCGGAATGCCGAACCGCCTGTACCTGATTGACCAAAGTGGGCGAATCGCGTTCAAGAATGGACGCGGTCCGTTCGGTTTCCATCCGCGACAGCTGGAGCAAGCCTTGGTGCTACTATCGGAGAATCCAACGACCGCGGTCGCGCGATAGTGTTGAGCTCGTTCCTAAGCTCCAGCTCAACGCCGTGAAGGATTTGGAAGCCGCATTTGCAGTGCAGAGTCACTCTCGGCAAGAGTGACCCACCGTGGCAGTGCAGAGTCACTCTCGGCGAGAGTGACCCACCGTGGCAGTGCAGAGTCACTCTCGGCGAGAGTGACCCACCGTGACAGTGCAGAGTCACTCTCGGCAAGAGTGACCCACCGTGACAGTGCAGAGTCACTCTCGGCAAGAGTGACCCACCGTGGGTCACACCTGCCGGGTGTGACTGTTAATAGAAAGCAACGCATAAACTCGTTCCCAAGCTCCAGCTTGGGAACGCACACTCTGGAAGCTCCGCTTCCCGGATGCAGATCCTGCTTGGCCGACCGCAGCGTCGAAGCTGAGCTTCGCGGACGGCGTATCCAAGCTGTAGCTTGGGTACGAGGGTGAAGTAAATTGGGACCGGTGTCCTGATCCTTTGTTTGGGCGGGACACGTTTGGGCGGGACAAATAATCCCATCCTACCCTCTTTTTCTCCGCGGCAACTTTCACCTTGCCCCTCGCCTTAAAGCTTGAAGGCCTCGTCCGGTGTTTGTTCGGCGTACAAAGGCATGTAACGGTAATAGACCTCGAGCATCATGGTTGCCATACAAGTGGTATAGTGCCTACCCGCTGATTTCGAACTATGCCCATCCTCCCAAAACCAACTGCCGGCGGAGTGTCCAGTGGTAGATTGGGTGGCCAACAATTGATCGCGCATGCGGACGTTCCAGCTCTCCCACTCCTTGCCCCCGTACTGCTTGAGGACTTGGGTTGCGTAATAATTGTAATATGTGCTGGATTTGCTAGGGCCTGCCGCGCTGAACTTGGCAACGGCGGCTTGGACGGACGGATGGTCTTTTGGCATTCCCGAATACATGCGACATAGAATTGCGCACGCGGTGGTGCTCGGGTTGTATCCTCTCTGCTCGGCTTTAGTTCTGAAGTCGTAGTGGTAGCTAGCCCCATCGTCGAACGCCATTTGGTCGAGAAACATGTTTGCTTTTCTTACCACGTCTAAGTTTACGGGCAGCCCGCTCATGGCTGCACTCTTCAGAGCCATCATTTGCCAGCCGACCACCGACGTATCTCCGAGTCCTTTGGGCGCGTAATGCCAGCCACCGGTGGTTGGGTTTTGGGCCGTCGCGAGAAAATTAACGCCGGCGATGGCCGCGTCGCGGAGCGCCGGATCGTGGGTCATTCCATAGGCCTCGCTCATTGCGATCGTTGCAATGCCGTGTGAATACATGTCGTCGGAGCCTTTGAAGCCATCGCCGATGTACCAAGATCCTTCCCCTTTTTGAAATTTCATGTTTTTGATCAGGAAGCCCAATCCCTTGAGAACCGTTTCTTTGTAGTCCCCTTCGAGATGCGTCTGTCCAGCTCCAAGGAAACACATAAGGGCCAGGCCTGTTGCCGCGTTGAGGCTATTGCGTCGTTCGCCGGGGTGATCGCATTGCCCTTTGCAAACGAGGCTATGGGAAAGCGTCCACGCTCCCGTTTGGCGGTCCTGATGCTCTGCTAGCCATTTCAACGCCATGGAAACAGCCCTTTCCGTTTCGGTGGTACCGCCGAATTTTCTAAGAAGCTCCCGTTTGGTTTCGTTGGATCGGCTATTCAAGCCGGTACGCAGCGTGGTACTGGTCAACGACGCCAGCCCGTTCTTGGGAATCAAACCCTCGGTCATGCTCGGCATGGACATGCTCGGCATGTTGGCCGACACGACGTCGGAATAGTTCACGTCGACAATTGTTTCGGCAAGCGACGGATCCACCACGGGTGACTCCGACGGCGAATCCTCGTTGGAATCTGCAACTTGAACGGGTGCCGCCTCGTCCATCCCAAACTCCTCCAGCGCATCGGCCTCTGAAGTCGATTCTCCCGATACCAAAAGCAACTTCAGTTCTCGCTGGATAGGCTCAATGTTCCAAGCCGCGAGGACCAAGATTATTGCAACATGAACAAAGGTGCTGATCAACCAGCTCGGAACTGCAACCCAAAGTCCACTCCAGAAAGCTCCCTGGTTTATCGAGCTGGAATCCCCTTCCAAATCCAGCCGAGTCGTTGCCGCACTCGAGGCGACTACTCCTTTGGTTTCAAGAACGCCTAACGGCAGTGCGTCCACCCCACTGGAAGCACCGGTTTCATCAACCACTTCCACAATCACTGCCGTTGCAGAAAATTCTGACGGCGCAGAAAATTCTGGCAGATCCGATTCGAATCCCCCGAGATCGTTACTAGTTTCCGGCATGACGGCGGCAGTGAATAAGGGAGCAGGGCAGCCAAGAAGAACACATCTTTATGGTAGTGCCCAAAAAGAACCCGTTGTACTCGCCAAATCCCTTAGTGGATGATTTTCAACAGAGAATCTATATTTGCGGCGATGGCAAAGGCGTTCCCGACTTGATCGTCCTGGCCAGGGTCGAGACCTGTTCCAGACTATCGCAATGGGCAGAGAACGACATCGAGGGCCGAATTGCGTCGGTAAGTGCACAGCCGCCAACGAGCAACATCAATCCTTTTGGCAAGCCTCTCGAGAATTGGTTAAACTCTTTCAAAAAGGTCTCCTTGTTCTCGATATGCGAAACACTCAGCCAGAAAATTTTGGGCATGTGCTTTCTGGCGGCGGACAAATGGCTCGCATATGGGATGTCCGAACCAAGCCCGATGGTTCTCCAACCTTGTTCGCGAAACACCATGTCCAGCAGTTGACTGGGCAATTGGTACCGATCGCCAGCGGGCGTTCCCCCCATCGCCAACGGAGCAGCCCCCTGCGGTTCGGGCAGCAATCTTCGCAGCTCATGAAATAGTCGCATGCAGATCTCGCAACCTCTGCGCTCTTCGTAGATGTCCGCGCTGCCGCAAGCCCACGCTTCACCCACTTCCCGGAAGGCGGGAGCGATCAATCCATCCGCCACGGAAGCGATGCTGCCGGTGTTTGCATACCACTCCCCTAGCGCTCTACGGCATTCTGACTCGCTCCCGCTAAGCAAACTCTTCTTGAAACCCTCTAGAATCGTAGCTCGATCAAACTGCTTATGGAGCCCTCTTCCCTTCGCTGAACCAATCGACGGCATTATCTTCGGCATACCAATTGCGTCCGGATCGATCACTCTCCGGTTGGTTGCCTCTAGAAATTCAAGCAGGAACTCTAGCGGAATTCTACGGTGACCTCCCAGCGTCCGGTCGGTGCGGATGGCGCCCTGGTCGCACCATCGCTTGACCGAAGACTCACTCACGCGAAGAGCTACCGCGACCTGTTTGGGAGTAAAGTTTTCGCTCACTTCTTCACTTTCGTTAAATCGTTCAAATCGATCTCGTCCGTTACAAAAGCACATCGAAACGCCAACATTTCTTGAGAGATCGTCCATTCAGTATAGCCTGGGGTCAATCTGTGCCGCAAACTAAAAATGCTGAACGATCCCCACACCATACCGTATTTTTCGGGATTTACTTTTCCGGAATCACGACACCACTACTTGATTCGTCCGAATCGTGCCGATATAAAAGATAAGAACGATTTGGACGAATTGTGAGTTATGGATTTGTTCGATCGACGGTAGCGTTTGGGTGGCGAAACATTGGCGAGTTCCACCACATCTCCAGTATCCTTCGAGTTCGATTGGGAGTTTGGTTATGGTCAAGACACTAGTGGCAGAATCTAGGACCGGGAAACAAAGGTCTTCTGCAAACGCGACGAAATCGGGGAAGACTTTTCGCCGCAAAGGTGTGGAGGATGCCTTTATCCACTTCTTGCAGCTGGTCTGCCCTGAGACGCGAACGCAAGAACAACTGCTAATTGCTACCAAGGGGCTCAGTGCTCAAAAAATAGAGTTTATCGATAGTGAGACATTCCAAACCACCTCGGCTGAGGCAGACATCCTGGGTGATTCTTTCTTGGGCTCGGGTCTCGAGACGGATACACCAGCAAAAAGTGCGAAGATCCCGTCCCTTCCTTCCCATTTGGCCCGTTTGTGCGAAGCCAAGCTTCTTACGCCTGAGGAAGAGAAGTGCGTGTTCAACCGCATGAATTATTTGCGATTCCGAGCGAGTAAGCTTAAAGCAAAACTTGATTTGAAAGCACCCGATTGCTGGATCGTTAGGCGCATCGAGGGCTTGCTCAAGGCCGCGGATTGGTATCGGGATTGGATTGTCAAATCGAATATGAGGTTGGTCATTTCGATCGTCAAGAAATTCGTGAACATTCAGAATAGCTTCGACGATTTGCTCAGCGACGGAATCGTGGCTTTAATCCGGGCCGTGGACAAGTTCGATGTTGGACTTGGATTTCGCTTCAGCACCTACGCGACCCAAGTCGTTCGTCGCAATACGTACCGAGCGGTGATGGAGAAGCAAAAAGATCGCCAGCGCAACATCGGTAGTATTCACGATAACGGCATCGACATCAGCGACGATCAAAAAGAATCTTCCATGAGCGAGCAGCGATGGCATGAATTGCGATCGCGGCTATCATTGATGTTGGGGCATCTGGACAAGCGAGAGAAGTTCATCATTCGAGCTAGATTCTCGTTGGGTGGCCACCGTCGCGTTCAAACTCTCCAAACCCTAGCCGATCGACTGGGAGTTTCCAAAGAAAGAATTAGGCAGTTGGAAAAAAGAGCACTCGATAAATTGCGTTGCATGACCGAGATTGCGGCGCTTCCAGGATCAGAAATGTAATGCATGTACACCTTTAAAAAGCTCAGCTCGCTCGCTTGTAGCCAAGAACAGCTTTTTCAATACCATGCAAACCCTGGAGCGCTCAACCGCCTTATTCCTCCTTGGGAAAGCGTAGTCATAGAAAAGCGAGGTGATTCTCTTTCCGTCAACACGGAGGTCGTACTTCGCAACTCTCTCTTTGGTATCCCGCTTCGTTGGCATGCTCGCCACACTCAGTTGGACGCTCCTCGGTATTTTCAGGATATTCAGCTGTCCGGACCGTTCAAGACATGGATTCATGATCACCGCTTTGAGGAAGCAGGCGGGGACGCTTCGGTTCTTCAGGATAGCGTTCAGTATGAAATGAAGATCGAGCCGTTTGGAAAATTGGGGCTCCCACTGGTGCGGAGCAAGCTCGAAGCGATGTTTGCATATCGACACGATACGACCAAGGCCGATTTAATGCTTCAGGCTTTTTTGCGAGAACGAGTCGGAAACAAGCGAATGAGGGTGGGGATCACAGGAAGCTCCGGGTTGATCGGCCGACGTCTGGTCGATTTGCTGAGTGTCTTGGGGCACCACGTTGTCCGAATTCTTCGGCCGAGCTCTCAAGATCGTCCGCTAGATTTTGCCTTAAATGCCGAATCGGTCGTCTGGAGTGAGGCTTCGGGCTTTTCCAACCCAGGGGCCATGGAAGGTCTCGATGCCGTGGTTCATCTATCTGGGCAGGGGATCGCTTCCTCGCGCTGGAACAATGCGACCAAGCAAGCGATTCGCAACAGCCGGGTGCAGGGGACACGCTCGCTCGTCGAGGGACTTTGCAAACTGGGTTCCCCGCCCAAGGCTTTGGTATGCGCCTCGGGGGTTGGGGTCTACGGAGACCGCGAAGCCGAAGTGCTGGATGAGAGTGCGCCAGCGGGCAACGATTTTCTGGCCGACCTTGCTCGCGACTGGGAAGAGGCTGCGATGGAATATGAACGTTCGGGCAATCGCGTAGCCATAGGTCGCCTCGGCATCGCGCTTCATCCGCAGCATGGGGCACTTGCGAAACTACTGTTGCCCTTCCGGGTTGGGCTCGGTGGTATCCTTGGATCAGGCCGCCAGTATTGGAGTTGGATCCATGTCGATGACGCTGCTGCTGCGTTTCTCTATTTGGCGGCAAACGAGCAGTGCCACGGCCCAACTAATCTGGTCGCGCCAGAGCAGACCGATAACCGAACGTTTGTTCGGACCCTGGGAAAGGTTCTCCATCGACCAACACTTTTACCTGTTCCCGCATTTGCTTTGCGAATGATCGTGGGTGAGATGGCCGACGCCATGCTGCTTGCCAGTACCCGGGCGGAATGCAAAAAACTTTCGGACACAGGCTTTCCGTTCCGAGCGCGCACACTGGAATCCTGTTTCAAGCATTTGCTAGGCATGTGAAATGCACTAAAACGAGCGGCAGATTGCGAACCTCCAAAAGGTGATTGGGACCGATATCCCGATCCTTTGTTTGGACGGGTCAAATGGTCCCATCCTACCCTCATCCAGTATCTTTCACCCTGCCGCTCGCCGACTATCTATAGGTTACCGGCTATAAGTCACGGGCGTAGACGGCTCCGTGTTCGACCGATCGAAATCCGAGCCGTTGGAGCAGAGTAACCGAGGGTTGCTGGTCCGCAGAAGCGATGGTTCTTACGACGCGTTTTCGTTCTTGTTGCAGTTGTCGAAGCGATTCTGCCAGTAAATACACAAATCTCTCTCGAGATTCGTCGACTAAAGGAACGTCAGGTAGCCATAGTCGAACGATGCTCGCATCCACCCCGAAGAGGGTCGGGTCTGGAAACCAGAACATAATCTCTTTTTCCACTCGAGGGGGCGAACGGAGTACCAGATTGAAACGAACTTGTTCGCAATGACCCAGCACGGAACTGAGCCACCATTGTTCAGCATCCTCTTCCAGGAGCCTACCCACGGTGCAAGTGCGGCGAATTGCAATTTGGTTGCGATCCATGGGGGCTCTGAAGCTTGACAAATCAAGTTCCCAGCATTCGGTGGGACGGGTTGGTACAAAACCGGATTGCCCGAGCCACCGTTGGGTTCGCGAGTCCTTGGCCACGACTCCCATGAGATTATCGCCGTCGCCGATTCCCAGGTAGAAAGCGTTTTGGCTGGTGTTTCCCAAGGCCGTGCAATCGACGGCAGACTGCAACCGAAGCGAGTCCAAAGCGTGATTGATCAATTGCTCCGCAACGGTATTTTCGTTCTCACATTCAGAAACGCAAATTTTGTGCACTATCGCGTGTGAGTCGCTGATCGAACTGCCATCCGCATTGCTTGAGAATCCAAAATGGATGAACCCAACAGGCGCGTTCGTGGGATCGATGGCGATCGCTAAGCCGTCGCGATGAAAGAAGGGTTTGCTGAGAACGCACTGATCCCAAACACTAACCGGGCACTCGCTTGGGGATTGAAAGGCCCGGTGATGTTCGCGCCAGAGCTTTGACAGAAAGGGAGTGTCCGTATTCAGAAAAGACCGAATCGTCCACACTTGAGTCACCCGAGAACCGCAGGAACTCGGAAGCATTCCGAATCGGACGCAGGGGCATTTTGAAGTGCTTGTTCGCGACTCAAGCCAGCCGAAACACAATCCGCCTGAAGTACATTCTCCAAAGCGAAAGCGTGAACCATCGGCTCGATACCCTCAGTATCGACCTCGGACAATTGCTCAACCAATCCCAAGATGCGACCTAATTTGTCCGTTAGCTCAACGGCCTCTTCTCGAGAAAGGGACAAGCGTGCCAGGTTGGCAATTCGCATCACATCTTCAGCAGAAGGAGCCATTGACGGACCTCTGTGGTGATTGTTGGGTAAGACTACTTCGGAATTGCAAAGGGCTTGTTGCGAACCGCTTTCCGAATTCGGCCGCTGCGTATGCACTGGACGCAAACGCGGATCGTGCGGACTTCACCACTTGGCAGTGAGACTTTGCAGTTCTGCAAATTGGGAATGAATCGTCGTTTGGTGATACCGGTAACCTTGGTACCAACGCCGCCCAAATACTTGGCCTTACCACGGGTCTCTATTTGATTCCCAACAGACGGAATCTTGTAACAAACTTCGCAAGCCTTGGACATGGTTTTAACCTAAAATCACCAACGAGTTGAACCTTCCGAGGACACCTTTGTCCATCTAAAGATCCGGGGAGTATAGCCGTCCAGCCTGGAGTCGCAACGTCAAAACAGGTTTTTGGGGGTCCGATGGATGAAAAACGCTGGTGAATTAGGCACTACACGACGAACACCATCATTTTTGATGGCGACCTAGCGTCTTGCACTATGAAATGCTTCCTTTTTGAGCCTGAGGCGCTAGCCGATTTCTTTCGGCGTGGCTCGGTTAGCGCCTCAAGCTCAAAAATTTTCAGATATTGCAATGCAAATTCTTAGATGAGTAGTTTTGTGTGGTGGTGATCGACGAGAAGTGTCGGAAATTACACAGAAAATTCAGAGGCCCATCCAATAATCCAGCCACCTTGTCAGGCGATAAACGACGCAGGCCCTTCCCTCGTTCACGCCTCGGGTTAGGATTTCGCATCCACCCTTTTTGTTTCCGTTTCTCCCAAGATTTCGTGGATCTCTGGCACGATGACAGTTCAAAAGTTCACGCGAGAGTTTGCCAGCGTTATCGAATCGGCTGGCGGACTAGCCGTTGCCGTCAAAGCCGATGCCATCCTGGTTTTGTTGGATAGTGCAACCGACTGGGAACGGCTGCGCGAGCTGGTCCCTTCTGAAATCAAAAGAATCTTGGTTGCAGCCGACCGGTTCGAGGATTTGGCAGGTGCCGACAAATTCGGTCTCATCCCTTTGGTCCTCGATAAGGAAGACTCTCCACTGCTCGAAAGACTGCAGCATGCACTACTAGAAGCGGTCGCGGACGAACAGCTGGCCAACCACTGCGACGTTATCGCAGTCTACTGCGGATTCGAGGTCCACCGCATCGATTCGATTTCCATCATTCGCCTCGACGAGCGCATGCGTCGTTTCACCAGCCGCGATTTGCAACGCTTAGAAAGCTCAGTCCCTCTCAATAACCTGAAAATCGTTATCGACCTTGCCGTTCAAATCGGCCGTGAAGGACGTGAGGGGAAGAAAGTGGGAACGATGTTTGTCGTTGGCGATACGCGCAAGGTCCTGCAGCATTGCAAAGACAGTGGCTTTGACCCCTTGAAAGGCTACAGCCGCAAGGGGCGAAACCTGCACGACCCCCGCGTGCGTGAGGACATCAAGGAAATAGCGCAAATGGACGGAGCGTTTATCGTCTCACCCGATGCAGTCGCCGAGCGTTCACGTCAGATTATCGAAGTCCTACATGAGAATCTTCAGCTTTCCAAGGGACTAGGCTCGCGCCATTGGGCCGCGGCCGCCATCACCCAACGCACCAAAGCCATCGCAATCGTGGTTAGCCAATCCAGCAGCACGGTCCGAGTCTTCCAAAATGGCGCACTGGTGCTCCGGATCGAACCCATGGAACAGGCGGTCAAGTGGCAGGAATTCAACTACGAACCACCACCGAACGAAACGGCGGATTGAGCCGATGGAGAATCGACCAATAGTAGCTGCCATCACCGGCGCATCCAGCGGAATTGGCCAGGCGATCTCGATCGAGCTGGCTCAGCGAGGCGTCCACCTCATTTTAAGTTGCCACAGGAATCTCACGGGAGTCTCCGAAACGATAGCACGTATTCAATCTTTCGCTCGACAAAAGTCTCTTGCTTACACAGACTTGTTTGCAATCGTGTCGGACATCGCGGATCCGCAATCGCATCGTGGACTGGTCGAGGCCGCTTTCCTACGGCACGGCTACATCGACCTCTGGGTGCACGCCGCAGGGGCCGATGTATTAACGGGAAATGCACGAAAAGACTCTTTCTCCACGAAATTGTCGCGCCTTTGGGAAGTCGATGTGCATGGCACTTTCTTGCTCAGCCGTAGGGTCGCCTCACGCATGTTGGAGCAGAGCCCACATGCATCGCAATTGCCCTCGATGGTGCACTTGGGTTGGGATCAAGCAGACGCGGGGATGGAGGGGGACAGCGGACAGTATTTTTCGGCGATCAAATCCGCCGTGGCTGCATTTTCTAAGAGTTTAGCCAAAAGCCTCGCTCCGCGTGTGCGTGTCAATTGCGTTGCACCCGGCTGGATACAAACCGAGTGGGGCGAGAATGCTCCGCCTGAGTGGCAGTCGCGTGCGATCGGCGAATCGATGCTACAGCGCTGGGGAACTCCTGAGGATATCGCTCGAGTCATCGCTGCCATCAGTCTCGGAGATGGCGA
>Ga0335394_10009088_pt1 | contig 11202 bp, 10 predicted proteins | sample MAT03_FD_205741 | JGI IMG/M metagenome (GOLD analysis project Ga0335394, IMG submission 205741) | Freshwater microbial communities from Lake Fryxell liftoff mats and glacier meltwater in Antarctica - MAT-03 (spades assembly) (version 2) ... | reverse complement strand
GCCGCATGTGCTGAGGCATGCCTTCGCAAGCCATCTTCTGCAGAACGGCGCCGACCTGCGCGCGGTGCAGCAATTGCTTGGCCACGCCGACATATCGACCACCCAGATCTACACCCATGTGCTGGAAGAGAGGCTTGTGCGGCTGGTCAACGACCATCATCCGCTTGCCGACCCGCGCCCGTAACGTTATGTGAGGCATGATTTCACGGCCTGGAACCGCGTTGCCGCGGTTTCCTCCAAGACAGTTCCGGCGCATCGGTTCGATCACGCATGTACAACTATCTCGATTTCGAAAAGCCGGTTCAGGACCTCGAGGGAAAGATCCTCGAGCTGAAGAAGCTTGCCGACGGGGGCGAGGCGGTCGACGTCGCCGATGAGATTTCGAGGCTGGAGAAGCGCTCGGCCGAGGCGCTTCGCGACGTCTACAGGGCCCTTACCCCATGGCAGAAGGTTCAGGTGGCGCGCCATCCGGACCGGCCACACTGCCTGGACTATGTCAGGACGCTCTTTACCGATTTCACGCCGTTGGCGGGCGACCGCAAATATGGCGAAGACGCCGCCATCGTCGGCGGTTTCGCCCGCTTCCGGGGCGAGCCGGTTGCCGTTATCGGCCAGGAGAAGGGCTCCGACACCAAGAGCCGGCTCAAGCACAATTTCGGCTCCGTCCGCCCGGAAGGGTATCGCAAGGCGGTGCGGATCATGGAACTCGCGGACCGCTTCAAGGTGCCGATGATTTCTCTGGTGGACACGGCAGGCGCGTATCCCGGCATCGGCGCGGAAGAGCGCGGCCAGGCCGAGGCGATTGCCCGCTCGACATCCGCCTGCCTGGGGCTGCGCATACCGACCATGTCCGTGGTCATCGGCGAAGGCGGCTCCGGCGGCGCCATCGCCATCGCCACAGCCAACCGCGTCTACATGCTGGAGCACGCGATCTATTCGGTGATTTCGCCCGAGGGCGCCGCGTCCATCCTGTGGCGCGACACGACCCGCTCCAAGGACGCCGCGGTCAACATGAAGATCACCGCGCAGGACCTGCTCGATCTCAAGATCATAGACGGCATCGTCGCCGAGCCGGTCGGCGGCGCGCATCGCGGACCCGAAATGGTTATGAACGCGACCGGCGACCTGATCGCCCGCACGCTCGGCGAGTTCGCTCAATCGAACGCCGATTTCCGCGAACACCGTCGCGAAAAGTACCTGACGATGGGCCGATCGCTCTGAACGGCGGCCCTGAAATGAAATTGTGGCGGTTTCGCTGGATCCTGCCACAAAATTGCCGAAGCTTGGCTGTCGATTGCGGCGGGGACCGGGACAGCCGCTGACGCTTGTAGTAATGAATTCTCAAGGTTAACAGGCCTACCCTGCCTGCCGATTTGCCGACCGCCGGGAACTGTTACCCGAAATGCCGGCTGCCAGAGACCCGGCTGCCAGAGACAACGACAGACGCAATGATCGCAAGCTTGTTCCGCATAGTATTCCTGATCGCCGCGATCGCCGTCGCGGGCTGCACCGCCTCGGACCTCGAACAGGTATCGAGCGGCGGCGGGGCGAAGGCCAATAAGCAGCTTTCCGGCAAAATCCTTGCCGAGATGAAATCGCGCGGCATGTCCCGCACATCGCCCGTCATGGCGCGCATCTTCAAGGAAGAAGGCAAGCTCGAGATCTGGAAGCAGAAGGACAACGGCCGCTACGACATCATCGCCAGCTACGACATCTGCAAGTGGTCGGGCCAGCTCGGCCCCAAATACATCGAGGGCGACCGCCAGGCCCCGGAAGGTTTCTACACGGTCCGGCCCTCGCAGATGAACCCGAACTCAAGCTATCATCTGGCGTTCAACATCGGCTATCCCAACGCCTATGACCGCGCCAACGGGCGCACCGGCCAGCATCTGATGGTGCATGGCGCCTGCTCCTCGTCCGGCTGCTATTCGATGACGAACGAGCAGATGGAAGAAATTTATGCGTTCGGACGCGACGCGTTTCGGGGCGGGCAGACCGAGTTCCAGATTCAGGCGTTTCCGTTCCGCATGACCGCCACCAACATGGCGCGCTATCGCAACGACCCGAACTTCGAGTTCTGGACCATGCTCAAGGAAGGCTACGACCAGTTCGAGGTGACCAAGGTGCCGCCGAAGGTCGACGTGTGCGAGAAGCGCTACGTCTTCAACCGTGTTCCGGAGGGCGCCGCGACCTTCAGCCCGACCAGCGCATGCCCGGCTACGACGCAGCCCGGGACGCTGGCGACCGCCTATCAGTCGTACCAGAAGACCTACGACGCGGCCTTCACTGCGGCAGCCAAGAAAAGCGACAAGAACCCGCCCAAGCCCACGATTGCGGGCTTGAAGGAAGCAAACATCGTTTCCGAATGGACCAAGAAGCGCGCACGCGGCGAGCGCATTTCGCTGGAACCGCCTTCGCTTAATTCCGACGGAACGATCACCCAGACTGCGCAGATGGGCAGGATCGACTCTCCCGCAGGTCGCCGCCAGGCTGCAACGGACGCAGCCGCCGCCGAGAAGGCCAGGGCCGAGGAAGAGAAAAAGGCAATCGAGCTTGCCAAGGCCGAAGAGAAGGAGCGCGCGGCGGAACAGGCCAAGGCCGACGCCGCAGCTCCGGTGGCCGAACCTGTCGTGGCAACCGGCACGGTTGAGCCGACGGACGTACCGGCCGAGGCTGTCGCCGCCGAAAAGCCCGGCCTGTTGGGCGGCGCCCGCAAGCGTTTCGCGAATATATTCGGCAGCTGACCGGGTTGGAAACTGCAGAAGTCTACGACCTCAAGGGACTGAAATGCCCTCTCCCCGTCTTGCGGGCGAAGAAGCGGCTGGCCGGCATGCGCCCCGGCGGCCGGCTCTGGCTGGAAACCACAGATCCGCTGGCGACCATCGACATTCCCGCTTTCTGTGCCGAAGACGGGCATCTTCTGATCGAGAGGGAGGCTCTGGCGGCGGGGCACCGCTTCCTGGTCGAGCGCGGCGCGCTGACGAAAGCCTGACCTTCAAAAAAAACGTCGCAACCGTGGAACCTTTCGCGGCCACGCGGGTTTTCGCAGCAGACGACGGATCGTCCCCGACCCCCCATTGGTCCGCCGTTCAGACTAGAAGCCGGCCGCAAGGCCGGCTTTTTCTTTTAGATCGCCATGCGTCGCGTGGACGCACAAGGACGATCAAAGTGTTGATAGACCATCGGAAAAATCGAAAACCGGATTCCACTTCTCGATCCGACGCTTTAGCGAAAGCCTGCGACCGACAACGGATTGTTCTGCAGGGCCGCCCGGTCCGGCGTGTCGATTGACGGCGTGTCGGTGAATGCATGGAACATCCGCCGCACATAGTCTTGCGGCATGTCGAGCGTGATGAGGACAAGCCGCGTGCCGCGCGTGCCGTCGGGCCACGCCGGCAGGCGTACCGGCGGATGCAGCAGCCTTTGGACGCCGTGGACGACCAGCGGCCGCGATGGGTCGTCGACGAGTTCGATGATGCCCTTCATCCGCAGCAGCTTGTCGCCATGCGCCGAGCGCAGCAGATCGAGAAACATCTCGATGGCGGAGTAGGGCGCGGGCCGGTCGTGGACCAGCGAAAAGCTCCTTATGCGCGCATCATGACGATGGTTGTGGTGTTCATGTTCATGTTGATGTCCGGGGTGATGATCATGACGCGCGTGGTCAGCTTCCTCGCCAAGCCATCGCCGCGCATCGGCCGACTTGGTCTCGGGATTGTAGAGGCCGCAGTCAAAGAGTGACGCATAATCGGCCTCCGGTGCTTGGACGATCGGCGCTGCGCGATTGATGCTCCTCAAGCGCAACTTCAGCGCCGCCATCTGGCTGATATCGGTCACCAGATCGGTTTTCGTCAGCACAAGGCGGTCGGCGACGGCGACCTGCTTCACAGCCTCAACATGGTCGTCGAGGGTGGCCTCGGCATTCACGGCGTCGACGATCGTGACAACACCGTCGAGGCGATAAGCCTCGACAAGTGCGGGATGGCCCATGATCGACTGGAGGACCGGCGCCGGGTCGGCCAGTCCGGTCGTCTCTATGATGACGCGCTTCAGTCTGGCGATTCGGCCGGTCTGCAAACGGTCGACGAGATCGGCAAGCGTGTCGACGAGCTCGCCCCTCACCGTGCAGCAGAGGCACCCGTCGGCAAGCTGGATCACGCCATCCGAGGAGTTCTCGACAAGCAGGTGGTCGATCGCCACGTCGCCGAACTCGTTGATGATGACCGCCGTGTCGGAAAGCGCGGCATCCTTCAGCAGTCGATTGAGAATGGTGGTCTTGCCGGCGCCAAGAAAGCCGGTCAGCACCGAGACCGGTATCGGGCTCATTGGTCCAGCGTGGAAATGTCGGCGTTTGGCGTCGTCGCTTCCGGCTCGAGCGCAGCGGAATCGCCGACATCCGTCGGCTCCGCGCCTTCCGGTGCAGGCTTGTCCGGGCGCCACGCAGGCAGCGGAATGCTCGGGTCTATGCCCGACGCGATGGCAGCCTGTTTCTTGACCTCCGCAGCCGCCTTGGCGGCCTTGGTGGCGGCGTCCTGAACGAGCAGAGCGGCGACGGAGGGTGTCGCTGGACCGGTGGCCGTGCCGATGCTGACGGGCACGAGGTCGCGCGGCCCATCGCGCTGGGCAAGATAGGAGGCCGGCTCGGGCTTGCCTTCCTTCTTGAGTTTAGCTGCACGTTCACGCTCCTTCTTGCGCAAGGCCTGGCTGCCGGCTTTGGTGCAGAGCGCCTCGCGCATGTTGGTGGCCTTGTTGAGGCCCTCCTCAGATGGCTTCATCGCGGCAAGCGTCAGTGCCCCGGCGGTCGGTTGGGAAAAGCCCTTGGCGAGAAGGCCGGCCGCCTTTTCGTTGCGCGACTTGACGGAAGTGGAGCCTATGACGACCGCGACCAGCGTGCGTCCTTCGCGAGTCGCGGACGCGACGAGGTTGTAGCCAGCGGGGCAGGTATAGCCCGTCTTCATGCCGTCGGCGCCGTCGAAACGGCCAAGCAGATTGTTGTGGCTCGGAATGACCTGCTTGCCGAAGGACAGCCCCTCGATCGAGAAATAGTTGAGGTATTCCGGGAACTCGGTGCGCAGCGCGGACGTGAGAAGGCCGAGGTCGCGCGCGGTCGTATACTGCTGGTCGTGATGCAACCCGTGCGCGTTGACCCAATGCGAGCCGGTCATGCCCAGACGTAGCGACTCGGCATTCATCCGGGCAGCGAAGGCGTCCTCCGAACCGGCAATGCTTTCGCCGATCGACGTGGCGACGTCGTTGGCGGACTTGACCATGATGATCTTGATCGCGTCGTCGAGAGTGAGGATGGTGCCAGCAGGATAGCCCATCTTGCTCGGCGCCTCGTTGGTGGCGTTGACCGACACGCGAACGGGCGACTGCATCGTCACCTCCCCGCCCTGAACCGCGCGAAACGCGACATATGTCGTCATCATCTTGGTGAGCGACGCCGGATACCAGCGCGCGAACGGATCTTCGCTCTCGATCACCTGTCCGGTGTTCGCGTCGAAAAGCAGAATCGGCCCGGCATTCGCGGGTCCCGCGGCGATCGCTGCCGCCAAAGCCAATGTCGCCATACCGAGAGAAAGCATGCGCCGCATCAATGAACCCGCCTCCGTCCGTCGTCCATTCGGGACGACGGTGTCGCAACCAAATGAAATGAAGGGGCGCCCTCGGCAACAACCCTGCATTTTCGTGCTATCTAGCCTATGTGACCTCAAGATGGCAAAAAGCCACTCGGCGGGCAATCGCGCGACACATCAAAACGACGGGAAGCTTAATGCCAATCTTGAACCGCGCCGCGCAGATGCAGGAAGAGATCACCGCATGGCGCCGACATATCCACAGCGCACCCGAACTTGGCTTCGAGGTTCACAAGACGGCGCGATTCGTCGCTGAACGTCTCGCTGAATTCGGCTGCGACGAGGTCGCCACCGGCATCGGCAGGACCGGCGTTGTCGGCCTGATTCGCGGCAGGCTCGGAGACGGCCCGACGGTCGGGCTGCGCGCCGACATGGATGCCCTGCCGATCCGCGAGGCAAGCGGCAAGCCCTATGCCTCGACCGTGCCCGGCAGCATGCATGCGTGCGGGCATGACGGGCATACGGCAATGCTGCTCGGCGCGGCGAAATACCTCGCCGAAACGCGCAGTTTCGCCGGTTCCGTCGCGGTCATTTTCCAGCCCGCGGAAGAGGGCGGCGGCGGCGGCAGGGAGATGGTGAAGGATGGCATGATGGAGCGGTTCGGCATCGACAGGGTGTTCGGCATGCACAACATGCCCGGCCTGGCGGTCGGCGAATTCGCGCTCAAGCCCGGTCCGATCATGGCAGCGACCGCCGAATTCACCATACGCGTGCGCGGCCATGGCGGCCATGCGGCGATGCCCCATCTCGGCGTCGATCCGATCGTCGCCGCCAGCCAGATGGTGCTCGCCTTCCAGACGATCGCTGCGCGCACCATCGATCCGACCGATTCCGTGGTGGTCTCGGTCACCAAATTCCACGGCGGCGAGGCCTATAATGCCATTCCCGACCATGTCGAACTGGCCGGCACCGTACGTTCGCTGAAGGGCGCGGTGGCGGAACTGGCCGAGGCGCGCATGCGGGCGATCTGCGAAGGCATCGGCCGCGCCAGCAACACCACCGTCACGATGGATTTCCAGTCCAACTACCCGGTGACCTTCAACGACCCGCAGGAAACGGAGTTTGCCGGCGACGTGGCGGCCGCCGTGGCAGGCGAACCGGCGACGCACCGGGACATCCAGCCGCTGATGGGAGGCGAGGATTTTTCCTACATGCTGCAGGCAAGGCCCGGCGCCTTCATCTTCATCGGCAATGGCGACAGCGCCAACCTGCATCACGCCGGATACGACTTCAACGACGAGGCGATCCCGCACGGGGTGAGCTATTGGGTGAGGCTCGCCGAGACCGCGCTCGCGGCGTGATGGCGCAAAATGCGGTTGGCGAGACAACCGGAAGCGGCTATGTGTCGTCGCGGCTGGTCCCGTAGCTCAGTAGGATAGAGCGGCAGATTCCTAATCTGTAGGTCACAGGTTCGATTCCTGTCGGGATCACCACTGTTTTCAAAGACTCAACTGCAGTCTTTTTGCTTCCACGCATAAAGTGGCATCCATATGGCGTCCAGTCCGATGGCAACTGGCGAAATGCGCTTCCGCCAGATATGACTTGAACCGGCGAGGTAGCCGCAACATTGGCAAGCGCTTGTTTGCGGGAGGTGTCGATGCCTTTACGCTTTGTCCAAAAGCTTCGATTGGGCATCCTTCGGCAGCCCGATGTCTTGCTTGCCCGCGAAAGGCCGGCAGAAACTTCGGAATGTTCGAAATGGCGACCTTTCGCAACGGAATCCCGCATTCGGACGAAAGTCGTTCGGGAAACCAAGACGTTTGTCGGCGACATTGGGCGCCTTCTGAATGGGACGAGAGGAAGCGACCGCATAATACGGAGGGCATTGAAGGCATGGTCGAACAATGCGCAACTGACCAGAATGCAGGCCGAGGCCATAGGTTCGCTGATTGCCTTTCGTGGCTTTGCCGCGAACGTGCTCATCTTTGGTGCCGGGCATGACACCCGCTACTGGTCCACGCTGAACGCTGGGGGTCGAACCCTTGTGATAGAAGACGATGCGACCTGGGCGGACATGGTTCGCAAGAAAATGAAGTCCGGCTCCATTCTCATGCACACATATCCGACAACGGTCGAAGATTCGCGAAAGCCGGATTTGAAGAAGCTTGCGGATTTTCCCGAGCCGGCCGGGATCGGCGACACGAGATGGGACATCATCCTGATCGATGGACCCGCCGGGTATCAACCAGACAAGCCAGGTCGGTCGCTTCCTATATACTGGGCGCACAAGTACTCCGACCCGTGGACGCATGTTTTCGTGGACGACTACGAGAGGCCTGTCGAACGAGAGTACTGCGATTTCTTCTTTGGCGGGGCGCGCGATATCACGATCCTGCCATCGCACGATAGTAGCGAGATGTTCTGGCGGATCGGACAAGGGTTGCGGACAAGAACCGAGGCACGTCACTCCGGGGTGAATCGGACGCAATCACATGAACGCGCTGGATCAGTAGATGTCGGTCTCACCACTGCTGCGATCCTGGTCAACTCGGCAGACGTTTTTTGTGCGGAACGGAAAATCACGCAATGGGACGCACGATTCAAGCGGCTATCTGACGCTCCAGGTACAGTCCTTAGTGTCTGTCCGGAGAATTATTGAATCGTATGAATCAGTTGTGATTCAAGGGTGTCTTCCTGATTCGCCGGAGCACGCCGATGTGGACGACTGAGAACCGGGCCCGATACGACCGCGGCAAATTGCGCTATCCGAGCGATCTGACCGACCTGGAATGGGCGCTGATCGAACCGCTGATCCCGCCCGGCAAACGCGGCGGCGGCACGCGCCGGGTGATCATACGCGAAGTAGTGAACGGGTTGATGTATATCCTGTCGACCGGCTGCCAGTGGCGCGCCGTGCCGAAGGATCTGCCGCCGAAGAGCACGCTGTTCGATTATTTTGACCTCTGGAACTGGGATGGTACGCTTGGGCGTATCCATGAAGAACTCTACGTGAAGTGCCGCGAGGCGATGGGCCGCGAGGCCAGTCCGACAGCCTGCATCATCGACAGTCAGAGCGTGAAAAGCGCCGAAAAAGGGGGGCCTCGATTGACCCGTGCGGGTATGATGCGGGGAAAAAGATCAAGGGCAAGAAGCGCCATATCCTCGTCGATACGGTAGGGCTTTTGCTGCACGCGCTGGTCCATCCGGCTGATATCCAGGACCGCGACGGTGGCGTGCTGGTCCTGAAGACGCTGTTCGGGCGCTATCCGTTCTTGAAGAAACTGTTCGCCGATGGCGGCTATCAGGGGCCTGTATTCGAGAAGGGGCAGAAGAAGACTATGCCGGGTCTTGCGACCGAGATCGTCAAGCGATCCGACATGGCCAAAGGTTTCGAAGTCCTGCCCAGACGATGGGTTGTCGAGCGCACCTTCGCATGGTTGGGGCGATGCCGCAGGCTGGCCAAGGATTTCGAGAACTTGTCACGCAACGCGCTCGCGTTCCTCAAACTGGCTTCAATTCGCCTAATGCTGCGAAGGCTCTGTTCAAATTGAATAACTCTCCGGACCGACACTTAAAACGTCACCGAGTGAAATGTATGTATTTTCAAAGGCGGAACTAGCTAGGTTTAAACTTACAGGCAAATCACCCATTATAGCCTATGGCACAACGTTCAGGGATGGATGTCCATTCCCGTTGGAGTTTGATCTCCACGACCCAATGGGGCTATATCCACAGTGCCACTAATGGGAATCTACCAAAGGGCCAGGGTTCACTCCCTGGTGAAGGTTCCGAGTCCGTTGACGTCATAGAAGTCGAGCACGACGTTCGCGGCCGGGCCGCCACCCTCGATGGTGAAGAGCGCGCCCGCCAGTCCGTTGGCGTTTTCGCCGATCGTTTCGAAGCTGAAGGAGTCGCCATCGAAATGGCTGAGGGCGAAGGTGGTCGGCGCGGCTTCCGGACCGAGGGTCATCGACAGCGAGTCGCCGGCGGCCGTGACGGTGAGCGGGCCGTAGTAGCTGTTCTGGTAGGTGCCGGCATAGGTATCGAGCGGCCGGGCCGGCGCCGGACCGGCGGGAACGTCGGCATAGTCGACAGCGGGTGCTTCGGCCGCAGACATCTGCTCGAAGACCGCGCCGATGAAACTGACCCACTCGACGGTCTGCCGCCCGTTCTGGGCAACGTCGACGAATGCGGCGCCGATCGCCTCGGCGACGCCGATCGGGCCGGCGTTGGTCAGAACGACGATGCCGAGGTCCTCGCCGGGCAACATCATGACGTTGGTGGCGGTGCCGAGACTGAAGGCGCCGGAATGGCCGACCCGGGCGCGGCCCTCGTCATCGTAGCTGACATTCCAGCCGAGGCCGTAAAACGAACCGCGGAAGGCGTCGCTGGGCGGCTCGTGCGGGATCACCTGGGGGACACGCGGCGAGACCAGCGCCTGCTCGTCGATCAGCCGGACCTGGTCCAGCATGCCGTTGCCGAGTTGCAGCCGGACGAATCGCATCATGTCGTTCAGCGATGCGCTGGCGCCGCCGGCCGGCGCCTCGGCGTCGGGCTGCCGGTCGTAACGCGCCGCCCAACTGCCGTCGGGAAGGTGGGCGTGGATGCGGGCGCGATCCTCGTGGGCGAGGAAATCCGAATGGCGGTAGCTGGCGGTGGTCATCGCCGCCGGACCGAACAGGACCTTGTCGGCGAGATCTTCCCAGCTCATGCCGGTGGCCACTGCGGCGGCGATGCCGCCCTCGGTGTAGCCGAAGTTGCTGTAGTGATAAGTCGCGCGGAAGGGGTCGAGCGGCTGCTGGTCGAGATGGGCGAGGATGTAGTCGCGATCGAAACCGAGGTCCTCAAGCAGGTCGCCGGCACCGGTCCTGAGGCCGCTGCGATGCGACAGGAGGTCGACGAAGGTCGCGTTCTTGGTGACGTAGGGATCGGAGAGGGCGAAGTCGGGGTTGTGCTCGATGACCGGGTCGTGCCAGCCGATCAGCCCGTCGCCGACCAGCTTGGCGACAATGGTCGAGGCGATCGGCTTCGACACCGAGGCCAGCATGAAGACAGTATCCGCGTCGATCGCGCCAGGCTTGTCGATCTCGCGGACGCCGAAGCCCTTCGCGTAGACCACCTGGTCCTTGTAGACGACGCCGACGGCGATGCCCGGCACCCCGGTCCGCGTCATCGCATCCTCGACAATGCCGTCGAGTTCGCCGAGCGCCTTGTCGATCGCAGCCGCGTCGAAGAGCGGCGGGACGGGCGCGACGGGCGCCGGCAGGAGAGCGGGTGTCGCGTCTTGCGCCATGGCGGGACCGGCGAGCGGGCACGCGCCGATGACGATGGCGGCCGCCAGCGGGCGAAGCCACGAATTGGGGGAAAGGATGGTGACCGCCACGATGTGTCTCCTGTTGAGCGTCGCCCGGACAAGACCCGGGAGGGCGTTTTGGTTCAATCCGGCATCCACCCGATGACCGGCTCCTCGGGCCAAGATTGACGCCAGGGACGGGCATTGGCAAGCTCGAACCTTGCCGTGAGCGGCCAGATGTCCTGGAGGCCGGTAAAATCCGCGCGGCGCGTGCCGGAAACACTGATATAGACCTCGCCAGGACGCACTTCTCCCTTGGTTTTCGCTGGAACTCAT
>Ga0335394_10009086_pt1 | contig 11203 bp, 13 predicted proteins | sample MAT03_FD_205741 | JGI IMG/M metagenome (GOLD analysis project Ga0335394, IMG submission 205741) | Freshwater microbial communities from Lake Fryxell liftoff mats and glacier meltwater in Antarctica - MAT-03 (spades assembly) (version 2) ... | reverse complement strand
AGTACTTTCCGAGAGTACGCGCCGACTTGATGACGGTGAAAAACGCGATGCTTATTTTACGATTCCGTCGCTGACACATTACATCCTGCTTGAACAGGACAGCCCGATCGCAATTGTTTATCGAAGAACAGACGAGCATTTCGAACGTCATGAATGCACGAATCTTGCCGACGTGATTGTGATCGATGGACTCGACCTGAGTTTGCCGCTGCAGGAGCTTTATGACGGCGTGCTGTCGAACTGATTCAGAGAATTGATTGGGTGAATTCCTATGAGCACTGTACGGATCACGGAACTGATTTCCGCAGAAGACTATCTTAAACGTGAGCTCTTGTCGCGGAGGAAGGCAAGAGGTGTCAGCGATGGTCTTTCTTAAACACCGCATATTCGGTTCCTCTATGCGTTTTCGGTTCGGTTTCCAGATTGCAAATCACACACTCCAGTCCTCGACCTGCAGTCCGGAGATTCTGGTGAGTTCACGAGTGTTGCTCGTCACATGGATCAAGCCATTGAGTGCCGCAATTGAAGCAATCTGCAAATCGAGTGGACCAATTGGCGATCCCGCAAATAGTGGCTCCACCATTTGAGATTTTGCTTTTTGTTTACATAAAGGATCCTGCCACGGCGTAAACCTGCTACGCCCCAAATTCCCCGAGTTCATCTGCCGTCAAGTGCCTTCGCTGGGCCCGTCGGATAGGAAGAATCCAGACTGCGTCGACGTCAATCGTGTAGATGGTCTTAAGCGCCCACTGACAAACGACACTCTTGATTCTCGGCCGCTCAATGATCAAATTGAAGCGGTTCCGACAATCCGAAACCATACGGATTCAACGATTTCCAGGTCTTCTACCATCTGACTCTTGCACACTCCGAAGCGGTCACATGCCTTCGTGGCCTCGAACAAGAGTCGATCACTGTCTCGGCACTCTTTCCAGATTATGGTGGCGTGGTACAAGCCATGCGAGATTCAATTACCCTGCGGTAATCATGACGGTCCTCGAGTGTCGACAGGTTGGCACTGGCAGCTTGTCTGCCAGCGCTCTTCGACGTCGCCTTCTGCATCGAAGCCGACAGCTCACACTCTGTTCGCCCTGCTCTTTGGGAAAAGGAAAGGACAGGCATCTTTTTTGGTTTTCGGGCGACTCGCATGGAAGTCGCAATCGCGGGCGAATGTCGCTGATTGCTCGCCTCAAATCGATTGTTGTACGATGTCTGGGAGCCGATGCGTTTTCCCTGATTGAATTTGCGAGAACTTCATCTTGGCCATTGGTATTGACCCCACCATCGACTCTTACACATCAGGCTTCAATTCAATGGGACCGTTGATACACTACAAACGCCCGCGAGGTACGACGATAGAGAAAGATCCCGGCAGCATTGCAACGGACGATCCGCTGGCGTTTTTTCCTGACGTGGACGGTATGGGACTCGGGGTTGCCTGGCGACGAGAGAAGCCGGGCCGCTTTCGTCAGCCGAACACCGTCGCCACAGAAACGGTCTGAAGTACAATGAAAGTACGAGAGTTGTTGAAGCTGTTGGAAAGTGATGACTGGTACGTCGATCGTACTCGCGGCAGTCACCGACAACTTCGGCACCCGACGAAAACAGGAACGGTGACTATGTCCGGACATCCTGGCGACACCGTTCACCCGAAGACTCTCAAAAGTGCCTTGCGACAAGCAGGACTGGAGGATCAAGACGCATGAAAGAATACACAGTTATCTATGAAAATGGACCGGACAACTGGTCGGCCTATGTTCCCGATCTGCCGGGGTGTATCGCCACCGGCAAGAATCGCAACGATGTCGAAACGCAGATTCGGGAAGCGATGCAGTTCCACATCGAAGGTCTGCGCCAACATGGCGAACCGGTCCCCGAACCAACGATTGAAGCCGGGAAAGTTGTTCTCACGACCTAGCGAACTTACCGAATTGGACTCGCCAAACTTTAAGCTTGAAGAATGAACGCATGCTGCAATCGACCGCAGAAAGGTGCCGTAGGTCATACTCTGCATGACATCCGGAGCCTGGAGCCCATCGGGAAGGGCAGAAGGTGTCAAGAACCGTTTGATTAAAAACCTCGTATTCGGTTGCTTGATACGTATTCGGTTCGGTTGGGAACGGCACGTTCAGTGCTGCATTTGAAGCAATCTGCAAATCGAGTGGACGAATTGGCGATCCCTGTTGAGCAAGATCGCTTCGCAGTTTTCCAAACACAAGCGCCGTATCGCCGGTGAACGGAACACTTTCGAAAGACGGCATGATTGCTGCCTCGCTTCGAGATTGAAACATACGAAATCGAGTTACTGAGTCCAGTCTTCAAATCTGAGACCCGGTACTTTTGAATAATCGACAGTGTTTCGCGTCAACAGTAGAGCATCTTCGCAAAGGCACGACGCTGCGATCTTCAGGTCCATCGTGCCGATACGGATCTTCAGTCGTCGCAGATCACCGAATTTCTCCGCAGCCGTCTCCGAGAAGTCTATCAGTGGAATCGAACAGTACAGTTGAAGATGCTTCTTGAGTCGTGAATAGCTATCAACTTGCTTCGTGACATCCGAAATCTTTGCAAGGAACGCCATCCAGCCTCGTGTCTGCTCTTCGTAGCTGACAATTGAAACAACGATCGTCTGATCAAGGGCCTCTGCAAGTCGATTACGTAATATCGCAGACTCTTCGCTGCCCCATTCCAGATAACTCAAATGGTCCGTATCAAGGACGATCATTCGGCCGATTCCTGCAACTGATCTGCCTTCCGCATTTCCGCCCCCAACTTCATGGCAGCGGCGTAGACTTCATCGCCTTTGAACGCTCCAGCTATGCGTTCCCACCATGGAACGGCATCCCCGTCTGAGCGGGCCACTTCTTCCAACTGACGAACTTTTTGTTCAAGTCGTTGAATCCGATCTTCGACATTGCCCGACGACATTGCTTTACTCCTTCCGGAAGTCATTTGAATTCCACATTATCAGACAATTCATCGTCACAGAACAAGTCGAAATTTGCAAAGTGTCATTGGCCGGGTGCAGGCCAGCTTTTGTATGGTTTGATGGGGTGTTCAAAACGACAATAGCAGAAGTCGTTGAAGGCAAAAGGTGTCAACACCGTTTTATCAAACACCGCGTATTCAGTTCCTCTACGCATTCTCGGTTCGGTTTCCAGATTGGAAATCACACACTCCAGTCCTCGACCTGCAGTCCGGAGATTCTGGTGAATTCACGAGTGTTGCTCGTCACATGGATCAAGCCATTGAGTGCCGCAATTGAAGCAATCTGCAAATCGAGTGGACCAATTGGCGATCCCTGTTGAGCAAGATCGCTCCGCAGTTTTCCAAACACACGCGCCGTATGACCTGTGAACGGAACACTTTCGAAAGACGCAAAGAGAGATTTCAATACAGCAAGATTGTCAGCCGGGCGGGCACTTTTGAATGCACCGTAGTACAACTCCGCTTTCACAATGTCACACAACAGCACGTCGTTCGGGTCATACGCCGCCAAGCGTTCTTTAACTCTTGAGGGTTTGCTATCAAGATGTCGAATCCAAACATTCATGTCCGGAAGATAGATCATCATTCAATCTCCAGACGTGTTGGGTATTCTCCTTGGTCTTCGCGTACAAGCTCGCCCTGCCATGCACCTTCCGTTCGTTTCCAGATGGAGTGACGATCAGCGGAAGGAACAGTCTGATTCGCGGTGACTTCATTCACCAGAATCAGAACACGCACGTCTTGTCCGTCCAGAAGACCACATTCTGCCGGAACCTGAATCATTCCGTTTTCAAGTTGTGATTGAAACTCAATGGCTTTCATGGTTTACTCTATTCCATTAAGCGCGTGGAGCGTTAAAGATAAAATGGACTTCGTATGTAACCTCGACACTGCGCAGAGTTCGAGGAATCGGACAAAACAAACGCAGCTCATTTCTGAATCAATGAGTTACTCCCAAACCAGCATGCACACTGGTTCTGCCGCCTGACGAATTGCGATTTGTGCGGCTGGCGATTAGCCGGACGCATTGAACAGTTCCGCTTCGTGAGTTTCCAGTGACGTTTGCGAAAACAATCAGATGCACTCGGCGCACGATGTGAGTTTACCAAAGGCCGACCGAGTTGTCACCTGGATTCCCGACGGTGCGGTGATTGCCCTCGTGCGTTACGATCGCAAAGCGACTTTGCCGATGTTTCGTGTTGGGTGCGGTTCAGTCCATCGCGTTCACGAAGTCATCGACCGCTGATGCACGGCAATTGGGGCATCAGGCAATCACCTCCACCTGACGTGTTTCAACAGTCAGTGGCATCCGTCGTCGCCGTGAACGAAGCAAGCGACTTTGAATTACGGTCAATTCTATTGCGCGAGCGACCGTAATGAAAGAACGAAGGAGACCGCGAAGCGCCCGTGCGGATGTTCTGTGTTGTGCGGCAGGTCATGACACTGAATCGCGCTGCCATTGCATCGTGAGCACGATTTGTTTTGCGATCGCATGAGCGACGAGTGGCACAACTGCGTTCCCGAACTGCTTGTAGGCGCGCGTATCGGAGACGACCTGGTTGCGGATCAGTTCCTCTGGAAAACCCATCAGCCGCCCGGCCTCCAGAGGCATCAGACGTCGTGGGTTTTTGCCTTCTTTCTGTGGGATCAGTATTTCCGCTCCGTCCTTGTAATAGCGTGCGCTCAATGTGCGGCTGATACCATCCAGTGGTGCAAGTCCGTATCCAAAACCGTTCCCTTTTGCTTCGTGCTTCGCGCGATAGTCCTGAAGGTATTGCCATAACAGATCCGAAAGCGTGTAGCGTGAAGGAATCGATTTGGCGGGTTCCAGCACATCACGAAACTTCGGCGCGGGCCTGGGAGGCAGTTGCGGGAATTCAAACGGCGGTTCGTCGCCGTAGAGATCGCGTCGGAAGCCCACGATGAAAATTCGCTCACGATGCTGTGGAACATAATGCTGCGCGTCAATGGTCTCAGCAAAGACCGTGTAGCCCAGTTCATCCAGCGTCTGCAGAATAACCTTCCATGTATTCCCGCGATCATGAGACCGCAGATTTTTGACGTTTTCGAGCAGCAGTACCTCAGGACGCCGGGCTTCGATCAGAGTCGCCAGCCGGAAAAACAGCGTGCCCTGCGTCTTGTCTTTAAAACCATGTTCCCGCCCAAGACTCTTTTTCTTGGAAACTCCGGCAATGGAAAACGGCTGACACGGAAATCCGGCCGCCAGAAGTTCGTGTTCCGGAACATTCTGACCATCCACAAAATCATTGATGTCGCCCACCGGCGTTTCACCGAACCAGGCAGCATACGTCTTTTGTGCGTAGGGATCGATCTCGCAGGAGAACACACAGCGACCGCCAACTTTTTCCAGGCCAATCCGCAGCCCGCCGATTCCGGCAAACAGATCGATAAAGCGGAAGTCGAGCAATCCATTGCCCGCTTTGTCCCCATTGTCAGCGGTGGTTCCGCTGCGATGTTTTCGAGGCCTGGAGGCAGAGGCGGAAAAAGGCAGTGTCTGTTGTTTACGGCTTTGCATAGTTGGTCCCAGCGCCACGGCGCGGTCGGAATGCTATGGGCCGGGAACATGAACGGCAAACGAGTGGCCCGCCTGGGAATCCAGCATGCATATTCCCCGTCACGGCAATTGTGATAGACGCGGCTTTGGATTTGCTCCACACTCTCCGCTTCGACAGGGCGTGCTCCCGTGGCGCGCTGTGTGACAACGGCGAGCGGCAGATTAGGAACTACCATGCCGAACAACCGGACGCTAGCGCGTGGCGGCTGATTTTATTAGCCATTGGGCGCTAGCCCCCGGTTTTCGACGGTAACCAGAAATCTGCCGCTCGCCCAAAGGCACGAATGAGCGTTTTGACGCTGGCGCATTGTAACATGCGTTGTACTCCGCCCGGTCAAAAACGACACTTTTGCGAACACAGGATCGCGATTTCTGCTGCATCCGTTGTTCCATGACGGACATCTCGCCTGTAACCAGGAATTGAATACAAAATGTCTCTACAGAAACTGAAGATCGTCATTGTCGGTGGAGTCGCAGGTGGTGCGTCTGCCGCAACGAGAGCTCGGCGCTGCAACGAACATGCAGATATCATTCTGCTGGAGAAGGACGAGTTTGTTTCTTTCGCCAACTGCGGCATGCCGTATCACATCGGCGGTGAGATTCCGGATCGCAGACAATTGCTGGTTGCGACGAAAGAGCTTCTGGAACGCCGCTTTCGACTCGACGTGCGCACGCGAAGTCAAGCCGTGCGGATCGATCGCCAGGGAAAAAATGTGCTTGTGCGTCGAGTCGATGACGGCACTGAATACGCTCAGCCGTACGACAAACTCATTCTTTCCCCCGGTGCAGCACCGTTTGTGCCAACGATGGACGGCACTGACGCCAAAGGTGTTTTCACACTTCGCAATATCGCCGATATGGATCGAATTCGTGCGGCGGTGGACCAGGCTCCGACCGCAGTACGCAGGGCCGTGGTGATCGGGGCGGGCTTTATCGGGATGGAAATGGTTGAGCAGCTTGTGGGGCTCGGATTTGCTGTCTCACTCGCGGAATTGCAGGGCCAGGTGCTGCCGCCGATGGATCCGGAAATGGTCGCACCGCTGCAGGATGAATTGCGTAGTCGCGGCGTTACTCTGGAACTCGGCAGTGGCATTCGTTGTATCACGCAAGATACTGCCGGAAACGCCACTGGCGTCGAATTGCTGAATGGCAAGACACTGTCGGGCTCGCTCATCATCCTTGGCATGGGCGTACGTCCGAATACGCAGCTGGCAATTGAAGCCGGTCTGGAAATCGGCAAGACCGGTGGCATCGCGACGAATTCGTATTGTCAGTCATCTGATCCGGACATCTATGCGGTCGGCGATGCGGCGGAATATCTGACAGCCCCGCTCGGCCAATCGATGCGCGTTGCTCTCGCCGGCCCCGCCAATCGCGCGGGACGTCTGGCCGGTCAACATGCAGCCACGGGTACGGCAGCCGCCAGCTCGGCGGTGCTGGGCACCGCGATCGTGCGCGTCTTCGAATACGCTGCAGGGATGACAGGGTTATCGGCCAAGGCGGCAACGCGAGCGGGACTCCAGTTTCGCTGCGTGACAGTCGTGGCCGGGCAACACGCGGGCTACTTTCCCGGCGCCACGCCGATCACGCTGAAGCTGATCTATGCTGCAGACGATGGTCGTGTGCTGGGAGCTCAGGCGATTGGCAAGGACGGGGTTGATAAACGCATCGACGTAATTGCGACGGCAATGGCGTTCAAGGCGACAGTCCGCGATCTTACTGGTCTGGATCTGTCCTACGCGCCGCCGTACGGATCTGCGAAGGATCCTGTTCATCAGGCAGCGTTTGCAGCTTGCAATCAACTGGACGGACTGGGAGATCTCCTGGACCCGGACGCGGATTTGTCAGGATTTCAGGTCGTCGATGTGCGCACGGCGGCCGAAATCGCCAAAGCACCACTCACCGGCTGCGCTGCGGTGATCGCCATTCCGGTGGATGAACTGCGCGATCGACTGCACGAACTGGATGCGTCGAAGCCGACGGTCGTCAGTTGCGGCGTCGGCGTGCGAGGCCATGTGGCGCAGCGCATTCTGAAACAGCACGGCTTTGCCTCCGTCGCAAATCTCTCCGGCGGTGCCACGCTGCGGCGGCGAGCTGTGCAGTGAGGAAGCCCACCGCGATCTCAGGCCACGGCTGGCCAGTTCGTGAATCTGTAGGGTGTGACAAGCGGAGCGCAGGCACACCTGCAGGTCGCGCAGAGTCATTAAAATGGCCGACCGTGCAGCCTGGGCAGGAATTCCTTCCGGTTGTCTGCTGAATGATCTAAGATTGCGCCCCCGACTGGGTTCTGAAAGCCGACTCATCCATTCTATTCATTCATAAAGTGCATCAAATGTCTGAAACTCCAAGCACTCCTGGCCGCAGTACTTCCGAGACGCTGATGACTGATTCAAACAGGACAATCGTAGCGTCGAATCTCGAAACGGCCAATCTGATCGAAGGGTACCACGTCATCGCTGAATGGATTCGGTTTGCCGATGCGAAAGCGGCCGTGGTGCTCACGGTTGGGGGCGCGATTGCGGGGTTGGTCATCCCGACACTGAAGAGCTATCTGGATGAAGACGTCGCTGCCCATCCAACCGTGTGGTGGACAAAATTGGTCATTGGTCTTTTTGCAGTGTGGCTGCTCTTATTGCTGGTGTCCGGCATCTGTGCGTTCCGATGCATACTGCCCTTTCGCCGGAAAGGCAAACACCCGGCCCTGGGCCACAGCTCACATTTTCATCCCGCTGCCATCTGCACGGCATTCAAACTCGACGATGTCGAACGATTCATTGCCGAGTGCGAATCGATGGGTGATGGTGGACTTCGAAAAGAAGTGGCGGCCTGTCTGCTGATTGATTCCCATATCTCCGGCTTCAAGTATTCTTACGTAACAACGTCGATTCGGTTCATGGGGGTCAGCAGCCTTGTCGCTTTGATTTATCTGGTGGCGATACAGTTTTGAACTGACGACATTCAGCCTTTTCAGCGTCGGACAAGTTGCACTTTCCCGGCACAGCCTGCCGATGGAAAACCAGAGACATATGCGTTGTACCGCGGACGAATATCGCTGCGGCGGAGAGTCGCGGCACGGTCCTGAATTGCCTGTATGAACTCGTCCGTCACGGCAAACAGTGTGATGAGTTGCGGATGACGGCTTCGATCGTCTTCAATGCTGTAGACCAGCAACCAGGTCTCCTCACTTTTGCCCTCTTCAACAAATGACATGCGGATGAGATCCGTCACGAACGATACTTTTGCACACAATCCACCGTTTGTCGAAAATGTGGTGGTCTCTCTGAATCGAAATCCTTTCAGGCGATCAAGCTTCATATCTGTCAGTGAACGTGCAACTCTTTTAGATAAACATCGCTGCATCCATTTGAGGCGGTCATGGCCCTGGAACGCAATGCTGCCAGCCAGCCATGTTGCATTGGCAAGCAGAGTTCCGTCAGTCGGCGACGGCCCCAGCACATCGGGTGGCAGGCCGAAGGCTGATTCCAGCGATGTCCTGACCCAGCGATCGCGTTTGCGTCCGTACGGCGTGTCGATGACGCTCAGCAAATAGCTGTATGTATGCTGCAGCCCGGCATGAGGGTGCGCTAGCGAGAATGGTTGCTCGGCAATCCGAAACACCGTTTCCAGAATCGCCGGATCGACGATGACCTGCCCCGCGAGCTCGTCGAAGTTTCGACAGCGTCCCCAAAAAATCAGCGGCCCACTCGGACCGCGATCTGTTTCAATCTGATGCACGAGTTCCGGGCAGAGTCGCTTCAGCAGGGCGATTCGATCCGCCAGCGGCTGATCTGCAGCCGCAATCAGCCGCCTGGCAATCCGATCGAAATCACGCATGCATTCAATCCCGAATCGCACCGACCGCAAGTCGCTGGAAGTCAGCCCGGACATCAGACGCATCGCCGCCAGGAAAACCCTGCCGAGCAATCAAAAGTACGAAAATCATCTCTTGCTTTGGATCAATCCAGCCCTGAGTTCCAAACGCCCCACCATGGCCGAAGGATCCTGGAGCCAGCATTTCGGTCGCTCCCTGTGGTTTACGAATCAGGCAGAAGCCCAGTCCCCAACCGTTCCCTGGTGTGAACCCGGTCTCCAGTTCACCGGACTGCAGCGACGTCATTTGCTGCACCGCATCCGCCGAAAGGACACGCTTGCCGTTCAGATCGCCGCCATTCAAAACCATCTGGTAAAATCGCACCAGATCACTGGCAGTGGAATACAGGCCACCGGAAGGATTTGGAGACGTCCCGGCATTCACTTCATACAGCCAATGATTGCCGCGTTCGATGTCTTTTTTGTCGGCCGTTGGCTGATACAGCAGTGCCAGTCGCTGGAACTGCTCATCTGTCGGATGGAACGATGTCTGATTCATTTCCAGCGGAGCAAAGATACGTTCCGCCAGAAACTGATCGAACGGTTTGCCGGAAACAATTTCGACGACGCGACCAGCGACGCTCAGGCCCGGACCGTACTGCCATTTGGAACCCGGCTCAAACGCAAGTTCGGATTTTGCCAACAGCTCAACGGTGTTCGCCAACGTTCCCACGTTGCGCTGATCACTCACGAGGCCGTTCGTGTGAATCAGACAGTCAAGAATCGTTATTTCGCGACTCGGCGCTTTGCCGCCGGTGACCTTTGTATCTTTGAACACCGGGATGTACTTTGAAATTGGATCGTCCAGCTTCAGCTTACCTTCATCCTGAAGAATCATCACGCTTGCGGCAGTGATCGGCTTGGTCATCGAAGCGATTGCAAACACGGTATCGGCCGCCATGTCACGTCCCCCAGCGACGTCCGCCTTGCCAACTGCTCCCAGATGGACCACTCGCCCTCGCCGTGCCACAAGTGTCACAGCACCGGCGATCTGTCTGGCCGCCACGAACTCCTGCATGCGGGTTTCGATCTGCTTGAGCGAAGTTTCATCGAGACCCGATTCGGCCGGTTTACCGGCGACGATCAGACCGGCGTCGTAGCTTTCGGCCGTGACCAACTGATCCGCGGGATTCTCTGTCAGAACCAAACCACGCCACTGAACTTCCTGAGCGACTTTGTTGGAATGCAGTTGCAGACCGATCGGGCCGGATTCGCAGAGTTCCGGCTGAGGATCTGCCCAGTCGGCGACCAGTCGTCCATTGACGATATGGCGGATGCGGTGACCGATGGCAAGGATCTCCATACGATTCCAGTCATGCTGTTTTCCAACACTTTGCGCAACCCCCAGCGTGTCCTGATACACACTGTTGCGGCGAAACAGGTCATAGTATCCATAGGCGGACGGATACATCACCAGATGCCCCTGATACGTAAACGGTCCTTCGTCTTTCTCGATCGCCTTACCCCACAGCGAAATCCCGGAGTGCATTTCACTGGTGACAAGTCGGCTTTCGAAGATCAGTCGAAAGTTGCGGAACGACTTCTTTGTTATGAGATAAGTGCTCGACTTCGGCGCGTTCTCGGCAGAATTTCGCCCCACGATCATGCCTTCTTCCACGGAGTAATATTTCCCAATGTGACCGACCCAGCCATCAAGGTCCTTACCGTTGAAAAGTTGGACCGGAGTTTCCCCCGTCGGGAGTTTCGGAATCTGCTCCTGGCTCCAGTCTTCGGCAGTGGCGCTCAATGGGGAATACAGAGCGAGCAGCA
>Ga0335394_10009084_pt1 | contig 11204 bp, 13 predicted proteins | sample MAT03_FD_205741 | JGI IMG/M metagenome (GOLD analysis project Ga0335394, IMG submission 205741) | Freshwater microbial communities from Lake Fryxell liftoff mats and glacier meltwater in Antarctica - MAT-03 (spades assembly) (version 2) ... | reverse complement strand
CGAGAATGGTCTCCTCGGCTTCCGACAGCAGGTAGGGCCGACTGAGACGCAGGTTGTCGAGATGGTGGCGGCAGAAGTCGAGTCGGGGATCGACCAGCACGGCGGCGGCGTGGTGGTCGTCGGCGGCTGCCCACTCGAGGTCGAAGAAGATCAGCTTGGTGCCGATGGCAGTCGATCGCTCCTGCGCTGCGGCCATCGCGGCGCCGCGTGCCGGATCGTCGGTGGCGGTGGAGAAGGCGAGCATGGCGTGATACGCGGCACGTGACATCACGTCTTGGAGTTCGGCCATGGTGTGCATCGCCCCGGCCAGTTCCGCTGCGTCGAGTTCACCGACGCGGCCCCGCAACGACGTGAGTCCGTCGGCGAGGGCATCCGCCTGGTCGAACAGATCAGCGGGCGTCGAGCCGTCGGGCAGGATGGAGTCGATGTCCCATGCGACGTCAGCAGCGGTGAGGTCGGCGGTGTCGATGTCGGAGGCGCTCATGGCACGATTCTGCCCGGTGCCGAGCCCTTGCGCACCTCCCGCGTCTCGATTGGGGTCGGTCTCGATTGGGGTCAGACCCCAGACGAGATGTCGTCGTGGGGGAGGACCACGCGGTCGGCGACGTCGTTGATGCCGGGGAAGAGCACTCGGATCAACGCGATGCCCACGACGACGGCGACGAGTTGTGCCGCGATGAACGCCGGGGCATCGGTGGGACGGATTCCGGCGAAGGTGTTGGAGAACATGCGGGCCACGGTGACCGCCGGGTTGGCGAAACTGGTCGACGACGTGAAGTAGTAGGCACCGGCGATGTAGCCGCCGACGGCGAAGGCCACGACTGATGTGCGACCGGATCGGACTGTCCCGAAGATCACGAGCAGCAGACCCAACGTCGCCACACCCTCGGCGAACACGAGGTTGAGCGACGAGCGTTCCCGGGTCGACCAGTTGACGGCGTCGAGGTCGAACATGATGTTGGCGGCGATGACCCCGACGATCCCGCCGGCGGTCTGCGCGGCGATGTACCAGACGGTGGTGGGTGTGTCGATGCCGCCGAACCACCGGTCGGTGAGCGTGACCGCGGGGTTGAAGTGCGCACCCGACACCGAGCCGAACGCAAGGATCAGCGCGACCAGCACGCCAGCGGTTGCGAATGCGTTCTGGAGGAGTTGCAGCCCGATGTCGTCGGTGAGGTTCTGGGCCATGATGCCGGAGCCGACCACGGCGGCGAGGAGGAAGGCGGTGCCGACGAACTCGCCGGTCAGTCGACGGACGTCGGGCGCCCACGGGTTGCCTGCGCGATGCTGATCGGTCATCGGGGATCGAGGCTCTCGATGAGCTGCTCGACCCGCTGGCGGATCTCGTCGCGTACGGTTCGGACGAACTCGACCGGCTGTCCTGCCGGGTCGGTGAGATCCCAGTCTTCGTACCGCTTGCCGGGATACACCGGACACACGTCGCCGCACCCCATCGTGATGACCACGTCGGCAGCTCGGGCGTGCTCGTCGGTCCATCGCTGCGGCTGTTCGCCAGCGATGTCGATCCCCTCTTCTGCCATCGCCGTGACGGCGGCTGGGTTCACGTGGTCGGAGGGTTCGGAGCCGCCGGAGAACACCTCGATCCGGTCGCCGGCCAGGTGGCGTAGCCATCCGGCCGCCATTTGTGAGCGACCGGCGTTGTGAACGCACAGGAAGAGCACGGCGGGTCGTTGATCGGTCATCGAGGGATCCCTTCGGAGGTGGGCGGTGCAAGGAGAGCGCTCAGTTCGCCGAGGCGGTCGTAGCGGAGACGGAACCACGCCCATTTGCCGCGTTGTTCGCGTTCGAGCAGCCCGGCGCTCACGAGCAGGGTGAGGTGGTGGCTCACGGTGGGTTGGCTGCGGTCGAGCGAGTCGGGCAGGTCGCAGGCACAGACCTCGCCGGTCGGTGACGTCGCGATGATCGACACCAGGCGAAGTCGGACGGGATCGGCGAGTGCCTTGAGGGGGGCTGCGAGTTCGGTTGCTTGGATCTCGGTGAGCGCATCGCCGCTGACCGACCCGCAGCAGGTGGCGGTGTCGCTCCGTAGTTTCGTATCGACGTTCATCGATGTGTGATGCTAACGTATCGATCACCATCAATACAACGATCGGACGAAGAACCATGCGCCTCCAACTCGCTCTCAACGTGGACGACCTCGATTCGGCAATCGACTTCTACGCCAAGATGTTCGACACGCCGCCCGCCAAGGTTCGCGACGGCTACGCGAACTTCGCCATCGAGAACCCGCCGCTCAAGCTCGTGCTGTTCGCTGGAGCGGGCCCAGCGGGGTCGATCAACCACCTCGGCGTCGAGGTCGAGACATCAGGGCAAGTCGTGGCCGCCGAGTCACGGTTGTCCGGCTCGGGCATCGAGACCACCGGCGTCGACGACACCGTCTGCTGCTACGCCGAGAAGACCGAGACCTGGGTCGACGGACCCGACGGCACCCGGTGGGAGTGGTACGTGAAGACCGCCGACGCCGAATCCCCGTTTGTGTGATGTTCTCGGCGGAGGGGTCCGCCGAGACTGCAACGCAAACGGGGGGTTGGCTCAGCGCAGCGTGAGGCCGGGCCGGCCCGAGCGCGTGGCTGCGGCTGGACCGACGGTGCCGATGTGGGCGGCCTGGTGGCCGGTGGCGGCGAGTTCGGCGAGGACACCGGCGGTCTCCGACGGGTCGATGCCGAACACGAGCCCGCCGGAGGTCTGAGCGTCGGCGAGCAGGAGCTGATGCACCTCGTCGTGCGCGCCGACGTCGACGAACTCGAGTGCCCACGAGAGATTCCGTCGGCTTCCCCCCGGCATCACGCCGTCGGCAGCGAGCTCGACCGCTCCCGGCAGGAACGGCACCGCTGCAAACTCGATTGCGACGGAGACCCGCGACTCGATCGCCATCCGGCCGAGATGGCCGAGCAGCCCGAATCCCGTCACATCGGTGCAGCCGGTGGCCCCGGCAGCGAGCGCCAGTTGCGCCCCGACGTCGTTGAGACGCACCATCGACGCAACCGCCGCAGCGGCCTGCTCCGCGGTCGCCCGCTCGGACTTGATGGCGGTGGTGAGCACCCCGACGCCGAGCGCCTTGGTGAGCACGACGTCCTGCCCGGCGCGGAGCCCGGCGTTGGTGAGCAGGCGATCGGGGTGGACCTCGCCGGTGACCGCCATGCCGTACTTGGGTTCCGGGTCGTCGATCGTGTGGCCGCCGGCGATCACGAAGCCGGCCTCGGTGGCGATGTCCTGCCCACCCGCCAGCACCTCGCCGAGCAACGACGTGGGGAGCGCGTCGGTGTTCCACCCCACGAGGTTGAGTGCGAAGAGTGGGCGGGCGCCCATCGCGTAGATGTCCGACACGCTGTTGGCAGCGGCCACCCGGCCCCACGTGCGCGCGTCGTCGACCACGGGCGTGATGAAGTCGGCGGTCGACACCAGGGCCCGCTCGTCGTCGAGCTTCCAGACAGCGGCATCGTCGCCGGTGTCCGGTCCGACGAGCAGCTGGTCGGGATGGGCAGAGTTCAAGTGGCGCACCACGTGCGCCAGCTCGCCAGGTGCGAGCTTGCAGCCTCAACCCGCGCCGTGGCTGAACTGGGTCAGCCGGATCCGTTCGCGGTCGTTGCCGGGTGCATCGGGTTCGGTCATCATCACCTCCCTTCGTCGGGTGCGGTTCCGTCGGGAATGCGTCGGTCGGTGACGTCGAGGTCGACCATCAGCTCGTTGGCGATCGCTTCGAGCGTGGCGCGGAGGTCGGCCGGGTCGGTGTCGTTGGGCATCCGTATCGTCGCCGTTGCCTCGAAGAGCAGCTCTCCGGACATCGGCGCCGATGACGCGGAGGTTTCGAGCTCTTCGATGCTGACGTTGCGCTGGGCCAGCGCGCTGGCTACTTCGCGGATGATGCCGGGGCGGTCCTGGCCGATCAGATGGAGGCGTAGCAGTTCGTCGTTGGTGGCGGTTGGGCCGTCGGCCGCCGCGATCGCCACGGTGACATCGAGAACTCCCTGCGCGGTGAGCGTGCCGAACTCGGCGGTCAGGTCGTCGACCCGATCGTCCGGTACGGACACCATCACGATCCCGGCGAACTTACCCGCCAAGCGGGCCATGTGACTGCGATCCCAGTTGCCGCCGTGCTGGGCGATCGGCCCGGCCAGAGCGTCGACCAGTCCGGCGCGATCGTCGCCGATCACGGTGAGCACGAGCGTTGCCATGACCGGAGTCTGGCACGCCTCGGGCGACAAGGTCAGAAGCGGCCGGTCAACGAGGCGAGGAACGTGATGATCGCGACGACTGCACGGGTCTGGAAGCTGACCGCAGTGGATGGCATGTTGAACCGGTGTGCCTCGACCCCGTTGATCCGCACGATCGCGCCGTCGTCGATACGCAGGGTGAGGGTGAGGTCGACCGTCGTGCGCCCGGAGTCGGCAACCGCACCACGGTGTTCGACACCACGTCCGGAGATCGCGTCGGGCTGATGGCGTAGGTGAACGAGCCCCCGTCGTAGATGGTGTTGCCCACCTTCAGGGTCGAACGACCGACACCGTTGGGGGTCCACGAGTGCATCGGGGACCGACGAGTAGCAGGGCGCCTCTCCCGCAGCGCCGGCTGGAGCGAATCTCGTCGCCACGGTCAGGGTTACGACGAGCCCGAGGCACAACAGCGCCGCCGATACCGTTCGCCTGTTGTGCGGGATCCGCATCCCTGTCCTCCACTTCCGCCGTGATTCGTTCCCGGATGTACGCCACCGGCGGACGCGATGCCGAAAAAATTTGTCAACGGTGGTGGCGCGATTGCGGTGGCTGATGGTTGAAGACGACGCGTCCGGGTAGAGCGGCTGGGTGATGTCCGAAGGTGTCGTCGCGGTGGCCCGACGTAGGGGCGAAGCGCGCTACCGTTTTCTCGTGCTGGCAGTGCGGACGGTCATGCGGCGCGACCACGGAGTGTCGACTCGGTGATGGTCGGGTTCGAGACGCCCGAGGTGTCGGAGCGCACGTTCGGTGGCCAGACATCGTCGATCGGAGCAGCGAGGCTGTTCGTACGCCAGGCCGCCGCCCAGGTGGTCGACCTTGCGGGCCCCGAGAGCAATCTCCGTGGAGATCTGGAACTGGCGGTGAGCGAACTCGTGACGAACGCGCTCGAACATGGGCTCGAAGAACCCGTCACTGTCATCGTCGTCGCCGAGGCGGGCGCCGTGACGGTGTCGGTGCGTTCCGTGAGGACACCGTCGGGTATTGCCGACCCGTCGACGTGGGCCGGACCGCTCCCGACGGTACGCACCGGGCGGGGACTTGCGATCGTCCGCTCGATCAGCGACGAGGTCTCGGTCGATGCCGACGACGAGACGGTCACCGTGCACTGCACGTTCAACCTCGACTGAGCCCATCGAGGTTGACCCACCGAGTTGCGGGTACGCCCGGCACCCATGGACGAGCCGGCGAGTAGTACATCAGGTTCTCTTCCCGTGCGGTCGTCGCGAGCGGCCGTCCCACGCTTCCTCGATCACGGCGCCCAGTGGTCGTGGCGATTCGTGGTGGTGGCGGCTGCCGTGGTGGTCGTCGTGTGGCTCATCGCGCGCCTCACCGTGGTCATCGTGCCAGCCGCTGTGGCCCTCGTGCTCTCTGTACTGCTGGCGCCCCTCGTGGAGCGCCTGGCATCGCGACTTCCCCGCCTGCTCGCCACGTGGCTGGTGTTGTTGATGTCGGTGGCCCTGCTCGGCGGCGTCGGGTTCGCGCTCGGCTCGTCGATCACCGGAGCGGTCGATGACATCGCGAGCGAGTTCGACAACGCTGCGAACGACATCGAGGACTGGCTGCAAGACGGGCCGCTCGGACTGAGCGCGGACACCATCGACTCGCTGTCGGAATCGGTCAGTGGCGTCATCGACCGTGTCGGGTCTGGTCTGCTCGACGAACCGGCGACAACGGCGCGCCTCGTCTTCGAGATCGTGGCTGGTGTGTTCCTGATGGTGGTGCTGCTCTTCTTCTTCCTGAAGGACGGCCCGCAGTTGTGGTCCTGGTTGTTGTCGCGAGTGCGGCCGGTCCGTCGAGGAACCGTGGATGCGTCCGGCCGAGCGGCGATCGCCGCCCTGCAGGGCTGGATTCGCGGCGTGGCGATCACCGGCGTCGTCGACGGCGTCCTGATCGGTGGTGCCATGCTGATCCTCGGGGTGCCGGCCGCTGTGCCGGTCGCCGTGCTCACGCTCGCGGCATCGTTCTTCCCGATCATCGGCGCCACCCTGGCGGGGGCGCTCGCGGTGGCGATCGCGCTCAGCTCGCAGGGCGTGGGGACGGCAGTCGTCCTCGGGGTGGTGGTGCTGGCCGTGCAGCAGATCGAAGGCGATGTGATCCTGCCCATCGTGATGCGCCGTCAGGTGTCGTTGCATCCGATCGTGATCCTGGTCAGCCTCGCCGCTGGTGCCGCGCTCGGTGGCATTCTCGGGGCACTCGTCGCCGTGCCCTTGGCGGCGTCGTTCAGTGCAGCGGTCCGGGCCGCGTCTGCGCTCGCCCGACCGGGCGATGCCGACGACGGCGAACTCGTCATCGCCGAGGGCTGACCGCCGACGCCTTTCGGGTGGACGGTTCGATGGACGGTTCGATGAGATCGTCGACGGGTACGACACGCCATGAACCACGACACGGCCCCTGCAGCCCCGAAGGGTGCATCGCAACTCATCGACGTGCTCCAGCTCGCAGAGGCGAATGGATTCGCAGCGGAGTTCGAGGTGGCTGCCGATGCGTCCGGCCATGAGGGCTTGTGGTGCCCCAACTGTGAGGTGGAGAGTTCGGCGTCGTCGTTCGCGCGGGCGTGGAGCCTCCGTCTGGAGGGTGCCAGCGACCCCGCCGACATGCTGCACGTGTCGGCGATCAGGTGTCCGAACTGCAGCACAGGGGGTGTGTTCATCACCCCGTTCGGACCGGCAGCGTCGGAGCGGCAGGCTTCCGTGCTCAGAGCGCTGCCGGAGGCCGAGCGCGACATACCCCCGTGGCCCGACTGAGCGACAGGGGACGGCGATTCGCAGCGGATCGCGCCCGGCTGACAGCGGAGTCAGTCGTCGGCGCGGTGACGCTCCATGTCGACGCAATACTCCTCGTGAACTCCGTGGCGCCGCCGGCGGAAAGGGTCTCAAAGAGTGGCGCCAAGACGGCTCGTGGCCGCCTTGGCGCTCCTCGTCAGACTCGCTTTGCGAAATAGATGATGGCGAGGATGACCAGAATGAGGACGAGGATGCCCCCGACGCCGTAGCCCATGTGTGTGTCCTTTCGATCGAGTCGGCGAACCGACGTCGGCGACGGAATTGCCGACGAGGTCCCGATGCCCGGAGCCGCGCGACTTCAAACCTGTCGCGATGCGCCGGCGTCGTCTGTCGTGTCAACGTTTGTCCGGGCCGGCGGACGGGCACGGTCAATGCATGTTCGAGATCGTTATCCTGTGAATCTCATGACAGAGCAACCGTCTGCCCACGCTTCCCTCGGATCGCACTGCGTCGAGGTCTCGGTGCCGTTGCGGACCGAGTTCGTCGCCACGCTTCGTACCATGGCTGCATCGCTCGGCGCCGATGCCGGGTTCTCGATCGATGAGATCGACGACCTCCGGTTGGCGATCAGCGAGGCCGTGTCGTCGCTGGTCGACGGCGAGGGCTCGCTGGATGACCGGATCGAAGCAGCGTTCGAGATGCATGGCGAGGGCATCACCGTCACGATCACCACCGATCGCGCCGGCGCGAGCATCGAACTCGATGATCTTGCTGTATCCATCCTCGATTCGGTCGTCGACCGCTACGACGTCGACGGAGCGAACGTCACGTTGGTGAAGCTGGCGTCCGAAGCAGCGACGACGACCGACCCTACGGCCGACCCAGCGACATCTGACGCATGAGCGACGCGTCCACAGCGGACGATCTAGACGACCTCGAGTTGTTCCGGGATTTCGCCGCGTCCAAGAGCCGCAAGCTGCGCAACCAACTCGTCGAACGGCACATGGGTCTGGCGGCGCACATCGCGAACCGATTCCGACGACAGGGCGGCAGCGACGACGACCTGCGCCAGGTGGCGATGGTGGGCCTGGTCAAGGCCGTTGATCGGTTCGATCCCGAGTACGGCGCAGCGTTCTCCGCGTTTGCCGGCCGCACGATCGAAGGTGAGCTGAAGCGCCACTTCCGCGACCGGTCGTGGGCCGTGCGCGTTCCCCGCGGCGCCAAGGAACTGCACCTGCTGGTGCGCAATGGATCGGAAGAACTGTCGCAGCGCAATGGGCGGGCTCCCACGATCGACGAGATCGCCGCGCACCTGCAGGTCGAGCGCGACGACGTGTTGCGCGGCTTGTCGGCGACGGCCGCGTACAGCGTGGGCACGCTCGACGGAGGAGGCAACGATGACGAGGCCGACACTGTCGGCGACCGCCAGCGTGCCCTCGCCACCGACGAGGAGGGGTACGGGCACATCGACGCTCGTGAACTCGTCGTGCAGCTCATCGCCCGTCTCCCCGAGCGCGAACAGGAAATTGTTCGGTTGCGCTTCTACGAGCGGCAGTCGCAGACCGAGATCGCCGAATCGGTCGGGATCTCGCAGATGCACGTGTCGCGGCTGCTGCGCAAGTCGTTCGAGCAGATGCGTGACTGGCTCGAAGACACGCCTGGTGCCTCCGAGGGCCTCGGCGCGTTGCTCGACTGATCCGTCACTCGTCGAGGGCGTCGAGTGCCCGACGGTAGATCGGACCCAGGATGTCCCCCACGGTGGGGAACGGCCACATCGACATCGCGAGACGATCTACGGTGACACGGCCGTCGATGGCGGTGATCAGCGCCGCCGCCAGTTCGTCGAATCTGGCGCCTACACCGTGCGCAGCCACGACGCATCGGGTCGTGCGGTCGACGGCGATCGTGAGCACGCCGTCGCCCAACGCGTCGGTTGTCCACCTCGCGGTCTCCGACAGCTTGGCCTGGACCCAGATCACGTCGGCGCCGCGAGCGACAAGGTCCGCTGGCGTCGGCCCCACGATCATCACCGGTGGCCGTGTGAAGATGCATGCCGGCACCACGACGTCGTCGAAGCGCCGTTTGCCCTCGCCGACGAGATGGTCGGCGACCACCTCCGCCTGATGGTTGGCGAGGTGCGTGTACTGGCCCTTGCCTGCCACGTCGCCGATCGCCCAGACCGAACCGGGGCAGTCGACCCGCCCGGCGTCGTCGACGGGCAGCGGAGCGGTCGGGTCGAGGCCGAGCGTCTCGATGCCGATGCCGGCGAGATCGGGGGCACGGCCGGTGGCGACCAGTACCCGATCGGTGACGACGGCTGCGTCGTTGTCGAGCGTGATCTTGACGTTGCCGCCCCGATGCTCGAACCTGACTGCCGATCGTCCTCGGTAGACGCGAACGCCAGCGGAGCGCAGGCCGTCGTCGACGATGTGGCCGATCTCCTCCGGAAGATCCGGGAACGCACGATCGGCTTCGTCGATCAGGTGTACTTCGGTGTCGAAACCTGCGAAGAGATGGGCGAGTTCGCAGCCGATGGGTCCGCCACCGATGATCATCAGACGAACCGGTCGTTCGTCGGTGGTCAACGCGTCGTCGCTCGTCCAGCGATGCTCACCGAGGTCGCCGAGTCCGTCGATCGGCGGGATCACCGACGCTGACCCGGTTGCCAACACCAGGTGATCGGTCCGATAGATGCTTCCGTCGACGTCGATCGTGTGCTCGTCGATCAGCTGCGCGTGTCCCCGCACCAGCCGGGTGGCCTCGCGCTCGACCTGATCGGCATGCTGCCGGTCGTCGAGGTGGTCGACGATTTCGTCGCGGCGTAGAACGGCCCGGCGCCAGGACGTGGAGACCTCGGCGTCGTGGAGCATCGCCTTGCTGGGCATGCAGGCCACGAAGGGGCAATCGCCACCAACCCGGTTCTGTTCGACGACGAGCACCCGGCGGCCGCTCGATTCGAGTGCGGCGACCAGTGCCTCCGCTGCTCCGCCACCGCCGATGATGGCGACGTCGAAACTCTCCGACGCAGTGTCCGACTCAGTGTCCGACTCAGTGTCCGACACGTCGCGCGTCGAGAGGGTCTGGGCGAGGTCGTTCATGGACCCGCTCTACCCGAGCACGGCGCGAGTCAACCGTCGCCGATGTGCACCCGAGAGCTTCGATGCGACCTACAGCGGGCAGGATGGAGGTATGCAACACGACGGCTCGCGAGAGGATCGGGCGTCTCGTGTGTTGGTGCTCGGCGCGACCGGCTACGTCGGCGGTCGACTCGTGCCGGAGCTGATCCGGGCGGGGTTAGTGGTGCGATGCCTGACGCGCACCCCGCAGGGTCTCAGCGGCACCGGTTGGGCCGGCGACGTCGAGGTCGTCGAAGGAGATCTGTCGGACCTGTCATCGATCGGATCCGCATTCGACGGTGTCGATCAGGTCGTGTATCTCGTGCACTCGCTCGGAATCGGTGACGACTTCATGCAACAGGAACGCGTGACGGCCCGTAACGCCCGAATGGCTTCGGAACACGCCGGGGTACGACACCTCGTGTACGTCGGTGGACTCGGAGACGATGACGACGATCTGTCGCCGCATCTCCGGTCTCGCCACGACGTCGGTGTGGAACTGGCGTCCGGTCCGATCCCGGTGACCGAGCTGCGCGCAGCGATCATCCTCGGTGCCGGTTCGGCGTCGTTCGAGATGCTGCGCAGTCTGGTCGAGGTGCTGCCGGCGATGCTGGCCCCACGCTGGGTGACCCAGACCCGGGTGCAACCGATCGCGATCGCCGATCTGCTGACGTACCTGGTGAGCGCCGTGAACCGTGGTCGCGGCAACGACCACCACGACATCATCGAAGTCGGTGCTCCCGACGAGTTCAGCTACCGCGGGCTCATGCACGCCTACGCAGATGTCGCCGGACTGCAACGGAGGTTGATCATCCCGGTGCCGTTCCTCACGCCTCGGCTGTCGGCTCACTGGGTGAACCTCGTGACGCCACTCCCCAAGACGTTGGCCGACAGTCTGATCGGCAGCTTGAAGAACGACGTCGTCGTCACGGATCGCAGTGCCGAGGTGCTGTCGGATCACGAGCCGATGAGCGTCGTCGTGGCCATCGAGGCAGCGCTGTCAGCGGTGGAAGATCTCGACATCCCCACCCGGTGGTCCGGCTACTCCTCACGCCAACTCGCCGCCCGACCCGCACCGTGGGATCCGGACTGGGCAGGTGGCACGGTCTACGAAGATTGCCGCACCATCA
>Ga0335394_10009075_pt1 | contig 11211 bp, 8 predicted proteins | sample MAT03_FD_205741 | JGI IMG/M metagenome (GOLD analysis project Ga0335394, IMG submission 205741) | Freshwater microbial communities from Lake Fryxell liftoff mats and glacier meltwater in Antarctica - MAT-03 (spades assembly) (version 2) ... | reverse complement strand
AGAGTCCGTCGGTGTGAACGTGACACTGAGATCTTGATTCGATCCAGCGTTAAGTCTCGCACCAAGCGCAGGCGTGTAAATGAACGAACCTGGAGTCGACGACGATGCGTTCAACTGAGTCGCGGACAGCAACGTTCCGAACTCGATGTTCGCAGGATTTGTCCAAGTAACAACCGGAGTTGCCTTTTCAACGGTTTGGTCAATTGAGTTGCTGCTGCTGGCCAGAAACTCCGAATCTCCGACGTAGTTCGCTACAATGACTCTCATTCCCGCATTCAACGTATTGATGGCGAGGGTCGCTTGCCCGCCGACGATAGCCACCGCAGGTTGCGATACACCGTCGATGTCAAAGATGACTTGGCCGGTAGCAGAACCAGCACCGGTTCGTGGCTGTACGGATGCCGTGAAGGTAACGACGAGGCCGAACGTCGACGGCGTCAAGCTGGTACCAAGGCTGATCGTCGATGCTCGCTTTTCAACGCTGTTGGTGTGCTCGATGGCACCGATATCGATGCGACCGTCAGCGATGCGTGGGAATCCAGCGCCGCGTTGGTCTTCGGTCGGTGGGGCCGCGAAAGCAGGGTCGCCAGCGTTAATCGCAGGGCTGTCTAGCAGCAACGAGTGGGTCTCCGTTGGGCCGCCATTGTTTTGCAACGAAGCAAGTTGCGGATTGATAACAGCACTGCTGGTCCCGACAAGGTTACCGCTAGAATCCGCAGTTTGGGCTTCAGGAAGAACGGTGCCCGAGTTGTCACCAAGTAAGCTGAATTGAACTGTCAAAACTGCATCGGGATCAGGCAAGAAATCGGGCCCCATGCCGCTGGCGACGGTATTTCCCGCAACAATCGAGTTACGAATGCTTAACGCTGGATTATCCGTAGAATCTTGCACAAAGATTCCGCCGCCATTTGACGATGTGCCAGTGGTGGTATTGCCCGTGACGGTGCTGCGGCTCACCGAAAGCGACGCTGCTCGCACGGCAACTCCACCGCCATGCGCCTCGGCGCCCGCCGTGCTATTTCCTGAGACTGTGCTATCGGTGATGATGATTCCGCCGGAGTTAGCAATCTCGCCGGTGTAATACGAAATAATCCCGCCGCCGCGTGAGCGAGTGCCAGCGGTGCTGTTGCCCGAGATGGTGCTGCCATTGATCGTAATGGCTCCGTTGGACGTATAGATTCCACCGCCGGGTGCGTCTTCACCGGTGGTTTTGTTGCCTGAAATGGTACTGCTCGTCAGCGTCACGTTGCCAGAGATGGTGGCGATCCCGCCGCCTTGCGAGTAGGTGCCTGAAACCGTATTTCCTGAGACGGTGCTGCCGACCAATGTGACCAAGCCTGATCGATTATCGATCCCGCCGCCGCGAGCATTGAGCCCCGATGTGCTGTTACCTGACACGAAGCTGTTTGTAAGTGTGGTATTGCCGAACAACTGCTGACGAATGCCACCACCGCTCGCGTTGTCGCCTGACGTTGTGTTGTTTTCGATGCTGCTTTCGGTCAGCGTCACTGCGCCCGAGCCAGCATAGATGCCACCGCCATAAGCCTCTTGTCCCTCGGTGCTGTTTCCGGAAACACTGCTGGAGATCAGCGTCACGGCACCGGAATAAGTGCTGATTCCGCCGCCTCGCGCGTAACGGCCTGAAGTAAGATTGCCCGTGACCGAGCTACCGACCAGTGTCAGCGTGCCGGTCGAATCAAAATTGATAGCACCGCCATCAAAACTTCGGTTAGCAAAATCCAAATCGCCTACGGCTGTCGTCTTACCACCGGTTAGGGTCAAGCCTTCAATCGCGACATCAATGGCTGACACCGGCACGTGCAACACGCGTGATTGCTGATTGGCATCGATCGTCAGTTCGGTTTGGCCCGGGCCCGTGATCGTCAGAGCTGCGGTGATCTGCAACTGACCTTCGGCAAGCGTGATCGTTGCCGGTCCGCTGCTGGTCAGACTTAACGCAAAGGTAATCGTATCCGCATCGGAATTAGCATTGGCCAAAGCAATCGCTTCGCGCAAAGTTACGACGCTGTCGCTACCATTGGTCGTGTCCAGTAACGAAGTGACTTCGAAGCTAGCGAACACTTGACGAGTTTCTAAGGACTCCATCATCAGCCGCCGCTTGAAAACGCGTCGCGACTGTTTGATTCCTAGCAGCCGATGCAAAAGACTGCGGCTAGATCCGGGACGCTTGGGGCGAGATGGTTGAGACATAGTCACACAAGGCTGAAGGTCATCAGCAAAACAGCCGACCTGGGCGGCACCACCATGAGTATTTTGCAGGAAACAGAATATATGTGGTCGGCTTTAGCAGAAAACCTCCGCGGCGATCAAGAGAAGGCTGAGCCTATGGAACGCGTAGAACGCGTAGAAGCGACGAGTGCTGAGTAGCACCGGGACGACAGGAGACGTTACGGATTTCGAAAAACGTGCCCTTCCTTGGGGCCGGTTTTGGTATGGGTCATGATTTCGGGGCCGTCTTCGGTCATCAAAACGGTATGCTCAAACTGCGCGCTCGGCTTTCCGTCTTTAGTCCGAACGGTCCAACCATCCGCCTTATCCAGGCGTGTAAAGCGGGAGCCGGCATTGATCATTGGCTCGACCGTGAATGCGGTACCTGGCAAAAGATAGTCGACTCGGCTTTGGCGATTGGGGAAGTGCGGGATCGATGGGTCTTGGTGAAAGACTCGCCCGAGCCCGTGGCCGACGTACTCGCGGACGACGGTAAAGCCGCGTTTGTGGGCCTCCGGCACAATCGTCTCACCAATTTTGCTGACCGCGCAGCCCGGAGTGAGTGCATTGATCGCCAAAAACAGACAATCGAACGCACACTGGGTCACCCGAAGTGCCTCGTCGCTGACTTTACCGATCAGAAATGTCTCGCTTTGGTCACCGTACCAGCCATTGACGATGGTGGTGATGTCGATGTTGATGATGTCACCATCCCGCAACGCATACTTGCCAGGGATTCCATGACAAATCACGTCATTTACACTCGTGCAGCAGCTTTTTGTGTAGCTTTGCTGATAACCAAGGGTGGCGGCTCGGTGTCCATTCGACGCGGTCCAATCGACAACCAGATCATCGATTCGTCCCGTGGTGATGCCAGCAACGATGTGCAGACGTAGGAAATCCATCAATTTTGCATTGGTACGGCCAGCATTTCGCATCGCGTCACGTTCGGAAGCGGTCAAAATTATGTTCTTGCTTTTCTTCAGCATCTGTCGCATGAGCAGGGTAAGAGACGGAGGAAACAGCGATTCCTGTCAGGTGGTCGTAGCCAAAATCGTAACCGGCAAGGCGTAACGGGCCAATCGTCGTTGGCCAATCGTTGCTTGGCAAATTTTCACCGGCCAAATATTCGCCGGCCAGATATTCGCCGCGCAATCGTAGTCGGGCAATCGTAACCGCCCAGCCGCTGGGTTTGAAGGGTTAACACGCCATAACGGTGTCTCACCTTCTTGAGTCGCGGCCACGCCCCTAAAATCCGTCGATTCTGTCCTCGTAGTCCTCATTTTTTGCGACCCTCGCCCCATGCCGCGATACAACCCAGCCGAAATCGAACCCCGTTGGCAAGCCTATTGGTCGAAAAACCGCACCTTTGCAACCGCTGACATACCTGTTCCTGGAGCTGGCAAAAAACGGTATGTGCTCGACATGTTCCCCTATCCCAGCGGTGACGGGCTCCACGTCGGACATCCCGAGGGTTACACGGCGACCGATATTGTGACGCGATTTGCTCGCATGAATGGCGAAAGCGTGTTGCATCCGATGGGGTTCGACTCCTTCGGATTGCCCGCCGAAGAACACGCGATTCGCACCGGCGAGCATCCTCGCGTCCAAACCGCACGCAACATCGAAAATTTTACCCGTCAACTCAAGATGCTTGGCTTCAGCTATGACTGGGACCGAACCATCGCGACGACGGACGAAGAATACTTCCGTTGGACCCAGTGGATTTTCCTGGTGTTGTACGACACTTGGTTCGACGTGAGCGTCAATAAAGGGCGACCGATCAACGAGCTGCCCATCCCCGACGACGTGCGACGCGCCGGCGGCGATGCTGTCCTTCTATATCAAGACCTGCATCGACTGGCCTATCAAGATGATGCACTCGTGAACTGGTGCCCAGGGCTTGGTACTGTTGTTGCCAATGAGGAAGTCATCGACGGGAAAAGCGAAGTGGGAAGTCATCCCGTTCATCGCATCCCGCTTCGCCAGTGGATGCTTCGCATTACCTCGTATGCCGAACGGTTGATCGACGGACTTGAAGCACTCGACTGGCCCGCCGGGATTAAAAAGTTACAGCAAGATTGGATTGGGCGCAGCACCGGTGCCGAAGTTGACTTCTACATCTGCAACGATGGCAAAGGGGAGTTTGACAATTGGAAACAGACACGCGTGAACGAAGGCTTCCCGGTCGCAGCTCCGACCGATGCGCTGCGCGTCTACACCACGCGTCCTGACACGTTGTACGGTGCAACCTACATGGTCATTGCCCCGGAGCATCCGTTGGTAAACCAGCTTACGCAAGAACAGTGCAAAGCTGATGTGGAGCGTTATCGAGCGAAGGCATCTTTCAAAAGCGATCGAGAGCGTACTGAAGGCGACCGAGCGAAAACCGGTGTGGATACCGGGTCAACGGCAATCAATCCGGTCACTGGTAAACCGATCCCGATTTGGATTGCCGACTATGTTCTTTCTACCTATGGAACCGGCGCGATCATGGCGGTCCCGGCACACGATGATCGCGATTTTGCATTCGCGATGCAGTTCAAATTGCCAGTGATTGCGGTCGTCGATCCTCCGCAAGACCACAGCGAACGCGCTGCCGTGCTGGCCGGTCGAGCGTGCTTCATCGGTACCGGCCTTGCCATTCAGAGCGGACCTTACACTGGCCAGGACACGGAAACGGTCAAGCTTGGCATCACGAATGAGCTTGCCTTTAACGGCGTTGCGCGCGCTGCGGTGAACTACAAACTTCGCGATTGGTTATTCAGCCGGCAACGATTTTGGGGCGAACCATTTCCAATCGCGCACGAAGTCGATGCGGAGGGGAAATCTACGGGCATCAAGCGTGCGATTCCTCTCGATCAATTGCCGGTTCGTTTGCCAGTGCTGGCTGATTTTCGTCCACACGGGCGACCTGAGCCACCGCTGGAGAAAGCTGCAGACGACTGGCTGTATGTGATGATTGACGGAAAACGGCACAAGCGGGAAACCAATACGATGCCGCAATGGGCGGGTTCATGTTGGTATTACCTTCGCTTCATCGACCCTCGCAATTCGGTCGCGTTCGTTGATCCCGTTAAAGAAAAAGCGTGGATGCCGGTCGACCTTTATGTTGGCGGTGCGGAACATGCGGTGCTGCACCTGTTGTACTCACGGTTTTGGCACAAGGTTCTTTTTGATCGGGGCCATGTCAGCACTCCAGAGCCGTTCGGAAAATTGATCAACCAGGGCATGATTCTTGGCGAAGTTGAATTCACTGGTTACCAAACACAGAGTGGCCAATGGGTCTCTTCCAACAAGGTTCGAAAGGATGCGGATGGCAATCGTATCGACGAGAGCGGGCAACCGCTTTCTGCAGTTCGCGTTGATGATTCGGAGGTTGAGAAAAGTGGTGATTCGTTTGCCCTTTGCGCTGACGGATCGATTCGCATCGACAGCCGGGCTCACAAGATGTCCAAGAGCCGTGGCAATGTCGTCAATCCTGACGTTGTTGTGAGAGAATACGGTGCCGACTCGCTACGGCTGTTCGAGATGTTCATGGGCCCGTTGGAAGCGACGAAGCCTTGGAGCATGACGGGAGTTGGTGGCGTTCGCAATTTCTTGGACCGTGTTTGGCGAATGATCGTCGACGACCGCGCCGATACGATTTGCTTGTCCCCGTCGGTTGCCGACGTGCCTTGCGATGCAGATCAGTCACGGATGATGCATGCCACCATCCGCAAGGTCACCGAGGACACGGCATCAATGAGTTTTAATACTGCGATCGCGCGGATGATGGAGTTCACCAATTTCTTCACTCGTGTTTCAACTCGTCCGCGCGAAGCAATGGAAGCGATCGTGATCCTGCTTTCGCCTTATGCACCTCACATCGCCGAAGAGCTTTGGACGACCCTGTGTCATGGCGATCATACCGATCGAGGCTGCGCGTCGACTCAACCATGGCCGAAATGGGATGAAGCCGCGTTGGTGCAATCGAGCGTTGAATTGCCAGTCCAGGTCAACGGCAAAGTTCGCGCCAAGATTGACGTGCCGCCGGATGCCAGTGATGACGTCGTGATCGACGCTGCCTTGGCCGATGCTCGCGTCATTACCGCGATGGAGGGTAAGACAATCGTCAAGGCGATTATCGTGCCTAACCGATTGGTGAACATCGTCGTAAAGTAGCCGTTGGATGCAGGACCTCACGTTTGTTAGGTCCACGCCATTCGGTGGGATCAGAAAAACGATGTGTGGTGCAACGAGGTCTGAGGAACGGGGCCAGTTGCTCTACACTTTACTGCATTGCCTTTAAGCACCACGCTCACGGGACCGCCTAACCTTTAGGCTTGCGTTCCTGCTCCGATGCCTGTCTCACATCGCTTTGTAAAAATTACAAAATACTTAAACGACCTGCATTAAACGACTTGCGCAGCAAGAAACGTTTCGTGCAAGCAATTCGGCCTGCCGGTTGCTATTGCCTAGAAACCAGCACCGATCAGCGTGGAATTTGACTCCGATATCGTTTCGCTAGTTGGCCCGGGCACGAGTTGAAGTGCATGGCTGATGGGTGCAATTGCCAATTGTTGGAGCGTCGCACGACCGCGACGCGGCGATTGACAATGGTTTCACATCTTTCTTAGTAGGCGAAGAATTCTATGAACAGTTGGTTTCGAGGGTACTCCCTCTCTGCGATTCTCCTTGTGGGGATGTTGGGGGTTGGTTTGTCAATCGCGTCCGTCGTGTCGGCTCAGGACGATGTTCCTGCAGCAGACGCTGCGGCCGCGGTTGACGCCGCTGCTCCGGCGATGGCCGAAGAGCCAGTGTTGGCCGAAGAATCGGCAGTGGTCGAAGAGCCCGCAGCGGACGCGGCACCACCAGCAGAGCCCACCGTGGCTGAGGTGAATTACGCATTGGTCAACACGATCCTGTTGATCTCAGCCGTGCTTGTGATTTTCATGCAAGCTGGATTCGCACTGGTCGAAGTTGGTCTCAACTCGTCCAAAAACGCGGTCAATATTCTGGCGAAGAATCTTCTCGACTTCGGCATTGGGGTGATTCTGTTCTTTGGCGTTGGGTATGGGTTGATGTATCCAGGAGCCGATTACGCAGGCAAATACTTTGGCTTTGACAGCTCACGTATTTTCGCGATTCCTGATTGGACCGAAGGGGCTTTCCTTCATCCACAGATCGACTTCCTGTTCCAGGTCGCGTTTGCTGCAACGGCGGCAACGATCGTTTCTGGCGCGGTTGCAGGTCGAATGAAGTTCGGTGGCTACCTGATCTACACCGCAGTCATCACGGGGTTCGTCTATCCAATCAGCGGCTTCTGGAAGTGGGGCGGCGGTTGGTTGGCCACGATGGGTTTCTGGGACTTTGCTGGCAGCGGACTTGTTCACATGGTTGGTGGATTTGCTGGTCTGGCCGGCGCGATTCTCCTCGGCCCACGTATTGGCCGGTATGCCGCCGACGGTAAGAGCATTCCGATTCCTGGTCACAACGTTACCTTTACCACACTCGGTGTGTTCATCCTGTTGATTGGTTGGTATGGATTCAATCCAGGCAGTCAGTTCGGTGCTCCCGCTGCACCGCTTGGTTACGGCGACATCACAGCCTACGGCTTGATTGCGACCAATACGACACTGGCTGCGTGTGCCGGTTGCTGCATCGCAATGGCGCTGTCCTGGACGATGTTTGGCAAGCCTGACTTGACGATGGGGCTCAACGGCTTGCTCGCTGGCTTGGTTGGCATTACCGCCAACTGCGACTGCGTGACGAATATGGAATCGTTGATCATCGGTGCGATTGCGGGTGTGCTCGTGTTCTTCGCGATCATTGCGCTCGACAAGTTAAAGATCGACGATCCTGTGGGCGCATTCCCGGTTCACGGTGTTTGTGGCATGTGGGGTTTGATTGCTTGTGCAGCCTTTGGTGACAAGCCTTGGGACGCGCAGTTGATCGGCACCGCCGCGATTGCAATCTGGGCCTTCGGAACCATGTTTGTTTTGTTCTTGATCCTCAAGGCTGTCGGCTTGCTCCGCGTTTCTGCGGAAGACGAAGCGATGGGCTTGGATATTTCGGAGCACGGCATGCACGCCTATCCATCGGATTCGCTCGGCTCGCACTGAGTTATTTGGAAACAAGATGTCGGCTCGTAATTGGGTCGGCGTCGACCGGCTACCCACCGCCGCTTCGCCATCAGGGACGCAAGTTTCTGATGGCGAAGCACCCGGGTGGATTTGAATAAGTAATTGGATTTTGCGGTCGCTGACTTCATGCGGATGAAATGCGATTCGCTCATGAACTTCTCGGCTCTTGCCTGGGCCAGAAGGATCCCCAATGGCCCGTGGCGAGTGTCCGCCTCACTCGCCATGGGTCGGGGTTCCCTTTCATCCATCAGTTCCGTTTGTCTGCATCTTTCCTAAATCAGTTACGCCAGATGGGATTCAATCCAAGAATCGACTATCCTCTAGCATCTGCTCTAATTTCCTGCCGTTCTCATCCCTAGGGCCGCATCCTGCGGCGACTGTCACCGTGAAGCTGATCATCGCCATCATCCAGCCCAATAAACTGGAAGCCGTTAAAGAGGCGTTAACCAAAGTGGAGGTCTTCCGCCTGACGGTGATGGACTGCCAGGGCTTTGGACGTCAGAAGGGACAAACCGGCGTCTACCGTGGGCACGAGTTCAGCGTTAACCTGTTACGAAAAGTGCAGTTGCAAATCGCGGTTAACGAGCAGTTCGTCCAGCCCACCATCGACGCCATTCTTGAAGGCGGTCGCACAGGCGAAACCGGCGAAATCGGCGATGGCAAGATTTTTGTCTTGCCCATGGACGATTGCATTCGTATTCGCACCGGTGAACGCGGCGGCGAAGCGATCTAAAGCAAAAAGTCGCCCTTCGCTCCGCGAAGTTATTGTTTCCTTCGCGGAGCGAAGGACGACGATGAATCCCTACTTCAGCTTCGTCTCAAACAACGGTGAAAACTCGCCGTACCCTTCCGCTGCCAATCCTTTGGCGTCGATGAATCGCAGGGCGGCAGAATTCATGCAGTATCTCAGTCCTGTCGGCTTTGGCCCATCCGTAAAGACATGTCCCAAATGGGAATCTCCGTGCTTGGAGCGGACTTCAGTGCGCGACACGAACAACTTGCGGTCGGTTTTCTCGATGACGTTCTCCTTGACCAGCGGGCGAAAAAAAGACGGCCAACCGGTTCCGGACGAGTACATGTCTCGTGAGCTGAACAACGGCTCACCCGTGACGACGTCGACATAGATTCCATCAGCCTTATTGTCCCAATATTCGTTCTGGTAAGGCGGTTCGGTGCCCTCATGCTGAGTAACATCGTATTGCACCGGTGTCAGCTTTGCTTTGATCTCTGCATCGCTCGGCTTTGAATAAACCTTCGGTTTGGTCATGTTTTTCTCCGTTGATGTTTTGTTTTCGGCTGCCGTGGTTACGTTGCCCTCGGGGAGCATGGCAGCAAAAGTTCCAAATCCTAGGGCAACGCCTAGGCAAGCTAATATTCGTTTTCTCGACATGGAAACAACGCTCGTGGAGGTGGTGTGGAGAGAGGAACGTTTCGTAACGGCCAATCAATATACAGCGAGTCACTCTCCCGCTGGGAGAATTAAATTCGATCCAACTTTCGATCTCGACGCTTGCAGCGGCGCGAATCACCACATCATCCGTTGATTGGACATAGCCGACGACGTGAAAATCGCATGACTCATACTCTCTTCAATGGGATAGCGAAATTGACTATTAGCCGCCGAAGTGCAGCCTCGATTCGATGGTTGCTTGGACGGTCAGATCAACCTCCGTTGCGTAAACGCGTTTGGAAGTCGCCGTCACCGCCACGTTTTCCCTTGGGGGGTTAGATTGCGAGACTTGCTCGCTCCAGTTAGGCATCGTCAAGAGAAGCACGGCGACAAAAAAACCACGTGGCTTGAACTTCTTTCTTGCAGCCCAAGTGGCAGCGAGATTCTGACGTCGGAACACACGAAACCCTTACGGATTCGGATACAATGTCGTCGTTTTGTGTTCACAAAGACAGAAAGTGATCGGCGATGACGATTAGCAGTACACAGATTTCGCAATTCGACCGCGATGGATTCATCCTTTGTGGCGGCCTATTCGATGCAGCCGAGATAGAGTTATTGCGGCGTTCGGCGAAAGCAGACAAGGCACTTGATGATCATTCTTTCGGCCGCGCCGATGGCGAAGGTGGGACCGTTCGCCTCTCGCTTTGGAACCATCCCGGCCAAGGCGTCTACGGTGCGTTTGCTCGTTGCGAGCGATTGGTCGGAGCTGTCGAACTGCTACTGCGCGATGAAGCGTACCATTATCACTCCAAGATGATCATGAAAGACGCTCGCGTCGGCGGGGCTTGGGCATGGCACCAGGATTACGGCTACTGGTATGGCAACGGAGTGTTAACGCCTAACTTGGTCAGCGCGTTCATTGCCGTCGATCCAGCGACCAAGGCCAACGGTTGTTTACAAGTCATCCGTGGCTCACACCACTGCGGCCGGATTCATCATCAGCTCACCGGCGAGCAAGCGGGTGCCGATCCAGAACGAGTGGCGGAAATTTTGAAACGCAATGAACTCGTCTATGTCGAGATGCAACCAGGGGACGTGCTTTTTTTTCATTCGAACTTGCTGCATCGCAGTGACCAAAATCGATCGGAACATCCGCGATGGTCGATGATTTGTTGCTACAACGCTCGTAGCAATGATCCGTACAAAGAGTCGCACCATCCGCGATACACACCGCTGGAGCGGTTGCCTGATTCTGCGATCAACGAGATCGGCGTCAAGCGTTTTGCCGATGACGCGTCCGATGTATCTTGGCTCGATCCGAACCGCGATGCGAGCGCGAGCAAGCTCGATGATTGAAATGGGAATGGGAATTAAAAACTCGGTTCGAATCCCGATGAACGTCAATGACAGTCTTGACTACCAACCCGAAATGCCAACGGACCGATCGGTTGCGATCGGTTGCAT
>Ga0335394_10009067_pt1 | contig 11220 bp, 7 predicted proteins | sample MAT03_FD_205741 | JGI IMG/M metagenome (GOLD analysis project Ga0335394, IMG submission 205741) | Freshwater microbial communities from Lake Fryxell liftoff mats and glacier meltwater in Antarctica - MAT-03 (spades assembly) (version 2) ... | reverse complement strand
GTCATCGCCACGGCGATCTGGGGCAAGGGGCGCGAGACGATCGCGCGCCTGGACGATGAGCTCCCAGCCGAGGCGCACGAGCGGTACCCCGACGTCTTCGACGAGTTCCGCCGTTCGATCGACAAGAGCGACGGGAGCGGCATCGCTCCGCTGGTGGTGGCCGAGAAGGTGGCGCACGCGCTCACCGCCAAGCGGCCCCGACCCCGCTACCTGGTGGGCACCGACGCCCGCGCCGCGGGCCTGGCCGAGCGCCTCTTGCCCGATCCCCTCATGGCGTTCATCGTCGCCCGCTTCGGCTGACCGGCGACTTCGACCCGATCGGCGACAGGAGGCGCCAGGCCAGCAAACCGCCGATGGAGAACGCGAAGGCGTTGAGCGAGCCGTGGATGCGAGCGATGGTCGCGTACGGGAGGTGCGGGGTGCCGGTGGTGAGGGCCCACGCGTACTGAACGGCCATCGCCATCGGGATGATCACCCCGATCGCAGCGATCCGCAGAAGGATCCGCGCCGCCGAACCACGAGGCGCCAGCGACCACGACAGGAGGCCGATCAGGGTGACCCCACCGGCCATCGAGACGGCGCCGGCGAGCTCGAGGGGCCGGATCGTGAGGTGGCCGACGCCGACCAGCGCGGCGCCACCGATCGTGGCGGTCGCTGCGACCGAGGCCAGCCTCGGGCGGGGGCTGTGCCGTAGCACGCACGACGCGATGGCGGCGGCGGCGAAGCCGGCAAACGAGAAGTGCATCGCTCCCAGCTCCACCAACTGGATGTCGACGCCGAGGAGCGCGAGCTCGGCCCGGCTGGCGGTCAGGTGGACGGCGCCCACCACCAGCCAGATGCACGCCGCGGTGGCGACTGCCTGGGCCGGCTGGAGGCTGACCTCGGACTCGTCGGTCCGGCGCCACTCGTCGAACCGGACGACGGTGATGAGGAGGGTGACGGCGAGCCAGGGGAGGGTGAGCGCCGTGGCGACGCCCCCGGTGGGGACGAGCACGGCGGCGAGGACCAGGAGCGCGCCGCCGACGACGAGTCGAGGATCGGGTGCTCGTCGGGTGACGAGCGGCAGCCCGAGCGGAACGACGACGAGCGGTCCCAGTACGAGAAACACCTGGAAGATCGACAGGTCCACGATCGAGGCCATGGCCGTCGCCGCGACAACCACCCAGACCGCCCCACCGAACGCCGGTGCGGAGAAGGAGGGCCACACCCTGATCCTGATCTGTTCCTCATGAGTTTCCACCATACGAGTAAATACTAACAAGGTATTCGCCGACGGACAACCGCATGAGCAGGGACTCGTCGTGTCTAGGCTGACGCGATGTCGATCGCCGAGGGTGCCAACACGGCCACGCTGACCATCGAGCAGGTGGCGGCCGAGGCGAGGATGCCGGTATCGACGGTACGGATGTACCAGCATCGGGGGCTGCTGGCCCCACCGGAGAAGCGGGGACGGGTCGGCTACTACGCACCTGGTCACCTCGACCGGTTGCGCCTCATCGCCGAGCTCCAGGAGCGCGGGTTCTCGCTGGCCGGCATCAAGGAGCTCGTCGATGGGCTCGCGGACGGGCGGAGCCTGAACGACGTCCTCGGTCTATCGACCGAGCGCGGCGTGTGGGAAGCCGAGGAACCGGCGATCATCGACCCCAGCGAGCTCCTCGAGCGGTTCGCGGTCGAGGACATCACACCCGAACTGCTCCAGCGCACCGTCGATCTCGGGCTCGTCGAGCTCACCGACGACGGTCGGCTCCGGGTTCCGAGCCCGCGGTTCCTCGAGATCGGAACGCAACTCGGCGCGCTCGGGGTGCCGACGTCGGAGATCATCGACGAGTACGTCGCGCTCCGAGCAGCGACCGACGAGATCGCCGATCGGTTCACCGCCGTGTTCGAGCGCCACCTGTGGGAGCCACTCACCGCGGGGGGCGTCACGGCCGAGCACGTCGCGAGCATCGGCGCGTCACTCGAGCAGCTCGGTCAGTTGGCCCAGGCGGTGGTCGATCTCACCCTTGCCCAGGCGATCCAGCGTCGCGGCCAGACGTTCCTCGACGATCAGGCGGCGTTGCTGGCGGGAACCAGGAGGGCGACGCGCGCGACGGCGAAGACAGCGAAGACAGCGACAACGAAGACGGGGAAGACAGCGAAGACGAAGACAGCGAAGACGAAGACAGCGAAGACGAAGACAGCAAAGACGAAGACAGCAAAGACGAAGACAGCAACGTCGGCGGGTTCGAAAGGGTCGACGCGCTCGAAGCGGGCTGCGGCTGCGCCTTCGGCGTCGGCGCCGGCGGGCGCGAAGCGCCGCCGAACCCCCCGGTAGTCTCGGCCGGGTTCGGGGACGAGGGGAACGAGGGGACCATGCACGGCATCGGAGCAGCAGGCGAGCGCACGTGGGTGGCGCCCGAAGTGGGGAGCAGCAACCGCCTGCCGATGCGCAGCCCACTGGTGCCGTATCCCGTTGCGGCCACCGCGCGAACCGACGAGCGCGAGGCGTCGCCGTGGTTCCGGCTCCTCGACGGCACCTGGCGGTTCACCCTGGCCGATCGGCCCGAGGAGGTCCCGGCCGACTTCGCCGACCCGTCGTTCGACGACGCCGAGTGGGGTGACATCGCGGTGCCGGGCAACTGGACCGTGCAGGGCTGGGACCGTCCGCACTACACGAACATCGCCATGCCGTTTCCGCAGCGGCCGCCCGAGGTCCCCGACGACAACCCGACGGGCCTCTACCGCACGACGTTCCGCGTCCCCAAGGAGTGGAAGGGGCGGCGCATCGTGCTGCACATCGGCGGCGCCGAGAGCGTCGTCTACGCCTTCGTCAACGGCGTGCCGGTGGGCATGGGCAAGGACAGCAGGCTGGGTTCGGAGTTCGACATCACCGACCACGTCCGCACCGGCCGGGGGAACACGCTCGCGTGCATGGTGGTGCGGTGGTCCGATGCCAGCCACATCGAGGATCAGGACCAGTGGTGGATGGCCGGGCTGCACCGCGAGGTGTACCTCTACGCCACCGGCCGCACCTCGATCGCCGACGTGCAGACCCGCGCCGGCCTCGCCGCCGACGACGACGGCGCGCTCACCGTCGGGACGCTCGAGGTGAAGACGCTGGTCGGCTTCCGCGACGCGCACGACATCGGCCCGGGGTGGCGCACCAGCGTGCGGATCGAGCATCTCGACGGCAAACGGCTGTGCAAGGACGAGCTCGTCGCCGACGTCCCCCACGACACGCGGCCCTACCTGTTCGCCGGTCACGTCACCAAGGTCCGCGCCCGGTTCGCCGACGTTCGACCGTGGTCGGCCGAGGACCCCCACCGCTACCGGGTGCTGGTCTCGCTGATCGATCCCGATGGTGAGGTCCGCGAGGTCGTCACGCACCACATCGGGTTCCGGTCGGTCGAGATCGCGGATCGCCAGTTGCTGATCAACGGAGCGCCGGTCCTGATCCGTGGTGTCAACCGCCACGACCACAACCCCCGAACCGGCAAGACCGTCTCCGTCGACGACATGCGGCGCGACCTCGTCACCATGAAGCGGTTCAACATCAACGCGGTTCGGTGCTCCCACTACCCGAACGACCCACGGTTCTACGACCTGTGCGACGAGCTCGGGCTCTACGTCGTCGACGAGGCCGACATCGAGAGCCACGCCTGGATCTTCCAGCTCTGCCACGACCCTCGCTACCTCACCGCGTTCGTCGAGCGCGGCGCCCGCATGGCCCAGCGCGACAAGAACCACCCCAGCATCATCATGTGGTCGCTCGGCAACGAGAGCGGGTACGGAGCGGCTCACGACGCGATGGCCGGGTGGCTGCGCCGCTACGACCCCACCCGGCCGTTGCACTACGAGGGCGCGGTCATGAACGACCTCCACGCCGAGGCCGGCTGCACCGACGTCGTGTGCCCGATGTACCCGTCGATCGAGGCCATCGTCGAGTGGTCCGAGAACGGTCCGGCGCGGGCCGAGTCCAGTGGGCGGCGCGCCGACCGGCCGCTGATCATGTGCGAGTACTCCCATGCCATGGGTAACAGCAACGGGAGCCTCGCCGACTACTGGGAAGCCATCGAAGCCCACGACGGGCTGCAGGGTGGGTTCATCTGGGAGTGGAAGGACCACGGCATCCTCGCCGAGCGCGACGGCCGGTCGTTCTACGCGTACGGCGGGCAGTTCGGCGACGAACCGAACGATGCCAACTTCGTGGCCGACGGCCTGGTGGGACCGGAGGGCGACCCGCACCCGGCCATGTGGGAGCACGCCTGGCTGGGTCGACCGGCGCGCGTCACCGCCACCGAGGCGAACCTGCGCAGCCGCCGGGTCCGGGTCCACAACGCGCAGTGGTTCACCGGTCTCGGGGGGCTCCGGGCGCGGTGGGAGCTGTCGGTCGAGGGTGCGGTGGTGGCGTCGGGCCCGCTGCGGCTGCCCGAGGTCGCGCCGCAGCGCTCGACCCTGGTCGACGTACCGTTCGACCGCCCCGTCCTCGAGGCCGGCCAGGAGGCGTTCCTCACCGTTCGCTTCGAGGTCGCGCGTGCGACCGCGTGGGCCGAGCGCGGCCACGAGGTCGGCTGGGATCAGCTGCCCCTCCGTCATCGCCGCGTCCGCCACGCGCCGGCGCCGGCATCCGAGGAGCCCGTGCACCTCGTGCGCGACGACGGCGACGGCCACCTCCTGGTGGAGGCGGGTGATCTGGCGGTGCTGGTCGACCGGGGCACGGGCGACCTCGTGTCGCTGCGCTCGGGGCGGGACGAGATCCTGGCCGCCGGTCCCCGCCTCGAGCTGTTCCGGGCCGCGACGGACAACGACGGCATGAAGCTCTTCCTCGGCGACCCCGAGAAGGAGCTCTGGAACGGCATGGCCGGAAAGCCGCTCTCTCGGTGGCTGGCGATGGGGCTCGACGACCTCCACCGGTCGCCGGTCGGCACCACGGTGCGCCGCCACGGCGACCGCGGCGAGGGTGTGACCGTCGGTGCCCGCCGCAAGGTGTGGGGGGCCGATCCGGCCCAGGTCGTCACCCACCGCCAGGCGATCACCATCCATCCCTCGGGCGACGTCGTCGTCGACGAGACGGTGGTGCTGCCGGCGATGTGGCGGGACCTGCCCCGGATCGGCATCGGGTTCCACCTGCCCGCCGGGTTCGAGCGGTTCACCTGGCTGGGGCTCGGGCCGCACGAGAACTACACCGACCGGCGCTCCGGCTCGGTCGTCGGGCGCTGGACCACGCCGGTCGCCGACCAGTACGTGCCGTACCTGATGCCCCAGGAGCACGGCTGCCACACCGGCGTGCGGTGGTTCTCCCTCGAGCAGGATCCCGAGGTGGGCGACGCGGGCCTGCTGGTCACGTCGGACCTCGACGATCTCCACGTCACCGTCAGCCACCTCACCACCGAGGCGCTGTGGCGGGCGCGGGACTGGACCGAGCTCGAGCCGGTCGACGACGTCGTCGTGCACCTCGATGTCGCCCAGCGGGGTCTCGGCACGGGCAGCTGCGGACCCGACACGTTGCGGGCGTACCGGATCGCTGGTGGCACGCACCGGTGGCGGTGGCGGATGCGCCCCTACCGGGTCGGCCAGGACGACCCGGCCGTCCTCGCCCGTCGGCCGATCGGCGGCTGACACCAGGAGATCACCGGCCGGGCTTGGCGGCGCGGGGCGGTAACGTGCGCCGGGTGAACGGAAGCACGATCCGCATCGGCTTGTTGGGCTGCGGGACGGTGGGTTCGGCTCTGGCCGAGCTCATCGCCGCCGAGGGCGACGACATCGAGGCCCGCACCGGTCTGCGCCTCGACGTCGCTCGGGTGGCGGTGCGCGACCTCACCCGCGATCGGGGTCCGGCCGTTCCCACGTCGCTGCTCACCGATGACCCGGCGTCGGTGGTCACCGATCCCGACATCGACCTCGTCGTCGAGGTCATGGGCACCGTGCACCCCGCCGAGGAGCTCATCCTCGACGCGCTGAAGGCGGGCAAGCCCGTCGTGTCGGCCAACAAGGAACTGCTGGCCCGCTCGGGTGCGGACCTGTTCGCGGCCGCCGAGGCGGCCGGTGTCGACCTCCTCTTCGAGGCGGCCGTCGCCGGTGGGGTGCCCATCGTCCGCCCCCTGCGCGAGTCGTTGCTCGGCGAACCTGTCCGGCGCATCCTCGGGATCGTCAACGGCACCACCAACTACATCCTCACCCGCATGACCGAGGTCGGCGCCAGCTACGACGAGGCGCTCGCCGAGGCGCAGGCGCTGGGCTACGCCGAGGCCGATCCCACCGCCGACGTCGAGGGTCATGACGCCGGGGCCAAGATCGCCATCCTCGCCAGCATCGCCTTCGGCCTGCAGGTCACCGCCGCCGATGTCGACCTGCAGGGGATCAGCGGCATCACCGCCGACGACATCGCCTTCGCCGCCCGCAAGGGCTTCGTGATCAAGCTGCTCGCGGTCGCCGAACGCCACGGCGACGACGGGGCCATCGAGGTCCGGGTCCACCCGACCCTCGTGCCGGTCACTCACCCGCTGGCCAACGTGCGCGAGAGCTTCAACGCCGTGTTCGTCCACGGCGACGCGGTGGGCGACCTCATGTTCTACGGGCGGGGGGCCGGCGGGGCTCCCACCGCCAGTGCGGTGCTCGGGGACATCATCGACGCCGCCCTCAACGCCCGCCGCGGCTTCGCCGCCCGCTTCGGTCCGCTCGGCACGCCCCGGCTGCTGTCGGGTGCCGACAGCGAGAGCGAGTACTACATCAACCTCGACGTCGCCGACCGACCCGGCGTGCTCGCCAGCGTCGCCAGCGCGTTCGGCGCCCACGGGGTGTCGATCAGCTCGATGGAGCAGGAAGGCCGGGGGGACCAGGCCCGCATCGTGTTCATCACCCACCTGGCCCGCGGGCGCGACGTCGACGCCACCCTCGCGGACCTGCGCGAGCTCGACGCGGTGCGCCACGTCGGCAGCGTCATCCGCGTGCTGAACTCGGACTCGGACTCGGACTCGGACTCAGACCCGGAGCCGGAGCCGGAGCTGGAGCTGGAGGACCGATCGTGAAGTACGTCAGCACCCGCGGCACCGCGCCGGTGCTCGAGTTCGGCGACGTCCTGCTCACCGGCCTCGCCCGCGACGGTGGTCTCTACCTCCCCGAGTCGTGGCCCGTGATCGCCCCCGAGACCCTGGCCCGGTTCGCCGACCTCTCCTACGCCGAGATCGCGGTCGAGGTCATGTGGCCCTTCGTCGAGGGCGGGTCGGCCGCGCCGCTCGACCGCGACCGGTTCGCGGCGATCGTCGCCGACACCTACGCGACCTTCGACCACCCCGACGTCACCCCGCTGCGCGACCTCGGTGACGGCCTCTGGCTGATGGAGCTCTTCCACGGGCCCACGCTGGCGTTCAAGGACATCGCGCTGCAGCTCGTGGGACGCCTGTTCGACCACGAGCTCGCCGCCCGTGGCGACACCGTCACGATCGTCGGCGCCACGTCCGGCGACACGGGATCGGCCGCCATCGAGGCGTGCCGGGACCGAGAGGCCATCGAGGTCTTCATCATGCACCCCGCAGGCCGGGTGTCCGACGTCCAACGTCGCCAGATGACCACGGTGGACGCGCCCAACATCCACAACATCGCCGTGGACGGCACCTTCGACGACTGCCAGGACCTGGTGAAGGCGCTCTTCGCCGATGTCGCGTTCCGCGACCGGCGCCACCTCGGTGCGGTGAACTCGATCAACTGGGCCCGCGTCCTGGCCCAGGTCGTCTACTACGTCGTGGGCTCGGCCCGCCTCACCGGGGGCGCGTCGCCGGTCGCCTACTCGGTGCCCACGGGGAACTTCGGCAACGTGTTCGCCGGCTACGCAGCCCAGCGGATGGGCACACCCATCAGCCAGTTCGTCGTCGGGTCGAACGTGAACGACATCCTCGTCCGGTTCCTCGACACCGGCACCATGCGCATGACCGGCGTCCACCCGACGCTGAGTCCGAGCATGGACATCCAGATCTCCAGCAACTTCGAGCGCCTGCTCTTCGAGCTCACCGGCCGTGACGGCGCCGCGGTGGTCGAGGCCATGGCCGAGTTCCGCGAGGAAGGCGCCTTCACCGTCGGCCAGGACCGCTTCGGTCCGCTGCGCGAACAGTGGTCCGGTGCGCGCGTCGACGACGCCGGGACCCTCGCGATCATCGCCGAGCTCCACGAACGCACCGGGGTCATCGTCGATCCCCACACCGCGGTGGGTCTCGGCGCCGCGGCGGCGTGCCGGCGCGATCGCTCCGTGCCGATGATCTCGCTCGCCACCGCCCACCCGGCCAAGTTCCCCGATGCGGTCGAGGCGGCGATCGGTTCGCGACCCCCGCTGCCCGATCGCCTCGCCGACCTCTTCGAGCGCGAGGAGCACCTCGTCGCGCTGCCGAACGACGTCGCGGCGATCCGCACCTACATCGACACCACGCTGGGCTGAACGGCGGATCGCCCGGTCCCGGTGCCGATCCTGCTCTGCGTCGTCGGGTTGCCCGCCAGGAGGCCCGACACTACGATGTCGCCGTCGTCGTTCGGGGGCTGCAGGTTCTGGTCTCCGGTTGTCAAGCGGTCGCCATCCGGTGTCGCTCGACGGCCTCCCTTTCGATCTCCTCGCAGTCGCGGCGACACTTCCGCTCCGCTCGACGCGTCACCCGCGCGATCGGGGCGAGCGTGCCACCGGCCGCTCGGCGCCCTCGTCGTCGGCCGCCCGATCCATCCGTCCCATCACCGTGCGCTCTCGACACCCGTGGCCGTGAACCACCCCCTCGAACCCATCGGCACTGCGTTGTGCAGCCCGGCGGCGGCGCCCCCACACCGACCACGAAAGAGGTGCTCATGAGCTTGGGCTCGCAGGCACTCGAACGTTCCGCACTCGAAGCCAAGGACCGCGACTCGCTCCTGCAGATCGCGACCGCCATGGGCGGCAAGCCGGGCTCGCGGGCGAAGAAGGCCGACATCATCGACCTCATCCTCACCCTCGCCGGCGTGACCCCCGCCGCCGCTCCCGCCGATGTCCCCGACACCGACACCGAGACCGACACCGACACCGACACCGCCGCCGCCGACGAGGACGCCGTGCCGGCGCCCCCGCCTGCCGGTCGCGGTCGCACCGCCCGGTCCACCGCCGGACGCGAGGACGACACCGCCACGGCCGACCGGGCGACGGACGAGGCGGCGGCCGCCGACCGGTCGAACGACGATCACCGTTCGTCGGAGGTCGCCGCCCCCCGCGACGACCGCCGGGGCCCCGAGGACGCCAACCGCTCGACCGGTCCGTCGGATCCGAACCGCACCGCCGGGGACGACGCCGGCGCCGATGCGTCCGGCCAGCCGAACGGATCCGGCCCGCGGGAGGACGGCGAGTCGGGCAACCGCCGCCGTCGCCGCCGCGGGCGTGACCGCGACCGCAACCGCGAGGGTGGCCAGCCGGGCCAGCCCGGTGCCGCGCCGGCCCTGGCCGACGATCAGTGGCAGGGCGAGCCGGTCGAGGTGTCGGGGCTGCTCGACCTCCGCGAGGAGGGCTACGGCTTCCTGCGGCTGAACGGCTACCTCCCGAGCCGCGACGACGTGTACGTGTCGGTGAAGCAGGTGCGCCAGTTCGGGCTCCGCAAGGGTGACCACATCAAGGGTGCCAGCCGACCCGCAGCCCGCAACGAGAAGAACCCGGCGCTGCTGCGCATCGACGAGGTCAACGAGGGCGACCCGGAGCTCAACCGTGACCGGCGCCACTTCGACGACCTCACGGCGCTCCACCCCGACGAGCCCCTCCCGCTCGAGACCGCCGGCGGCAGCGACCCGACCCCACGACTCATCGACCTGCTGGCACCGGTCGCCAAGGGTCAGCGTGGGTTGATCGTCGCGCCGCCGAAGTCGGGCACCACGACGATCGTCACGGCGATCGCGCAGGCGATCGAGGCCAACCACCCCGACGTGCACGTGATGGTGCTGCTGGTCGACGAGCGTCCGGAGGAGGTCACCGCCATGGCGCGTGCCACCAACGGCGAGGTCGTCGCGTCGACCTTCGACCGCCCGGCCGAGGAGCACGCCATGGTGGCCGAGCTCGCGCTCGAGCGGGCCAAGCGCCTGGTCGAGGAGGGCAAGGACGTCGCCATCATCTTCGACGGCCTCACCCGGCTGGCCCGTGCCTACAACCTGGCGGCGGCCGCGGCTGCGGCCGGCCGCGTGCCCTCCGGCGGCATCGAGACCGGTGCCCTCTACGCGCCCAAGAAGTTCTACGGCGCAGCGCGAAAGGCGGAGGAGGGTGGTTCGCTGACCATCCTCGCCACGGCGCTCGTCGAGACCGGATCGGCCATCGACGAGGCGATCTTCGAGGAGTTCGCCGGGACGGCCAACATGGAACTGCGCCTCGACCGGCGTTCGGCGGAGCGGCGGATCTTCCCGGCGATCGACGTGGTTCGCTCGTCGACGGGCCACGAGGAGCTGCTGTTCGACGGCGCCGACCTCCCGAACGTCCAGAAGCTGCGCCGGCTGCTCACCGGTGCCGGTCCCGATGGTGACAACCGCGCCGCCCTCGACCTGCTCCTCGAGCGCATCGGGTCGTCGCCGACCAACGAGGCGCTGCTGGCTGAGGTGGCCGCGACCTCCGACGAGGGCTGACCCGCTCGTCACCCGACGGCGCCCACCGGCGCCACGTTGCTGTTCCCCCCTGTTGTCCGGCACACTGGATGACCGCCCCGACGTCTGTCGGAGCGCTCGCACCGGTTCAGGGCTGCGGCACCTCGCATCCCGAACCAGAAGGAAGTCGAACGCCATGAAGGCTGGAATCCACCCGAAGTACGAGCTGTCCACGGTCACGTGCTCGTGCGGCAACACGTTCACCACCCGCTCCACCAAGCCGGAGCTGCGCAGCGAGCTCTGCAGCGAGTGCCACCCCTTCTACACCGGCAAGCAGAAGCTGGTGGACACCGGTGGCCGGATCGATCGCTTCGAGCGTCGGTACGGACGCCGTGAGGGCGCCCCGACCAACGTCGACCGCGACGAGAGCGACGAGAGCTGATCGCTCGCCGGCATCGACGCCGAGGTTGACGTGGCGCTCGACCCCGACCAGCGGTCCCGGCTCCTCGGGACCAAGATCCGAGTCCTGGTCGACGGGCAGTGGCCCGTCGGCCTCGACGCGTCCGACACTCCTCGCGAGCCGGTGGCGTTCGGCGGCGGCGCGGCCGTGGTGCAGGGCGGGCGGGCCTGGGTGCTGCTCGACGGTCGTGACCACGGCCTCGGTGCCGTGCTGGCCTG
>Ga0335394_10009064_pt1 | contig 11222 bp, 10 predicted proteins | sample MAT03_FD_205741 | JGI IMG/M metagenome (GOLD analysis project Ga0335394, IMG submission 205741) | Freshwater microbial communities from Lake Fryxell liftoff mats and glacier meltwater in Antarctica - MAT-03 (spades assembly) (version 2) ... | reverse complement strand
AAGGCCGCAAAGTTTTTTTGAATTTCCGTGTGTAGGGCGACCGGCTCGGTTGCCACGGGCCAGAGTTTCTCTGGTTCCATCCGGCATTCGGCAAGCAGGGCCGCTCGCCCTACAGAAAAAGGGGTTCACCACAGCACTGTTTCCCCCCTTCGTGGTGCAATTTGCTCCACGCAACTGGAGGGACAATCTTCCGATTGTCCGGGCCGTGCATTCACGGCGGTCTGAACCATTCCGGCCCCGAACACCTTCGGAGCAATTTGCGCGAAAACGGAGATGAAAGACGCGGGGACCGAGGATGCTTCCCCGTAAGGTTCTGGAAAAAATAAGTTTCACGCAAAGGCCCATGATTTTTCACGTGTAGGGCGACCGGCTCGGTTGCCACGGGCCAGAGTTTCTCTGGTTACCTCCGGCATTCGGCAAGCAGGGCTCGCTCGCCCTACAGAAAAAGGGGTTCACCACAGCACTGTTTCTCCTTCGTGGTGCAATTTGCGCCAAGGTAACGGAGATGAAAGTGGATATTCCCCGTATCCCAAAGGGGTGTATCATTAGAAGAAAGAGAGAGAGATCTTGTTATTAAAAAGATACTTACAACTCTCCATCTAATACGTTCCCCTCTCCTTTACAAAACTATTAGCCTGTCCCTTATTTTAGAGGCCGTAGGCCCTCATTTTGAAATTTGCGGGGCGGTTGGAACCTTCTTGCTCCAGTATTTTTTTATATATACGATTAAACAAAACAATATAATCGATAGTATATTTGTAATTATAATATATAGAATAGACTTATAATATTTTGTATTAAATGTAACTTTATCCCTAATTAATTGAACTCTGATATCAGAATCTACTTCATCTGGCACATATTCCTGCATAAAAGAAATTAAAAAGAATTCATAATTTAATATGCCAACCCTATTACTAGTTTGAAGACCAGAGAATATATATGATTCAGAGGGTTTCCACTTTGTATATGTTATATCAGAATAGTTTGAATCCCCCAAATTTGTTAATATCCTGTCATAAATATCTATCGGTTTAAACGTAAAATACATCCACCAAAAAGTATTGATTAAAAATATATATATAAAAAATATAATTTTTGTTTTCATTTTTTAGTTCCGTCCAAATTGTATCTTTTATCCCAGTTATTTATAAGATTGTCAGCATCAGTTATAATCTCAAAAGCCCAATTTTCACCATAATAGGCATTTAATGCTTCATCCGTAAAGTCGTTACAATTATTTGTCAGTACTCTATACTTTTTAAATGCTTCATTAGCGTCAACAGTTATCATTTTCATTTTTTTATTTTTTGCAATACTGTTCAAAAAACTTTCACTTAGACTTGTTTGCGATGTAATAAAATTGATTAATATCTTATCTTTTTCTGCATTCATACCCAAGCTTCTTGTTGGCTTTGCTGGTCTCTTTTTGATAGGTGTATAAATTAAAGTTATTCTCCCTCTTGTACCGGTAATTGTATTACCATTCCCTCCAGAACATGGACACATACTCGAAGATGATTCTAAGCTTCCTGATGATTTCCCTCCTCGCGAACCTTGTTCATTGACAGCATCATACATATAACCTGCAGCAAAATAATCTGCACTTAATACACCTATAATATTTCCTGAACTATCACGTACATCTACTTGAATTCCCGAATGTATACCAGCCCCTGTTATACCAGTTTCCAACCCCAACGGATCAATCGCATTCCCCGGATTACTGCCTGCATACGCATACCAGTTTAGGCCGTCGCGGATGGGGTCTTCGGTGATGTAACGGCCCAGCGCGGGGTCGTAGTAACGGTGGAAGTCATAGTGGAGGCCGGTTTCCGCGTCGAAGTATTGGCCGGGGAAACGGAGGTTACAGACTACGGACGAGGTGAAACTCGTCCCTCCAGTGGAAGCAATTTGCGCCGCGCCGAATTCATCATCCTCAATTACATCGGAGGCAAGCAGGGCCGCTTGCGCTACACGATTAACGTGCGGGGTTCTGAGAGCGTCATTTCAGAGTTCAAAGAACAATTTCTTCATTCAAAGAATAACTATTCACCCCGCCCTTTTCAACAAAGTTTTTCCGAGGAGTTTTCCGTTCACTGTCCTTACTCCTTATAGATTATAACTTAATCAATGATCTCCTACATTTTCTCTTCCTTACCCAGATCGGGGATGGAACGGAAGGCGATGCGCATGGGGGCGCTGTCGAGGGCGGTGTGGGCTCCTGCGAAATAGACTTTGTGTTTGCCCAAGGAGATATTGAGCTGATCGACGGCGCGGGAGAGCTTGAGCAATTTGCCTTCCTGCTCGAAAACTGGGAGTGTCTCATGGTCTTCACTGGTCAGCTCATAAAATGAAACCCCCACGGTGTACGGGGCTAGGTCTTCCGGTCGTTTTTCCCAAGCCTGCTTGAATGCCGAGATAAATGTCGGGGTGTCTGCGCACGGCGCAAACCTCACATCTTGCGACCAGAGCGATTTCTGACGTCCCTCCAAGCTTTTGACCCAGACGACCATACGCGTCGTAAAATACTTTTTATCCCGTAACCGGGCCGCCGCCTTAAAAAGCAGCCTTTCCAATACGGCCCGGGCCCCGCCCTCATGCCGCATGGCCGGTTCCAGCACATGGGAATGACCAATCGTGCGGTTCTGGGTGGGTTCCGCAGGGACGACTTCACCCCGGATCTGATAATACCAGCGTTCACCCACGACCCCGCCCCAGATACGGCGCAGCTCATGGCGTTCGAGCGCATACATTTGTTCCACAGTAAAAATGCCCGCGCGATGGAAACGTTTCTCCATATTCGATCCGATGCCTTTAAAATCACGCAGACCCAGGCCGAACATCCTTTGCGGTAACTCTTCTTTCCGGATAATGACCAGTCCGTCGGGCTTTTCCATGTCACTGGCGAGCTTCGAGAGCATCCGGTTCGATGCGATGCCGATGGAACAACTCAAAGTCTCCCCGGCATTTTCCCGGATGGAGTTTTTTATGGCGCGGGCAAGTTCAATCGCTTTTTCGATCTGGGTATGACTCCCACTCAAATCACAGACCATTTCATCAATGGAGAGGACCTCCGCCACGGGGAGAATCCGGTTCACCGCCTCGACGATGGCTTGATGGTATTGGACATATTTGTGGGGGCGGGACTCAAGCAGGATGATGCCGGGGCAAAGCCTTTTGGCATCACGAACCATCGTCCCGGTTTTGACCCCGTATTTTTTCGCTTGGATACTCGCGGCGATACAACACGTCGTATCCACCATGGAAGGAACCACTCCCACGGGTTTCCCGCGCAATTCAGGCCGCAAATCCTGCTCCACCGAGGCGAAGTAGGAATTCAGGTCAATAAATAGGGCACGGAGTTCTGACATCTTGGATAATAAATTGCACCCTCCGGCCAAAAGATTCAAGCCGTCCTTCTTTGATCTTTCAGCCCGCCCTTGAGGGGATCATTATGGGGGAGAAGGAGGAGTGAGGCATTTGACAAATCAGTATTTCACGCGTTTATTGCCCTCCCGTGATCAAAACCCTTCAAACCCTCTTAATTGCCCTCATTATGTCCACCACCCTCTCCCAAGCAGAATCCATCTACGACCTCACCGTCGCCTCCCTCGACGGTAAACCCGTCAAACTCTCTGAGTACAAAGGTAAAGTCCTTTTAATCGTGAATGTCGCCAGCAAATGCGGACTGACCCCACAATATAAAGGTTTGGAAACCCTCTACCAGAATAACAAGGATAAAGGATTTGTCATCCTAGGATTCCCTTGTAATCAATTTGCGGGGCAAGAACCCGGTACAGCCACCGAAATCCAGTCCTTCTGCGAGAAAAACTACGGAGTGACATTTCCCCTTTTTGAAAAACTCGACGTGAATGGCGCCAACCGAGCCCCGCTCTACAATATCCTAGCCGGGCCGAGCTCCCCTTTCCCCGGGGATATTAAATGGAACTTCGGCAAATTCTTGATCGGCACAGACGGCACAATCATCGCCCGTTTTGAGCCCACCGTGACACCTGACTCCCCCGAGATCACTGCCGCAATCGACAAGGCACTGGCTGGAAAGTAGTTTCACCCCCCCCCTCCACTTCCCGCGACACGATCCCTGTAATCTTGAAATATTTTACTGGAGATGACCGTCTGGAATTTTTTGACCCGGGGTCCGGAAACGAAGGACTCCGCCCAACGGATTTCGGAGACGCTGCTGGTAAAAAAGAGCTCATCAGCCGAGAGGACATCTTTCACCGTGAGATTCTTTTCGAGGACAGGGATTTTTAGGCGGCGCGCAATTTGCATCACCACCCCGCGCGTGACTCCGGAGCGGATGGATACCGCCGACGGCGTGAGCAATTTGCCTTTAGAAACCAGGAAAAGGTTTGCAGCGGTGCCGGAGAGTATTCCGCCTCTGGGATTACAAAGGATCATTTCGTCGAGCCTAGCTTTTTCGGCCTCTTGTTTCGCCATGAGATTTACGAGGTAATTCAAGCTTTTGACCGCAGCTATTTTATTCACGGCGAGGACGAGTGAACTGAGCCCGACCTTTAATCCCTTTGTCTGCCGGGCAAATGGCGCGGGCTGGGCCCAGAGAATGACTTTCGGATCTTGGCAATTTATTGTCCCCAGCCCAAAGGTAGATTCTCCCCGTGTCACGATTACCCGGGCGAACCCGTCCCGGATCTTCGAGCTTTTAATCACGCGCAGCAAATTGCCCCCGATCAGTTTTGGGGTATGGGGGATCTTGATTCCGAGTGTCTTTAAACCAGCAACCAAAAGCTCTAGATGGGCCTCCAAACCGAAGGGTGCACCCTGATAAATCCTCAGGGTTTCAAAAACCCCATCCCCGTACAGGAAACCACGGTCAGCGGGAGAGATCAGGTCTTTTTTACGCGGGGAATATTCCAAAATCATAGGATGTGTTCCTTTTGCCTGTCCGGGACACCTGATCCAAGCGTCCTCTCGCAGGCAATCATCATGCCTTTGGCCTTATGGAGGGTTTCCTCATATTCACGTTCAGGGTCGGAGTCGATCGTAATACCCGCACCCACTCCAAAATGAAGCATCCCTTTTTCATAAACCAAAGACCGGATCGCTATATTAAAAGCGGATTCACCATTAAAACCGAAATAGCCGATCGCTCCCGTGTAAAGGCCACGCGGAGTAGATTCAAGTTCGCGAATAATCTCCATCGCCCTTTTTTTCGGTGCGCCGGTAATGGAGCCGCCTGGAAAAATAAATTGCAAAGCGCGTGGCTGGGAAACGGTTTGAGTAGCGATGCCCTCGACCGTGGAAACTAGGTGGAAAACCTGGGCAAATTTCTCAAGCTTCACCAGATCGGTGACTTTCACGCTGCCGTGTTCGCAAAATTGCCCGAGGTCATTACGTTCGAGATCGGTAATCATGATGAGTTCCGCTAAGTCTTTCTCACTGCGGATCAGCTCGAAAGCGGACTGTTCATCACGGATCGCATCTGCGAAACGGGGACGTGTTCCTTTAATCGGGCGTGTGAGGCAATGCCGTCCGGACATCTTCAGAAAAAGCTCGGGTGAAGAGGAAAGGATCTGGCGGCTCCCCTGATCGAGAAACCCGGAGAATGATGCCGGGCTGATTTCGCGCAAATTCTGATAGAGTTCACGCAAATTGCTCCCGTCCCAAGGTCGGCTGAATCGCTGGCAGAGATTCACCTGATAAATATCCCCGGCGCGGATATATTCATGAATCCTCCTGACTCCAGCCTCGTATTCACACGGGGAGAAACTAGAGGTCCATTTGCCGTCTGGGACGGGATCATGCTGGGTGTTTTGCGATCCCCGGGGCCTGAGAACCGGTTCTGGGCCGACAAACCAATTCTTCTCCAAGTGATGGTCGGTGATCACAGCCCAGGGATAAACGCCAAAAGTAAAACCCCCTTCATAATCAATAGAACCAATCAGAGCACCCACCGGGAATGGCAGGTCTCGTTCGCCCTCCCGTGCAAATTGCGCAAGGGCGACTTCGATTTTTGAAATATCGGAAATATCCCCTTCCATCCGGTCCACAGGGGAAGCACTGACCAGCGAGTAACGGCCCCATAACGATTCACGTAAGGAACTGTCTAAAAAGCAAAATCCTTCACTCCGAGCAAATTGCTCGCGCCACTGAAAAGCTTCTGTCGCTGAAATTTCACGGATCATTGAATAAAAGTGTTAGCAATTTATCCTTCGTCCTGCAATAATGGATCAACATGGATCTCCATAAACGACTCCTCGACATTTTCCTTTCACCGAAATTCCAGCCCCTCGACAAAAACCAGATAGCACATAAGCTGGGGATTACAGTCGACCAAAAAGGCCAGTTGCGCAAATCGCTCCAAGAGCTGGAGGACTCAGGCCAGATTGTTCTCCTGAAAAAGGGGCGTTATTGCCTGCCCTCAAATGCGGATCTCGTGGCTGGGACGATCCTGATGAATGAAAAAGGCTTCGCTTATGTCGTGGCTGATGCGGAGCCTGGGACCAAAAAACAACAGGATATCTATATCGCCCCGGCAGACACGGCTACAGCCATGCACAAGGATAAAGTCCTCATCCGCATAAACCGCACCTCCAGCCCTCAGTACCGAAAAGGCAAAATCGTCATGCCTAAGCCCGGTGAGGAGCGCAAGCCAGAGGGGCGCGTGATTAAAATACTCGAACGTGTCCGCACCCAGATCGTCGGGACCCTCCAGAAATCGAAGAACTTTTTCTATGTCGTCCCTGATGATCCCCGCATCGCCATCGACGTCTATGTCCCCCAGCCAAAGTCCGGCAATATCGGGGACAAGGTCGTCGTGAAGCTGGCCGAATGGGAACACCGCCACATCAATCCCGAAGGTGAGATCACAGAGATCCTCGGGTCAGCCGACGATCCCCGCATTGATATCCTGGCGATTATCCGCAAGCACGATCTGCCGACAGAATTTCCTGAATCAGTGCTCGAGGAAGCTGCGCAATTTGATCCAGTGGTGCCGGAATCCATCTCGCGTTCACGCCGCGACTTGCGCCATGAATTCATCATTACGATCGATCCCGATGATGCAAAGGATTATGACGACGCCGTCCAGGTGGAACGTCTCAAAAATGGTGATTGGCTACTCGGGGTGCATATCGCTGATGTATCTCATTATGTCCGGATGGGGGGGGAATTAGACAAGGAAGCCCAGAAACGCGGGAATAGCGTGTATTTGGCAGACCGCGTCATCCCGATGTTACCCGAACGGTTGAGCAACGGCCTGTGCTCACTCAAGGAAGGGGTGGACCGCCTCGTTAAAAGTGCCTTCATCACCTTTTCAAAAGCTGGGCATATTAAAAATTATGAATTCGACGAATCCGTCATTTGTTCATCAAAGCGCCTGACATACAAACAAGCTTTTGCCCTGCTGGATGGAGCCAGTGAACTCCCTGAAAATCCCTTCCAATATAAAATGGACAAGGACACCATCAGCCAGCCTAAACGCCCCGTCACCCTCGATGAAATCAAGGACAAGCTCAAAGATATGTGGGCACTGGCGTCCATCCTGCGCAAATTACGTTTTTCACAAGGGAGTCTGGATTTGGAATTCCCCGAGGTCAAAGTCTGGGTGAACGAAGACGGGGTCCCGGTAAAAATCGAAAAGGTCGAAAACGACATTTCGCATCAACTCATTGAAGAATTCATGCTTGCGGCCAACGAGGTAACGGCCTTGGAGTTCAAGAACCGTAATTTACCCTGTGTTTACCGGATCCATGAAAAACCGGACGCCGAAAAACTCGCCGATTTCCGGGAGACGGCCATTGCCAGCGGTTACAAGGTCGGTGACCTCAGCGTCAAAGGGGAAGTGCAGAAATTCCTCCAATCAATTAAAGGCACGCCGGAAGAATACGGAATGAAGCTTGGATTCCTCAAATCTCTGAAACGTGCTTGTTACGCGACCAAGGCTCTCGGGCATTATGGACTAGCCAAAGTCAATTACACCCATTTTACCTCACCCATCCGCCGTTATTCCGACCTGATCGTTCACCGGGTCTGTGAAAGTATCGTGAGGGGCAAACCGGCCCCTTATACTGCTGCAACAATCGGGCCGGTAGCCCTACACATCTCGGCGACTGAACGTGTAGCAGCTGAAGCTGAGATGGAATCTGTTAAGCTGAAAAAATTGCAATTTTTCCTGATGCAGGCGGAATCTTCTAAAAAACAATCCTTTGACGCCATGATCACGGAAATCCGCAATTATGGCTTCTTTGTGGAGCTGCCCGAGTTTATCCTCAGTGGTTTGATCCATCTTTCCGATTTGGATGATGATTTTTATATACTTGATGAGGCCCGGAACCTCCTACGGGGTAAGTCAACCAAAAAGATATATAAGGTTGGCCAAAAAATCAAGGTGGTTGTATCTAAGGTAGACCTATTTAAACAACAAATTGATTTTAAAGCTGTGTCTTGACTTGATAATTTGATAAAAACTGCTATCTTAACGTGCTCTAAACACACCTTTGAGCGACTTATCTTATGAAAAAAAATAAATATCTACCTGTAGCTGGAGCGATTTTTGCACTGATTTTTCTAGTGCAAACCACAGGTATCTATGCTCAAAGCACTAAACAGAGAACTGTTCAAGGCCCTGTTACTTATACGGATATTAAGACCAAAGAACGCCAATTAGAAGAGGCAAAGAAGGCCGGGAAAACAAAGATGGTAAAAGTTTATAAACCCGCACACCAGCCGACTTGGACTTGGACACCGGAAGTTCTAACAGCAGGACCGGTAAAGGTGGAGATCTTTATTGCCGAGCAAAGAATGTTCGTCTGGAGGGGTGGAGAAATCATCGCAGAAACAGAAGTCAGCACGGGGAAACAAGGTCATGACACGCCAGCGGGATACTACAAAATCGTCAACAAAAAAGTCGATCATAAATCAAATCTTTATGGATGTGTTGTAAACTCGGAGACTGGTGCTGTGGTAAATCATGATGCAACTCCCTCCAGTGCTGTTCCCTCAGGGTGCTACTATCGGCCAGCCTCCATGCCCCATTTCCAACGTTTGACATTTACAGGCATTGGATTCCATGCTGGATACCTTCCTGGACGCGCCGATTCCCATGGATGTGTGAGATTACCTGATGTGATGGCTGCAAATATCTACAGTGTTACAGGTATCGGCACTCCGGTAACGATTTATCCTTATATGGGGGCTGTCATGCCAAAAACCGCAAAAAATGATTTCACCAAACAATCAATTTCAAAAGAAAAAGTGACAACGATAGCTTCATCCACCGTTAATAAAACAACGGCACCTACCACGCCCGCTCCCATCGCAAATATGCCTCAAGCCGCAGCACCGGCCCCCCAAACATCTGTTGTTAAAGCACCAGTTGAAAGTTTTATCCCTGCTAAGACACCCTAAATCCATGAGAACGGCCCTATTTGCTTTTGCTGGCCTCTTGCTCATATCGACAGGTGCCTCCGGGCAAGCTGTTAAAGCCACCCCGCTCATTCCAGGTGACCAAGTAGCAGTATCAATCGCTGATACTTGGAACTCCGTGACCGGGAAATTATGGCTTTTGGACAAACAGAATAATGGGGAATGGAAAGTCTCAAATGGCCCGTGGCGTGTTATTTACGGTAAAAACGGATTAGCTTGGGGAATCGGAATCAATCCCCCACAAAAAGGAATCCAAAAAGTCGAGCGCGACAAACGCGCACCAGCTGGCATTTTTAAAATAGGCACTGTTTACAGTAACCAAGCTAAACCGCTCAAGGGTGCTGAAAACTGGCCTTTCTATCAAGTGACCACCTCCGATGCTTGGATCGATAATCCTAAGCTGCCAAATTATAACCATATCATCCGCATTAATCCCGCAAATCCACCAGCATGGTTCAAAGATCAGAGGATGAAACTGGAAGACCCCACTTATACTTGGCGTATTTTGATTGAGCACAATTATCCCGATGCCAAGCCCGGCATGGGGAGTGCTATTTTCTTCCATTTTCAACGCGGGGAAAATATTCCCAGTGCAGGGTGCACAGTCATGCCTGTGAATAATATCGAGACCTTGCTCCGCTGGCTCGATCCCGCAGGTAAACCAGTTCTGGTGCAACTCCCCCAAGAAGAATATATAAGGCTCTCGAAGAGCTGGGGATTGCCTGATCCAAAACTCTTAGGACTTTAGAGTTTTCTGCCTGAAAAGACCGGGGAATATCGGCTTACGCACGAGAGCAAGAAAAAAGCTTGGCGAACCCGTTTCTCCCCCATAGACTGTCATCCTGATGAAACACGTATCATTGTTTTTCTCTCTCCTATTTCTGGTCTCCACACTTTATGGAAATGTCCCAGAGGTCAAAGATTCCCAAATAGCGGGTGCCGTACAGGATTCACCTGTAGCCGATTTGGAAGCGGCCATCAAGCTACACAATGAAGGAGTCAAAGGAGATAAGAAATCCGTCTTACAAGCAGAGGCTGACTTCGAAAAAATGCATGCCCAATATCCTGATAATATGTTGGTGATGGTATATTTGGGCAGTATTTATACATTACGCAGCCGGGATATAGGGTTCGGCCCGAAAGCATTGGACTACCTCAAAAAAGGAGGGAAGACCATGGATGCCGCCGTCGACAAAGTGCCTGAAGATGTCCATGTCCGGTTAGTACGTGCCATTAATTATTGGAACCTGCCATTCTTTTGCGGGAAAAAGTCGGAGTCCGAAAGTGATTTTCTCAAGCTTGCGGAATTAATCGAGAAGGCTCCTGATCATTTTGACCGTGAAATGAGGCAATACATTTATTATTATGCCGGCCTGATCTATAAAGACAAAAATGATTTACAGAAGGCGGTCAAACTCTGGGGTCAAGCGATTCCCCTCCAACCGGCTTCATCAGTCGCACTTTTGATGAAGCGTGAGATGCAGAATGTCCGCGAAGATATTGGAGCCACCCCTGTCTCCAGTAAACGTTAATCGGTTGCCCTATGCTTGAGGATATTGACCAGATTCTTTTTTCCGAAAAAGATATCCTTAAAGCCGTTGTCATCATGGGAGAGCAAATCGAAAAAGTCTATAAGGGTCGGCCACTAACCGTGATCAGCATCCTCAATGGCAGTATGATGTTTTTTACTGACTTAGTCCGCCAAATCCACATGCCATTGAGGGTTGAATGCCTTTACGCCCAGAGTTATCAGGGCAATACGGAGTCTTCCGGGGTCATCAATATCCTCACAAATCATGATTTCAGTGTCC
>Ga0335394_10009063_pt1 | contig 11222 bp, 6 predicted proteins | sample MAT03_FD_205741 | JGI IMG/M metagenome (GOLD analysis project Ga0335394, IMG submission 205741) | Freshwater microbial communities from Lake Fryxell liftoff mats and glacier meltwater in Antarctica - MAT-03 (spades assembly) (version 2) ... | reverse complement strand
CCTCACCCCCCGGCCCCCTCTCCAATACTTGGAGAGGGGGAGAAAAACGCATCTTGAAGTCCCCTCTCCATGCAATGGGGAGGGGATTTAGGGGTGGGGTAAATGCGTGAGCGAAAGTCCTAATAAAATAAACATTATGCGTACATACATACTTGCTGAATTTGCAAGGCTTTGAAAAAGATATTGGAAGATGATCCGCAGCCACCGCATTCGCCTTAATCCAACGCCTGAACAAGCCACCTACTTCGCGCAAGCAGCTGGAACACGCCGCTTTGTGTTTAATTGGGGATTAGCGGAGTGGAAGAGGCAGTACGAGGCAGGCGGCAAACCGTCGGCGCTGGCACTGAAAAAACAGTTCAATGCCATTAAAGGAACGCTATTTCCTTGGGTGTATGAAGTCACCAAATGCGCGGTGGAAGGCGCGTTCATGGATTTAGCGACGGCCTTCAAGAATTTCTTTGAGGGTCGCAAAGCGGGAAGGAAAGTGGGCTACCCCAAGTTCAAGCAGAAGAAACGCAGTCGGGAGGGATTCTACCTTGACAATGACAAGTTCCGTGTCAATGGGCATTGGGTCAATATTCCCAAACTGGGCTGGGTCAACATGGCGGAGACACTGCGTTTTGAGGGAAAAATCCTGTCGGGACGCATCACCCAAACGGCAGGTTGGTGGTTCATCAGCATCGCCGTTGAGATGCCTGATGCTGAAACTGTTCACAACGGGAAGGCCATTGGGATGGATTTAGGGCTGAATCGGTTGGCGACGTTGAGCGATGGCACAGGGTTTGAGAACCAAAAACCCTTACGCACACTGCTCAAAAAGCTCAAACGGTTGCAGCGGGAATTCAGCCGCAAACAAAAAGGCAGTCGCAATCGGGAAAAGGCGCGGCTGAAACTGGCACGACTGCACTACCGCATCGCTTGCATCCGCGACGACCTGCTGCACAAGATCACCACTAAAATTGCCGAAAAGTATGGCTTTGTGGGCATTGAGACGTTGAACGTGAAAGGGATGATGCAAAATCATGCCCTCGCCCAAGCGTTGGGGGATGCGTCTTTTGGACGCTTTGCTGAATTGTTAGGCACGAAAGTGCCAGCGGCGGGCGGGATATTGCAGCCAGTAGGGAGATTCTTCCCATCCAGCAAGCGCTGTCATAGCTGTCACAAAAGGGATGACGAGTTGACATTAGCAGATCGGATGTTTATATGTCCAAATTGTCAGCTCCAATGTGACCGTGACCTGAATGCCAGCATCAATATCTTACAAGAAGCAATTCGGCTGTTTGAGAGCAGCCAGTAACGCCCCTCTTAACGTCGCGGTAGTGGCTACGACGAGACGTAAAACGTTTGTGGACGGGACGTAAGACCAAGCCCTTTCGAGGGGGCGGCTGACCCGGTTGAAGCAAGCACTAAAATCTAATTATGTATCTATTTGTCCGCATTTGGGTATATAAAAGGTAGCAGATGGGCAGACTTGCACTGCCGTCTAGGATGTGCCTCACATATCTGGTTTCCGCGTCTTTGCGTCTAATCTTCTATTCGACGCTAAAAAGCGGCGCTTACTGACTCAACGCTTGGATCATCTGGCGGAAGGCGGTTTTATAATCATGTGTCAGATCAAAGCGCGGACTGCGGCGGATTGGGTCGGGCGGTTCTACGCTGGCGACTTGGGCGATGACGATGGGCTTGCGTTTTTCCTTAAAAAAGCGCCACGCCGCCTCGATATCGTCGCCATCCAGCGCCCCCGACGAAAGGACAAATACCAGCCGCGCACATTCTTTTAAAGCGGGATGTACGCCGCCCGCCCACGCCACACTGCCGCTGTCTTCCTCGTGCAGCCACGCCGCGATTCCGGCATTGTTCAAATCCGCCGCAAGCTGCTGCGCGATGGATTCATCCTCTGGCGCATAAGCGACATAGACGGTATCGCGTTCCAATTTGGCATGTTTACGACCTGCGCTGCCCGTGACCTCAATCGCTGCCGGGCGCTCACTTTTTTCATGCAGGACGGTTTTGCCCATGCGGAACACCGTCCCGCTGCATATCGGGCAGTCGCCGCGCACAGCAGGCATCCCTTTCCGCGTCCAGACGGGCAGCGGGTCAAGGATTTCGACGGTTTCCCGGCAGCGCATACAGTAGCCTTCAATTTCTTCGATTTCGTCTCCGCTGTCGTAATATTCTTCCGCCATTACCTTTTCCCTTAGCATCCGCTCTCAACCGTCTGTTTATAGGCATAATAGTACAAGTGTTCCGTGTCGGTTGCAAGCGGATTTCTCGTTTAAGGTAAGCCAAAGAAAGTATCAATACAAAACCACAAAGGCGCAAAGATCACAAAGGGAAGAAATGTAATCCTTAACAAGCGCATCAGACAAAGTTCCTATATGGCCTACGAATTAATCAAAGGATAATTAAATTACAGGACTTTCGCTCATGCATTTACCCCACCCCTAAATCCCCTCCCCATTGCATGGAGAGGGGACTTCAAGATGCGTTTTTCTCCCCTCTCCAAGTATTGGAGAGGGGGCCGGGGGGTGAGGTAAGCGAAAGTCCTGAATTAGAAGAAAGGGGGATTTCGCTTCCTTGATTCATGGTTTATTTTGGCTTCATTGATAACGGTTTCATCGCACAGGGGGAAAATATGAAGAAGGTCAGCATCATTTTATTGTGTCTGCTCACGCTCATGACGGTCAATCGTCAATCGGCGCTGGCGGCAACTGAATCCGATACAGAGACATTCCTCTCCACGAATTTTGATTTACAATCAGCCTATACGCGGGTACTGTGTGTGCATCAAGCCGCGCCGTGTCCAGGGAGCATCAATACGGCTGTCCCTTGCTTAACCATAGGCTGCGCCAACGTGCCGCAAAACTACAATATTCATTCCAGCTACACTACGATTCAAGCTGCTTCCATCGCCGCCCTACCCGGTGATTTAATCATCATCCTGCCGGGGACGTATGCCGGAGTGCAGGTGGAAGAAAAACATGGCGCGAACAATGCCTACATTCACTTTCTGGGATGGGGAACGCCCGGCAGCGTCATCGTCAACAGTGCATCGGCTGGTTCTGGAAACCGCCATCATTTTTACTTCATCGACACCAACTACTACATCATCCAGAACATCGCGTTCCAGAATGCGAGCCAAGGCGCGGGTATTTTCTTTTCCGGCTACTTCAACGGAACAGGCCATTTTTCCCATCATATCATCGTGCTGAATGTCTACAGCCATGACAACTACAAATGGGGGCTGCACACCACCCAAGCCAGCTATATGGTGATTCAGGATTCGGTCTTTACCGGATCGACGGATGAACACGGCGCATATATTTCCGGCGGCGGCGATCACTTCCTGATTCGGCGCAACGTGTTTCAGGGGAATAATGCCTCTGGCTTGCAAGTGAATGCCGATCCGCAGACCGCTACCCTCGAGTTGTTCTACTATCTGGATAACTTCACGAACAACACCTGCGGCTATACCGAAGCCCAAGTTGAATTTGAAGGGTCGGCGACATGGCAGCAGATTAAAGCCTGCTACGACTCGCAAGGGCTGCCGGATTTGGGTGAATTTATTGACGATGGCATCAGCCAAGACCTCATCATCGAGCAGAATGTCATGACCAACAACGGTACAGCCGGCGGCGGCGCGATTAATCTCGCCTCAGTGCGGAATTCCATCGTCCGCAATAACGTGGTGTACGGGAATCGGGCAGGCAGCATCACCTGTTGGGATAACAATTACGCGGCAGACAAAAATCTCGCGTCGTCAGTTTTCGGCTGTGACAATGTGCGCGTCGTCAATAACACTGTTATGGAGACGACAGGCAATCGTGCGGCAGTAGTGTTCACCAATGATGCCCGCAACATGACCGTCTATAACAACATCATCGCACGCGGCAGATCGGATGCGTATGAAATCAGTGAACGTTCCGGCACAGGGCTGCGTTCCGGCGCGAATTATTATTACGCGCTGGAGCTTAGCAACTCGCCCGGCTACGTCACGATTGATACCAGTCCAAGCAGCGGCTCGGTCACAGGTTTCTCAATCGCGCAAGCGCTCACCAATTTTGTCAATCCGAATACCAACAATTGGGTGAATTTGGGCGGCGCATGGCCTCAAGCCAATCCAAATCGCCCCGACTTCCGCCTCAAGCCGACCTCAGCGCTGATTTCGCTGGCGAACCCAACCTATCGCCCGAATACTGACTTTTTAGGGAATGTGCGCGTGGGCAATTCTATCGGCGCGTTGGATGTGACCGATGGCAGCGGCGGCCCCATCGGTTTGAGCGCACCAACGGGGGCAAGCAACGCCCCCTACGGTAATCCCAATTACGTGTGGAACGATAACGGCGCGGATACTTACGAGTTCTATCTCGATAACAGCGCCAACGACGGCACCGCACAGTATTATGTCGCTAGCTTGACGGACGATCAATATTGCAACGGTACAACCTGCACTTTTGATCCCGTTGGCCTCAGCGAAACAGCGCGATTAATCGATGGCGGCTATGTCGTCTATCTGCGCGGCACAAGCAATGGGATGCAAGGTGCTTTGGCGGGGCCGTTTACGTTTTCGCTGGATGCACCGCCGCCTGTTCCGGTGACATTTAATCCACCAACAGGCACAACCACTTTACGCCCGACGTTTTCTTGGTCGCTGAGTGGCAACGCGATTTACAGCATTGCGTTCCGGCTTTTTCTCATCAAGAAAGCGCTGTTCGATGCTGGCAATTACGCGGCTACTGTTGATCTTTGGTTCAGCCGGACGCAGGTTTGCGGCACCACCATCAGTACAAGCTGCACGATTCAATCGGGTCTCGATCTGCTCGACAACACCAATTACTACCTTTATATCCAGAGTTACGGCCCCGGCGGCTACAGCGTCCTAGGGCCACAGTACAATAACGGATGGGCAGGCGTTGAATTCCGCGTGGATTTACTGCCCGATCCAGCAATCCCGACCATCCAAAGCGTGACTCTCAATCAGGGTCGCCCGTCAATCACGTTTACAACCGATGCCAACGCCACCCGCCATAATGTCGTGGTCTACAATTGGACGACCAATGCGTGGGTCTATAACGACATGCACGAAAAAATCAATGACGGCCTGACGTGCAGCGCGACAACCTGCACCCTGCTGACGGACGCGATGAATTTCGCTAACGGCAATTATTCGGTGTGGGTGAATGCGGAAGGTGCAGGCGGCGCGAGCAGCGGCGGAATGTTCGGTAACGGCTACGGCGGCCCAAGTCTTCCCGCCAACACAGGCGAAGCAGGCGATTTTGTGCTGAATTTCCTCACGCCGCTGCTGGTGACGAATTTGACAGCGACGACCAACGGCACAAATGTCACGATCAACTTTACCGGCGTTACAGGTGCGACGTGGTATTACATTTGGGTCGGGACAGAGAATGCGACACAGACCTATTACTTCCAGTGGCATTCTTCAACTACGCTGAACTGCCAGAATATGGGGGCATGTTCCGGTGTCGTCACCTTGCCAGCAGCGATTGCCTCCGGCAGCACCTATTATCTGGCGGTGCAGTCGGCGGGACCGGGCGGCTACAGCGTCGGCGGCCCTGTCGGCAATGGCTTCCAAGTTTCAGGTGAATTGACCGCGCCATAAGTTAAATTCCAATAAAATTTTGTCAGGACGAGGCGACTTGTCCCGACAAAAAATCTCCGCTTCTCGCCTCAGCATCACTGATTTCCCGACAGCGCACCCCTTACACGTATGTCGAAACGAGTTGTCGGCTTATATCAACGCTTGGACTTCTGCTTCATGCGAACATAAATGACGGCATTACCACTGGTGGTCTTTGCCTTACGCACTTCAATAAAGTCCGTATAAACCTGAACCAATTGCGAAAGCTGTTTGTGACCGTAGGTGCGTGGATCGAAGCCAGGGTCAAGCTGTCGTAGAAAACTGCCCAGTGCCCCCAGATGTGCCCAACCATCATCTTGCACTGCCAGCTCAAATGCTGTTCGGAATAAGCCTTCTAAACGAATAGGATCAGCGGCATTCTCATTGTCTGGTTCTTGAACCCGTTCTACATCTGGGGTTGGCATCACTTCGGTGGTATCGGGAACTGCCACCATCCCCAGGTTTTCAGTGTAAACGAAAACATCGCAGGCATTGACAAATGCACGCGGTGTTAGCGTTCGCCCAATGCCAAGCACAAACAGGTTTTTCTCGCGGATGCGTGTCGCCAAGCGGGTGTAATCGCTATCACTGGAGGCCACACAGAAACCATCTACACCGGCAGTGTATAGGATATCCATCGCATCAATAATTAATGCGCTGTCCGTGGCATTTTTGCCCTGTGTATAGCGGAACTGCTGCACTGGCTGGAAGGCATAGGTGTGGAGTGCCTGTTTCCAGCTTTTCATCTCTGACTCCGTCCAATCGCCATAAACACGGCGAATTGTCGCAGTGCCATACTTACTTACCTCGGCTAACATCTGCGGTAAGAGGGATGCTTGCGCGTTGTCTCCATCAATCAGAAGTGCAAGTCGCCGATTCGTTTCCATGTCGTTATCCTTACTAAGAGGTTGTAATAACATGCTAACACCAATTGCGAATATCGATCACGCCAAACTGCTTAAATTCGGTATAGTCAGGCTATCTAGCGTGAAACCACGCCGAAATTGTAACGTGCGCCCATAAAAGAGAGGCACTCCCGACGGATGCACACATCGGTCACTCCCTACTATTCCCTTGATTTTAGACACTCCCCGATGAAAAAGTGAGTTGCATTTCCTCATACCTTTCATACTCATCTAAAACTTATGTTACACTAAGGACATCCATAAAATTAAAAGGGGTTTCCTCATGCGACAACGACTCGCCAAATTTGCTCGCCTTCTTTTTTCCGTTAGTTTACTTTTTTTACTGGTCGCCCTCATCCAGCCGCAGCCTATTTTGAGCGCCGTATCAAGCGCGGCGCTGACTGAAAAATCGGGCGGCCTACAGCTTGATCCTACAACGGATATTCCCGGTGGGATGTTTGAAGATACAACTATCGTGATGGACTACAACACGCCATCTTCACTTTATCAGGTCATCACCTACCCCGGTGCGCTGACGATGAGTGTGCATTTAAACGGGCTGAACCTTGCCCCCGGCGACACACTGACCGTCTCTAATCTCGATGGTTCACAAGTTTATACTTATCCTAATCCACTACAAGTCGTCAAATACCCCGGCGATGATGGCGTGACTAGCTTTTTTACGGTGCCCATTTTTGGCGATACGGTGGTCGTAAACATTAACGCCACTATTGGCACAGCAGGCGCTTACGGCGTGACGATTGATCGTTATATTCGCGGCGTGAATCCTTGGGGCGATGTCGTGTCGCTCGGCACTTCCGGCTCGTGTAATGTCGATGTGATCTGTCCGCAGGGCAATCCTTGGAGTAATCAGATCCGCTCGGTGGTAGGGTATTCTACGGGGGGAGCGCCCTTCTGTACGGGAGCTATCGTCAACAATACGGCACTCGATGGCAAGCCCTATCTGTTGACCGCCGATCACTGCGGCATTAATGCTGGGCAAGCGCCGTCTCTCGTGGTTTACTTTAATTATCAAAATTCGTTATGCCGCCAAGTGGATACCGCCGCCAATGGTCAGGATGGCAATGGGGAACTCAATCAAGCGATGACGGGCGCAACGCTTCGGGCGGAATATGCCGACAGCGATATGACCCTGCTCGAAATGAACAATCCGATTCCCACTGCCTATAATGTCTACTATCTGGGTTGGGATCGCTCTGGCGTGAATGCCACCAGCGCCATTGCTATTCATCATCCCAACGGCGGCGAAAAACGCATTTCGTTTGAGAATCAAGCCACGAGTGTGACAAGTTATGGCGGAATTACTGTTCCCGGTGCTGGTACCCATGTTCGTATCACCGATTGGGACTTAGGCACAACCGAACCCGGCAGTTCTGGGTCGCCTTTGCTCAATCAAGATGGGCGCGTTATCGGGCAGCTTCATGGGGGTGGTGCGGCCTGTGGCAATAATCAGAGCGATTATTATGGGCGCTTGTTCACCTCATGGACGGGCGGCGGCACCAATGCTTCTCGCCTCTCGAATTGGCTCGATCCGGCAGGGAGTGGGGCCACGTTCTTGAATGGACGCGATCCTTCTGTGCCTTCAGGGCCGCCTCTCGTTTTGAGCGCACCAACTGGGACGATCAATACAGCTTACGGTAATCCCAATTATGTCTGGAACGATAACGGCGCGGATACTTATGAGTTCTATCTCGATAACAGTATCAACGACGGCACAGCGCAGTATTATGTCGCCGGACTGACCGACGATACCTACTGCAACGGCACAACTTGCACCTTTGAACCCGTCGCACTCAATCAGGCGGCGCGATTGGTCAACGGTAGCTATGTGGTTTATCTACGCGGGACAACAGGCGGTATTGTCGGTTCCGTCGCGGGGCCATTCGCATTTGCCTTGAATGTGCCTGCGCCTGCGCCGGTGACATTTGGCTCGACCACAGGCACCAATACCTTGCGCCCGACCTTTAACTGGACGCTTTCTGGCGATGCGACCTACGGCATCCAATTCCGGCTTTTCCTCATCAAGAAAGCCTTGTTCGATGCTGACAATTACACGCCTACCGTTGATCTGTGGTTCAGTCGGGCACAGCTTTGTGGAAGCGCCGTTGGCACATCATGCAGCATCATCTCTGGCCTCGACCTTGAAGACAACACCAATTATTACCTCTACATCCAGAGTTACGGTGCCGGTGGCTACAGCGTCGGTGGCGCACAATATGACAATGGCTGGGCAGGTGTTGAATTCCGTGTCGATACCGTCCCTGATCCGGCGATCCCGACCATCCAAAGCGTGACTCTCAATCAAGGTCGCCCCTCCATCATCTTCACAACCGATGCTAACGCCACCCGCCATAATGTCGTGGTCTACAACTGGACGACCAATCAATGGGTCTATAACGACATGCACGAAAAAGTCAATGACGGCCTGACGTGCAGCGCGACAACCTGCACCCTGCTGACGGACGCGATGAATTTCGCTAACGGCAATTATTCGGTGTGGGTGAATGCGGAAGGTGCAGGCGGCGCGAGCAGCGGCGGAATGTTCGGTAACGGCTACGGCGGCCCAAGTCTTCCCGCCAATACAGGCGAAGCTGGCGATTTCGTCCTGGCTTTGAGCGTACCTGCATTAGTGACTGGCTTAAGCGCGACCCCTAACGGCACAAATGTCACGATCAACTTTACCGGCGTTACAGGTGCGACTTGGTATTACATCTGGATCGGCACAGCCAACGCCGCGCAGACCTATTACTTCCAGTGGCATTCTTCAACTACGCTGAACTGCCAGAATGCAGGGGCATGTTCCGGTGTCGTCACCTTGCCAGCAGCGATTGCCTCCGGCAGCACCTATTATCTGGCGGTGCAGTCGGCGGGACCGGGCGGCTACAGCGTCGGCGGCCCTGTCGGCAATGGCTTTGAGGTTTCAAGCGCCTTAGTCGCGCCATAAGTTAAATTCCACTAAAATTTTGTCGGGACGAGGCGACTTGTCCCGACATAATCTTTCTCTATAACCTGAGTTTCGGATAGTGTTTTCATTCTATCCCCACCCCTAAATCCCCTCCTCACTTTGTAGAGAGGGGACTTAAAGAACTATTACGAACCAATTTTCTCCCCTTCGCCATGCAATGGAGAAGGGGTCGGGGGATGAGGACATCATAAAAGTTAATCAAAGTGCGCTATCCAAAACTGAGGTTCTATAGAATAATTTACGGTACAGCCCACAGCGTAACGCGGCTCGGCCCCCAGAAAGCCGGGTCTTCGGTCACGACTGCCAGCAGTGTGCCATCGGGACTTAAAGCGGCTTTCGTCACCGTAGACTCAAACGCCAATGTGCTGATGAGTGTTCCGGTCTGCGCGTCGTAAATGTCCAGCAAAAAAGTCGAGGTTTGGCTGGTCGCATCATAGCGGGAAATCGTCGCTGACAACAGGGAATTATCGCCGTTGAAGGAAAGGCTGCTGACAGCACTCCCCTCGCCCAAATTCAAGCTGAAACGCGGCGCAAGCGACGGCACATCCATAACGATAAGTTCACCCGTCGCCCCCAAACGCGCCACTGCCAAAAGTGTTCCGTCCGGGCTAAAGGTCGGTTCGACAAAGAGGCTGTTCTCGCCTGCGTCCAAGCTGCCTAATGCTGTGGTATTAAACACATCCCAAACGCGCAGGGTAGGATCGTTATTCATCATGCCAGCCCCGCCCGTAGAAATGAGATAAAGTCCGTCTGGGCTGAACTGCATCGCGCCGAGTAAGCTGTGATCTTCTAACGTCGCAAGCAGCGCACCACTTCCATCCAACAACAGAATACTTCCGTCCCAAGTTCCCGTCGCAATATGCTGCAAATCGGGACTAATCGCCGCCACATTGCCGTACTCGGTTGGCTCTAAATCCATCGCTTGAGTCACGTTCTCATCGCCTGTCAGTGACCACACACGGAAACCGGGGCGAGGCGCATCAAACGATGAGGCGGTGCTACCAATCGTGAACAACATATCGCTCCCAATACTGAACATCACGCCGCTGGCCTGATTCGTATCCGCCGGATTCGGCACATAACGGCGCGGCTCGCTGCCGGATTGAGTCATATCATGCACCCAAACCGCCCCAACCGTACTCACGCCTAATTTTGTGCTATCCGGCGACCAGACTAAACGGTTGACCATGCCGTATTCCACTTGGGAAAATTGGCTGATCTGCCCGACATTTTCCGCCGTGATCGGGGTGCGACCTTGTGGCACGGCTAACGGTTGGCGCACTTGCTCCAGCCAGTATTCGCCATCAGCACCTTCCGCCGTCCAGCCAAAATCTTCGATCTGGTCAACTTCATTAAACCCAACCTGCCACCAGACAAGGCCATCCACACAGTTAGGGGCACTCGTCACGTAGACGATTTCGCCCGGCTGAATTTGCGTCACGACAGGGGCATTCATCGTAGGCTCAGAACGGACGTTGTTGGGTTGGCCTTCGGTTACGCGGGCATAGCTGCCGCCCACCAAACGCGGTGTTAAGTAACCCGGCGCGTTACAATTTTCGCGCACGGGTGCATCCTGTCCATATACAGGCAGCGTGAAGAGCAAACTCAGCAGTAGGGTGATTAAACCGAACCCTTTACGCATGATGATCTCCTTGATTGGACTCGTTAAAAGGGATGTATCTCCTAAGATACA
>Ga0335394_10009062_pt1 | contig 11223 bp, 11 predicted proteins | sample MAT03_FD_205741 | JGI IMG/M metagenome (GOLD analysis project Ga0335394, IMG submission 205741) | Freshwater microbial communities from Lake Fryxell liftoff mats and glacier meltwater in Antarctica - MAT-03 (spades assembly) (version 2) ... | reverse complement strand
GGTGGCCACATCCATATTGCGCAGCTCGGTCAGCAGACGCACAAGGCGACCGTCTTGGTTCAAGATGGCTTCCTCATGTTGCAAGTGCACCACGTCGGGCCGCAGTTCCCGTATAGCCGACGCGATTTGCGCTGGCCATGCTTCGTCGCGATGCCATGCGCGAATGACGCCAGGCTGTTGTTGCGCCATCGCAACGGGCATCTTTTCCGCGATGACCACGTAGGTTGTGGCGGGGTCGATCTCGCTCAGTGCATCGCGCAGGTTGTGCGTGTACTCACCGATTCCGCATCGCGCAGGCGGGTATGTGGAAACCAGAGCAACCTTCACGTTCGCGCCCGGAACCTAACCCGGCGGGGGGAATGTTGCCACCGATGAGGGGTTTTCTTGGTATATCTGCGTTCGGATGTCTCCCCCACGTCAACGGTTGCTGGCAATGTTGGTCGATGGTGCTCGACCCGACGTGATGTCAGCGATGGCGGATGCCGGTGAGCTCCCAACTTTCAAGAAGCATTTCATTGACCGTGGTGGTTTTCGGCCAGCGACAAGTGTATTTCCGACAGTCAGCGGTCCCGCTCATTTGCCTTTACTGACGGGCATGCACCCGGGTCAAGCGAATCTGCCAGGGATACGTTGGGCCGAACGCCCAACCGGCCTACGGGGCAATTTTTTATTCCGCACGCGATCGTATATGGCACCCTTTCGCGCGTCCAAGTTGGCGCGCGACATCCCCGACCACATAACAACACTGTTTGATCACGTTCCGGGCACTGCGGATGTCAACACCTGGTTCGTGCGTGGATGCCCAGGTCGCGCTCGGTTCACGCGGTTTTCAAAGGCAGCAGCTTTTGTGCGCAGCCTGGCGACGCGCGATTGGTATTCATCCGATTTGCAGGCAGAAAACGCAGTCCTGCGTGCCTGGGATCGCGGTTTTCCATCGGTGTCATCGGTTTTCCCTGCAGTCGATGAACTGGGTCACCGATTTGGGCCGACGACCAATGAGTCATACGAGGCTTATCGTCGGTTCGACGTGATTCTGGGGCGGATTGTCGATGCGTTGGTCAAACGCGGGGTGTACGACCAAACCTTGATCTGTATCACATCGGATCATGGTCAGACGGCCACCCACACGCACGTTGACATCGACGATATCGTCGCACAAGTCTATCCCAAGACGTTGGCATATCCCAAGCTTTGGCGGCACCTGTTCAACGCCGAAGCTGCAGCGATGGTTTCGGGCAATTCGTTGGCCAATATCTATGTTATGGGCGAAAAAAGTTGGCAGCATCGACCCGATTTCGAGACACCGTCGGGTCGGGCATCTGAACTGTTGGCGGTATTGATTGCCCATCCGGCCGTAGCGCATGTCATTTATCGGCGCGATGAGAAGGTCTATGTTGTTGCCAACGCACGTGGAAACTTGGTTATCGACGCCCGCACCGTTGCAGACGATGGCGTGGTTCGATTCCAGACGCACGGAATCAACCCCCTCGGAGGAACGATGCCGGAACGGGCGACCCGCGATGAGATATTGCGTACCACGTTTGAATCCGATCACCCCGACGGCCCTTGGCAGGTGGTCGAATTTTTTCGATCGGCGCGGGCAGGCGACATCGTTGTGTGTGCCCACCCGGGATTCGATTTACGGTCGCGCTTTGAATACCAGCCCCACAACGGGTCGCACGGCTGTCTTGATCGAGAACACATGATGGTGCCAGCGGCAGTCAACGGGCGTTGGCAGGGCGATCATCTGACGGCGCTCGACATTTTCCCGTCGATGCTCTCCGCAATGGGATTGCCGATCCCGGAGGGGCGCAGCGGGCGGGTCGTCCCCATTGCAGAAGATTGACGACGCAACCCTTCATTGTGAATGCGTGAATTCGCATTTCAGGATCGTTTTTACGATCCTCGATCGAGATCACGGGAAGGATCCGGGCGCGCTCGGTACCAATGCCCAGCGCCGGGGCGTGTTTCATTTCGCCAACCATCGTCCAATCCGTAACACGATTTGGAGGCCGCTTGACGAAGCGGCATATGACCACGTTGGCACGTATATTGCCCGAACCCGCGGGCAAACGCTGACCCGTTCCCGCTGCTTCACTCGGCAGGTTTTTGCAGGTGCACGATCATGTTGCTGCCCTGCCAGAACCGGCCCAACAAGGGATTGAGCGGCAGCACCGGTACGCGCATCGCCACCGACATACCGGGAATGCGCGGAAACCGGAATTTGACACCGCGGGCGCGAAACAAATTCTCGACGCTTTCGAGTACCTCCTGATCCCAAAAAAGACCGTAGAACGAGAAATCGTAGTACACTTTCAAGGTATTGAAACCAACCCGGGAGGTCAGATCGGTAAACGTCTTGCGGGTGAAGTGATACAAATGCCGGGGCACTTCCAGGGGACCCCAGTAGGATCGGAACACGCGCATCCCCAGGCTATCCGATCCGGGGATCGCCAGGATGGCCCGGCCCCCGGGGCGCAGCACTCGATGAATCTCCCGCAGCGTGGCGACCGGATCGTAGTGGTGTTCAATGGAATGCCACGACATCGCCGCATGAATGTGGTTGCTCTCGAAAGGAATTTCCGACGAATCGCTGACCACGGCTTTGGCGATGCCCGATGCCCTTGCGTTGTCGACCGCCATTCGGCTGAAGTCGACGCCGTGGGGATCCCATCCGGCGTTGCGCAGATATTGCAACTTCTGCCCGCTGCCGCAGCCAACATCCAGTACCCGTGGAGGGTCGCCGTCGGTTCGGAAGCGATCGATATGTTTGCGGTAATAAAACGTTGGGTAAGCGTGTGACAGGAACATGCGTTGGTAACCGTCCCACACACGCGAAAAGAACCCGCCATCGCCCCCAGCGCCCCGCTTCTGGTGGGCGGGATAGGAATCCGGGTAGTACGCTGCGATGGCCGATGCGGTCGGCCTAGGTGATACGAATCGCAATTGGCAGGCCGTGCACTCGACCATGCGAAAGCTACCCGGCACCTCGTATCGCCTGTCGCACACGGCGTAAAGGTCTTTGACGTCCGTGCCGCCACATCCGACACAAGCGGGCGTTTCTACTTCCGGAGCCGAGTGGGTTGGGTACACAGGCCGTTACTACCGCAAACCGGGCCGCGCAATCAAGGAACGCCGATCCCGGGTTGCCGTATTTATTCGTTTCGAGCACGGTCCTTTCGAGGATGCGCACCATAGGGCCACGGCTCGGCGCGATTTTCTCGTCAATCCGCCGACCGGACCCATGCTCAACCGCCATAAAGGGCTGTCTGAAACAACGATGACGCGCCCACCCGCCACCGCCCTGCTCTTGGTGCAGGACGATCCCGGGGAGAGTGGGAGCGGGATCCTCTTCTGCCACGGGACCCGATCGACGCATCAATTTCAACCTGGGTCGAAGGCTCGACGGCGTATCCGTTTCCCATGTCGAGCTCTTCGAACAAGTGACTCGACCCCGGTCAATGACTACTAGTTTAGACGAGTATGCTCGATATCGTCAGGCAACCCTATCGGCCCAACTTGTGAAAGCGGAACGTCGAAAAAGGGTCGCCCCGTTGCGGAAAGCGTTGCGGCGATCCATTCGACTGCAATGTTTGCAAGCACAGCGAAGCGTCATACGATTTCGTCATCTGCGCCCGTTCCACTGACAAAGAGCTTTGCAAGCAACGTGTTGATTTCATCCGCACGTTCAATGGGAACACCGTGCGCTGCATCCGGGAATAGTTGAAATCGCGCACCAGGAATCGCCGCCGCCAATGCTTGTCCTGACGCAACCGAAGCGATCCGATCGTATTGGGCGCTCAACACCAACGTGGGAAACTTCGGCAAATTCCGGAGTTGTGCGAGCACATCGAAACGCGCGCATGCACGCAGTTGCTTCATCACGATGGGCGGCTGATCCGCAATGTCGTGTCCAAAGAGGCCGCTCAAATGCGCGGCCAGTGCCTCCCTGTCCTGGTTCAGTAAACTTTGTGGCGTCATCACCAACTGCAAAAAGGCGTTGCGACGCATACGGCGGGTGCCGACACGTGAACGAAGCCCCAACCAGATCATTCCAGGCGACAAAGTCATCGCGTGTTTCCCGCGCGCGAAAGTACAAAGCAACGCCAAGCTCGTCACACGCTCTGGTGCTTTGCACGCCACGGCTTGCGCAATCAGTCCACCCATCGAATGCCCGACGACGGCAAAGCGCTCGATGCCTTCTGCGTCCATGATGGCGAGGGCATCGTCTGCCATGGCTTCGATGCTCAAATGACCGTCGCGGTTTTCGCTTTGACCGATGCCTCGATTGTCAGGCGCGATGAGACAGAATCTGTCGCGCAGACCTTCAATTTGAGGACGCCACCCTTCCGACACCACGCCAACACCTTGCAAGAGTAAGACCGCCGGTCCCTCGCCATGCTTTTGATAAGCCAACTTTCCGCTGGGGGTGACGACCGTTTTCATGCCGAGATTTAACACGTTGCTGCCCTTAAAATCCGCCCACAACATTATGGCGAACACCAAAGCCTTGCGTCAGCGCGGCGCGAACGTTGCGATATATTGGGCAACATGTCGACCTCCACCGAGATGATACGCATTGCACTGATGGCGCTGCTTGCGGGTGTGGCGCTCTACCGCTGATGGTTCAACTGTTCATGACCTTGCGGTCGTTGCAGAAGGTGATAACCATGTTGGACAAACGACTGGATCCGACCTTGCGAGACCTTTCTGAAACGATCGCGGGTCTGCGAAAGACGAGCGAGCCCTCAAGCGCAGCGTCGGATCGTCGGCGCGGCCGCGGTTCCCGCCGTGTTGGCGGCCCTTCAAGCGTTTAAGGCCCATATGGCGACGAAACACGAAAACGAAAAAGAGGAATAGGCCACCATGCAAGACGAACGAATCGAGTACAGAGGTTTTCACTTCGGGCATACTTTTGCTGGCGTTGTTGGGCGGAGCCGCGGCAGCGTACCTGACGGCCCCTCGTGCGGGGGCGGTGACACGGAAACGTTTGCTGCGCATTGCCGATGATGCGGGCGATTCGATAACCCGCGTTCCAGAGGCAATACAAAAAGCCACGGAAGCCGCCCGAAATGCGTTTATCGAAGCTTTAAAGGAGTCTGAAAAGCGTTAGTGACCTTATGTTGATCCTCGGGCGGACGCGTGAACAGAGAAGCGAAAGGGAATTGGAACGTGAATCAAAATTCAACGCACACGAGGTGTGCGGCCGCATTTTTGCTCTGTATCCTTTCCGGCTGCGATGACAGCGACCCCTCCCAGGCGCGCGACGACCAGGATGCCGCGACAGGCGGTAATTCCGCGATCGGTGGCAGCAGTACCGTTGGTGCCCCCGGCAAGGCGGATGGCGGAATGGTCGATGCCGCACCAATGCCGAGCCCCGACGCAGGCCCCGTGTGCGCCGCGCCATGTATTCTTGCTTTGACGCAACCGTGCGCGCCGCCCGCCACCGACACCTGCACCGAACAGGTGCAGCAAGGCAATCAGATTCGCCGCTGTTTTTCCTCGGGAACCACTTTTCAGCGAAGCGGGAACGGCATCGCGCGCGAGGGTGATTCGTTGATGTTTGTGATTCGCCGCAAAGACGGCGGCACCTGCTACACCGCTACTGCCGATCGAGATGGCATCATTTACCGCGATGGCAACGGTCCCGGCAATCCGTATAGGCCCGATCGACATCATACCCAGCAGCAAAGAAGCTCAAACCCTATCTCGATTTTTCATACTCACGCCGTCATCTCGGTTGCCAACGGCGTCGCTGGTGAATCGTCGGCAAAGCTCACCCAATCAGCGTCAAAGCGCTGGTACCGCTCGATTTCCGCGAGCGTCACCTGATCGGTGCCAAGAACATCAACGCCTGCGCATTCGATGCCTGGCTTAAATTGTGTCCAGAATCTCTCGACATCCCGATCAAGTTCGTCGAGTTTTGTCGGCCAATCAGAATCTTTCTTGACCAAGGCGGGCGCTACCACGATGAGGTGAACTTTGTACGGAATCTCCGCCGTAAGTTCTTTCAAGATGTTGAGCCTAAGGTAAACGCCCTGGATCCACCGACTGTGCTTCTCAAGAAGATCCACCCAATCGCGCATCCTCGAGCGCCACCGAACATCAAATGCGGTTGGGAACGCTGCCCGAATGTAGCGCTTTGCCAACCACTCGGCGATCAGGCGTCTCCCCTTATCGTCGAGAAAACGTGCCGGAGCTTCGTTACAAAGCAATTCGCGGGGCAACGTCCAGCGCTCATGGACCTTTAAACGCAAGACGACATTGTTGTTACGGTCGTCGACGGCATCCAAGCGTAAGACCCGCGGGTTCCTCCCCCATGCCTGCTGCTTATCCACGGACTTTAGGCCGACTTCCTCGGCTCGGATCACCTCTACCGTCGGCTCCTTTTCGATGCTGCCGTTCACGACGTCACAATCGTGGCTTACAACGATCAGCCAGTCTGTCTCCGAAAACACCACACCAGCAGGCGCATGGACGTCACGGACAAGCACCGGACCGAGGATCGCTCCTTGGCGCCATCCGTGTTTCTCGATCGCGTCGGCATCGAAAATTATCGACATCACGCTTCAGCTTTTCGGCCAATCTCGCATCGCAATGTTTCGAGCAAGCTGGTCGCGCCGCTCGCCGTCTGAAGGATCGTCAAACCCAATGGACCGAAGTTGTTCTTCCCTCCGAAGCCGACGGTTTTCAGCTTGTTCGCCGAGCGATTTGGCCTCACGTACGAGCTCAAGAAAACGCACCTCATCAATCACCCTAGCGCTCAGGACATCGAAAAGAGATGGGGTGCCATCGCTGAGAGATTGGCGCAAAAACCGTGGAATCAGGGGATCGGCACTCGTGACACCTCCCCTCGACAGTAACCTCAACAACGTCGTTAAGCGCTGCGCGTTGGATGCGTTCGGATCCCTACCTTCCAGCCAGTCGTAAAGCGTCGGACGCGACACGCCAAGAACTACGGCAAGTTGGGTTTTGTTGAGCGACAATGCAGCAAGAACCTCACGCGCTTGATCGGCGACCGACAAGACCAGATCGGAGCGTGATACCGATGCTGCATGCTCAGTCGCGGGTTGAGCTCGATCGTCAAAAACTGTGGTACTGGTACCAACGTGCGGCAGATACGGACCGTACCCAACGGCGGCAAACACCACCACACCAGCGCTGCCCGATCGGAGCATCCGCAACACACTCCATTCGACCTCTGAATTCGCGGGGGAAGAGCCCCCGCTTGATTGGTAATGAGGCGCGCTGAAGGTCATCGCCAAACCTCAATCGCCTTCGCGCTCACGACATGTTCGTGAAACGTCTCAATCAGGTGGTCGTGCATTTCGTATGCGCGTTCAATCACCCACGCAGCATCCGGATTAAAGTTTCCCTCAATAAAGTGATCCATGTCGACGAGCGTGGCAAGTCTACCCTCGCGCGCCCGTGACGTGTGCTTGGGCGAAGCACCTGCGAGATCGGGAGGGAGGTCGAATCCTCGATCGTTTTGCGCGATGCGAACGATCATCGTACCCTCAATATCGCCAACCGATGTTCGGCCCACGCTCTCAACGTGTAGGCGATGCGACTGGGGCGTGAAGACCTCATCCGCGGCGCCGTGAAAACCCGGTCGCAGGTAAACACGGTAGTCCTCGCCATCGCCGGGTTGAACAAGATCGATGTAACGGAGACCGACCCGTTGAACGAGACCGAACCGATTTTGCTCCGTCTTTTCAAGAACGGTTCGGACAGCCATTTCAAGTTTTGCGGCAAACCCCTCGAACCTTTCGTAAGCAGTAGTTTGCAACACGACGCTGTCCTGGACGACCAACACGCTCCAATGCTCGTCCCTGTTCCGATACTCCCAACTTTCTTGTTCTACAGTGTTAACGCCAGACGGCGTTATGGTGAGTTGATTTACCTTCCCAGCGCGTTCGATCGGGAATCCTTGGCGCCGGAACTCCTCCTGAATTGCGGGTATGTAATCGGCAATCTTCCGCACCGGGCTGAAACGAACCTGGCAGAGAACCAGCACCAACGGTTGCTTGGTCAAATCCACGTATCGACAGTTTCGGTTGGTCGCCATTCGGTATCTTCTTACACTGAAGCTTACATTCTACACAACAGTTTAGGCTACAAACTTATTCCAGAATTTGCCTCGGAAGGTACGTCGCCCACCTGGTGCCGCCGCAGCGCGCCCACGATCAGGCGTCTGGGGGGTCTCGAATGAAAAGTTAACGCATATCTGCTATCGGACATGGGTCTGACACCGGCCTGTACCGTCCACCAAACCAAAGGTGGCATCTCTACTTGGGAGAAACAGGGGCCATTTCTAAATGGGTCTGACACGCCTGGCGGGGATGCCTTTATGCTCCGACCCTTTCCGCCGCCATCGGGAGTAAGCTCTCGGCGCCTGACGGGGGACGCACACACCTCCTGGCAGACAGAAGCATGCCTTCCAGAACCCCCCTCGCATCTGTTCGCCCAGACCGGCCGGCGTTTTACTGGCTGGCGACCGTCGTGCTGCTCATCGCGATCCTTGCGCGCGGGCAGGAGGTGCTGATTCCGCTGGTGCTGGCGATGGTGATCGCGTTCGCCCTCAGTCCGCTCGTCAAGATGGTCGAGCGGAAGCTGGGCCGGGGCCTCGCTGTCGCGCTGGTGGTGCTGGTGACTTTGGCATCGGTCAGCGCCTTTGGTTTCCTGCTGAAGTCGCAGCTGGTCGACCTGTCAGCGCAGATGACCAAGTACTCCGATTCCATTCGCAAGAAGATGCAGGACCTGCGCGGAGATTCCGGCAGTGGCCTGTCGGGCCTGTCCAAGGCCGTCGACAAGGTCGCCCTCGAGATGGACGAGAAGGTCGCCGAGAACCGCGACGCCCGCCCGGTCAAACTGGTGCCGGCCGGGTCCACGGCCTTCGAGCGGCTGGAGGCCACCGTGTTGCCGGTGTTCGAGCCGCTGGCCAAGGCGCTGATCGTGCTGGTGTTGGTGATCTTCCTGCTGATCCAGCGCGAGGATCTGCGCGACCGTTTTATCCGCCTGGCCGGCCGGCGAAACGTGACCCTCACGACCCGCACCCTGGACGAGGCGGGCGAGCGAATCAGCCGATTCCTTCTCCTGCAGTCGGCCATCAACGCCGGTTTCGGGATCGTGATCGCCCTGGGACTGTGGGGGTTCGGTATTCCCTATCCTGCACTGTGGGGTTTCGTCGCGGCCATCCTGCGCTTCGTCCCCTTCGTCGGGTCGCTGCTGGCGATGGTCATGCCGACCATGTTGGCGTTCGCTCTGTTCGAGGGTTGGTGGCAGACGGGCGCGACGCTCGGTCTCTTCGTCGCCCTGGATGTGGTCGCGGCCTACGCCGTCGAACCCGTCGTCATCGGCAAGAAGACCGGAGTCTCTTCGATGGCCATGCTGGTGTCGGCGATCGTCTGGACGTGGCTGTGGGGCGCGGCGGGATTGGTGCTGTCGACGCCGCTGACCGTCTGCCTGGTGGTCCTCGGCAAACACGTCCCCCGGCTGCAGTTCCTGTCCGTGCTGCTGAGCGACGAACCGGCCCTGGATCCCGATCTGGTTTTCTATCAGCGCCTGCTGGCCGGCGACGAAGACGAAGCCGGCGAGATCCTGGAGAAGGCGCTGCGCACCCTGTCGCGCGAGCAAATGCTGGACGCGGTGATCATTCCCGCGCTGGTAATGGCCGAGCACGACCGCGGCACCGACGTGATCGCCGAGGCCGACCATGTCTACTTCATGCACGCCACCTTGACGCTGGTCGAGCACCAGACCGCCGCGCAGGTCACCGCCACCGCCGCCGCCGAGAAGGACCGCCTGGCCGATACGGCGGCCTTGCCCCGGCGTCGCATTCTGGGCGTCCCGGCCCGCAACGAAGCGGATGAACTGGTGTGGGAGATGTTGCGGCAGCTCTTCGACACCACGCGGTTCGACGTGCAATCGCTGAGCGCCGACACCCTCGTCTCCGAGGTCATTGCTGCCGCCGAGGAAAGCACGCCCGACCTGATCTGTGTCACCTCGGTGCCGCCCGGTGGCCTCGTGCACGTGCGTCACCTGTGCAAACGTCTGGCGGCACGTTTGCCTGAACTGAGAATTCTGGTGATTCGCCCGGGCGTCACCGGCATCGCGCAGCAGGACGCCGCCCAGAAGCTGATCGAAGAAGGGGCGACCGACGTGGCCTTCACGTTGGCCGAAGCACGAACGCGCGTCGATCAGCTGTCACTGCTGGCCGGCGTCCCCCAAGAGGCGCCCGCCGTCGGGTCGGGCGCCAACCGCCGCGCCTAGCGCCTGCAAGAGCGAGTGATCCGGCGAGCACGCGTCACGGTTGGGCGCGTGGCGGAACGGCGATGGTCAAGTGCAGCACCGACCGCGCATCACACGGATCGCGGAGCCCTCGGCCATCAGCGCGGAATGAACCTGTTTCATGTGGCGAGTCAAAGAATCTGGATAGAACCGTAGGACATCTCCTTGCAATCGACCTTCCACGTCCGTCCACACGCGCCAGCGAGGATGTTCAACCTCGTATTCGACTGTGTTGTCTTGACCGCGCTTGGCGTAACCGAAGTATTGCTCCGTGATGAACTCCGACAGGCTACCGGCTTGCAAGGATTCAGCTTCGCCGCGCGCTTCCATCCATAGACTGCTGGCCCTGCCCTCGTCTGACCAGCTGTATTGCATTTGAATGGATCGGTCGCCAAGTGTGCGTTCGAGGCATGTTGGGAATTGCGCGTATCTCTCGCCGAAAAAAAAGTTGGCCGTCTTGGCAATGAGGGCGAAGGGCACTATTTCTCGAACGAAGACGACACCCCTTCGCACGACTTTTTGGCCCGCTTCGATCACGGTCCGCTTTACATAAAACCGAAGATTGATCTCTTCAAAATCGCAGCACACGGGCAAGGTCATCCCCGCGACCGAGGTACCGGTGAATGCAAAACCCACGAGCGACACAAGTTGTTCGCTCTGCCAGTCATCCAGTTCCAGGCCATCGGGTAGGTATTCATCCAAGGCCTCGGCGGGGACGGCGAAGTTGATCAGAACAAGCTGCTGCCATTGGGCCGACAGAAAAACATCGGTGCGCGTCGGAAATATCGGAAGGTTGGTGTCCGGTCGTTCTTGAAACAATTTGCGTTGTTCGATCGGCAATACGGCGCAGATGTCAGGATCCTTGGCCTTGCCGAGGATTTGATAACGGTGGCGCGCATACAAGTCATATACGGCATTCGAGATCGACAGAGG
>Ga0335394_10009060_pt1 | contig 11224 bp, 7 predicted proteins | sample MAT03_FD_205741 | JGI IMG/M metagenome (GOLD analysis project Ga0335394, IMG submission 205741) | Freshwater microbial communities from Lake Fryxell liftoff mats and glacier meltwater in Antarctica - MAT-03 (spades assembly) (version 2) ... | reverse complement strand
AAATCTGACTTCGGAGTTCAAAATTCTGGTATTTTAACGTGCAATTATATGGTGGAACTCTCGTGTAAAAGCGAATACGCAATCTTGGCTTTGCTCGAACTCGCGGATTGCTACGAACAGGGTGAACCCCTGCAAATTCGCCAGATAGCGGCTCAGCAAAATATTCCCGATCGATATTTAGAACAGTTGCTGGCTACAATGAGGCGCAGCGGGCTGATTCGTAGCCAGCGAGGAGCAAAGGGAGGTTATATCTTGGCCAGGGAACCTTGGAAAATTACCATTCTAGAAGTTCTTAACTGCTTAGAAGGCTCTGAGTTCGATCGCTCCGAAAAAGACTCGCCAGCCCAAACTGTAGAAAGTGCGGTGATTTGGGAAGTTTGGCAAGAAGCTCGATCGGCCGCCAACTCGGTCTTGCAAAAATATACGCTACAGGATCTATGCGAAAAGCGCAATGGCAGGCGGCAGCTCGATATCATGTATTACATCTAGTTAGTATTGCCAACTAGGAATTAAGATTTACCTTCAACAACCAACTGACAAAGATTATGCGTATTGCTGGTGACATTACAGAATTGGTAGGGCACACGCCCCTGGTGCAACTCAACCGCATTCCCCAAGCCGAAGGCTGCTTGGCTCGGATTGTGGTAAAACTTGAAGGCATGAATCCGGCCGCATCGGTGAAAGACCGCATCGGTGTCAATATGGTAAATCAAGCCGAGGCCGAAGGGCTGATTGCTCCCGGCAAAACCGTTTTAGTAGAACCGACTTCTGGCAATACCGGAATTGCTTTGGCAATGGTGGCGGCGGCTAAGGGCTACCAGTTGATTTTGACAATGCCGGATACGATGAGCACGGAACGTCGATCGATGTTGCGCGCTTACGGGGCTCAACTGGAACTGACTCCGGGAATTGAAGGCATGACTGGCTGCATCCGCCGCGCTCAAGAGATTGTGGATAAAACGCCGAATGCCTATATGTTGCAGCAGTTTCGCAATCCGTCGAACCCGGAGATTCACCGTTTGACAACGGCTGAGGAAATTTGGGCAGATACAGATGGTGAGGTGGATTTCTTGATTTCTGGAGTCGGCACTGGCGGGACGATTACGGGTATTGCAGAGGTGATTAAGTCGCGGAAACCGGGATTTAAGGCGATCGCCGTTGAGCCGGCTAACAGTCACGTACTGTCGGGCGGAAAGCCTGGGCCTCACAAAATTCAAGGTATCGGTGCTGGTTTTGTGCCGCCGGTGCTGAATGTGAATGCGATCGACGAAGTGATAGTTGTTACCGATGACGAGGCGATCGTCTACGGGCGTCGCTTAGCACGAGAAGAAGGACTTTTGTCCGGTATTTCCAGCGGTGCGGCATTGTATGCGGCTTTGAAAGTCGGCAAGCGTCCCGAAAATGCAGGCAAATTGATTGTGATGATTCAGCCTAGCTTCGGCGAACGCTATCTCAGCACTCCCTTGTTCCAAGATCCCGAACTGAATCTGGCGATGGCGCTCAATTAAGCCCGCTAACGACCAGAGTTGCAGAAACTAAAAGCAGGGCGTAGAGTGTACGCCCTGCTGTTGTTTCTAGTGAAGACTTTAGTCCTTCTTAACAGTTGTTTGATCGTTCGGACTTTAGTCCTTCTTAACTCAACTCCGTATAGAGAGGACTGAAGTCCGAACGATCAAACTTTAAAAGCATCAATATTTTTATAAAATGGATTTATAATAATTTGAAAACACAGGTTTTTTACCGACAACTTTTGGCATTTATATCAGACAAATGACTAATACACTAGCAAATAATGATATTTTTGTCAAGCACTTTTTCGCAGATTATCTAGATTTCAAGGAAATAACAGCGTGTCTTCCGTTACCAATCACTACAAAACTCTCAAGATTAGCCCAACAGCAACACAAGCTGAGATTAAACAAGCATACCGCCGTTTAGTCAAAATATTTCATCCAGACAGCCAAAGCTCAACAGCCGGTCACGAAGAGATTATCCGCCTCAACGCAGCCTATGAAATATTAGGAGATGCCCAACACCGACAATCTTACGATCGCCAATTTTCTCAGCCAAGAGAACAGCAATCACCCTACGCACCAAACGTCGCCCGCCAGCGCCAACAAGCAGCGCGGGATGCCGACGAACAAATGGAACAGTGGCTGATCAAAGTATACAAACCAGTCAATCGAATGCTCAACAGCATCTTGAAGCCGCTTAAAAAAGAAATAAACGAATTGTCAGCAGATCCGTTTGATGACGAACTGATCGAAAAGTTTCAAACTTATATTGAAACCAGCCGCGACTTTCTTTCAAAAGCTCATAACTTTTTGAAAGCTGTACCCAATCCATCTAATGTAGCCGGAGTTGCAGCCCATCTCTATTACTGCATCAATCAAGTGGGCGATGGCATAGAAGAATTGCATTTATTTACGCTCAATTATGACGATCGCCATTTGCACACAGGTCAAGAACTGTTTAGAATTGCTTCTAGACTACGGCGGGAAGCGCAGGAGGAATTGAAATTCAAAAGTTAGTATACCTCTTGCAAAAATAGCTGAGACGGGCAAGATGCCCGTTCCACAACAAAAAAAACTTTTTGTGGGATGGGCATCTTGCCCGTTCCCAAATTTGATTAAAAGGCAATACAGTTACTTAAGACTGATCCCCCCTAACCCCCCTTAAAAAGGGGAGTAGGGGGTGGGACAAGAAGCTCTTAAAGTCCCCCTTGCTTTCGGGGGATTTAGGGGGATCTCCGGGGCATAAATAGTGTTAAGTAAACCGTATTGACCAATAACCAATAACTCATAACCCATTCCCCATTCCTAAATTGTTAAATTCCAAAAAGAACTTGAATTCGCTTGCGAATTTTAATAAAAGGAGTTTGTTCAAGAGAGTCCCCATCTAATAATCCCAAATCTCTCAAAGCTTGCTGGCGTTCCGACAATTTTTGAGCAATCTGATCTGCTAAATTCGGCTGTTCAATTAAAAGTTTTTGTAAGTCGTGGCGTTCCACCACAAACAAAATTGCATCTTCGCTAGTTTTAACAGTCGCCGTTCTCGGAGTTCCCAACAGCAAAGATATTTCCCCAAAAAACTCGCCCTCGTGAAGCGTCGCAATATACTGATCTGTTTTTTGAGAAAGAACTTCTACAGCCCCGGAAAGAATAATATAAAAAGAATCGCCAGGGGCATTTTCTTTACAGACAATCTGTCCCGCTGGAAACAGTTGTCGGTAGCCGTATTCAATTAACTGTCGCAGTTCTAAATCCGTACATTGTTCAAAATAAGTTACTCGCCGCAACAAGTCTCGCAGCGTCCAGTTATTCGGTGATTTAGCCCCATGCTTTTTATGATCGGGAATCGTGGAATTAGATTGAATTTCTGCTGAATGTTTGGCATTCTGGGGGAAAACTCTGCCGTTGGAATTGTCGTCTTTGCGATCGTGAAAAACTTTAGTTATCTCTTGCGGGTTTCGCAGCCACAAATCACGCTGGGGAAATGGAATTTCGATACTTCGGTGGCGGAATTCGTAATCTATTAAAAAATTGACCGCACTTTTAATGGCATCGCTTTCCTGTGGTTGGTCAATCCAAACTAAAAGTTCAAAATTTAAAGCGTTATCTCCAAAACCGCGAAACCATACTTTAGGAGAAGGATGAGACAAGACATTTGATTCCATCCGCGCCGCAATTAACAGCGCTTCCGTAACTATTACTGGGTCAGAACCGTAAGCAACGCCGATGGGTATGTGGAGGCGACATCTGGGGTCTCTGTAACTCCAGTTAATTATGTTGGTTTCGACAAACTTAATATTTGGGATAATTACAAACAGTCCATCAATTGTTTTGATGATTGTGGAGCGAATCGAAATTGTTTCTACTGTTCCTAATAAGTTGTCTATTTCTATAAAATCTCCGACTCTAATTTGGTGCTCGAATAGCAGGGTGAGACCGCTGATAAAGTTGCTGGCGAGATTTTGCAAGCCGAAGCCGAAACCAATGCCGACGACGCCAGCTAAGACGGTGAGAGAAGTGAGGTTGATCCCGGCACCTTGCAGAACGAATATACAGCCAACAGTTGCTAAGATATAGCTAATGATGGTGGCAATTGCTTCTCGACTGCCGCGATCCAATCCCATCCGAACTAGGAGGCTGCGCTTGATTGCTTCACCGATTATACGAGCTATAATGAAGGCAAATATAGCTAAGATGAGTAGTTTGAATATCGCACTAACGGACAGATGAGTGTCCCCCACAAAAAATATCGGGGTTGTCATCGCACCCGAAAAATTTTCAAAAAAGCGATCGGCTGATTCAGTAATCCAATTCATTAATATTTCGTAATCGGTAATTGATGATTAATAATGGGTGATTAGTTTTAGTCGCAATTAAACCGCAAACGGCTAACTATTGCAGAGCTTAGACGAAAAAATCTAACTGTGGAGTGTCCGGTGTTGCAAAAAAAGGACGCGCGGCGCAGCTATCCCGATCATGAATCGCACTTTCTCTCAAAAACTCGTAACTGATGGAAAAGCAACGGATGGCGAGAAAGTGTTTTGTAGCGGTATTTTCTGCCGGATATCTGTGTTGTAGCCTAAAATAGACTCAGTGGATCGATCGGCAATGTGTTGCCAATATGTGGAAAATTCGTATAACTTCATCGAAAGCACCCTCAAATTATTGGAAAATTCCAGCGAAAATTAGTTTATCCTTAAGAAAGTAAGTCCTTCACAGAACTTAACAAACTTACCCTACTTGACTTTTATGCAGTGCATCATCAATCGTCGGGCACAGTTTTCGGCGAGTCACCGGTACTGGCTACCGGAGTTGAGCGAAGCCGAGAACTTTGAACGGTTTGGCCCAACAGCCCGTGCACCGGGACATGGACACAATTACGTTCTTTACGTTTCCATGATAGGAGAACTCGACGAGTACGGCATGGTGCTCAACTTGTCTGATGTCAAGCACGTCATCAAGCGAGAAGTTACCAAGGATCTCGATTTTTCCTACCTTAACGAAGCGTGGCCGGAATTTGAGCAAACTCTGCCAACTACCGAAAACATAGCACGGCAAATTTGGCTGCGGCTAGCCCCTCATTTGCCTGTGAGCAAAATTCAATTGTTTGAACACCCCGAACTTTGGGCTGAATATTTAGGAAACGGAATGGAAGCTTATTTAACTCTGTCAACTCATTTTAGCGCCGCCCATCGGTTAGCTCGTCCCGATTTGAGCTTTGAAGAAAACTCGGAAATTTACGGCAAATGTGCTCGTCCTAACGGTCACGGTCACAACTATCATTTAGAGGTGACTATTAAAGGGGAAATTGATGCGCGGACTGGGATGATTGCTGATTTGGAAGCTCTGCAAAAGGCGATCGACGATTATGTTGTTGAACCGTTCGATCACACTTTTTTAAATAAGGATATTGCTTATTTTGAGAAAGTTGTGCCGACTGCGGAAAATATTGCGGTGCGGATCGGTCAATTGTTGCGATCGCCCATTCGGGAATTGGGCGCAGAATTGCACAAGATTAAACTGATTGAAAGTCCGAACAATAGCTGTGAAATTTACGGCGCTGATTTGGATGTAGCGACGAATTTCATCCAAACAGAGGCTGTTTTAGCTAAAGTTTAGAGCTAAAAATTAGGTTGGTTGGGGCGGGTTAATCCGAATATTTGGCTAATTAATTGTGCAGATTGGTGAAGCCACCTCAACCAACTTGATGATTCCGAGGTTTTTTGAACCGGATGAGGCGCGAGAGTAGATTTTTTGACAAAAGTTCCACAGCCAAGATTCTTGGCACTTTTCCTGACAAGCCAGACGCAGCCCGTATTTTGGAGATAGTACCGCTAGGATTCCTCATCGAGAGTAATTCTAACTGCTGAGAGTATGAGGTCGATCGCCCGATCGCCAAAAAAACAAGCACTAATTTCTCCTAGGTGAGTTGACGTTTATGCGGGTCTCAAATGTAGCTCTTTTGACTCTGGCTGCCCTCGCATCCCAGAATTTAACTACCAATACTCAGGCTGCTCCTGTTGCACCTCCCGTCTCTGGTGTGACGCCGCAGGTTAGCAACTTTGTTGATGCAATCAATACTACCGTTTCCCGTCCGGCTGAGTCAATTAGCGCGCCTGAGACGATCGCCCACGAACAATTTTCCCCACGAATTGCGGTAAAATCGCAGACTGGTTTGCTGGTAGCAGCCGCCGGGCCACAGTTATCTGCTGGTGCAAAAATCAAGGCGGATACTGCTGCTACATCCGGCGATGAACTAACAAAATCTTTACAAGAAACCTGGCTGACTAAATTAATTAAAAATGGAGCCGACAGTAATCCTCAAGTTCGCGAAGCTTTCGATTTTATTTCCCCGATTGCTGGTAGTTCTGAATCTGGATATGGTTTTAACAACACGATAAATCTGCTGAATATTTTACTAATTCTTGGTACTGTATTTCCACCAGTGACAATTGCCTTTTTTTGGCTGATACGCAGGCTGGTAGTCAAACAGTTAGTTGCTGATGCCAATCAAAGATTGCAGGGCATTGGCGTGTTGGAATCAGAGCTGAATAATTCTAGCCAACTGACTCAAAAGTTAAGAGATGAATTAGAAGCACAATTGAGTGCCGCTAAACAATCCATTGATTTTTTAAGTAGAGAAACTGAAATTTCTAAATCCTCTGTCGAGCAAATTGAAACCCTAAAATCTCAATTTTTGATGCACCTGCAAGTTTTGCTGACAGAAGTTTATGATAAAAAATCTCAAATTGTTCAAGAAATCTCGCAAGTTCCCGCAATTGTTGCCAAGGAAGCTGTCAAAGTGGCACCTCAACCGCAGTTAAACGATTCCCAAACTTCGCAAACATCACCTGGTGATGGGGAAAATTTGATTGCTGACGATTATATCAAGCAAGGAGAAGGACTTTATGCTCAAGGCAATTATGACGAGGCAGTAGTCTGCTTTGAAAAAGCTATTTTAATGAATAATAATTTGGATGAGGCTTGGCATTGGCGCGGAAATGTGTTAATAAAAATGCAGCGCCAAGAAGAAGCACTCGCCTGTTATGACCAAGCAATATCGATTAAACCGGATAACTACGAAGCGTGGTATGGTAAAGCGAATTTGCTGGCAAAATTACAAAAGTATGAAGAGGCGATCGCCTGTTACGAGCGAGCAAGTTCGGGCGAGTCTCAAAAATACGTTTGTTGGCATAGCATAGCAGCTTTGTTGGGTAAATTGCAGCATTACGAAGAGGCGATCGCCAGTTACGATCGTGCTCTGGCGATCAAAGACACCGACAGCGAAATTTGGCACAATCGAGGCGCGATGCTGGGTAAAATACAGCAAAACGCCGCAGCAGTCGATTCTTACGATCGCGCCATTGAGATCAATCCCAAGAGATACGAGACTTGGTACAACCGAGGTAATATGCTGTGGAGATTGCTCCGCTACATTGATGCTGTTGATTCTTACGATCGGGCTTTGGACATCCGAGCTGACAAATACGAAGTTTGGTACAATAAAGGCGCAGTGCTGGGAAAAATGCAGCGCTATCAAGAGGCGATCGCATCCTACGACAAAGCAATTGCCATTAAACCCCTGGATTTTGAAGCGTGGCACAACCGAGGTACAGTTTTCGAGAAACTCTCCCAATACGAAGCAGCAATTGCATCTTACTCCGAAGCAATTAAGCTTAATTCTGAGTGTTACGAAGCTTGGTTTGGTAAAGGCGAGTCTTTGGCAAAATTGCAGCGCCCTGAAGAAGCAGTCGCAGCTTACCAAAAAGCGATCGCGATTAAGCCAGACTCCTACGATGCTTGGCATCACATCGGCACAGCGTTGTCAGAATTAAAGCGCTACGAGGAAGCAATGGCAGCTTACGATCGAGCGATTGCCATCAAGCCCGAAAATGCCGAAGCATGGCGCGATCGAGGCGCAATTGCCTCAGAATTCAAGCAAGATACAGAAGGATTTGCTACTGGCGAAAAAGATACTCAGAATTAGCCACAATCCGATGAATCTTCTGACAGTTAGTTAGGCATAAGGTGTACCGCTCCGTGGGCACCATATTTTTTTGTCAGGTGTACAGGGGGCGGTACACCCGAATTTTAGCTGCATAAAATTTCTACATATATTTTCTAATATCGTCCTGAAACCGGTTGAATTAATAGAAACATATAGATCAACTTTTGGCAGTAATAGCAATCTGGCGATCGCCATTTCTTTTTAATTTAAATAACTATTAATACCGCCGAAAAAACTTTTAAAGTTCGGGAACATTGCTACAGCATTATCATTCTCCACTATTAACAGGACATCGAAGCGGAATACAGTTGCAAGATATCGCAACAGCAGAAAATTGCACTTGGCGATTACTGGATGGGGTCAAAAATCTAGTCAATTCTGAGATAAATACCCGGTTTTTATCGGAGTTAAATGTTAAGTAAAATACCGCAATCTTATCCTGGGAAATCTCAACAGGTGCTTCTACCAAAAGCAAAAAAAAATTAACCTGTGGAGTTAAAAAAAATGGCAAATATAACAGGAACTCTCGGCCCCGATGTGATGCCGGGAATCTTACCAGACGGTCGCACAATTGGTCTGGGAAACTTGCTGGGTGACGACATCATCAGCGGCCTTGATGGCAATGATGCGATCAATTCAGGGTCAGGAAATGACCTGGTATACGGCGGCCCCGGCAACGATATTGTCAACGGCAACGAAGGCGACGACCAAGTATTTGGTGGCAAAGACGACGACCAAGTATACGGTGGTAAAGGCAACGATTTAGTTAGAGGCGACATCGGCAACGACAGCGTTTTTGGTAACGACGGCAACGACTCCATCTTCGGCGGCAAAGACAACGACTCCATCTTCGGCGGTAAAGGCAACGACTTGATTCTGGGCGACCTCGGCGACGATGTACTCTACGGCGACCTCGGTTCTGATACGATGGGTGGCGGTGGTGGAAATGACATTTTTGCGATCGGGCGAGTCGGCGACGGCAAACCCACATCCACCACAGGCGGCCCCGGAGTCCCCGATGCCGATGTTATTACCGACTTCCGAGTCGCAGGTAACGATGTCCTCCAACTATTCGGCGGCTTGCAATTCAGCGATTTGCAGTTTATCGATGGTACAGGATCGAATGGGATTGCGATCGGCAACACCCTAGTTCGCGATACCGGCACCGGCGAGTATCTAGTCAACATCCAAGGCAAAACCGCAGCCGAACTGAGCGCCAATCCCGCTTGGTTTCAATCAGCCGGGGTTCCCGCGCCCACCCCAACACCGACTCCAACCCCAACCCCGACACCAGCCCCAACCCCAACACCAGGAACAACTCCTGCAAGCGTCTTCAGCTTCAGCACAAACAACTACTCCACTCCCGAAGGTAGCGCCGCTACAGTCACAGTGATTCGCACCGGCAATACTTCCGCTCCTGGAACCATTAATTTCGGTACAGTTGATGGTTCAGCTTCTTCTCCTGCGGACTATAGCCCTACCACTGGTACGCTGAATTTTGCGGGTGGGCAAACTAGCGCGACTTTCACTATCCCAACTGTGGCTGATGCCATTAGCGAAGGGGCAGAGACGGTAAATGTATTTTTGAGCAACGGTAATGTAGGCAGTCTCAATCCAGCCACGGTGACGATTTTTGATGGTGGAACCGGCCCGACTCCGACTCCGACTCCGATTACAACTCCAACGCCTGCAAGTGTGTTTCAGTTCAGCCAGCAGGCTTACACAGTCAACGAAGGCGGTCAGGCTACGATTACAGTCACTCGCACTGGTGGTACTGGTGCAGCAACAATTAACTACGGCACTGTTGACGCTTCAGCTACTTCTAGCGGGACTGCACCTGATTACACTGTGGCGGCGGGTTCCCTGAACTTTGCAGCGGGGCAAAATAGCGCAAGCTTCACAGTCCCTGCTTTGACTGATGCGATTACTGAAGGCCCGGAAACTGTGAACTTGGTGCTCAGCGGCGGCAGTGTGGGGAGCAATCCGGCAATCTTGACGATTAACGATGTTGCGCCGACACCGACTCCGACTCCGACTCCAGCGACTACTGGGCCTAGCATTTTCTCCTTTAGCGCGGAGACTTACAGCGGCAACGAAGGCCAAACTGCTCCCATTACAATTACCCGCACTGGCGACTTGACAAAGGCAGCAACAATTCTATTTAGCACTGCTGACGGTTCGGCCACAGCTACTGGGCCTGATTATGCCTCTGTCACCAATGTGTCAGTGAGCTTTGATCCTGGTCAAGCGAGCGTACAGGTTCCTTTGCAGACCCTAACCGATACCTTGCTAGAACCTGATGAAACTGTGAACCTATTCCTGAGTGGTGGTACTGTAGCTAGTCCGTCCGTAGCAGTCTTGACGATTAAAGACACTACCGCTGTACCTCCTAATCAATTCTTCTTTAGTGCGGCTACTAGCCCAACGGTTGACGGTCTTGCCGGAACTGTTCAAATCTTCCGTTCAAATACGGTGGGTTCAGCATCGATTGACTATATTATTCTTCCACCTGGCCCAGGTCAACCTATCAGTGGTACTGACTTCTTCTTGAGTCCTGGCCCTAGCCCTGTCAGCTTTGCCGCAGGACAAAGCAGCGTCAGTCTTATGTTCCAAGACCAACCAGGTATCTTTGGGGGGACAAGTAAAAATGTGGTTTTAGGTTTTGCTTCTGGCAACCTCGGTACTCCATCAAATGCAACTTTTACTGTCATCTAAGGCTATTAGTAGGGCGGGCAATGCCTGCCCTGCGACATCGCTAAAACCTGTATTTTAGCACTTTAATTCTCTTGTTGTAGCCTGTGTTATTTACAGATTTCCTGGATATCCCGCCCCGTTTCGGGCGGTTTTTTGTTGTTTTGAAGTAATAGTATTTATCAAAATACAATGGTAAGCTGAGACTAAATGCCGAAAAAGGAGAAGAGTTATGTCTGTTCAGATTCAAAGGTGGCTATTTACAGTCCAACAATATCACCTGATGAGTGAAGCTGGTATTTTGCGTGAAGATGAACGATTGGAATTGATAGAAGGAGAGATTATCCAAATGGCTGCTATTGGTACTCGTCACGTAAGTTGTGTAAAGCGACTGATCGGACAGTTTCGCCAAATTCCAGAAGAAATTGCTATTTTAGATGTTCAGAACCCGATCCAGTTGACAGAAAGAACTGAACCTCAGCCGGATGTGGTATTACTACAGCCTCGTGCTGAT
>Ga0335394_10009058_pt1 | contig 11225 bp, 8 predicted proteins | sample MAT03_FD_205741 | JGI IMG/M metagenome (GOLD analysis project Ga0335394, IMG submission 205741) | Freshwater microbial communities from Lake Fryxell liftoff mats and glacier meltwater in Antarctica - MAT-03 (spades assembly) (version 2) ... | reverse complement strand
CAATCCAGTCACAGCAAGGTTTCTGGGGGCTTGTGTGAAAAGGGTATCTCCTGTGTCCTTTACCAATATTGGGTTTCACGCAATTAAAAGCTGAACCCCTTTCCTAGTAAGACCTTGAGAGACTTTTGCGTAATGGATAGGTGCAAAAGAAGGGGGTGCTTTTTTCTACTCCAGTTTTCGACAACACTACGCCACCGCATTGACCATAAAAGTGCTTCAGTACATCTGTTTCAGCTATTGGTAGTCCTAAATTGGTAAGGATTTTTTGATGGGCGGGCTTCGCCCACCCATCAAAAAATCCTTACATCAATACCACTACCGGCTATTTTCTACGGATCGACCCAGCGCCCGTCTGACTTAATCAAGTTCAATAATTCTTCTACCCCTTGTGCTTCGGGAACTTTACGGATTTCGTCGCGCCCCCGATAGAGCGAAATGTAGCCCGCTTGTTTGCCAACATAGCCGTAGTCAGCATCTGCCATTTCTCCGGGACCGTTGACAATGCAGCCCATGACCGCAATGTTTAAGCCAGTCAGGTGGCTGGTGGCATCTCGTACCTTTGCCAGCACCTCTTCTAAGTTGAACAAGGTGCGCCCGCAGGAGGGACAGGCAACATATTCCACCATCGTGCGCCGCAGCCCTAACGCTTGCAGAATGCCGTAGCAGACGGGAATTTCTTTTTCTGGAGCTTCGGTGAGAGAAACGCGAATGGTATCACCAATACCTGCTGCCAGCAGAGTGCCAATGCCTGCTGTGGATTTGATTCGACCATATTCGCCATCTCCCGCTTCCGTTACGCCTAGATGTAGCGGATACTCCATGCCCAGTTCGTCCATGCGCTTGACCATTAAGCGATTGGCGGCGATCATCACTGGTACGCGAGAAGCTTTGAGGGATAGCTCAATGTGGTAAAAGTCGAGCGATTCGCAAATCCTAATGAACTCTAGTGCCGACTCCACCATGCCTTCGGGGGTGTCGCCGTAGGTAAACATCATCCGCTCAGACAGGGAGCCATGGTTTACCCCAATTCGCATGGACTTGTTCTGGTCTTTGAGGGTTAACACCAGCGGCGCTAGGGTTTCGCGGATTTTTTCGCCAATTTCGTTGAACTCGGCTGGGGTGTATTCGGTGCGATCGCTCTTCGGCTTTTCAAACACGTACAAACCGGGATTAATCCGCACGTTGTCTACGTAGTTGGCCACTTCGAGGGCAATTTTCATGCCGTTGTGGTGCACATCTGCCACCAGGGGCACGGGTTGGTAGGTAGCATGGAGGCGATCGCGAATTTCTTCCATCGCTTTGGCATGAGCCATACTAGGCACTGTCACCCGGACAATCTCGCACCCAATCTCATGTAGGCGACGAATGGCCGCTACTGACCCGTCAATATCCAGCGTGTCTTCATTGATCATGGACTGCACCGCCACGGGGTGATCTCCACCAATCGTGATAGCGCCAACCGGAACCGGACGAGTTTTGCGCCGAACAATGCCTGTTTCAGCCGCAGAAGCTGAAGCTATAGCCGAAGCTGGAGAGGACGAGCTAGAGGTAACAGGATTGGGAAGAGTTTGCATACCCTGTGTGCTGTGTAGTGTGGATTACTTAGGGTTCAGAAAATATGTCCTGATACATCTCAGAGTGCCATAGATTTGGTGCAGTTGGGTTAAGAAAACGATGCGATTAATCGTAGAGACGCGATTAATTGTAGAGACGCGATTAATTGTAGAGACGCGATTAATTGTAGAGACGCGATTAATCGCGTCTCTACAGGAGGTTCCATCATTTAGCCGAAATTACGTTGGCATGGTATCAATCGATTTGAATTGAGGTCGGGCTGCTGCCGCTGCTACTGGTGGATAGGGTAGTTTTGCGAAACTCGGTGTAGAGGCGATCGCGCCAATCAAAAAACGGCTCAAAAATACCGACATCGGCAATTCCAGATACGCCTTTTCCCTTCAAGGGGTTGGGTATATCTAGATATGCCCCTGTCGGAAACTTGAGATACATGCTTAGCCCTGCCACCGCAAAGTCGGCCAGGGTGGGATGGTCAGTAACCAAATAGGACTGCTCCATCAAAATAAAGCAGAGCGCCGCTAAGTCACGCTTAATTGATGCCTGAGCAGATTTCAGAGCGTCAGGGGTGAGGCCAACACCCAGTTCTAGTACGCTAAATAGCTCATTGGGTACAGAACTTAAAACGGTTTTGAGTAAATCAGGCGTGGAGCTGGGCAAGAAAGCCTGCCGAAACGCTGGGTCAGTTCCCAGAGCGCCAATCATACACTTGCGTGCATTTAGCCCAATGGACTCGTCAGCCCATTGTTCTATCAGCAGGCACAGCCCGCGCTGTTTGGGGTCATGGGGAATAATGGGGCGATCGGGGTATTTTTTATCGAGGTATTCAGCAATGTCTGTAGAATCAGCAATAATCTCTGAGCCATCTTTTAACACGGGCACTTGCCGCTGTCCCGACATGCGGTACAAATCTAGTTGCCCCATACCAGGAGTGACTTCAATTTTGCGATAGGGCAATCCTTTGTAGTCTAGGATTAACCGGATTTTTTCACAGTAGTGAGATAGCTCAAATTGATAAAGCTCCAACATGATGCCTCTTCGAGTGTTCAGCGGTCGTGGTTATTGGGGTGGCGATCGCCCACAAATCTTCAATATTACGAAACTACCACCACTTGTCACGATAGAGAAAATTCCGCACGGTTGGGGCAGTTGCCCTAAAAATCTTCGGAATTTCTTACCCCAGGGGTAGATAAAGACTTGAACAAACTAAAACTGACGTAATATAAAACACCTCAGTTTTAGAGGGTGCACTCCGATGAAGTGTACCCTCTGAAAAATGGGAGTTTCAACTACATTTCATAACTGCATAAGTAGTTCAACCTAAGTAAAAACAAGATTCTAAAAGTCTGCACCGTCCGCTGCGCGGGCGGTGCAGACTTTTAGGGTTTTATGTTTAATTACGCCCACCTGCTTACGTAACTATAGCCATAGTCATAAAACTTAGGACATGCCAGCGTCATTCCCGCGCAGGCGGGAATGACGCTGGCACCTATCGAGCAGATGGATTCCCGCCTGAGCGGGAATGACAGGGAGGCGTCCTATTGATCATGGCTACCGCTACACATGCAGAAGCTTGAAGAAAAGCCTCCTGTGGGGCTGAATCGCAGGAGGCAGAATAGGCAGAGGTGCCATCTCGCTGAGTAACGCCGTCATAACAGCTCTCAAACAGAGACAGTAACCTCTGACACCTGGCTTTCAGAAGCATTTCCCAATGCCTGAATAATACTTGCAGCCGGAGCAGTCCATCCCACAATGCCACCCTGAGCGCGTACCATTTCAAGCGTAGACTGCTTAAATTCGGGAAAATAGCTTTCGGTACAATCTTCGACCATTAGACACTCATAGCCGCGATCGTTGGCCTCGCGCATGGTGGTTTGGACACAGACTTCAGTGGTTACACCCGTGATCAGCAAGTGAGTAATGCCTTTTTCTTGCAAAATTGACCCTAGCGGGGTGTCGTAAAACGCCCCCTTTCCCGGCTTCATAATCACAATTTCACCTGGCAGCGGTGCCAGTTCCGAGATAATTCCATTACCTGCCTCTCCTGCCACCAAAATTCGCCCCATCGGGCCTTCATCCCCAATTTTGAGTGACCCATTACCCCGATTTAACTTTGATGGCGGGCAGTCTGACAAATCGGCTTTATGACATTCCAAGGTGTGCACAATCGGCAGCCCCATTGCTCGAAATGTCTCTAGCAACTGCTTCAGAGTAGGGACGATCGCCTGTAGCCGCAGCACATCGTTACCCAACGCATCTCCAAAGCCACCCGGCTCCATGAAATCGCGCTGCATATCGATAATAATCAGTGCCAGCTTGCTGAGATCTTGAGGTAATTCGTAATCGTAGGGGAGGGCAGCAGCGGAGATCATAGGGAAGAAATAAACGGTAAAGAATCAATGAATAATCAAAATTGACGCTTAGGCGTTAAGCGATTCGCACGCCTCACACCTAAGCTCTAATGGCCTGCCATGCTGCGACCGATCGCCCCAAAGTCGGCTTGAGCGGTGGCGCTTTCGTAGACCAGTTTGCCTTCACTGATAACAAAAATGCGATCGCTTAATTTCAGCAATTCATCCAGATCTTCACTCACCAGCAGCACGGCAACACCGCTATTACGCGCCTCAACAATTTCGGTGTGGATGAAATCTACAGCGTTGAAATCCAGACCAAAACAGGGATTGGCCGCAATTAATAGCTTGATATGATCGGCAGATAACTCCCGTGCTAGGACTGCGCGCTGCACATTACCACCCGACAAGTTACCGACAGGCGTTTCAGGGGACGGTGTTTTGACCGAGAACTGTTTAATCAGACCGACAGCAGTATGCCTGATCGAATTCAGCAACAGCATAAACCCCTTGGCCTGAGGTGGGCGATCGAACGTACGCAGAGCCATGTTTTCTGCCACGCTCATGTGGGGTACACAAGCATTCCGTAACGGTTCTTCGGGCAGGGCAAATACTTTGTGCCGATACATCTCTTCACGAGTGGCAGTATAGTGCTCACCGTTGACCCAGACTTCACCCGTTGTAGGTTCGCGCTGACCCGCTAAAACTTCCACCAATTCGCGCTGGCCATTGCCAGAGATGCCAGCAATGCCGACAATTTCGCCGCTGTTAACCACGAAACTAATGCCAGAAACTGCTTCCACTCCATTATCTTTATTAGCGTGAACAGCTTTCACTTCTAGCACTGGTACTGGGTCAGAATGCTCAGTTTTATTAACCGGAGTGGGTTCTTTCTTTTCTCCCATCATCATCTCTGCCATTGCAGGGACTGTTAGATCTTTGACCAGCCCACTGCCTGCAAACTTGCCCTTTCGCAGCACCGTAATTTCGTCGGTAAACGCCATGACTTCCCGGAACTTATGAGAAATCATCAGCACGCTCAGTTTCCCATCTGTCACCTGCTGGCGCAGCAGCCCCAATACCTCGTCCGCTTCCGCAGGCGTTAGTACAGAGGTGGGTTCATCCAAAATCAAGATGCGGCTGTTCAGGTAAAGCTGTTTTAGAATTTCTAGTTTTTGCTTTTGTCCAGCGGCAAGTTGAGCAATCGTGGCTTCCAATGGCACTTGAAACGGAGACGTGGCCATGAAGGCTCTGAGGTTCTCTAGCTCTTGCTTCCAGTTGATTATGTTTCTGTTGTCGTAGCGCGACAGCACCAGATTCTCGGCCACGGTCATTGCCGGAACGGATGTGAAATGCTGATACACCATGCCGATACCAAATTTTTGTGCCGCGCCGGGATTATCAATTTTGACAGGATTGCCGTCAATGAGCACGTCACCTGCTGTGGGCGCATAAAAGCCCATGATGCATTTCACCAGGGTACTTTTGCCCGCACCGTTTTCTCCCAGCAGCGCATGAAAGGTTCCGGGTTTGAGGTGTAGGGAAACCGTATCGAGCGCAATCAAACTGCCAAAGTGTTTGGACATGCCATTCACTTGGAGATCAGGTGGACGTTCGATTTGGACAGGTATTTGGGTAGCGGTGGCGGCAGTCATACTTCCTCACTAATAGCTTCAATAAACGATCGCGAGTCGGACACAGCTCCAAATACACCGCCTTGCATTTTCACCATTTTGAGGGCAGCGAGATGGTTGCTGTAGTCTGTGGCAGCGGTACAGTCGGACAGAAGCAGACATTCGTAACCGCGATCGTTAGCATCGCGCATCGTGGTGTGGACGCAGACATCGGTGGTAACGCCTGCTAAGACGATATTTTGGATGCCCTGGCGATTGAGGATCAGATCCAGATCTGTGGCATAGAAGGAGCCTTTACCCGGTTTGTCAATAATGACTTCGCCGGGTAGCGGAGCCAGTTCGGGAATGATATCCCAGCCCGGTTCACCACGCACTAGCAGCTTGCCACAGGGACCCGGATCGCCAATGCCCGCACCAATCTGACGCGATCGCCACTGTTTGTTTTCGGGCAAATCCGCCAGATCAGGTCGGTGGCCTTCGCGAGTGTGCATGATGTGGTAGCCCTGGGCGCGTGCGGCTGAGAGCACAGCTTGAATGGGAACAATGGGCGATCGCGTCAGCGATAGGTCGTAGCCCATCTTGTCCACATATCCCCCCTTGCCACAAAAATCTGTTTGCATGTCGATCACCAGCAATGCTGTGTTGGTGGGATGCAACTCACCATTAAAGGGATAAGGATACGGATCAGCATTCACAAAGCGCCCCATACCTCAACCTCCGTACGCATTTGATAAGGTCGCTGTCGTCAGATTTTTACCTGCGTCTTCACCTTGATCTAGTTCTTCGCCCTGATACACTCGCGTTGGCACCGGAAACCCGCAGGACGTACCGTCTGTATGCACCACCTCGTCTTCCCAGGGCAGACGGTAGCTTTCGTTTACCAGATCTTTCATGTAGGTATAGGGGCAGTCTTGGGCACCTCCCTGCACCGCCACATAGCCACGATGGCCAAACTGATACATGTTATTTTCAACGCCCCACTGCTGACGGGCTTCACGCACCAGATCAGGCCGCAGTTCGGCCGTAATAATTTCATTGGGACGATGACTGCCCATAACCAGCGGCGTGCCGTCAAAATTAACGAACATGCCCTCGCCCATAGAATCAAACGTGCCATCGCTACCGCACATACACACCGATGCGGTGTACATCAGGTTACAGAACGCATTCGTCTGGTTGGTAATTTGCCACGAATGACGAATCGGTGCGGTATAGCCCGCCGTCCGAATCATGATTTCGGCACCCTTGTAGGCACATTCACGCGCCATTTCAGGGAACATACCGTCATGGCAAATGATCAGCGCAATCTTGCTGCCATTGGGGCCTTCACACACTGGGATGCCAATATTCCCCGGCTCCCACGGCTCCACGGGCACCCACGGATGCAGCTTACGGTAGTACAGCTTTAGGTTTCCCTGATCATCTAGAATGATGCCGCTGTTGTAGGGGTAGCCGTTGGGGTTATATTCCATGATGGAAAAACAGCCCCAAATTTTGTTGCTGCGACACGCCTGACTGAAGGCGGCAACTTCTGGCCCATCCAGCCGACACATAATCTCTGGATTGGTATCCATCGATAGCCCGTGCAGGGCATATTCGGGAAATACCACCAGATCCATCGTTGGCATGTTGCGCCGCGCTTTGCCAACCATGTCGCAAATTCGCTGCGTTTGTGCCGCCAAGTCGTCGGGTGTCACCACGTTGGGCAGTTGCAGTTGCACCATACCTAGCACAACGCCATTCGGAGATTTGTTTAAGCCGCCAAGTCCAGACATATTTAGAGGGATGAAGGAGAAGGATGAAGAATGAGGAATGAATAGAAAACAGAACACGTAGGGAAGGAGGTTCGGCAAAACCAAACCCCCTTCCCTACGTGTCTGTGCCTAATGCACCGGGGACACCGCTGAGCGTGCGTTTGGGTGAGCAGGTAATGATCATGATGACCAAAGTGAGAACGTAGGGAGCGGCGTTGAACAGGTAATAGCCCTCGTCGATGCCAATGGACTGGAGGGCAGGGCCAATGGCCTGGGCACCGCCAAATAGTAGAGATGCCCAGAGGCAGGCGATCGGGTTCCAGCGGGCAAAGATCACCAGAGCAACGGCCATCAAGCCTTGACCACTGGAGATGCGCTCAGTCCATAGACCGGGATAGTACAGCGATAGAGCCGCACCGCCAACCCCTGCTAAAAAGCTACCTGCAATAACGCTGAGCATTCGCACTTTGAAGATAGAAACGCCCATGGCGCGAGCAGCTTCGGGGCTATCGCCGACCGCACGGACAAATAAACCCCAGCGGGTTGATTTGAAGAACCACGCCATTAAGGGGGCGATCGCCAATCCCAGTAAAAATAACGGACTGATCTGGAGCGCTGCCTGGAGCGCCGGAGTATCGCTCCAGCCACCCAGGTCAATGGTCGGTAGCTGGGGCGCTTTGGGCTGAATGAACGGCTTACCAAAGAAAAAGGCAACCCCACTGCCAAAAATGATCATCGCAATTCCCACAGCCACATCATTAACCCGGAGCTGTTGGGACAGCCACCCATGAATGCAACCCAGCAGGGCACCCGCCAAGCCAGCCGCCAGCACACCCAGCCAAGGAGAACCTGTCAAGTAGGATGTTCCATAGGCTGCCATCGCGCCTGTCAACAACGTCCCCTCCAACCCCAAGTTGATTTTGCCGCTTTTTTCCGTCAGGCACTCTCCCAAACTGACAAACAGAAAAGGTGTGCCGCCACGCATTGTTCCCGCAATAATGGCCAGGGGCACTCCCCACCATCCAATTGCCTGTGCTGCATCTGCTGCCATGTCGATCTCCGTGGAAATTATCCCGATTAAATTGACTCCACACCGCATCGGCTACTCATCAGGGTGAAGATTCCATCGCCCCAACCATTCATCTTTACAGCGCTTTGCGCTGGGTTGAATGTTCGTTGTTTTGTAGAAGCCGCGCTCCGCGAGGCTTCTACAAAACAACTGTGGTCTATGCAATTGAAAATTGCTGTAATTCCTGATCCCACGCTTCGCCTAGCTAGCTTCTGGGAACGAGTATGGCAAAGCCGTTGGCCTTGACTGCGCCTTGCACGTATATCCTTCACATTCACCCCAACACCACGGGTTCTTGGCCGGGACTAGGCGGTGGAGAGGGCGGTTGAACGACGACGGGCTTCTCTTTGAAAAAGTCAAATCTGCCATATAGAGAGTCGCTGAACAGCACGACCAAGAAAACCAGTCCTTGAAAAATCAGCACAGTAGAGTCGGGCAAGCCATGAGCACGCTGGAGGATGCCACCGCTAGCAAGAATGCCTCCGACGAGTAACGACATAAAAATAGCCGCGAGGGGATTGTGACGGGCAGCAAAGGCAACTAAGATGCCGCCGTAGCCATAGCCAACGTTAAGCGATTCATTGGCCGCTCCCTGTACTGCTGCAACTTCTACCATGCCTGCCAAACCAGCGCAGGAACCTGCTAGAAAACAAATGGCAACGGTCAACTTGCCGACGGGCAGTCCGGCAATTTTGGCAGCGCGGATGTTACCACCAGCGGTGCGTGCCGCAAAACCAAAGGTGGTGCGCTGCATCAGAAAGTAAGCGATGATACAGGCAATCAGTCCGTAGACTAAACCCCAATGCACCCGCGTGCCAGGGATGCTAGTCAACATGTTGATTTCTGACAGCGGGTAGGTGGAGGGCTTGTTGAGAGAGCTGGGGTCACGCATGGGGCCTCCGACCAGGTGGTTGAGGAGAGCGATCGCCACGTAGTTCAACAGCAAGCTACTAATCGTTTCATTGACAGCGCGGTAATGTCGCAGCCAGCCCGCTGCACCAATCCAGATTCCACCAGCCACCATGCCAGCGATCGCCATCCCCACCTGCACTAAGAACGGTGGGAAGGCCATGCCCATAGCTAACCCAACGGAAACGGCAGCCACCCCGCCGACCACTAGCGCTCCCTCGTTGCCAATGATTACCAGCCCCAGCCGAGCCGGTAGCGCCGTGCAGAGCGCCGACAACATCAGAGGAGCCGCTCGAATCAGCGTGTTCTGAAACGTGCTGGTGCTACCAAATGCCGACTTCCAGATCGAGGCATACACACCAAAGGGATTAGTTCCCACTAGCGCGCAGAACACCCCGAACAGCACCAGCCCCGCCAAAATTGCACCAAAGGGAAGCACAAATGATTCTAGCGATCGCCGCCAAGCTTGAGATCTAGACATAAGCAGTAAAGGTTAGGGCGAATTTTTAAAGCTGTCTGAGAGTTTTTTACGCGAGTGGAAAAGTCACGTTTCAAACCAGAACTCGTACCAAATGCGGTAGTGATATTGAGGTAAGGATTTTTAGATGGACGGACTTAGCCCGTCCATCTAAAAATCCTTAATTTACGACAATCACAAATCAATGGCGATCGCGCCAGGTGAATGACGCAGGGTAAATCGGGGTAATGTCGTGTTTTACCGTTCAGCCACTAAGCGTGTACTTGACAGCGCTTAACGATTTTGCTAAACCCGCCCCTACAACCAATCCATTTGCCCTGAGAACTTACACTTATCCACCGACCGAACCCAAGACCCCTTCCACCAGGTAATTCATCTCTTCTAGCTTGGGTTCCTTCTGGGGTAGCGATTCGCCCGACTTGACAACGACACCGCCCGTGTTGTCCTTGACTTCACCTTGGTAAATTACCAAACTGCCGTCCATCAACCCAGCTTTTGCCGCTTCGGCAGCTTTTTTAGTCTCTTCGCTAACGGCAGGCCCATAGTCAGAGAGCTTACAGAACCCGTCCTTAAGTCCACCGCGCAGGATATGCTCAATCGTGCCATCTTGTAGAGACTTGCCGGAGTGAACTTCTTCAGCAACCTTGGAATAGATATTAGTCCAATCCCATTCAGCTCCAGTCAAGTAGCCCTTGGGTGCCAGTGCCACCTGATTGGCATGGTATCCCGTGCAATAAATGCCCCGCTTCTCGGCGGTTTCCATTACCACTTTGGGACTATCTACGTGACAGGTGATTACGTCAATTCCCTGGTCTGCCATGCTGTTAGCCGCTTCCGCCTCCTTAATCGGCTCTGCCCAGTTGCCTGTGAAGACCACCTGAGTTGTGGTATCAGGCCTGACACTGCGAGCGCCCAGGGCGTAGCTATTCACGTTACGGAGTACTTGAGGAATAGGCTTCGCGCCAACAAATCCTAATTTGCCACTCTTAGAGGTCAACGCTGCAACCACACCCGCCACATACTGCGCTTCGTCAATGTAGCCAAAATAGCTACCGATATTTTTAGGGGTCTTGCCTTCTTGATACAGCCCACCCGCATGGAAGAACTGCACGTCAGGATACTCTTCTGCCAATTTCAAAATATGGGGATCAAAGTAACCAAACGAAGTAGGGAAGAGTAGCTTGGCTCCATCAATGTCGATCATGCTACGCATAGATTCGGCAACGGCAGTTGTTTCAGGGACATTTGCCTCTTCCACCAACTTTGCCCACGGGAACTTAGCGGCCACACCTTTAGCACCTTCAGCATGTGCCTGGTTGTAGCCATAGTCATCTTTTGGCCCTACATAAATAAACCCAATAGTCAGGGGTTCACCGTCTGCCGGTTTTGTTCCCTCAGCAGACTCCGTACCCTCTCCAGATCCAGACGGGCTGCATGCCGTTCCCAACTTTGCGGTTA
>Ga0335394_10009054_pt1 | contig 11226 bp, 7 predicted proteins | sample MAT03_FD_205741 | JGI IMG/M metagenome (GOLD analysis project Ga0335394, IMG submission 205741) | Freshwater microbial communities from Lake Fryxell liftoff mats and glacier meltwater in Antarctica - MAT-03 (spades assembly) (version 2) ... | reverse complement strand
TTGTTGTTTCTAGAGGCGATCGCCCCTTTGCCTCCGAGTCAGACCATAAAACCTGACATTACATCCAACGTCCGATGAGCTGGGATGGGGTATCTCTATCGAATCACCAGATTAACTGAGTTAATACCTGAAAACGACTGACTTAACTCAGCTATGCTTTTTGTCCCTGATTCTGAGTAAGCGATCGCATCCTCAAACTCAAATACTGTTCGGAGCGATCGCACTCTTCCCCACTCCCGGTTCTCCCGTCAGGATAAAGAACCGTTCCTCAGACTTCTTCAACCAGCGATCGATGTCATCAAATACCCATTGCCGTCCCGTGAATTTTTCGGTGAGTCTGGCAATATCAGAGGTGAAGGCGATCGCGGACAAGCGAGTTGTCATGGGAATTGTCTCAATGCGAGTTGGTGGAATGAATGGGGAATGGGGGGCGATCGCTGTCGTTATCAGCCAGTAGTCGCAGAACTAACAGGAGGTTCTACAGCACCCAGAGCTTGCTGAACTGTTTCGCGTATCCCGACAACGCGATCGGGGATTTTGAAACTGAATTTTTCATTCAATACGATCTGACCATCACGAATATGGTCATAACCGGAATAGAGGGTATAGGTTAAAACGCCCAAAAGCACCGCCGCAGTGATTACCTGTCCCTGTGGAGTCTTAATCGCAGGAATTCGTTTAACAAAAGCGAGCACAGTCAGGAGGCGATCGACTTGCTTAGTTTTAACTTCATGCTTTTTGGCTAAGTTCTCAACTACCTCAGCAGCTTGATTAATCTGACCAGCTTCCACCTGCGTTGCCTTTACCCATGTTTTGACATCCTGCTGAACGCTGCTCAGATTATAGATTTTCGTTACCAGCTTTCCAAAGAAACCCTCCGCAAATTTGCCCTCAGGCTGTTCTTGCTTCAGATCTTTTAGCCATCCACCCACCTGCTGACGAGCTTCCTGTTCAATCTCCTTGCCCAGCAATGCCTGTATCCAGTTATAAGCTTGTGCCAATAGTCGAATTGCTGTTTTTACCAGACGCAACATCAGGCTACCGACTCCAGCCATAATCTCATCTACCAGATGCGCTGCATCTTTACTGACAAACTCTAATCCTTGTTTCAAAGCCGCTACATCCATCAGCACCAAGTTCGTCGCAGCTTTCCTACCCACTGCACTAGTTTGCTCGCAGATAGCACTCAAACTCAGTTCTACTTCCTCTTCAAGGTCAGCTTTCGCTCGATCCAGATCCTTGGGGCGTTGTTCAACTCCACGAACCTGCATATTTTGCATAAGGACAGAAGGAATGCCATCCTCAATGGGAGCTTCTAAAACATCAAGCAAATCGTTTACAGCCCCACCACTGCGGAGCGCGGAGCGGGTAATTTCAGGCGATGCCTCTTCCTCCGCTGCCTCTGCCTGTTCCAGCAACGCTTGAGCCAACTCTAGTTCAGCGATCGCCTGAGCCAGCAACTTTACTTCTGCTGCTTCGCGTTGAGCTTGATTACCTGACTGCAAATAATCTGTGGTCATATCACCCACAGCTTGAGAAGACTCAGCAATTTTCTCAGCCCGTTCAGCCAAAAGCTCAGGAGATAGGGTAGTAGAACCACGAGTAACTGTTTTCGATTCAGCTAGAGTTTCTGGGGGAGAGTAAAGCTCACGCAGTTGAGAGGCGTATATACTAGCAGCTTTTTGATACTCTTGTAGTGTTGACATTGTAGTCTTTTCCCTCATCTAATTTGGTGTAACTCTTGTACCTAAGCTTCATCGATCTTGACCACTGAACCCCTCCAGTCTTTCACCTCATCAGAATCTAAGCTACCAATAATCTGATTTGATCTGACAACTTTGCCAATCTCAACAACATTAAACGTACCGCCCTTAATTTTTTTAATTCGCGCGCTACCTTCAATCCTTAACTGACTGACAGTTTGAGATTCTTTCTGGGCGATCTTGGGAAAGATTACACCACTAGAAGAACGCATGTAGAGGACGGGTATACCCCAATCAATGCCGCCTTCTCCTGCCTCCCGATACATCTCTAGCCGTCCGAGCGAAACAGCTTCATCGATCGAAAGACCAGAGGCGATAGCTGTGTAGAATCTTTTACTGAAAGGCATTGCCAAGACATCCAAAACCTTATATTGCATGGCGACTACTGCCGCAATTCCTTCTCGAATGAGTGTAGGAGCAACTCCTGTCCACGGCGAAACGCCATCGCGACGACCAGATTCACAAGCCCCTAAAACAGCAACTCTTACGCCTGCTCTTTGTAAGTGCTTAGCCAGTAGGTTGGCTGAAAAGGGTGCAGGCGAAGCATCGGCTTTGCCTTTGGGCAGGATTAAACTCCCGCTCCCCTTATCCTCTTGGGTTTCTAGATCAATATCAGTGACTTTAAACTCACCATGACCAGCAAAATGAAACAGATCTGCGCCCTTATCTAAGGCTTGAATGAGTTCTTCAGCGGTTGGATTCTCAACAAACGGTTCCCAAGCCAGTTGAACACCATCAACACTAAATTCCTGCAATGCTGCTTGGATGGCTTCCTTTTCAGAATCTAAATCAAGTTCGCCATAGGCTTGGACATTAGCCGTTACTGCTAATAGGCGGATACGTTCTTGTCCTTCTTTAGATAATTCAGGAGGTTTAGAGTCAAGTGCCTCATGGCGAACGATCGAATACTTAGGATTAAGTGCCATGAAGTTGTCATAGCTATCCTCTTGTCCTTCAGGAACCGGAAGGTAGCAGAACTCCCAAGGGAGTTGAGCTAGTTTAGGATGATTGATGATTAAGCGGAGACGGACGCTGCCCTCTGCTCCGGCTTCATCAATGGCTTTTTGAAATAGGTTGCGAATCGTTTCTGAAGGAAACAATCGAGCTGTCAATTGTTTGCCAATTTCAATCAAAGGTGTTTTTTTAAGGATCTTACGCTTCTCCAGCAATTGCAGTTGCTTTTGTAATTCTTCTGCGGGATATGCAACGACAGTTTCTTCGCGAGTTTCGCCAACCACTGAATGAGGAACAGATACCTTGAATGTGTTATCTGCTAAATCTAAGCCTTGTAGCACCAGATTGAAGTCTACATACTTACGTTCGCTGACCATAAATAATTCCCTCTGACTTGTATACCTGTCACTACGAAATTTTTTCGCTGAACATTAGTGAATGATGTTTCACTTGCGATCGCCCACCCTCTTCCGATATCCCGACTCCGTGATAACACTGAGTCATCATCAGAATTTTTATCCTTCAGGAAAACTAAATATTGGGAGTAGGAGATGGGCGATCGTCCTCTTATCTAATGATTCAAATGGCAATACTCTCAAAGGTCTTATGGATCAATCCGGAAGAACTTTATCAAAGGCGATCGCTCATCTCGTCAGCCAACCTATAGTCTAGGACTTACGCGTTGGCAGTAGAATAAAGTATACATCCCTGTAATTTGGTATTATAAGCTACATTTTTGGACGGATTTTCAGGAGATTTTCGGCAAAGCTTCCAGTTGAAGCCGTTGCTGAAAAGGCTGAAACCCAGCAACTACGTTAACGCACACTTGTTTTTTGGGGTCAATGCGTAAGTTTTATAACCATTCCTTTTCTATAGCCAGAATTTTTACATCAGTGTAACCTCAATGAAGCTACGGTGTCCATTAAGTATTTATGCTGTGACAGAAAGAACCGAGAGCGCTATGGGATTTGCAATTAAATAACACCCCAATCACGTGGGAAAGATGGCGATATCCCATTTGGGTAAAGTTTTGGACCGTTGCCAGAAGGGGAGATTAGGATTCTCATTCCTCAGCCAGCACCTTGACTCCCGTTTGGTAGAGGCCATCCACCAGATACACCAATGGAGCCACTGTTTTCCAAGTCATATGACTGTCCCACTGAGCAGCAGTTTCTACCGAATCTAAGATGGCTCCATTCCAATAATTTTCTAGAGCCGCCCAACATCGTTCGATCGCATTGTATTTACTGTGGTGAGGCGGATAGTAAATCAATCGAATGGACAGGCCGAACCCCCTTTAGGTAACTATCTAGAGGAAATAGATAGATGCAATCCCACTGGCTTACTTATTGGAATACAACCATCTTGTATTCATAGCTCGCCAATCCAGGTGTGTAAAACTTCGGGCTTTGCCCAAACCACCCCTCCAAATGGGATCTAGCTTGTCATGGACATCCCAACCACTTCACGGATATTACCTGAACAGCCGCTTAGAGAAACACTCGGATAAACGGAGTAACCGAAACCTGCCTAGTGGTGCTGTTTTCTAAGACGATGCCGTTGCGATATTTACGGACAATCCGTACCCCATCCACGGGGTTGAGAATTCCAGCGAAGTAGTTTTTTGGGTCGATTAGCTGTTCGTTGAGCGGTTGGATAATGACATCCCCCACGACAATGCCGGTGACGTTATCGACAAAGATGTAATTGTTGGTGAGGTCTACCGATCGCACGATGACTTCAAGCTTGTCTTCATATCGCTGCGAGACGATGAAGGCACGAGATTCGGCAAACGACAGGGCAGATGTAACCGATAGGCGGCGGAGGTTGGTGTCGATCGCCGCAATCGTTTGCTGATCAATTGGGTCGAAGGGGAAGCGAGCAGAGGCGCGCCCTGGGAAAGTGACATTGCCGAAGGTGAGGAGATCTTGCAGCAGCACTCCTGAAACGCTGTCCAGCGTGATGGTTGTGCTGCTGGGGATAGCTTCCACGGTGAGGCGCGCTACTATCAGTTCTTCGCCATTTTCTAGCCGCCGCACAACCGATACGGGCTGGCTCACGATAAAACCAGTCGTTGAGGTGACGGTGGCGACTCGCGTGCCCGTGTTGATTGCAGAGATCGGGGTTTGGGCAATCGGCGGCGCTTTAGGCGGGATGGTCACAGGATTAAGTTGGATCACAGGCGCGTGAGCCGATATGGCGGTTGCGTCTACCACGACCGGGCTGTTGAATAGCTCCTCCACTTCTTCACCGGCTAAGTCTCCCAGCCCTGGTTGGCCATCCAGCAGCAGCGTATCGTTTATCAAAACGGTTTGGATTGCCCTAACCCCCAGCGAAGTCATCACCGCTTCTGCCTGAGCGTCTGCCGTGAAATTGGGCAGGGCGGTGCGAGCTTTTAGGACTTGATTCACGAATATCGAAACGGTGGCGAGTTCTTCGGAGACCTGGACTAACACTTTCACGTTGGTGGCAGGCAGGGTATCTGAGGTGCTCAGCGTAGTAGAACCTGCCTGAACAAAAAGCCTACCCTGCTCAATCCAGATCTGAAAGTTGCCGCAATCTAATAAGTTGCCATCGCCGCGCCAAAATTTGATATTGAGGAACACAAAGAAGGTTTTCAGCCCAGCAATCGGACTGTTGCGCCAGGATAGCTCAGCTGCGCTGCGTGGCCGAATTTCTGATTCTTGATAAGTCATTGAGGTGCGGAACGGCAGCGGTTCTAGCTTCAGCCCACCCCACTCCAGCACAATGGATCGCTCAATGTAAAACTCAATGTCCACTGATTCATTGGCGGCTGGCTCCAACAATAACCGAGAGCTAGTTGTAACGCTGCTACCCGGTAGATTGGCGGCCAGTAGCGTCACGACCACGCTGTTGCCGCTAGATGCCGTGTTGGCCAAGATTGGATAAAAGGTGGTGTCCGGTAGGTTGCTGAACCGCACTCGTCCGCCGACCCAATCGCCCGCCACGACTGCCGCGCCCGGTACCGTGATGGTGACGGTGGTGGCCGAAACAGTCGTTACGACATAGCTATCGTCGTACTTTACGGTCGCGGGATAGGTGGGCTGCCGTCCTGCGGTTGTCAGGGACAGCTCTACGATTCGATAGCGCCCTTGTTGCTGATTGAGCAGAGACAGATTGAGGATTGGGCTGCCCACAACTCCATTGACGCAGCGGAGTACGTCTAATCCACCAAACTGCCCAGCCGCAAGCTTCAAGATTCCCCATAGCGTAAAGATGGTGCCTGCGGGGAGCGATGCGGTATAGCGCAAAATTTGAGTGCTGCCGATACCGGGAACCCAGGCTAGGCGATCGCCCAAATAGCTAGAGTCTGGTGCCTTGACCTCATCGGACTGGACGATCACATTGGAACCTTTGATCCACTCGATGCGCGATAGGTTCATATTCCAGATGATGTAATTGATGCCGACTGGCTCCAGCAGAAACGCGCCATCTTCAGCGTAAAATGCTGGACTGAAGGCATCGACCGGATAAAGCTGCACCGACCCGTCTACCTCACGCTCCAGGACGATGCTGCTGGAGCGGCTGAAGTTAGCGGTGCTGCCACGATTTAGATCAACTTTGCTACTGTCAATTGAAAATATATCGCGTCGCATGGTAGGCAGGGTTAAAGGATTGGGTCTGTGGAGTCTGGTGGTTGGAGATGATCGGAAAGTTCCTCGTCCTGTTGCGTGACCAACTGAGCCGCCACCAGCAGGATTGCGGTACGTTGTTCCTCCGGCACGGTGCTCAGTACCTGGTTGGAATGGGCGATCGCCTGGGTGGTTTCGATGCCGTGCCGCAGTTCTGCCTCGCGTTGCAGCACATACTGCCGCTCACCTGGGCGCAAGTCCGCCAGGGTGGTGCCAACGACGCCAGGGAGCTGCTGTTGCCTCGCCCATACTTCTGCCGCGATCATCTTGGCGATGCTCTCTAGGGCGGCGATCGGAGTGTACTCTTCTTGGATCTGCTGGAAGGTTTTACCTGCTAGTTCGGCCTGATGCTCTTGGGCAATCCGGTCTCGATAGGCGATTGTGATCTCGATCTCCATGAACGCATCGCGCAGCATCGGCTCTACCTTCTGCTGTTCGTATTCCGTATCGGCCAGATCGCGTTCTAGCTCTTCAATGTCATCGTGAATGCTGCGCCAAAATAATCCCAGCCACGAAAGCCGACGTAGCCAGTCGAGTCGCTTGGTTTTGCGCTGAATTGATTTCTGGGCAATCTTGAGCTGCCTTTGGTTATAGACCAGCGTTTCTTCACGCGCTTGCAATTCAAGCTCCGCCTGATGCAAACCTAAAAACCAATGAACGTTTTCCTGCTGCTGGATGATCGAACAGGTGCCCCAATGCCCAAATGAGTAATGAGCGTGGGGCAGCCCTGAACTTGGGGTAAAGCGTCGTAGCTTATCTTGAAAATCCAGGTCCATAGTCAGAAACCGATCCTTGCCCTTCTTGAGGGGCCGCGAGGGTGGTAGCGATCCGCCGATTCAGTTCGGGGGTAGGGGCATAGGCGAGGCGATCGATCGTGGCCGTGATGACACCGATCGCACCAACATGCCCGCCAACGGTATAGCCCGCCAGGTTGTTGCCCGTCCCGTCTGCACCGACCTTGGGCTGCGACAAGGTGGTGGCCAGCACCGCCGGGGTTTTAGTTGCGAACGAGAACCGCGTGATCGTGTTGCTGAACCAGTTGTTACCCGTCGGGTTGGCGTTACTGCCCGCCGAAATAAACCCAGCAGCGGCGTGCCCAAAGGTAGCGTGATCCACATGGAAGTTAGTCGATAGCGTCACCCCCAAGTTAGAAACTGTTTCGGGGGTCGTGAGATGAGAGACTTCCGCAATGCTGGCTAGGGGCACGCCACCTAGTCCAGTGGCGGTACCCGAATAGGCGTAGCCAAAGGTGGGGTCGCAGAGTCCGTTGTTTATTGATGTGCGAGCCGAAGGCAGGAAGGTGGCCACCCTTGCGACTGTAATCGATTCGGCAAAGACAACCCGCTGTAGGTCTCGCGTGGAGTCGCGTCGAGTTACGCCACCCCCCACCATCACGCCCTTGGCGGCATTTTGTATCCCGCCAGTTGCCCCAACCCGCGCGACGGGTAGCAGCACGGCAGCTCGCCGGAGTGTTTTGCGAGTGTGGTTGTGGATGTCGATTACGCGACTCTCTTTGTTGCCACCACAAAAGAAGCCGCGAGCTGCGTTGCCAACGGTAGCGTAATGATCCCGGTCATCGGTGAGCCGTATTCCCAAGTAGCGAATCGTTTCATTGCCAAATTGCAGTTCCTGCATCAAGCGGCGGCGGTGAGTAGCTTGGTTGTTTGGCAGGATAGGCTTTCCCCCAAACACGCCAACGGTTCCCATCATCGTGGGGGTGCCGTTGGTCGCAATGATGGCGGGGATGGGCTGCACCGCGACAACGGGCACTGCTTCAGGGACGGGCGGCGCAGGCGGCGGCGCAGGCGGCGGCGCAGGCGCAGGCGCAATTGTGACGGGGGCAATAGGAGCAGGGGCGGGCGTGATGGGGGGCGCTTGGGGGCCAATCAGGCCAAACGGCATTAAACCTGCAACCGACAGAATCATTTGGTTCTGGTTTTCGATCGCCTGCTGTCCCCCAATTCGCCGGGTATGGGCTTGCCGTCGAGCTGTATTGCTTGCTTCAGTGCGTAGCAATCTCACGGCATTCTCTAGATCAGATTGGGGAGAGATATTGGGAAAATCGATTGGGAATAGCAGCAGGTTTGTCATGAGCTTATAGGCGGAAGGTGTCGATCGCGGTGAATTCGTCGCTGTTGGCAGGGCAGTTCTCGCCACCGGCTGTATTGCGCGTCAAAATAATGACTCGGTAGGCATCAGCCTTGCGGGCGACAAACGCGACCACAGCCTGGTACTCGGTTCTGCCTTGGAGCTGCGGGGTACGGAACCCCAGGAGCTGGCCGTTACTCAAGATCCGCACGTTGAGGGATCTAGCTTGCGCATTGCTTGCCGCCTGCACCGTTAGAGTCTGGCCGGGAGTCGGCAGCGCCAAGGCGGGGGCAGGCAGGATGGGCAGCTCCCGCAAGGTGATCGGACCTGGGTAGGGTTCGCCCGCTACTTGGATCGGGGCATTCAACCGATAGGCTGGGATGCCAGAACCAACCGCTGGTAAATGCATGGCGATCGCCGATAGCCGTGTATCGGCGTCACCCTGGAATACTGAGCAACCCCCCCCTTGGGTATGGGCAAACAGCAGCGGGCGCGACACCACGGTTGCGCCATTCAGCCAGCCAGCTTCCTGCGACCCTTGATATTCGGGATACAGCATCATGAATTGCCACACCTCGGTTGGATCAGGCGCTTCGTAAACCAGGGCATTGACTGTTGTGTTGGGTGTTAGCCCAGTCGCGACGGGCGCATCTACCCGCCCCGCCACCCCTTGGATAAACGCAAAACATCCTCGTACATCTGACGGGATAGTGACGGCACCGGTGCCATTGCTCGTGATAGTTATTTTTCGCAGGATGTAGTGCAGGGCAGCTCGCTCACGGCCAAAAATGCCAATATAGGGGCTGTTGTTGGCCGGATCGACATATCCCAGAACATCATCGATCGCCGCCTCTCGAATGTTTGCGGCGACTAGTTCAACGTTGTTGCGCCACCAGCGCGTGACTCGCTCAAACGGCACCGTAAACCCGCTGCCCGCAGGGTAGAAAATACCCGGCACCACAAACGCGACCTGCCCCGGCAAGATCGTGCTGTTGACATCGCCTTCCCATACCAGCGTGCTGCTGCCAAGCTGCCGGAAGATGCCCCGCTCAGATTGCTCTAGCCCCGCTGCTGAGTAAATTTTGTGGTCTCCCCGGTTGCCGCTGAAGAAACTACCCGCAATCGGGCTGTTGAGCGAAACGGTAATTAACGCACGGCCAGACCCGTTATTGCTGACCGAGCCGATCCGCATGGCGACTCGCTTTTCAATGATGGACTGGTTGGTAAATGAGACCCGCTGTCCGTTCGCCAAACAGATTGAGCCGTTTGGGGCAGCAGCACCTTCCCCGAGAAAGTCTGGATTGCCACCGTTGGGGCTAGCGGTCAGATTTTGGATCGAATAATTGGCGGCGCGACCTGATTGAGTGATGCCTGAAAAAATGTTGCGTAACCGCTCTCGGACACGGGATTCTAGATCCTGCTGCTGGAGGACAGGGGCGGTGGTGACGAGATTGAAAATTGGCAAAAGGGGTGCTTCACCGGCAGATCCATGGACGTATCCTCGATTGTTTTGCCGCTGGGCACGACGCACCTGCGTTAGCTCCAAGAGCTGCACCGAATCTGGATAAACAACGTAGGGATGCTGGGTCAAGTTTGGGTCTCGGGCATAAACCCTCACATCACCCAAGGCGAACCCTAGCGCAGAGGTGTCAGAAATCTGCAATTGTTTGTTGCTGCCCGAATTTGGCAGCAGCGCCAGCAGCATAGCGGTGGTGAGCGGCACAGCACTCCAGACCAGGCTCCAAAATGCGCGCATCCGACGAGTGTTCTCTTTCGTAATCGTCGAGGTATCGCCGCCGCCTATTTCGCTGTATTGAAACGTGTATTGTCCTAAAATTTGGGACTGTTGCTGCCCTACTTCTGCCGCAAAGGACAACAGATAGATCCAGTCTGTCCGGAGATAAATATTAGTCGTGTCCGGCAGCGCCGGGAGCGTAATGGAACTACTGATAATGCTCAACCTGCCCGGATACCCCGGCATCAGGGCTTGTCCATCCGATAAGCTAAGCTGCCGCGCTGCCGTGAAGCTGAGGGTGGGGTAGCGCAGCCAACCAATATCATCCTGGCTGCGCGCCAAGGTAGACTGCTGAATCCGCCCGCTCAGGGTCAGTTCTTCGGCAGTCGGAACGCGTGGATCTGTGCGCGAGGCAGGCGGCACGAAGATCACGCCGATATCGTTAGGTTGTTGATCTAGTGGGCTGGGCATAAAAAAAGCAGGCAAGGTGTCCCGGCTGAGAGTTGACACTCCCCGGCGTGAACGCACGGGGATTCTTTAATCTAAGACATGACTTGCTCAGGCAGGATTGCTCCAACTTGAGTAGAGGACTCATCTCCTAAAGCGTTGCTTGCATCTAGTGCAAAGGTTCCGATATGCCCTACCGTACCCAATCCCCGACTCAGGATATTTCTAGCGGCATTGTGATCTCTATCCAGCACGCAGCCGCACAAACAAATATGCGTTCTGGTACTCAAAGACTTCTTCACAATCTCACCACAGCTAGAGCATTCTTGGCTCGTGTATTGAGGATTCACAGCAATCGTGATCCGCCCGAACACTTTTCCAAAGTATTCAATCCATACTCGGAATTGAAACCAAGATGCATCGTTAATCGACTTAGCTAGACAATGATTCTTCACCATGTTTTTGATTCTCAAGTCTTCATAGGCGACTACATCGTTTGATGTGATGACGCACCGTGCAAGTTTGATTGCATGGTCTTTACGCTGCCTACTTATTTTGAGATGGCGCTTACCTAGAATCAGTCTGG
>Ga0335394_10009052_pt1 | contig 11227 bp, 10 predicted proteins | sample MAT03_FD_205741 | JGI IMG/M metagenome (GOLD analysis project Ga0335394, IMG submission 205741) | Freshwater microbial communities from Lake Fryxell liftoff mats and glacier meltwater in Antarctica - MAT-03 (spades assembly) (version 2) ... | reverse complement strand
GGCATCCATTCCCGGAGACGAGTGGTGTCTTCGCTGTATTCCATGTTTTTGAACAGGTGGTTTTGGGTCAGCGTATTGTATCTCTTTTTCAAAAAATCTACATCTTCCGCCCCTTGCACAAAACTCAGGTGTGGTACATGGTGGATAAATTTTGAAGGATCACTGATGAGCCTGTTTTCCACCAAAAAAGCCCAAAACTGCTTAGACATTTCAAATTGTTCGTTGATTTTGAAGGCTTTAGAGCAGTCAACCATACCGTCGGGCTGAAGATTAGTATAATTGAGCTCGCAATAGGCCGCGTGGCCAGTGCCGGCATTGTTCCAGGCATGGCTACTTTCCAAAGCGATGTCGTCTAATCGCTCGAATATCTGGATTTTCCAGTTAGGTTGCAGGCGGTGCAGGATGACCCCTATCGTGGCACTCATGATTCCGGCGCCAATCAACACGACATCCGTCAGTTCTTCGGTTTTGCTGTGATGCAACATTTAGTAGTTATTGAGTAGTTGAGTGGTTGAGTTATTGAATTGTTGAGTTGGCCGTGGATTGTCTGACTGTGGACTGTCTGACTATGGACTGTGGACTGTCTGACTGTGGACTGTGGACTGTCCAACTGTGGACTGTCTGACTGTGTGGACTGTCTGATTGTGTGGACTGTCTGACTGTGTGGACTGTCTGACTGTGTGGACTGTCTGACTGCCTACTTGTTTGCTTTAATTCTTTTCTTAGCCACACGCACATACACGCTGTTCTCATATTTTTTTATAAATTCCTGATAGCCGGCTATCGTATTTTGGCGCAGTGCTGCTCGCCAGGCCTTTTGCTCCTCGGTAGAGATCATAATAGTAGATCGTCGTTCCGCAGCACGCAATTCCACCTGCATTTGGCGAGCCACTTCAGGGCGCTGGTCAATGATTTGTTTGATTTCTTCTACCCGTTTACTGGTGGGGAATTCTTCAAAAAAAGTCCGAATTTTTTCAACAGAAGGGTCATTTTTGATGGCTTCCACGGTGGCAGCCTCTAATTCCGGCTGCAAACGCTCCTGCAAAGTCGGTTTTTCAGCAATGATTTGCTTTATTTGCTGCAAGTGGTTGCTCTTAGAAAATGCCTGAAGCAGTTGTCGTGCTACCGCAGGAGTAGTATCCTGCCGGAAATTTTCTATAATCCGGTGTTCCATACGAGCCGCCAAATCGGGGCTTTGTTCTACCGTTTTGATCAATTCCGGCAGGTAGCGGCTTTGAGGAAAATCGCGCAAAAAACTGCCGATCGTTGCAGTATCTACTTTCGTTTTCAGTTGTTGCCAATGTTGTTGCTCTTTGGTTTCTAAATACTGCTTTGCTTTCTGAATATATTGCCCTTTCGGAAACTGTTTTTCGTACTTTCGCCAATCCATCACTTTTTGGGTAACCAATGCTTTGCGATACAGCGCGTGTTCCCGAAACGGGCTTTCCGGGTATTTTTCCAAATAAGTTTCGTAGGAGGTCACGTCGTCTTTAAAGCGGCAGGCATACCAATCGCGTACAGGAGCAGGCACTACCGCCCATGCTACCGGGCCGCCCACCAACACCAATAATAACATGGCTAATGCGGCCCCTTTCATGGAGCGATTGCTGACCAACGATTCGGAGGGAAGAGTAGATACACTATCATCTGTGGTACCGCCTGTGTCTACTATCAGAATAACCGAAGAAACCTTTTCAGGAGCTTTAGATATAGCGCCTTGGGCAGTTTTGGGGTGCTCAGATGGTGCAGCACCGGGAGCAGGTCGGGCAACAGTAATACCGCCCCTGGAGTTTGTCACAGTCGAAACACTACTACCTGATTTTATTGATGGCTCCTCGCTACCCGATACAGGCGATGCACCGGGGAGAACAAAAGCAGTAGCGGGTATTAAAGGTGCCGGTGCTGCCAAAGTCGTTGGCGGCGGTGCAGTTGACACGATACGAATGGTGCGTTCCAGGGTGATATCCCTGGGCACTAAGCCAAAATTTTTGGTCAATTCCAGCATGGAAACCTTGACAATCAATTGGTGCTCGCCTTCTATTAATGGTGTCACATAAAAAACCCATTCCGTGTAACCTATTTCGCGCACCAGCTGGCGGGTATTGTTGGGCGACGTGATGTTGAAATTTTCTCCGTTAGACGGATCAATCAATTGCGCCTCCATGGCGTCAGATACTTCTACCTGATTTTCTATTTTCACATGGGTGTCCAGCACGAGGTTTTCCACAACCGTATCTTCATCCATCGCCACGCGCACGACGCAGCGGGTCATGCGTCGGGTGGTCATCAGTTCCGGCACGCGATACAGCACACTGCCGGTTTTGGCACCTTTGCCGGTATCTCTTAAAACTTTTGGTGCTTCAAAATCTGCCGCCGTCAACTCCATAAAAATCTCCTGAAAAGCAAAATTAATACCACTCAGGTCGCGCTGATATTCATCGAGGGAAATCAGGTTATTTCTGAATTGCTTATTGGCAGTGTTGAGTCGGGCCAGCAATTCGGTCAACTCCATTTGTTTAGCGGCATTTTGCGGGAGTTGCTGTTGCAAAAAAGCAATAGCCCCCGGCATATCATCTACCAGCAGGTCTCGGAGCGTTTGTTGAAGATCGGGTATATTCATAATGAATAATGGAGGAATGGAGAATGGTTTACAAGATGTTTAAAATCTATTATTTGAATCAACTAAACATCTCGATTATTGCTGGCATTGTATCTTATTTATACGCTTTAGAGGGGCAAATATAGGCATTTTAGGGAAATTTTATATTTTTTATCGAATAGGCAGTATGTCAATTTAGCCACTTTATCATAACCGTGTCTTTTTGCGCTGCTTTTCATTTGTTTTTTCGTGCGTAGCCGGGCGACGAACTCATTTCTCTGCCACTAGTCAAAAATCTTTCAATGCTGTATCAAGTACTAAACGCACATAATGGGACTGCCGACTGTGGACTGTTTGACTGTGGACTGTTTGACTGTGGACTGTTTTAAAATGTCTCAAAGTCGCCAAATCCAAACCTCATTTTTTCCAAATACGGTTGCATTTCGGCATCGCCCGCCAAACAACAAACTGACCACGAGGGATTTGCCTGAAACCGGGCAGATAATTTTTCATTCAATGGAGAACCGGGCCAGGTTTGAAAAAATATTTTCCGTAACCCCATACGCTGCGCTATACCCCTAAGCGTCAACAGCCATTCGTCAAATTGAGCATCAGGACAATTATCCGGCAGCACCACATCGCCTACCAGCAAACCTGATTCGAATTTCAACCAGGAGTTGATTCCAGAAAAATGGCATAATCTATTGAATGTAAAGGATTTATAAGCAAAAAACCGGGAATCATGCAATACCCCGCCGTACCCCTCCTTCAACACCGAATTTTCTAATACAAAGCCCTCATAGGCTAAGTACGGTGCAATAATCCTTCCTGCCCACCACCGAAACAGTCTCGGAATCCGACACCTTCTACACAAAGATTCCAACGGGAAGGTCCTTATTTTAAGACAGAAATACGCCATAGTATGCGTCTTGACAAACCCCAATTTATGCACAAAGCCATGCACATTGTTCTGATTGAGCAATCCAAAATACAACCGAACGCCTGCATTGGAATGATCTTCCGTGATTTTTTTTACCAACTGCGTCATCAACCCGCGACCCCGGTGTTCGGGAAGCGTGAAGGTCTCAATCATCTGCGTCATGGGTACTGACCGCCCGTCGGGCAAAACGGCATACATAGGCAAGGCTGCTGCTACCGACACCACCCGGCCGCTGCTGCTTTCGTAGGCCAGCCAACCGTGGTATTGTCCTCCTGACCAGGGTGTGTTGTATTTTTTAAGGTAATAGCGGACGGATGACCGCTTTCCCGCTACTTTTTTCACCAAAAAGACGATGTCCGAAAGGTTATTTCGATCAATTTTTCGATACTCGTAAGGCTCCATTTTTAGTACCTACCTTTTTTCAACGCTACCCATTGGTTGTTGTTGGAGATATAGGGGTTCATACCCATCCGTTCACGAAGGCGCAAATCACCGCTGTCTTCAGGGAAAAGAAAATCTACGGCCAATTGTTGTGAAAAGCCAATTTTTTCTGCATAATCCACGAGTTCGCGGGTATAAGCACCAAAGGGATAAGCCAATGCCCGGACGGGTACACCACAAATGCTTTCTAAGGCTGCTTTACAGTTGTACAATTCCTGACAAGCCGCTTCATGCGACAACACTTCAAGGTCCTGGTGCGTGTACCCGTGCGCCCCGATGTTTGCACACGCAGATGCTGCCAACCGGCGTATTTCTCCCGAATCAAGCAATTTCCAATATTCCGAAAATACATCTGCTGCGTGCCAGGCACCGGCTGCCTGAAAAGCGGTTTCCATTTTTTGCACAAACTGCCAGTGGGAATACCGCGCCCAATCGGATAATTTTCGGCCCTCCGAATCAGCAAACCAAGTGCTGTGCCGCCATTTTTTCTTTCGAAAAATGCGGTTGTCTATTTCCATTTTTTCTGGCCCAAGACGCGTAGCAATATCAAGAAAATCCATCCAAAGCCATGCAGCACCGCGTCCGGCAGCAGCAGTCAGGAAAAAAGTAGCCGGAGCCTTGTATTGTTCCAAAACAGGCAAGGCATAGCGCACATTATTTTGGTAGCCATCATCAAAAGTAATGGCCACCGTAAATTTTTTTTCGTCAAATTTTTCGGAAAAATAATCGCTGAGCGAAACAATCTGAGCATGATCACTCAAATAGCGAACCTGCAATTCAAAATCAGCAGCGGCAATAAATCGGCCGTTCAGGGTTTTATCGCCCGCTTTGTCCAACCCGTGATAGATCAATATCCTCCGTCCGGACTTAGACAATATCTTTTCGGCTTGCCAAAAGCCAGCCGCGAAAAGCAGGTCATTGGAGTATAATTGTATCTTTTTTAAAGATTTTTGAAAAAAATTTTGCCCATTTATCATAGGAACGGGTAAACAGGATTATGCTGAAAGTTACTGTTTTCAAAATGAATCCACCGATTTATACGCTTCGATGAGCGCCATCTCGCCTTCTTTACCGGGTTTTGCATTGCCATGTTCCATCCCCAACACGCCTTTATAACCCTTTTCGTGGATATATTTGAAGATATTTTTATAGTTGATCTCGCCGGAAGTAGGTTCTTTTCGCCCCGGATTGTCGCCAATTTGGATGTAAGCTACTTCCTCCCAGGCGGCTTCAAAATTGGGAATCAGGTTGCCATGCTGAATTTGTGCGTGGTAAATATCGTACAGTACCTTACAGGAAGGATGATCTACGGCTTTGCAGACGGCGTACCCCTGTGCAACAGTGGTGAGAAACAACCCGGGATGATCGCGGAAATTGAGGGGTTCCAATACCATAATCAATCCATGTGGCGCCAGAATGTCGCTGGCGCGTTTTAGGGATTCTATCACGTGAGCAGTTTGATAACTCATGTCCTGCCTTAAATCCAAATGGCCGGGTACCACGGTCATCCACTTAGCGTTACAGCGTTTAGCCACCTCCACGGCATTCCGAATGTCTGCGAGAAACTCTTCTCTTTTGGCTTTGTCGCCGCTGGCTAAATTGGGTTCCGTCCAATAAATTTTATTAGCGACAAATACCCCCATGGTGATGTCAAGTTTAGACATCAAATTACCCATCCGTTCCTGTAAGGATTTGTCTCTGCCGGACATACCATTGTCTTCAAAAGCCGTAAATCCCTGATCGGCCATAAACCGCAACTGATCCAGTATATCTTCCCCCGCGCTGTTCCGAAACATCCCATCATGCGGGCCATATTTGAGTTTGAACGGGTATTTTGCGGTTGGCACTGCACCATTTGGGGCAGCAATGGCGGCGGTTGCAATGCTGGCAGAAGCCATTGCAGCGGCGGCGGAAAGGGTGTTTTTTACAAAATTGCGACGTAGCATAAAAAGAATATTTTGTGAACGTGAACTGCTTGACGGCTGACTGTCTGACTGCCGACTGTATGACTGTTCGACTGCCGACTGCCGACTGTGTGACTGTCTGACTATTTAAAACCCCACCATATTTTCCGGTTTTACCCAGGCATCAAACTCCTCTGATGTAAGGTAACCCAATTCCAGGGCCATTTCTTTCAGCGTTTTTCCTTGTTTATGCGCAGTCTGCGCAATTTCTGCTGCTTTATAATACCCAATTTTGGTGTTTAAAGCGGTGACTAACATCAACGAATTATTCACGTGTTTTTTGATATTGTCGTACAAAGGCTCAATACCGACAGCACATTTATCATTAAACGATACACAGGCTTCGCCGATCAGCCGGGCTGAATGCAGGAAATTGTAAATCATCATGGGTTTGAACACGTTTAGTTCAAAATGGCCGTTGGCCCCGCCAATATTGATCGCGACATCATTGCCCAACACCTGTGCGGCCACCATGGTCAACGCTTCGCATTGGGTAGGATTCACTTTGCCGGGCATGATGGACGACCCGGGTTCATTATCGGGGATAAACAGCTCGCCAATGCCGGATCGCGGGCCGGAAGACAACATCCGAATATCATTGCCTATTTTCATCAGGCTCACCGCTACCGTTTTTAGTGCTCCGTGTGCTTCCACAATGCCGTCATGCGCGGCTAAGGCTTCAAATTTATTGGGAGCGGTAACAAATGGCAATCCGGTGAGGGTTGCGATGTGCTGTGCGACGTTTTCGGAGTAACCTTCGGGAGTATTAATGCCTGTTCCGACGGCGGTGCCACCCAAGGCTAATTCGCTGAGATGACTCAGGGTATTGCGAATAGCCCGTAATCCGTGAGTAAGTTGCGCGGCGTAACCGCTAAATTCCTGGCCCAAAGTGAGCGGCGTAGCATCCATAAAATGGGTGCGGCCAATTTTTACTACCTCCATGAAGGCGATGCTTTTTGCTTTCAGGGTATCACGCAGTTTTTCAATGCCAGGCAGGGTCGTTTCCAACAACATTTTACAGGCAGCAATGTGCATGGCCGTTGGGAATGTATCATTGGAAGACTGTGATTTGTTCACATCATCATTTGGATGCACAAATTTTTGTTCGTCCGTTAGCTGCCCGCCTTGTAATACGTGTGCCCTGTAAGCAATTACTTCGTTGGCATTCATATTGCTTTGTGTGCCGGAGCCCGTTTGCCAAACCACCAGCGGAAATTGATCATCCAATTGCCCCGCAAGAATTTCATCGCAAACCTGACCAATTAAATCGCATTTCTCTTTCGACAAAATGCCTGCCTCCAAATTGGTCAGTGCCGCCGCCTTTTTCAGGTAAGCAAATGCCCGAATAATTTCGATGGGCATTTTGTTGATATCGCGGGCAATTTTAAAATTTTCGATGGAGCGTTGCGTTTGAGCGCCCCAATAAACATGAGCAGGAACTTCTACTTTGCCCATGGTGTCTTTTTCTATACGAAACATAATTGACAGGTATATAAGGAATGGAAAATGATTTAAAATGGAAACAGGGCACAACTGATTGCTCAGTGCACCCTGTATAACCCCAAAAAACCAAATGAAAACAATCTTAAATAAAACGCTAAAAAGCGATATTTGCTGAAGTGTGATGGTAAAATAATAAATGTGGTGACACTCAAAATTTATAATGCAAAGATACGGTACTTTTTCTTGTTGTGCAATAGGTGACACTATTTTTTTTTCAAAAATAAAAAAAAAGAAAGAAAACAATGAAATAACCACTATTTATTTCCAAAATTCGTGTATTTTTGCAGAAGAAATTGGACACATATATTGACTGAAAATTATTTATAAACTTATGCTTCAAAATTGGGTAAAAGACATGGTTGAGCGGCAAGCATTTGGAGTTTGCCAATATTTGGGTGAAAAAATGGGTATTTCACCGGCTGAAGTGCGTAAGTACTTTATCTATACGTCCTTTATTGCCATGGGGTCTCCTTTGATTATTTATCTGATAGGCGCATTTTGGGTTAATATCCGGCGATACCTCAGAAAAGGGAAAAATGGAGTGTGGGAATAAGTAATCCCCCGTCAATGGTTGGTCGTTAGCGGTTTTGATAAAATATTACAAAATCGTTTAAAATTAGTATCTTTGTGCCTTCATATAACGTTAGGAGCTAAAAGTAAACGTTTTTTGCAGATTTGTTTGCGAATGGCGACCCTCCGTACGTATGAATTTTTTTTTAACTAAAATTGAAACATGGCAAAATCGCAAGATTCGTACAACAAAAAAGAACAAGAAAAAAAACGAAGGAAAAAAAACGAAGACAAATTAGAGCGCAAGGAGCAGCGCAAGGTGGATAAGGCAAGAGGCGGCACCAAAACCCTCGAAGAAATGTTCGCTTACGTGGATGAAAATGGACATCTCACGTCGGTAAAACCCGATCCTGCCAAGAAAAAAACCTTCAGCGTTGACAACATCGTATTAGGGGCTTCGCCGAGAAATCAAACACCCGAAGAGGTAACCCGCAGGGGTATCGTAAAGTTTTTCAACGATGAAAAAGGTTATGGCTTTATCACCGACGGTGAAAGTAAGGAGAGTATTTTTGTGCACATCAATAATATCTCCGGCAACATTCGTGAAAATGATCGGGTAACTTTTGAAATAGAAATGGGGCAAAAGGGACCAAATGCCGTAAATGTAAGAATTGGAGACGTTTAAGGAGGAATAATGAATCTTATCAATAGCGGCACTCTATCATTAACTGTCCGAGGAAAATCCTGCATACGTTTATTTTTGTCTTGTTACTGACCCAACTACAATGGTGCACAAATTTTATGTGCAACAAAAAGGGTAAAAGACACAAATTGTCAGACAAAAGATACACAGATTTCAGCAAAATTGATAAATTTTCCTATACCTTTGGCCAATACATTTAGCCAAAGGTATTTTTTTGCTTATGAAATCTTTTACACTCATTTTTTTACTGATCGGTTGTTTTGGGGTATTGGCCAGTCTGTCCGCGCAAACCTGTCCAAAAGATACTACTGCACCAACGGTGGCATGCAAACCCTTGACCGCCAATATTATGTCAGTGGGTATTAGCAGAGAAACGCGTGTATCGTTTTATTTGCCGGAAGCAGACCTGGTCAAACTCGGCATTTTCGATGCCGCCGGCCGTTTATTGCATCGTCAGGAGGAACCTTTTCAGCCGGGTAAAAACGCTTTTATTGTTCAATCTTCCGATTTAACAGCGAATGGGATACTGTCGTACCAGGTAGCATCTGCTGCCGGAAGTGCTGCGGGAAAAATGTTCATGACACGGGAATGAATTAGTTAGGTCACAGCCCACACTTCCCCAATTGAGGCAGGCAGGGGGGAAGTAAAGAATAAAGCAATTAATGAAATTCAAAACCGCAATTATTTCAACGTACCTACTAATTAAAAACTTCGAAGAAGTTTTATTTGTCTTCCGACTTACTTAAACGGAGTTGATGATGATATTAATGGCAAAGCGGTTCAACGTAGGTATTTAATGACATCACAACACGTTTTTTAACGCAAAGACATAACGTTTTAACTGCTTTTATAATATTTAAAATCCCTCTAAATTTTTCGGTATCTGCTATTTTTCAAATACTTATATATTTATTTTTTGATAATTTATTGCGATTTTAGTATAGAGTTTACGGCTGAAATAAACAACAGCGAGGACTAAGGTGTAGGAAAGTGTAGCGGTCATGGTAAATATTTAGTTGGACTAAGCAGGCAAAAAATGCCCAAAAAATTGGTTATTGTTTAGATAACGCACCTGCCATCCTAAACGCTGCTTAAAAGGCGTAAAAAAATATTGCCCCTCATCCCACAGCTGAATCTGTGGGATGAGGGGCAATCGCTAACGCAACAGGCAATGTGCTGTCTTGTGTATCCCCTCTGTGTCTTGTGTCTGATGTCTCGTGTCTGAAGTCTCCCCTCTGTGTCTTGTGTCTGAAGTCTTGTGTCTGATGTCTGAAGTCTTGTGTCTGATGTCTCGTGTCTCCCCTCTGTGTCTTGTGTCTTGTGTCTTGTGTCTTGTGTCTTGTGTCTGAAGTCTTCTGTCTGAAGTCTTTTGTCTGAAGTCTTCTGTCTGAAGTCTTCTGTCTGAAGTCTTCTGTCTGAAGTCTTCTGTCTGAAGTCTTCTGTCTGAAGTCTGAAGTCTTGTGTCTGAAGTCTTGTGTCTGAAGTCTGAAGTCTTCTGTCTGAAGTCTGAAGTCTTGTGTCTGAAGTCTTGTGTCTGAAGTCTGAAGTCTCGTGTCTGATGTCTGATGTCTGAAGTCTCATTTCACAAACTGCACCTCTACCCGGCGGTTTTTAGCCCGGCCAGCATCGGTGTCATTGGTCGCTATCGGGTTGTTTTCACCCAACCCGCTGGCAGTAATCCGTTCTGGTTTTATCCCCATTTCTATGAGTGATTGGCGGGCGGCTTCAGCCCGTTGCTGAGAAAGGGTTTGATTATAGGCAGGGATACCGGCATTATCCGTGTAGCCTTTCAGGTTGATTTTGTAATTATTTTTGCTTGCAACTTCGGCTACTGTACGCAGTTCCGGGAGCGATTCAGATTTAAGATCGGATTTATCATAGTCAAAAAACAAATTGAGCGCAACGGCCTGCCCGGAGCTCACCATTTTATCCAAATTTACCGGCTTAATCGTTGTTTTTACGGTGAGGGGTTGGCCTGGAGCCGTCACTGGCACCGGTATAGAAACCGGAAAATACCCAGGCTGAACCAACCTGATGTTATAGGGTTTGTCGTTGGGAACAGTGATAACCGTCACGCCGCCGGAAGGATTGGCGCGAAAGGTGCCTTCCGTTTTTCCATTAGCAGGATTTTCCAATAATACCGATCCGGTAAAGGGTTTTCCCTGATCGTCGGTGAGGGTCAGTTCTACAATTTTTACGGATTCAGGGCGGGCAGAAAGGGGAAGGCCGGCAAAGAAAATATCCTGTTTTTTATCGCGGCCTTGCGTAGAAAACCAAGCTATTTGTCCATCAGCACTGATTTTATAAGACCAATCATCGGCCATAGTATTGAGTTCCTTACCGATATTTTCGGGTTTGCTCCAATTCAACCAGGTGTCATCTAAGCGTTGTGTTTTGAATACATCCATGCCGCCAAGGCCCGGCCGGCCGGCGCTGCTAAAATACAGGGTTTTCATATCCGCGTGCAGAAATGGGCTGCGATCGTCAACATCAGTATTCAGGGAATCAAGCGGCATAATCTCCCCCCAATTACCGTCTGGTTGCCTAAGCGCAATGAATAAATCCTT
>Ga0335394_10009035_pt1 | contig 11239 bp, 10 predicted proteins | sample MAT03_FD_205741 | JGI IMG/M metagenome (GOLD analysis project Ga0335394, IMG submission 205741) | Freshwater microbial communities from Lake Fryxell liftoff mats and glacier meltwater in Antarctica - MAT-03 (spades assembly) (version 2) ... | reverse complement strand
GTCGCTTGGTCGAAGCAGGTGTACCATTCGTCGAAGTCGATCTTGGCGGCTGGGATAATCACCAAAATATTCACCAAACCCTGTCAGGGCAAAAACTACCGAACCTAGATCGCGCGATGAGCGCGCTGGTCGAAGACTTGGCTCAACGAGAACTGCTCCAAGACACGGCAGTCATCTGGATGGGCGAATTTGGTCGTACCCCCCGAATTAATCAGGACGGTGGGCGAGATCACTGGGCAAGATCTTGGTCGGTCGTGGCCGGTGGTGCAGGTCTTAAGGGTGGTCTGGCGATCGGCTCGACCAGCAGCGATGGCACCGAAGTTGAGACCGAGCCTTACAGCAGTGAGGATTTGATGGCTACAGTTTGTAAGGGTCTGGGAATTTCTCTCGATACAACGTACACATCCAAGAGTGGCAGGCCGATGAAAATCGCTGGTGGTGGTAAAGTGATTAGCGATTTGCTGGCGTAGGTGTTTAAGCGATGAGTGTCCATCGCGCCTTGGCTGCGATCGACATTGAGAAATTGGCGACCCGATGACTTCGACCGATGATCCTGCGAACGATCGTCCTGAAGGCATTCGGGTAGATCGGGAGAAGTCGCCAGAAGAGCTAATTCGTGCGCATCAGGCCGGGGTTTGGCGTTACCTACGAATGCTCGGTTGCGACGCTTCCTTGGCTGACGACATCACACAAGAAACGTTCCTAAAGGTGCTTCGGCACGACCGGTTCACACAACACAGCGATATAGCAACGGCAGCCTACCTGCGACGCACGGCACACAATTTACTTGTGTCGTTGCATCGCAAGGGCGGACGAAAGAAGACAGTATTCACCAGTGATCCGCTCGACGAGATTTGGGACCGCTGGGCTGGGAAAGATATCAGCGGCGACAAAGCGATCGACTCGCTAAGAGAGTGCATGCAAGCCCTTTCGGCCCGTGCACAGTTGGCGTTAAAGATGCGTTTCGGTGATGAAGCGAGTCGTTTGTCGATCGCGGAAGCGTTGGATATTACCGAGCATGGTGCACGGAACTTAATGCAGCGGGCAAAACAGCAATTGAAGGATTGCGTCCACGAGAAAATTAGCGAACAGAATGCCGATTGCAAGTAACTCGACATCGCGGCAGCAAAGCAGATTCCATGAATTCACATCAACCCAATTCGAACGATAGCAGCACGTTTTCCGAAGCGGATGAACGCGCGATCGATGCGCTCATCTACGAAGTAAATAAGCTTGCACCGTCACCGCCTGATTTGTCGGCCGTGATCTTGAGCGAATTGGCTCGCAAGCGATGGGAGAGACCAAACTCCGCCTCCAGCAGTGACAAAAATTCGCGGCGTTCGAGCGTGGCGGCAACGAAACGGGGTCGGTCTTGGTTTGCGGTGGCTGCGGGTGTCCTCGCGCTCGCTGCATCGATCTTTTTGATTTTGTCGCGTTGGGATAACTTTGTAATCGACTTGACGAACATTGCAGAGAACGTTTTGCCGGAAGTTTCTCTCGGTCCAGAACTGGCCGCAGACAAGTCACCCGCTCCTGCGCCAACGGTCATCGCGGTTGCACCACCGGGACCCGCGAAGCCGATGACACCTCGCGAAGGCGTTCCGCTTGTTCGGAACAAACCAATGGATGCGACAGTGGCTAGCGGTGAGCCGGTGGTTGCAAGTACAGAAACAACCCCGAGCGGCGAAAAGCTAAATGCGACTCATGCTCAGACGTTGGCCAAGTTCAATGCAGAGATCGAGAGCTATTGGGATCGCGTCGGTGTGGTTGCGGCCGCTCCGATCAGTGACGCGGAATTGGCGGACAGAATTGAAGATCGATTTGGCGCACGCCCTGCCTTATCCACTGGCGAGACTTTGGTTCAAGCGACACTTGTGAGTGCGGCTGCGTGTGAACCGTTGGCAACTCGGCTTGTGAACCAACTTTTTCGCGGCGTTCCTTTGGCCCCAGAATCTCAAGAACGGATGATCGCCGAGGCGACTGCCGTGATCGTCCAAGGAAACCGATTCGATGAGTTGATCAGCCGCTGGGTTGCAGACGATTCGCTATTCAATCATGACCGACCAGAGCAATTGTCAGAAGGTCTCGCCACGAACCTGCTCGATGCCGATGCAGCGTGTGCGCGGTGCCATGACTCGCCTGTCGATGGACGTTTCGGACAAGAGGATTATTGGTCGATCGCCTCGCTTTTCGCGCCAGCGGATCGACCAGCTCTCTTTTATGAATTGGCCGACGGGCGACAGCGAGTCGCGGAGCCCGGAATTCCCAGTCGCTGGCTGGGCAACGTCACGCCATCGCAAGAGGCCCCGATCGATTCGCAGGCTGGTCAAAAAGAACAATTGGCAAAGCAGCTTGTCGGAAATCGGGTTCTTGCCGGTGCACTGGCGAACCGGATTTGGGAAATCGGATTTGGTGCGCCGCTGATCTCGCGAGCCAGCGATCCGATTGCGCCGCCGCGCGATGATACGTTGAAACAGTCGCACGCCGCGCTCACCGATGCGATTGTCAACAGTAACTTTGATATGCGGTTTGTCGTGAGGTTAGTGATGGCAAGCGATGCGATGCAGCGAGGGCAATCGGAGCTTTTTGCGAGTGGACGGTGGCGAGTCGCGAACGAGGAAACCATTTTGCGTGATTCACTAGCACACCGCACATTTGCGGCTGCTCCGATCAAACAGCCTCGCATGGGTCGAGATCAATTACTGGCAATGATGGGTTCGCGAATCGGCCTACCACCGCGAGCACTTGGTGATTCGGATACTGTATTGGCGCAGCCCTCCATTGGCGGCGATCACTCTGGTAGTTCAACGCCAGACACTGTCGTTCCAGACAAGCCTCGGGATGACGAGTACCTATGGGCGTCATGGGTTGCTGACCGCAAGCTCCTAGAGAACAGTTGGCTGCACTGGATCAAAGATCCTGAGGAGCAAAAGCGACACGCGTTTTACGCGGTGAATATGTCACCGGGCAGTCATGAGGATGATTTTGCGTCGCAGCTTGTCTCGCCATCAGACGACGAAGTTGTAGCGACTCGGAACGCCAACGACCGTTTATACTGGGTCTTGCGAAAGTCGCTGTAAATGTTCCCGGCGAAGCAACAAAGCTTCCCATGTGAACTGGTCTATTTTTGACAACTGCCAAAGAACATAGGCGGACATTGCAAAATTACCCAGCAGTAAAATCGCGACTAACCATGCACCGCGAGCCAACCAAGATTTCTCTTTATAGGCGACCCAGACAAAGAACGTGAGAAACGCAAAGTATGCATCCATCAGTGTCGCCTGAAACCAAGGGTCCGGCCATAAACCATTACCCGCTCGTATCACGTTTCGATCGAGCGAAGCAGTGATCGTGATCCATGACATGCATGCGATCACGGCAACGCATAAGCTAACCAACAACCATTTCATCGGTTTATCCTAATGCGGGGATCAAAGGGCTGCGGCGGTTGTGGGGCTTTTGCAGTAAGAGTTGTGAGACACCGATTTGCTTCTCGCGAAAAGCACCTTCGCAATAACTCAAGTAGTAGTCCCACAAACGTAAAAACCGCTCCGACATGCCAAGCTCACGAATCGGTGCCAGATTGGCATAAAACCGTTCGCGCCAAGCTTGTAGCGTTCTCGCATAATGCTCTGCAAAATCTTCGAGATGAGCAAACTGCAGGTCCGTCGCACGCCCAACGGAACTTGTCATTGCTCCCAGCGATGGCAAACAGCCACCCGGGAAAATGTACTTTTGGATAAAGTCGACCGATCGCCGATAGTCGTCATATCGTTGATCGGGGATCGTGATCGCTTGGAGCGCAAACAATCCGTCTGGCTTTAGTAAGCTCGAACATTTCGCGAAGAACGTATCAAAATACTCATGCCCGACAGCTTCAATCATTTCAATGGAAACAAGTTTGTCGTACGTTCCCGACAGGTCACGGTAATCCGAAAGCAACAGCGTCACGCGATCTGAAATTCCAGACGCCGCAATTCGTTGCTTCGCATAATCGTGCTGTTGTTTTGAAATCGTTGTTGTCGTCACACGGCAACCGTAATGCGTGACAGCGTGCTGAGCAAAGCCACCCCAACCAGTCCCAATCTCCAAGACTTCGTCAGTCGGAGTAAGTCGAAGCTTGCGACAGATGCGATCATACTTTTCGATGGACGCCTCCTTCAGCGAGCTGCTCGCTTCGGGGAACACACCGCTGGAGTAAGTCATCGTTTCGTCAAGGAACAGTGAGTAGAAATTGTTGCTTAGGTCGTAGTGCGCGGCGATGTTGCGGCGGCTTCCGTTACGCGTGTTGCGTTTGAATCGATGAACTGCTTTCCGACCAAGATCCAGAACCGTATTCCACGCACCGCCGAGATCGGTTGAGGTCTGCATGTTGCGCGAAAAGATTTGGATCAAGGCCACTAAGTTGTCGCACGACCAGTAACCATCTCGATACGATTCACCTGCGCCCATGCTGCCGCCGAGCGCAAGTGCGCGGTAGAACCTAGCATCGTTCACCCGGACAACTGTGCTCAAGTCAGCCGACGAATCACCAAACGTTAGGCGAGTCTCACCGTCAATGACGGTGATGCTGCCGCCCGAAATTCCACGCAATTTCCGTAGCACGGTGTTACGAAAAGCGACGGTTGTTAGGTTTGGTCGATCAGCGTTTTCTCCGCCGTTTGCAAGCCGACCGGTGTTAATTTCGTTGCATCGTTCACGAGTAAATTCCGAGGGTGAGTATAAAACCGACATTTCTTCATCCATAGTCTAAAAGCCTGATAATAGATGGCACCAATCATATGAGCCGCAGCAATCGGACGACGCAGCATACAGCGAGCGAACTGGCCGTCCGTCAGCTCGAAACGATTCAATTGCAGACTCGCCTGAAAAATCTGCTCGCCCCCGCGAACACAACCAAGCGACAAATGCAACTCGTCGTCGGGTGGTTGTAAACTCCATTCGTACTGCGAATCCATCCCCATGAACGGCGATACATGAAACTCTTTGGGATGCGAATACCGACCGGCTGAATTCGCCTGTCGATTGCCTTCCCAAAGAACATAGCAGTGTCGCTCGTTCCAAGGTGTGTTGCTTACCTCAGCAACCATTGCGACCAATGAATCCTGCTCGTCGAAACAGTAGAACACATTGATCGGACTAAAATAAAAGCCGAAATGACGGAGTTGCGTCAGTACACGAACTGGACCGCTGAGCACGATGCCCGTCTTCTGCTTGACGAAGTCGTAGACCGAATCAATCATCGATAGCGCCGGATCACCAAAATGATCAGCTCGGCGAAACGACGCTGGGCCAAATCTCTTGTTGCCAAGACACCAGCTCGATCTCAATATCTCGTCGACTTCGGTCAGATCCAAGTAAGCCCATGACGTTGAGTATTGAAAACGATGAGAGGGTGACGGACGACGATGCAGAACAAGGCCGCGGTAAAGACAGCTATGCACCATCGGCTCCTGTCCCAGCAAGCTGAGGAGCAATTCCGATACGAATGGGATTCCGATCGCCGAGCAGTTCCATGTCCAAGCCAAACGATCGAGTAACCGCCAACGCACTATTCACGCCGTCTTCGTGAAATCCGTAGCCCCAGTAGGCACCGCAGAAGCTGACACGATCGTGTCCATTGATCTCTTCAAAACGTTTCTGGGAATGGACGGACTCGCGCGTGAACACTGGGTGCTGGAATTCAAATCGCTGCACCACCTTCGCCTCGTCAATCGGGCAATTCGGGTTGAGCGTCAAGCAAAGTGGTCCTGGCAAGCCTAGGCTCTGTAATCGATTCAGATCGTAGGTAACGCTAACTTGCTCAGTTGGTTGTTCTGGGATGTGGTAGTTCCAACTTGCCCAAGCGCGTCGCCGTTTTGGTAGCACAGAATCGTCGGTGTGGAGAACGGCGGTGTTGGCTTGATAGGGAAACCCGCTCAATATGTCGCGTTCCGTTTCGCTCGCATCCATCAACATACGTAGTGACTGATCCGCGTGAGACGCCAAGACAACATGATCATAGTTAACCGATCCTCGGTGGTCGAAAACCAATCGCACCGCCCCACCGACTCGCTCCACATTACAAACCGGTGTGTCCAAGAAAATACGGTCGCGAAGTGGCCGCGTCAATTCAGTCACGTAGTTCCGCGAACGTTCGGCAATCGTGAGCCATTGCGGACGGTCCCGCAACTGCAGCAACCCATGATTACGAAAAAAACCGAGAATGAACTTCGCGGGAAAACCAGCTAAAGACTGGGGATTCGTCGACCAAATCGCGGCTGACATCGGAATCAAATACTGTTCGCGGAACTCCCGCCCGACACCAATGCCGTTCAAGAAATCGCCCAGCAAAGTCTGATCATCGCCGGACTCGCAAAACTCAAGTGCTTGGCGATTGAATCTCGCCACGTCCAACAACATGCGGTAAAACGCACTGCTAATCAGGTTCCGACGTTGAGCAAAAAGGCCGTTCAGCGAACTGCCCTGGTACTCCAGCCCCGTGCGCCAACAGCGGACGCTGAGACTCATATCGCTGTTTTGCGTACCGACGCCCAGCAACTCCAGCATCCGACAAAAATTGGGATAAGTCCGCTGATTCAGCACCATAAAGGCCACATCAGCAGAAATCTCGCGCTCGTAAGCGCGGACATCAACTGTGCAAGCGTGCCCGCCAACATGCGAGCCAGCTTCGAAAACGTCAACTTCGTGCTTCGCCAAAAGGATGCGAGCAGCTAAAATCCCGCTGATTCCTGAGCCTACGACAGCGATTCGCATGGGGAGTTGGGTAGTGGATAGAAGTCGTTGGCGAGGATTGCGATTTTTATTGGCGGTTGGCTCGCCTAATAATACCACTAAGGCAAGCCCAGGCTAAACGTCACGAGCCCCGGTAGGTTGAATAGCCGAATGGTGAAAGCAACAGCGGCACATGGTAATGAGCTCTTGTGACTGTCACCAGAAAATCGATGACGACCGTGGGATAAAAAAACTCCGCTTGGCCAACGGCTGCAAAGTAGTCGCCGGTCTCGAAAACCAAACGATAAACTCCCGGCTGCAATTCACCCGGTGGTAGCAGGTTCGCAATCCGTCCGTCGGCGTTGGTCAGTCCGTCGGCTTCGTCCACAAAGTCGCGATCTCGCACGCTTTGCAATCGAACCCGCAGTCCTGCGGCTGGCAACCCAAGTTTCAAGTCCAAAACGTGAGTTGTGATCGGGCTGGTCATGCTTGTATTCTCCACTTGTCAATTCTTAAGTGCGTAATCTTCCGCTGCTCGATCGCCGCATTGCGAATCTCAGCATCGCGATCCAGCGGCAGTCGGGCTTGTAACAACGCCAGCATCTCGCCAGCGGATTTACCCGCAGCGCAAACGATAAAGATAAACCCAAACTTCTTTTCGTAAGCCGCGTTGCCATCTGCGAGCGACTTGATCGTCAGTTCATCTGTTTCAGAAATGCCTGCTTGCTCACCGGCCGACCAATCGCGATTGCCGGCATACTTCATCATGAGTGATTGAATGTCACCAATTTTTGGATGGTGCGAATACGCTTCCAGCCAATCCGACTGACCGAGGCCATCGAAGACAACATCGGCGGCAACGTGCATGGCGTTCAGGTCACCAAACGGTCGCTGAACAACGATTGCTTGGCACCATGCTTTCGCACCGCAGCATCGCTCCATTTCGCAAATCGCGCTTTCAATCTGCATGCGATTAAAGGTTTCAAGCGAACGATCGGCGTCGCTCATCCGTGCCTCACGCTTTCTCGTTTGTCGATGATGATGCCTCGCCCTGGCATCGCTACCGAACCGCGCAAAAACGTTTGCTGCACGATGCCGCGCACCAGTCGCCCATCATAGGGCGTTACCTTGTGTCGATGCAGCAGCGATTGGCCGTCTACAACCCACGGGCTGTCATCATCAAAAATGATCAAATCTGCTTGTTCACCCGGCGCAATTTTGCGTGAAAGACCAAGTAGTTTGGCGGGCTCACGGCTCATCCAACGCACCACATCAGTGATCGCAAAACCACGCTTGGAAGCCTCCGCCCAGATCACCGGCAAGCCGAGTTGCAGACTGCTGATGCCACCCCAAGCCTGATCGAAACGACCCGTATCAAGCGACTTCATCGACGGAGGACAAGGCGAGTGATCCGAGGCGATCATATCGATCACGCCTTCGCGAATCGCATCCCAAAGAGCCTCTCGGTTTTCGCGATCCCGAATCGGTGGAGCGCACTTGTACATCGTCGCACCATCAGGAATCTCATCGGCAGCAAACACCAGATAGTGCGGGCAAGTTTCGACCGTGATCGGCAGGCCGCTGGCACGTGCTGACCTAAGCATCGGTACAGACCCTGCGTCGGCCAGATGAACGATATGCACCGGGCAACCGGTTTGTTTACAGAGGTCGATCAGCAACTCGATTGCTTCCCGCTCGAAACTCGTTGGCCGCGTGTTGAGGTAATCAAGGTATCGACGCGGGTCTGACATTGTCACTGCTGATTCCGCGATCTCAGCATGTGCCAACAGCGGAACGCCACGCTCAGCCAGCAGCGGCATCACCTCGCGAAGCTCGCGCTCGCCCACGTTCGGAAAATCGTCGATGCCGCTATGGCACAAGAACGCCTTGATTCCCAAGACTCCGGCGTCGAGAAGTTCGACGATATGCGGTTGGTTTCCCGGAACAACGCCGCCATGAAACCCAATGTCAATAGACAGCTTGCCCGTTGCTGCAGAACGCTTTTCGACCAAGGCGGCAACGGTTGTCGTGACGGGTGAGCTGTTCAGTGGCATGTCACAAAGCGTCGTGATTCCGCCTGCGGCGGCAGCGGCAGTGCCGGTGGCCATGCCTTCCCATTCGGTCCGTCCGGGCTCATTTAAATGGACGTGCGAATCGACCATCCCCGGAAGAATCAGCGATTGACCAACATCAACGGCGTCAGGATGGCCATAGCTGGAAACTTCTAGTATTCGTTCGCCTTGAATCACAATCGCAGCCGGTTGAATGGAACCGTCAACGACGACACGGTGACTTTGTAGAACTATGATCGGTTGTGAGTTACTCATGACGTGTTATCGTAAACCATCGGTTTGGGATCGTCGAACCGACATTCGTGAATTGCAAGTTTTCAAACATTTTTTAGGTGAACGCATCCATGGCATCGCTGGTTCGTCAACGTTATGGAAAGCATCGGGTTCGAGTCAGCAAGGTCAAACGCGCGGCTGCTGAAGACGCGGCTGGCCAACACGAATTCTTTCAAGCATCTGTCGACATCGAACTGGAAGGTAACTTCGAGGCTGCGTACACGGAAGGTGATAACCAATCAGTCATCGCAACGGACACTTGCCGAAACACAGTCTACGTGCTCGCCAAGGACGACCCAATGGTTTCGCTTGAGTCTTTCGGCATCACGATCGCCAATCATTTTCTGGCGCGGTACGACCATGTTAGTCGCGTGACGGTGACCCTTGAGCAGCAGCTCTGGCACCGCATGCTCGATTCGCCGCACGGGTTTGTGGGCAATGATCGTGAAACTCCAACCGCAAAACTGGTCGGCATACGAGATAGCGACGGTTCAACGAGTCTGGCGATCGCAGCAGGAATCACGAACTGCATGGTTGCGAAGACAACCGAGTCTGGTTTTTCGAACTTCCATCGCGATGAATTGAGAACGCTTCCCGATACCGAAGATCGAGTTCTTGCAACGGTCCTAACGGCAGCATGGAATTTCTCGGCTGGTGACGACGGTCATGACTATAACGCACATCGCCAAGTCATCCGCGATGCGTTGTTGACAACGTTCTTAAATCACTACAGCCGATCGGTTCAAGAGACACTGTTTCGAATGGCAACGGCGGCCATTGAGCGTTGCCGCGAGATCGACTCGATCACCTTAACGATGCCGAACAAGCATCACATCCGCTTTAACCTTGAGCCGTTTGGGCGAACGAACGACAACGAGGTTTTCGTGGTCACCGACGAACCATTCGGTTTCATCACCGCAACCGTCGCTCGCTAATTGTAGAGCGATTGTCCTCAATCGCTCATCAGAAATCACGCGACACTCCATTATCAAAACGCCGCCGTAAGCGATTGAGGACAATCGCTCTACACTTGGGTCGCCTGTTTCTCGGCGGCGATGCGGTTGATGGCGTTGAGCATTGCCAGGATCGTTGACTCGACGCTGTCCGTGCTGGCACCGACGCCGCGATAACTGCGACCTTTATGCTCAATCTCGACATTGACTTCGCCGATCGCGTCGCGTCCCAGCGTCGCGCTGCGGACCTGAAAATCTTTGCAGACAACCTCGATGCCGGTGATCTTTTCGACTGCCCAAAAAGCGGCGTCGATCGGACCATCACCCTGCTCAACCGTTTCCGTCTGTTCGACATCACCATGACGCAACGTCAACCGCACATGCGGTGTCTTGTTCCGAGCGCTGGTGACTTCGTAATCGACTAACGTCCACTCACGATGGATGCCACCGCTGATCTGCTGTTGCACCAACGCGATGATGTCTCCGTCGTAGAGTTCCTTCTTCTTATCGGCAAGCAGCTTGAATTGCTCAAAGACTTCTTGGAGTTGTTCGCCATTGAGTGTAAAGCCAAGCACGCGAGCCCGATCTGCCAAAGCAGCGCGGCCGCTGTGTTTGCCCAAGACTAAGTCTGTCTTTGAAAACCCGACTTCCTCAGGGATCATGATTTCGTAAGTGGTCCGTTCCTTGAGCATGCCGTCTTGGTGGATACCGGCCTCATGAGCGAAGGCGTTACGTCCAACGATGGCCTTGTTGCGCTGCACCATCAAGCCAGTGGTTTTGGTGAGCAAACGACTGGTGGGAACCAAGCGACGAGTATCGATCCTGGTATCGCAATGAAAGAAGTCCTTCCGTGTGCGAAGTGCCATGACCACTTCTTCCAAGGCTGCATTGCCCGCGCGTTCACCGATGCCGTTAATGGTGCATTCGATCTGCCCAGCTCCCGCGCTGACGGCTGCGAGGCTGTTGGCGACCGCCATGCCAAGGTCATCATGACAATGCGTGCTGATCACAGCGCGATCAATATTCGGAACTCGATTGCGCAGCATCGTGATCCGATCAAAGACTTCGGTGGGAGTGGCATAACCGACCGTGTCGGGGATGTTGATTGTCGTCGCTCCCGCATCGATTGCCGCTTCCACAACGCGACAGAGAAAATCGTGCTCGGTTCGACAGGCATCTTCGGGTGAAAACTCGATGTCATCACAATAGCTGGCCCCTCGCCTTACT
>Ga0335394_10009029_pt1 | contig 11241 bp, 7 predicted proteins | sample MAT03_FD_205741 | JGI IMG/M metagenome (GOLD analysis project Ga0335394, IMG submission 205741) | Freshwater microbial communities from Lake Fryxell liftoff mats and glacier meltwater in Antarctica - MAT-03 (spades assembly) (version 2) ... | reverse complement strand
ATTACGCGGGCGAAGGACAAACTATTCCTAATCTCGGAAAAAGGCCGGGAATCGAGTTTTTTAAAAGAAATACCGGAGATATATACCGTGCGTACGGCGTCTCCATTGAAACCGGTTGTGGAGGAAGTACGGCTTTGTCAGGGGTGTAATATTCAGTTGGAGAGGGTTTTTGCGTATTGTCCGTATTGTGGCACTCGGCAGGATGACCTCCAACCCTGATTTAGCCATATTCTGCTACTAAAAATACGAGGCGGTACGGTTTTATCCTCGAAGGCCTGCCCACGACCAGCGATTTGATGATCCGCTGCTTCGCGTACGTTGGGTTGGAACCCGAGAGATGGTTGCACGCGGTTGGAACCGCGCGCCAGCGATCGCGTGTTAGTTTGGTTTTTGTGGTTCACTTTTGGCAGTCTCGCGCCGGCAAGCGCTTCTGCCTGCGTTTCTGATCACCACACCCCGGGCCCTTCCTCATAAAACCACTTCCACACCGGCACAATTTCAGCCTCGGCAGGTATTTCGATATCTCATCTGGCTCAGCGCCGCAGCATGTGTTTTCACACGCTGCCCCCCAAGTTGGTGACCTACGTTGCAGCATGTGAAAACACATGCTGCGGCGGAAAATCTTCAAAACTTTGGCGCAAGTACGTCGCCGGTAACTTCCTGCCCAGGAGCGATAAACGGCCATCGGGAAACTCGGCATAGTCTAAGTGGTCGGGCTGAAAGCCTGTTAAATCCCGCCTCGCCCGTTCGGATATGGCCCTGCTTTGAAAACAACTGATGATGATGGCGGTAAGCGCTACTTCCTGCAGGTAATGCCCCTGGAAAGCCGCCGTTAGCAGCCGGCCTTTTTCGTAGTGTTTCCGGTAACCGGGGTAATTCTTTAACAGATCGACGGGCTGGCCAGCCTTGTTTTCTTTTTTCTCGGCCGTAATGGTGGTGCTGATAAAAGTCGCGTACACCTCGTGCGCCTCCCGGCTTTGCGCGACCAAATACTCGAATATTGCTACATACTTTTCTTCCTGCCGGTTGGCTTTGGCCAGTAAAGCGTACACCTGCAACAGGAAACCATAGGCTGTGAGGTTATTCAGCTCGTTGTGAAAACTTTCGTGGAGGGTAGTGAGGTTGGCGTCCGGATCTGCGCTTTGTGCGCCAGCGTAGGTTTCCCAACCTAGATGGTGGTGGGCCCCATGGGAATGGCTGTTGCCGTCGAGTAGGAGACGGGTAATATCCTGGTCATCGAAAGGAGGCATGTTTAGAAAGGGTTTATCTGTAAGAAACGAGACTTTTGCGTGTGGCGCGTCACAGAAGATAACGAGCACACATAGATATTGATTGCCGAAGACTTGCAGCCAACGGCTTATGTCAAAAGTATCGCTTCACTGATTTTTTGCAAAAGCTTGTCTATCATGGTATGTTGTTCAAGGGGCGCATACTTTCTGGCAATTTACAGAATGGCATCGAGGATAACTTTTTGTACCCTTGCGATGGCAAATGGCACCAATGCGAGCTGTAATACCTTGACCCAGTGATCATCAAATGAACGCTCGTAATGCTGTGCCACATTTTTGATAAAATCCTGCTGTGTGATATCCCTAAAAGCATGAAGGGAAACTCCTTTCTCCGTGATACGCCTGGTTTCCCAACCCGCCTCCGATAAAGTTGTATCGCGACGTCGATCGAGTATTTGTTGCTTAAAAGAACTGTGATAAGGCTTGCCATCTACCTCAATCACATAACCTTTTATAAATTGCGCCTCTTTTTTCGGATCTGATACCGGGTAGAGTAATGGCAAAGCGAAATCAGTGCGTTGATCTTGAAAACCCGGCTTTCCGGAATTCAACGTCTCGAACTCCACTTGTGGCGTTAAAAGTTGACGTAAATATGGATAGCCATTCGTATCCTTTTGAAACACCTTTTCTTCAAATGTGCTCTCCAGAATACCCCTGTAATCCGGAGTAAAGCGCTTATCCACCACATGCAGGGCGGTAAAGATATCTAGTTGTAATTTGGCATCCACGGCTTCCGTAGGCAGAAAATTGAATTCGTATTCATCTACTTTTTCTGCGGTAAATCCGAGTGCTGTCAAAGCCTTCTCAATATGCAGGCTGGGCATGGTAGGCAAGCCCCGCTGAAGCAGGTTATGCAATACCACAATCTCGGGAATGCTATCCTTCTCTTTTGGCTCCAGCGGGAAATCTGATGTAGTGTGAAAGGTGGATAGATGCCGGAGTAAAATGTTTACCACTTTCCCAAATGACTCAGAATTAGATAATAACGCTTTTAGATCGAAGTTGAAATAGCCAGCGGTGGTGGTGCGGTGGTACATTGGTTTTACAAATCTAAAATCTGTGAAATCATTATAACAATTTCTAAAGGAGTACAATCAAATGGCTGTTTGGAAGAGTGGCCCAAATGAACCAGAATAATCTTAAATACTTCAACACCTATTGAAATTCCAATCTAGCAGATGTGTTCAACTCATTAAATAAAGCAGTCCAATAGTATTTCATTTGTTCATTCTGAGTGCGGCCATAATCGGCGCCGGTAAACCATATTTTTATTTTCAGGTTATCAAATACTTTGGGATCGACCTTATGATTGGCTTTCAACCAAACTAAATCGCGTTTCGCACAGTCTTCGGTTTCTGCAAGGCCTTTAGTCGGATTTTTATAATAGTCCCGGGGAGTTGCTTTGGAATGAACCATATCGCTAATGTAGAGCACTGTGTTTATCTCGCCTTGACGCTGGCCTGGGAAAAAATCGCTAATGACTTCCAATGTACCCAATAAATCGGTTTCGTTCGTGACCTTCTCCTTAGAGTGTTCACGCAAATAATCAGATATACTGGTCTTGATGGATCGGCGATAAGCTTTTAAGCGTTGTTGATAACCATCTAAAGCTTCTTGAAACGCACCCGGCCCCATTTCGTCTTCACAAGGAAGTACCTCTTTCAAGGTTTTCTGAAGAACATAAGGACTGCCAATCGACTCTCCGTGGATCAGATGCACTTCCACCATATCTCCCGGTCTAGAAATAAGCGAATCTAATAAAAGATTAAGATCTCCATCTACCATAGATGCTACACGAGCATCCTGGCCATCGACACTAGCGGATTTATCCAAAAAAATTAACAACTTGCGGCAAGGCAAATTTTCCTGTTTGCAATTGTCACCGCAAGCTGTGGCCAGTAAAAATAAGAAAGGCACAATTCGGTTAATCATCTTCTCCATTAAGTAAGTGCTTTTTTCTGCGGTGATTGTATTCGATCAGATTTCGAATTTGTTGGTGTAAATATCGTTCGTCACCTTCAGATTCTTTTTCATCATTTATCGGATTATTTGGAGTAGAGTAACCCCCATTATTATTACGGGTTGGGCGTTTAGGAGCCCCGGAGCTTCCACGTCGAATGGCGACGCTGATTTGGCTGGTAGAAAAAATGAGTTTGTCACCAAATTCGCAAATATTACCCCGTTCATATGCTTCGCGGTATAAAGCTGCTTCCGCCCGAGTGTCGTGTTCCGTGGCCTCTTGACGATATCCGTCCAATTTTGATAGCAATACTTGATGTTGTGCACCCAAAGCCGCTAAGTCAGGCAACATTTGTATTTCGTTGCCTGCCTGGTCACGGGCTATCTGGTGGTCTTTTATTTTGTTTTGAAGGTCGGATAGTTTGTCGCCCAACTGCACCAACCCATTTCCCAGCCAAGTCTGCTTTTTACGCAAAAGCCGTTTGCGACGTAGCCGGTCCGCTGCGGGGAAAGCAATACTTAAGCAGATGGCGCCCGCCAGGGCAAATAGCATGTTACCTAAAATAAAAATCCAGAATAAGACTTTATTACTACTAAGATCCCAACGATTTTTTGCAATCGCCTTTTTTTGGCCTTCAATCTCTTTTTCAAATTTTTGAACCTGACTTTCTGCCTCCGAAGCTTCCTGGCCCCGTCCTTGGCGTTTAAAATTCACTATCAGCTCTTTTTGAGTATCAACTTGCCTGTTGAGCCTTGATATATCCAAATCTATCGCCTGTTTGTAGTTATCGGACCGTAGATATTCTTCCCGGAAATAGCCAAGAAAACCGAGAACAACCAGTGCTACCAAGGATACTGAGATTAGCAGCCCATGCTTTTTTCGTTTGTCTTCCCGCAAGTAGGGTTTTTCAAAAAGACGGTCGATGGTGGGTTTAAGCACAAAGGTGATTCCAGAGACAGCAATCGCCAAGGGAATAGCCCTGGATATCATCATATCGAGCCCATGGTGGAGTACGTCTAGGGTTATGGTGAAATCCGCAATCACGAAAGCCAGCCCTACGGCAATAAAAATGGCGACATTGAGCCAATTGTATTCAATAACCAGATTGCTTCGCTCCTTTTCTACTCGGTCGTGGTGGGCTTTCTCCTCTTCCGTCTTGGCATAAAGATCGGTCTGCTGTATTTTCCCTAACGCTATTTCTTGTTCACTTGATATCACCATGTTTTTCAAATGGAGCAATCGTTGCCGGGTTTGCGCCATTTGTATCGAATGCTCTTCGATAGAATCGAGCATGTTAGCTAAGCCGACTCTTGCGAGCCGCTTTTGTCCGTTTTCATGGATGAATTCTTCAAAATGTTCTTTGGGTATTTTCAGCAACCCATTCGTGAAGCCATGGTCATACGAATCGTAGAACACAACCTGAGGCTCGGCTTCTGGCGGAGGGGCAGTTGGATTGCCCGAATTTTGCTCCGAAGGATATTGATGGGCGTTTTCCATTGGTAGGGCCTTGGGCTTAGTGCCGGTTTGAAATAAGATGGGATAACTGTTTGTGGTTGAGTGATTGGCGCATCGCCTTGGCCAGCCCAAACTCACTCAAAAACAGAGAGACATTGGTTTCTTGCTGTTCCTGGAAAAGCGCGCGTGTTTTTTCATCTTCGAGTATCTGAAGTTTGATCGCTGTCTCCTTTTCCATGAACTGCTTTATTTCTATCTCCTGCTGCGCCATCTCCTTATAAGCGTTACGTTGATATTCCCGTTGCAAACGTCGTGCTTTTTGGTTTTGGGCTAGTTTTCCATATTCTGTTCGCACCAGGACCAACGTATTGAGGAATCCTTTTCCTACAAAAAGGAAGATGCTAAAGATCAACATAAAAAAGATGGCTGATTCTCCATTGCTATGCGCGGCATGTCCTTGATAAACGACAAACAAGGCTACGACAAATGGAATGGCCCATTCTTCTAAATAGGTTTTCCAGGACTCGCGACGGTCCGCTTCTCCGCCCAGTTTGTTTTCGGAATGATACAGTTGCGATGCACGGCTGAAAAGACTCAGGGATCCGAATAGGTAGACGCCGAAGGCTACTAAACCTGGGGAGGATAAATTTGAGGTAGATATCCAGCTCTGGACTAGCCAGAAATTGCAAATTAACATGGTCGCATAAACAAGTGCACCCAATGCATATCGCCAGAAATCATGAGGTTGGGCCACCGAAGTCATAGAAACTTCTTCGATACGTTTCCTCCAGGTTTCTATTTGTAAAGCGCTATCAGCCATTTCATTCCTGCAAAAAGCGGCTTCCGTTCGCTGCACATCGAGGCTTTTTTCCAACACCTTGATCCGTTCCTGGAAAAAGTGGCGGATAGCGTCGATTTTTTCTGCCGGTATCTCGTTGTTCTCCGATAAGCCATAAAACACACCCTCGTCGCGAAGAAGGTTTTTATCGAGTATCCAATCAAAGTCGGACGGTTGGGCTGTAAGAATCCATGGGGTACCCCTTTCCGGTTTTTTTTCACCAGGAATGGACTGGATCGCTTCAGATGATAGGATTGCAGACATGTCGTTTTCTTATGAGATTTTTTGCAAAGCGGTAACTACCCGAATTATGGGAGATATAAACCGCATTCTCAAAAAACATGCCGCTTTCTATAATTGGCATTATGGGCGGCTTACCAACTTTTATCAAGTGCTGCAATGTCGCGTGCCAAAAAAAACGATACGTCCAGAAATATTTCAATTTATTCCGAATCGGTAAAGCCCAGGTATTCGATCTTGATAGAAGAGCGAAATAGAAAACACTTCACGTCCATGGTTCTCCGTTTTGACTTCCTGTAGTGACTCATGATTGTCATCCGAAAAAGCGAGAGAATTGATAGCTGAAACAAAAATTGGTAAACAGATCTAAATAGAGTGCCCTTCAATAAACCGCTGCAAAATCTTAGCCGAAGGATAATTAGACAACGATGCGATACCATTGGCTAACTCCACCGGATAAAGCGCCCCTTCATATTTACGGCTGATTAAATCCGGGAGCGTGGCAAGAATCCGATGTAGACCGATAAGGTCCACTTGAGTCGGAAATTTGCTATCATTATTATAGTTACCTGTAGGAATATTGAGCACCATGAATGTTCCAGGGCTAAACTTTACAAAAACCTTCTCTCCCCAGTTTGTACGCATGCCATAGGGATTTTGTAAATCAGGAGAACGGTATACCTCCCGGCGCACATATTCATGAGAAAGAACGGCAAAAGAAAGTGGTTCACCGTTTTCATGAGGCTCTGCAAAGTCCGCTATTGAAGCCAAATGATCGTGGAAGGCGCCACTTTTTTCCTGACCGATCACATGGATGGGCCGGTTTTGATTTTTAGCATGTTGTAAAAAGGAGCGGATGCCTGGAACCATCTTCGAATACTGGCTACGTAAAGTTAGTGGGCCGTCCTTTATAAAAAGAGTGTCCGACGCCAGGCTTTTATCGCTGTGATCCCACAAAACCCTGATCCTTTTTATATTCGCAGCACAAAACATTCCCTTTGTGGTCTATGCGCGTTCCAAAAACCAGGAGAGCCGTACCGGATATCTACACAAATCTTATCCTGAATCGCAACTTTTCGGACAACTGATACTGCCCACCCGTTTTTTCTTTCAGGTAACCTGCCAAACCGAGTTTCTCTATAAAATCATGAAAATCCAGCTCGTTTATCATTTTTCGAGTGGCAGCGGGCAGCATTTGATAAAGTTCCGGCACGCTATGCAGTTTCTGTTTGACCTCTTCCCGGATCAGCAGCTTAGCCAGGATCGTTTCCTCTTTTTGTGAAAGTTCGATTTTTAACTTAGGGCAAAATGAAAGACTGAAATCCTGAATTGATGCATAAGCCCACTACAAGTAATCTTAAAGTAATAAACTAGGTACATTTAGAATATGCAAAACACACCAAATAAGTGAGCATCCTCATCCCACCCGCAAATACGTCACCTCACAAGCCTTACACCGCCTCAAAGTCTGATCCAAATCCGCCGCATTGAACCGCCCCTCCGTTTTTTCAAAGATATCCAGCCCGCGCCCCAGCGTGATCTTCCAGCCATTGTTCGCCCAGATAAAGCGGTCGTGAACATCCTGCAGCATAAAAGTGAAATCAATGCCCAGGTCTTTTACACTTTCCTGAAAATCTTCCAGGCTTGCCTGGGAGGCTGCCTGAAACTCGGGCGTGTTCCAGGTGACAACCTCCAGGTGAATTTCCTCCTCCGGATCTTTGTTATTGGCTAGCATAATGCAAAACTCCAACAGGTTCTTGAATTGGTACGGTAAACGGATATAGGGATCCTGGATGCTGATGCGCGTCGCGCCCTTCAGGTAATCCGCAAAGAGTTTTTTGTAGGAAATACCCGTCTGGTTATCGTACAGAATGCTCTGATGCGGTTGCAGATTTAAGGAGGGTTCAACAGCGCCTGAGCGTTGTTCGGATAAATTGTCATCCTCTGTTACCCGATCCGCTTTGGCGGTGGCCAGGTTCAGTTTCTCCAAGGTTTCGGGGGCGCATAATTGACCCGTTGACTTTATGACATAGGTGAATTCTACTGGCTCACTGCGGAAGGTTTCGTCGATAATGTACAGCTGGTCTTTTACCCGTTTCCTTCCTTCAATGGCAAAATTGACCAACTCCAATATTTCTTCGTGGGTCATTTCCCGGTTTGGGTACAGCAGCTTGGCCATGCCGGAAAAGGATTTTCGAATGGCTGTTTTGTCGCGGGTGGATAGCGAGCCGTGAAGGTCTATGGCCTTATCCAGGATACCACTGAAATCCGCTTTGCGCAATTCCCGGAGTATTTCTGCCAGGTAATCCACGATAAAGCCATATTCCCTGGAAAAAACTTCATTTTTTAAGATGCGCACCTCCCACCCGGGTATGTACATGTGCATGCGATCCAGAAATGCGCCCTTGATGTAGCCTTCTGGAATAGATTCAAACAGGTGGGTGTTTTTCAGCATATACGGCACCGTGTGCTTGGTATTGCCCACGAAGACCAATGAAGCCGTAGCCTGATAGGTCTCTTTCCCCCGGTTGAAGGATTGGTTTGCCATGTAGTTTTGCAGGATTTTGACCAAATCCCCATCTGTCCGCTTGGAGCCTTTTTCCTGCTCGAATTCATCGAGGGCAACGACATCCCAATAGCCCACCAAGCCAATTTTATCGCCAGAATTATTGACAAACAAACGTGCCTTCGACACATCTCCGCCGGACACCAAAACACCATGGGGCGACAATTCCGAAAACACATGCGATTTTCCGGTGCCTTTTGGCCCGAGTTCTATGAAGTTGTAATTGTTCTCTACGTGTGGAATCAGGCGCGAAATCTGGATAAACTTGCCGCGCCGGTTGAAGTATTCCGGATTCAGGCCAATGCTGTGCATCAATAAGTCTAACCATTCGTCTGTACTGAATGGCTTGCGGTTATCTACATATTCTTCCAGCCGGATATTGGAGACTTGTATGGGTTTAATGTCAATTATCTGCCAGCGTACTTTTGCATCCGCCGCATGGGAATAGCCCATTTCAAGAATGCACCACACCCCACCACCACTGAGGAGTTTTTGGTTTTCTTTCACCATAACATCCGCGATGGGCACTTCCCGAAGCCCGAGGTTGGCAAATTCTGCCTCATAAATATTCGCCTTGTCATTCAGCGATACATTGATCTTTTCAATGATCTTATACCTGCCTGAATCGCGGATTTTGGCTTTTACAATTTCCGCATCGCTGCGCTGAACATAGTTGTTGGTGATAATCTCCTTTACCTTCTCAATACCATCCGCAATGATGGTTTCGTCGTCAATGGCGCAGTATTGGCCGAGCAGGTACTCCAGGACGTAAGTAGGCACGACCGCATTTCCTTTTACCTTGTAGGTCAGGTCTTTGCGCACCACTTTTCCTTCGAAATGGGCCAGTGTTTTTTCTTTCAAATTCATCTTAAAAATCGGTTTGGATGAGTGTGCTGTTTTGAACCAGTTCTTCAAGGAGCGGATTCAGTTTGTCTTCCTCATCGAAAATCTTCAACTTCAGGAATGACTCTTTGGCGGCTGCCGCCGCCAGGTTCAGGTCCACGCGGTGCATGCGCTCGCTGGGCGCTTCTTCGGTCGAGTTCAACAGGATGCTATGCTCGTTGCTTACGAGTTCGAGGTCTTTGTACAAGCCGACGCAAATCGTTATTTCCTTCTCAAAACGCGAAACCTTTTCCTTTTGCAGGATTTGTATCCGCAATATGTTGGACACCACCCGCAATTGCCCGCGTTGCACCAGCATGGGCGCTACTTTTTTGGTGATCTCCTGGCGCTTGCGGGAACTGTCGATGATGGGCACCACCACTTCCTGCAAACTGCCACCACCGTGTACATATTGGTGCCCAACACCTTGCAGCCTATACCGGTTGACAGATTGTGGAATGGTCACAAACAGGTCTTCCTGAAATTTTGTGGTGGCCGAAAGCGGGAATTTATATCCCATTTCCACGGGGGTGCTATCCCGGGATATTTCAAACCGGTTGTGGTTTTGAATCACCTTGCCATTCGGACTGGTCTCTTTGTCCTTGTCTTCGATCGGCCGGTCGCTGTATAAAAAGCCGTGATCAGCGGTGATCAGCACGCGGGCCACATTGTAAGTGGCGTGCAGTGATTTTACGAATTTCTTCAATTCTTCAATGGTCTCCTCTACCGCCTGAAAAGTCCGGTCTTCCGTGGCGCTTTTATCGCCGCGGGCATCGATCACATCGTGATACACATACACTAACTTGCTTTTAAATATCTCGCGCAAGGACTCCTGAGATTTGCGCAGTAACATCGAAAACTGCTCGGCCGTCGCTTCATAATTGTGATTTGACAAGATTTGGGTGCGATTGGTAATGCCTTCTGTTTTTACCCCCGCGATGGCGATACTGCCTTCGTTGAAGGTCAGTTCACGGGCGGGCAACAGCTGTGCCATGCCGATATTGGTTTTTGACGGGATGGATGCCAATTGATACCGGATGTCAGCTGTGTTTTTGGCATCGCCGTGCAAGGAGGCCAGGAGCTCCGCTGCTGCTTCGTAGCGCAGTCCGTCTGAAATGATGACCACCACTTTTTGGTCGTAAGGTTCCACCTCGGTTTTGTAGAAATCATATTGTTTGGGCGCCCGTATCTTTTGATAATCAAAATTGTATTGATGCAGGCATTTGAGCCATTCCCGGTTCATGGTATCGATGTGCTGGTCGTAAGCAGCATTCACTTCTTGCATCACCGTGTCGAGCTCCAGCCGGGTTTTGGCTTCGGCCTGATCTCCATGGCGGTAGAGCACAACAGCTTTTCGGTACGCCATATCCACCTGCATCCAGGCATCTGTATAGGTGAGTATGTACTGATCTGGCGTATCCAGTATGTAACTTTTGATACCTTTTATGAGGGCGAACATGCGCGCCGATTGAATCAGGAATTGCAGTGTTTCAGATTGAATCTGTTCAATCCCTTCTTGCAAACTGAGCTTTTCCAGGCGTTCAATACTGCTCCCCGGATTAAGGGCCAGATTTGATATTTCCAGGGCCATCAAATCCCAAATCATGTCCTCCGTGTACCAGGCAAAATTGGCATCCTGGCCATATACTTCAATAAGCTTGGAGCTTTGGATATCGTTTTTGACAAGTGTGAGCGCCTCCTCCAATTTCTCCTGTACCCGGCGATTGCGCCCTACTTCCTGTAGAAACTGATTAAAAAACACCAAAGTCGAACCGTCCATTTTCAAGGCCTGGTACGGATCGGATTTTTTCACTGCCAGGGTCTGGGTAACCTGGTTGTAATAAACCCCGCGCAGCAGGTTGAGCAGGCTGTCTTTGGAAAGATCGGGGATGCGCACGCCAAAGTAATCGTGCGTTTTTTGCTGCAGTGCCTCCAGCAGTTGGTTGTCTTCCATCTTGTTCTGAAGCCGGTTCAAGTCTTCCTCCTGCGTTGGCAACGCCAAGGCGAGCAT
>Ga0335394_10009026_pt1 | contig 11241 bp, 7 predicted proteins | sample MAT03_FD_205741 | JGI IMG/M metagenome (GOLD analysis project Ga0335394, IMG submission 205741) | Freshwater microbial communities from Lake Fryxell liftoff mats and glacier meltwater in Antarctica - MAT-03 (spades assembly) (version 2) ... | reverse complement strand
CAACCAGCCGTCACTGGTACAACCTAGGAATATTCGGCGCGTCGCGGCTGCTGTGGTTGGTGCTGGTGGTGGCAATTTTTTGGGGCTCTGCTCATCCCGATCGCCAACAACTGCTCCAGTGGACGCTGGTAACTGTCATAGCCGCTAGCGTGCTAGCAGCTTTTGCCACTTCTAACTGGTTCAGTTGGATGGCTGCGGTAGTTCCTCACCGCTTGCGGGGACGCTATTTTGGCTTTCGCAACAGTGCTACCAGCTTAGTTACATTGCTGGGAGTGCCGATGATGGGACTGTTCGTGTCAGCTTGGGGCGACAATCCAATTTTGGGCTATGGTGTTGTTTTATTGTTGGGTGTTTTGGCGGGAATCATTAGTTTGGCCTATCAATTTTTGATGGTTGATGTAAATCCGCAGGTATACGGAAAAGATGCAGAGACCGATCGAGTTAAAGATAAACAAGAGAAAATAGCTACAGATTTTGTGCCTTCTGTCCTGAAAGATTCTAATTTCTTAATATTTATCGTTTACTTTAGCGTGTGGACGTTTGCAGTTAATCTCAGCGCGCCTTTTTTTAATGTCTACCTGCTGAAAGATTTAAGCTTGGATGTGAGTTTGGTAACGATTTACAGCAGCTTGAGTTCGGGAGCAAATCTGCTGCTGCTGATGTTTTGGGGCAAGTTAGCCGATCGCTGGGGAAATCGCCCCCTGCTAATTGCGGTTGGGCTGGTGATGGCTGTAACGCCTTTGCTGTGGCTGGGTACGGGCAATTACCCGTTTGCGGTGTGGGTGTGGCTGCCGCTGCTGCACTTGCTGGGAGGAACGACTTTAGGGGCGATCGGGCTTTGTACTACCAATATTCAAATGGAGATAGCGCCGATCGAACAACCTTCGACTTATTTTGCGATCGCCGCCGCAGTTTCGGGAGTAGCTGGGGCTTTGGGAACTACCGGCGGTGGCTTTCTTGCCGAACTTCCCGGCATGAGTTTGGGGGGACTGTTTGCCCTCTCGGCTGCTGTGCGGTTGGTGGGTTTGCTGCCGTTGATTTTGGTGCGAGAACCGCGTAGTGTGTCGCTAAGGTCGATCGTCCCGACTTTTGTATTTTCACAACTTCAACGATTAACGGCCAACGATTAACCGTTAAAAGTTAATTGTTGACCGTTGAAAAGCTTTTTTTGATCTTTCAGCATAGGTGCTGTTGAAGAAAAAATTACTTTTGATTATTAACTAACAATTAACTAATAACTGGGTTTGTCCCCAATTATTAATTACTTGCTAGCAATTGACTGATGACTAATGACCAACGACCGATCGCCAATAGATTAAGCTTGCCGCGAGTAGTATTCCACAACTAGCAGTTCGTTAATCTGAAGAGCAATCCACTCACGTTCGACAATGCCGTTAACTTTGCCAACCATTTTTTGCTTATCAAATTCCAAGTGACTGGGCAAGTTAGCCAAGCCTGGATCTTTAAGATTAGCTTCAACCATCGTGCGCGATCGCTCTTTATTTTTGACTGCAATCACTTCACCAGGCTTGCACTGATAGCTGGCGATGTTCACTTCACGATCGTTCACAGTAATGTGACCGTGATTTACCAATTGTCTAGCGGACGGAATGGTTGGAGCCATTCCCATCCGAAACACAGTATTGTCCAAGCGCATTTCCAAGAATTGCAGTAACACTTGACCTGTGGAGCCGGTGACACGGCGAGCTTTGCGGACGTAACGGAGCAGTTGGCGTTCCGTCACACCGTAATTGAAACGGAGTTTTTGCTTTTCTTGTAAGCGAACCGCGTACTCAGAGAGCTTTTTGCGGTTTTGACCATGCTGCCCAGGCGGATAATCCCGTCTGGGAGTTTTGCGGGTTAGACCCGGCAACTCTTTCAGGCGACGGACGATTCTTAATCGGGGGCCTCGATATCGAGACATTTATTTTCCTCTCTAATCTCTGTATGCAATATTTATGCAGACTCTATATTATATGTTTGTAATGGTCAAAATTCCAACAAATATCAATAAAAAATATCGATCGACCGCAGCGCGTTCCATAATATACGGTAAATTCTGAAGTAAAAGCCGATCGCGCGATCGCCCCAACCAGCCAAAAAACTCACAACTTTCATCAGCCATGCACAACCGCAAATTTCCCCCCACTTCTTCCCCAAAGCCAGCAGCAACAGGCTCAAGCCCAACCGCGCGCTGGATCTTGACTCTCGGCACACAGCTAGCAGCACTCGGTTTATTAGCGAGTGCAGTGCCAATCTCCCCAGCATCAGCCATCACAATTAGATTCCCTCGTTCTCGAAATGCCTATCGCGTCTGCGCTGTGGAACTAATCGAAGCCGGAGTCGGGGCAGAAGCAGCCGCAGCAGCTTGTGCTGACGCGCTCCACCCCCGCGACATATCGAAATGTGCCCTCCAAATCAACCGCAAAACAAATATTTCTGGTGTCGAAGCACTCTCTAGTTGTCGGCGGGTGAGGCGTCCCGTTGAATTGGCTACTTGCGTAGTGAATATCAACAGCAAAACTCGAACTCAACCTGCGGCTCCCCTGTTAGTGCTTGATGGGTGTCGTCGCAGTTTATTACCACAACAGTTTGCTGAATGCGTAGTCGGGCTTAGTGGCAAACTTGACTTTCCCACTGACAGGTTAATGGCCACTTGTCTCGATCCGAGGGACAACGTGAGCCTGGACGGGCGTCCTGCACCGACGCCTCCTACGGAGCTAATTGCACCGCCTTCTCGCCTCAATTAATCACTGTTGACTGTTGACTGTTGACTGTTGACTGTTGACTGTTGACTGTTGACTGTTGGCTGTTGACTGTTGGCTGTTGACTGTTGGCTGTTGACTGTTGACTGTTGACTGTTGGCTGTTGACTGTTGACTGTTGACTGTTGACTAAGCGGTAAGGTGCGCAGTGCGCACCCTACATAAGTCGGTTATGCCTAAGTCTTGTGATTGTTACCAATCACCAATCACCAATAACAACTAACCAATCACTAATCACCAATAACCAATAACAACTAACAACTAACCAATAAAATGTCAGAAATTTTTGCTCAAATTACAGTCGAAGAATTAGGTCGCTACTTAGCAGAAACCAATGCTGAGAAATTGCAGCTTGTGGATGTGCGGGAACCTTACGAAATTGAGCTCGCGGCGTTGCCGGGATTTGCTGTTTTTCCACTGAGCGAGTTTGCTGAATGGTCTGGTGATATTGACGATCGACTAAACCGCGATACAGAAACCCTAGTTCTGTGCCATCATGGAGTGCGATCGGCTCAAATGTGTCACTGGTTGAGCACTCAAGGATTTACCAACGTTAAAAATATCGTTGGTGGCATCGATGCTTACTCAATGGTGGTCGATCGCACCGTCCCCCGCTATTAAAAAATTCTTGAGTCCGCGGAGGCGGACTTCGTTTGTATAGTAGCGGTTTCAACCGCCGAGTAGCCTCAAATGTGCCACTGGTTGACCGATCGAGGATTTACCAACGTTAAAAATATCGTTGGTGGCATCGATGCTTACTCAATGGTGGTCGATCGCACCGTGCCGCGCTATTAAAAAATTCTTGAGTCCGCGGAGGCGGACTTCGTTTGTATAGTAGCGGTTTCAACCGCCGAGTAGCTCAGAAGAACTCAATTCACCGCAGCAAATCGAAAATTCAAAAGTGTGCTCATAGTGAGTCGATCGCGCCCACGCCTTTTCGAGTCATAAAGAGCCTCATCAGCCGCCAGTACCAGCGTTGCTGCATCATTATCCGGGCCCGGAACAACGCTGGCAATTCCCAAACTAATTGTCACCATAGAATTAGGCAGACAGTCTACACTTTCCGGGTCAAAAACAATATTCAAAGCTTTGATTTTCGCTCTAATGTGTTCGGCAACAAGCAGAGCGCCCGCCGCATCAGTTTGAGGTAAAATCACGGCAAACTCCTCGCCACCGTAGCGAGAGGCTACATCAGCAGGACGATCGAGCGATCGACGAATTGCCTGAGCTACCGATCGCAAACAACTATCTCCAGCTTGATGTCCGTAGGTATCATTATATATTTTGAAATAATCGATGTCGCACAAAATTAAAGATATCGGAGATCCGTCACGAGCATTATGTTTCCATTCCGCTCGCAAGCAACTGTCAAAATGCCGTCTGTTGCCAATTTGAGTAAGTTCGTCCACATTCACCAAAGCTAGCAGCCTTTCATTTTCTTGCTGCAACTCCTCCCAACCAACAGCCGAGAAACTGTCCTCGCACAAATTTTGCTCTTGAAAATACAGGCGATACAATTCGCAAGACAAACTACAGTTATTTCCCTCTAATTTAACAAGTCCCATGCTGTCTAACTGATAGGCCATCAAAGGTTCGAGGTGAATGCTATTTTTCACATCGAGAACCTGTTGGAATGCGGCGGCGAGTTCGGGATTCTGTTGAATCGCGATCGACTGATTTCGCAAGTAGTCGCTATAAATGCCGCTTTGAGTAGGAGCTGTTTTTAATAGTTGTTCCAACTCGGCTCGCCCCAGCTCTTCCCCAGACTCATGTTCCCCAACCGACAGGCGGTTTTCCTGCAAAATTGCCAGGTGATACAGCGCTAAATGTACTAAATAAGGATGACCGCCTACCATTTGCATTAATTGCTCAATCGGATAGCTATCGCTCCAGTTCAGTCCGTGCCTGCGCGCCAAATTTTCGACTTGTTCGGTAGTAAATTCGGAGAGTTTAATCGGCAGTCCTACATTGAATGGAGATTGATTGAGACTCAAAGCAATATAAATTTCTGTCGAGTGAATGACGACGATGCGGAGTTTTTCCCAGGTTTCGCTCTGTCGTGCTTGTTCGTACCAAAAACGGAGCAGTGGCAGGAATTCTTGAGCAATCTTGGGGCGTTCAAATACTCGGTTTACTTCGTTGAGTACCAAGACAACGGGACTGTCAATTTGTTCGAGCAAATAGTTTTCAAAGTAAAGAGAGCAGCTTACTTTGCTCCCCATATCTTCATCCCAAAATTCATCGAGATTTGGTTCGAGTTTGAGTTGGCGAGCGACATTGACACACAGCCAGCGCAAAAATTTATCTAAAGTAGCAAAAACTGCTTCGTCGGCTTGCTGAAAGTCTACAGTGACTGTGCGGTATCCCCGATCGACCGCCGCGTCAATTATCCGCAGCATCAGCGAACTTTTGCCCATTTTTCGGGGAGCTTTAATGCGAATCAGACTCCCTGGCTTGCCAATTTCTGCGCAAGCTCTGGCTTCGGCGGGCGATCGATCGATATAAAATGGAGAGTCGATCGGTATCGGGCCGCCGGGAAATTCCAGGTGTGCAACCGTTTGGATTAAATTTGGTGATTTTTCGATTCCTGCCATAGTGCATCCGCGAGGCGATACCCTGACTGTATCCTACCTTTGTCAGGTTAGGGGGGTGGAGGATCGGTGTCAAAGACTTATTGACAATCCTACAAAATGTAAGTTTTTCGGGACTTCCCACGACTGACTTTGCTATAGTAGTGTGACTTTACCCAATCTCAAATCCTGCTTCAGCATGGAAGCAGACTGACAAAAATTCGACGGCGGCCCAGACGCGATGATTCTTGGCCTCTAGCTGAAAAGTCAGTCGTCTGTCGCCGATGTCTTGCAGGATTCGCCACTATCAAAGGAGAAATAATCATTGTCACGCCGCTACCTGTTCACCTCTGAATCTGTTACTGAAGGCCATCCCGATAAAATCTGCGATCAAATTTCAGATACAATCTTAGATGCCTTACTGACTGAAGACCCTAAAAGCCGCGTCGCTGCCGAAGTTGTCGTCAACACCGGCTTGATGCTGCTGACGGGCGAAATTACTACCAAAGCTCACGTAAATTACATAGAGTTGGCGCGGAAAAAAATAGCCGATATTGGCTATATCCACCCTGACAACGGATTTTCTGCTAATAGCTGCTCGGTGTTGGTGGCTCTTGACTCTCAGTCTCCCGATATTGCCCAAGGGGTGAATACGGCTCATGAAAGTCGGGAACAAGCTAGCGAAGAGGAGTTAGATTCGATCGGCGCTGGTGACCAAGGTTTGATGTTCGGCTTTGCTTGTAACGAAACGCCGGAATTGATGCCTCTGCCGATTAGTCTGGCGCACCGCATTTGCCGTCAACTGGCCGCAGTCCGCAAAACTGGTCAATTGCCTTACCTGCGCCCTGACGGCAAAAGCCAAGTTACCGTAAGTTACGAAGACGGAAAACCTGTTGGCATTGATACGATCTTAATTTCTACGCAGCACACTGAGGCGATCGGCGATATCACTGATACAGCCGCAGTTCAAGCCAAGATTAAAGCAGATCTTTGGACTACTGTCGTCCAACCCGTGTTTGCCGATATTAGTATCAAGCCGGATGCAGAAACTCGTTACCTTGTCAACCCCACTGGCAAATTTGTCGTCGGCGGGCCTCAAGGAGATTCGGGTTTGACTGGCCGCAAAATTATTGTGGATACCTACGGCGGCTATTCCCGTCACGGCGGCGGCGCTTTTTCGGGCAAAGACCCCACGAAGGTAGACCGCAGCGCGGCTTATGCTTGTCGCTATGTTGCTAAAAATATCGTGGCTGCTGGTTTGGCCGAAAAATGTGAAGTGCAGTTGAGTTATGCGATCGGCGTAGCGCGCCCTGTTAGCATGATGATCGAAACTTTTGGCACTGGAACAGTTGATGACGATCGCCTTTTGGAAGTTGTGAAGCAGCATTTTGAACTGCGTCCGGCGGGGATCATTCAGGCATTTAATTTGCAGAATTTGCCTGCGGAAAGAGGCGGCCGTTTCTATCAAGATGTGGCGGCTTACGGTCACTTCGGACGCACTGATTTAGACTTGCCTTGGGAGCAAACTGATAAAGCCGAGCTTTTGAAAAAAGCTTTGAGCCAACAGTTGTCGGGAGTAGCTGGATAGTAAAATTTCAGGGGTGAGCTCTTCCGCCCACCCCACAAGAAATTTGATTAATTGTGGAACGGGCTTCTAGCCCGTTGCTAACACCCCACAAAAAATTTGATTAATTGTGGAACGGGCTTCTAGCCCGTTGCTAACACCCCACAAAAAATTTGATTAATTGTGGAACGGGCTTCTAGCCCGTTGCTAATACCCACAAGAAATTTGATTAATTGTGGAACGGGCTTCTAGCCCGTTGCTAATCATAAAAAATTGTACAAAATCTGGTAAATCATTAGACTCAATGCCATTTTTAGAGCCATTCCAGTCAGTGATTAGCAGTTTCAAATCTTTGTTAAAACAGCAATTTGCGGTTCCAGTCAACGCAAAAAATCCCATAACGCCAACCACGTTAGCGCCTCGCAATCATGGAATTCGCGGCGTTTGGATACCCAGCACCGACTGCAAAGTTCTCACATCAAAACAGCGGATTGCTGAAGCAATGGATTTTCTAGCAGATACGGGATTTAATACAGTATTTCCTGTAGTTTGGAACCGAGGTTTTACTGCTTATCCTTCTCAAATTATGCGCGAACAATTTGGGGTGGAAATTGACGCACGCTATCAAGGTCGCGACCCTTTGGCAGAATTAATTGTTGAGGCTAATAGAGTAGGTTTAAAAGTTATTCCTTGGTTTGAATACGGATTTGTGAGTTCTTATAATCTCAACGGCGGTCATTTGCTGGCGAAGAAACCTGAGTGGGCAGCGCATGATTGTAACGGCAATTTACTTAAGAAAAATAACTTTGAATGGCTGAATTCTCTAGACGCAGAAGTGCAAGATTTTTTGCTGAGTTTGATGCTGGAAGTTGCTAGGAATTATCCGGTAAATGGTGTTCAAGGAGACGATCGCATTGCGCTACCCTGTGAAGGCGGTTATGACGCAAAAACGGTTAAACGCTACCGAGAAGAGTGCGGGAGAGAACCGTCGTCGAATCCGAGAGAGCAACATTGGCTACACTGGCGCGCTGATCTGATTACTGAGTTTGTGGCGCGATTGCACCGAGAATTGAAAGCTATTAATCCTGATTTGTTGCTGTCGATGTCGCCGAGTCCTTATGAATGGGGACTGGTGGAATATTTGCAAGATTCTCAGTCTTGGGTTGACAGAAAGTTGGTCGATATGCTTCACCCGCAGTTTTACCGCCGCGATTTTAACGGTTATAAACAATTGGTCGATCGACTAATTGATCGACAACTTACCTGCGAACAAGTGCATTGCGTGTCGCCCGGTATTTTGTTGGCGAATCGAGGTAGTAAGTATAGCATGAATCCCGATCTGTTGTTGCAAGTAATTGCTTACAACCGTTCTCGTGGCATTCCAGGAGAAGTGCTGTTTTTTTACGAAGGTTTGCGCGATCACGATAATGCTTTGGCTGAGGCTTTGAAAAATGGGCCCTATGCGAGGTGAGAGACTGTGGCGGAATCGGGCTGTTTCTGCTTTGCTGCGTTCAACGGAGTCGATCGATATTTCCAGCCAACTTGGTATAAAATGATCTAGCGAAGCTCGCCTAGTTAAGAGTGCATCTATGCCAAGCAGCCAGCGCTACTAATTGTTAAGCCGATCGCCCAAACAAACAGATAATTAATCATTAGGGAGTTGCAAAAATAGTCTAATCAGACATATTTTATCAGTGGTGCAAGTTTTTTTATAAGTTGAGTTTTGTAGGTGCAGCCGTATTTTTTTAAAGAAACCGAGTTGAAAAGAGCAATCTTACACGATCGCCAAAATATGAGGATAAATCAATGAACTCAGCAGCAACCCTCATCCAACAGCTACCAGAGCTCAGCGATGCTGAATTCAAACAAAAATATTTGAAACAAAAACAAGGGATGCACACCTTGGCGACAATATTGCCGCAAGTAGAACAGCAAAGTCTGGCTTTGCGCGCCATCAAATTGGCCCTACAAGTAAATTTAAAACTCGGCTCGAAGCTAGCAGGAACGGTAAAGCCTGAATTTCAAACAGCAACAATAAAATTAATCTCAAAAATCCCAACTTCGCCGCTGCTCAAAATTCAACTGCTGACATTAACAAATTCCGATATGGCAATTCCGATGCTTGTCAAAGCCTTGAACCACAAAGAAAGTGCAGTGCGCCTTCATGGCATTCGGGCGATCGGGCAAATTGGCTCAAGGGCGGCAGTAATTGAATTAGCGCAGGTGCTCGAATCGGCAGATTCCCAAGTGCAAGCTTGGGCGGCTTGGGCCCTGGGAGAAATTGACTCGAAACCAGCAGCCGCAGCACTGATCGAAGCCCTCAACCACAAAGCCCCCGGAGTTCGCGCCTGGGCGGTTTGGGCCTTGGGCCAAATTAACCCGAAAATAGCTGTCCCCGCCATGCTCAAAGCCCTGAAACATCAAGACTCAGAGGTGCGCTGGCGGGCCGCTGTCAACTGCGGGAAAATCGGCGGATCTGAGGTAGTTCCGGGGCTGATCAACGCCCTCAGAGACGAAAATCAACTCGTCCGCGCTAGGGCGGCGGCGGCTTTGGGGAAAATTGGCGATCGCGACGCAGTACCCTGCTTAGTAGAATTGCTTCATGAGCCCGACTCCTATGCAGTTTCTGTGAGGGCCGCCGAGGCCTTGGGACAAATCGGGACGGAAACGGCTGTGGCAGGGCTGCTGCAAGCCCTCAACCATCAGGACTCAGATGTGCGCGGCAGTGCAGTTTCTGCCTTGGGGGAAATCAGCAGCGAGGTGGCTGCGGTGGCAGTAATGCGATCGCTCTCGGATCGAGACATTTTCGTGCGCGGCAGGGCGGCTGTTGCCTTGGGGAACATCAATACAGCCGGAGATGCTAACTTGCAAAAAATGGTGGCTGCGGGACTGGCGATCGCACGAGGCGACAGTGAATCCTATGTGCGATGGAGAGTTGCTGCTGCTTTGGGGGAAATTGGGACAGACGAGGCTGTAGCAGGTTTGGTGCGGCTGCTGGAAGACGAAACCTCTGGAGTCCGCCAAAAGGCTGTTAAATCCCTCGGTCAAATTGGCTCAACCGCTGCTATTTTAGGTCTGGAAGCAGCTTTAAAACGCGAATTTGCTGACATTCGCGCCCTAGCAGCCCAATATTTGCCGGATGTCGGCGCTGAGATCAAAACAGTTTATTTTGAGGAGGAAGTTGCGACGGATTTATCGGGTGAAAAACTGCCGAAAATCCTGATTGCTTCGGAAGCAGAAGCCAGCGAGTATATTATCGATCGCGCTGCGGGGCGCGAGCTCAAATACCTGATCTCGATCGGCAGTCCAGGCGTGGCAGATCCCAAAACTTTTCACAAAGTCCCGAACCGACTGCGACTAGAGTTTAACGACCTCGAAATCCCCGTTGACGATCCCGATCGGGTATTACCTAAACTTGAGGATGCAATCAAAATTATTGACTTCGCCCTCAAAATGTCGGCGCGCCCCGGCAATTTGCTCGTCTGCTGCCCAAGTGGCATCAGCCGTTCTGCCGCCGCGGCTTTGACTGTTTGTGCTGCGGTGTTGGGCCGGGGCAAAGAACGGGAAGCTTGGGCCCTGGTGCTCGCAGCCAAACCGGAAGCCCGGCCGAATCGCTGGATGGTGGAATTGGCCGATCGAGCTTTGGGTAGAGACGGTAAGTTAGCACTTGCGATCGAATCTACCGCCGCCACAGAGATATCTCGCAATTACTAACAGTTGACTCCCCGGAACCCGGTTTCTTTTGGTAAGTCATCATAAAAAGTTATACTTAATTTACAAGACTTCGCCTCAGATTTGTCTTTGCGGGGCAACGATGCCAAAAGTCGATCATCAGGGTGCAAAAGTTCGATCGGCTCCCGCATTTGTGACATTCTGTGGTAGCAAGTCATCGGATGCCCAACAACAACCGTCAAGCAATCGTCGTATTGCTGGCAGCCAAACCCCAAAGCTGAGGAATCAGGTGCATTGTCAATGGACAATATCAGCTTTGGCTCACTCACAGGCAAAACACATCAGACAGAGCTTTTGGGCCTGTAACATTCCACGCGGGGATAATTCACTGCCGGGAGCAATTTTTGTTTTTTGCCTGTCGCAGATTTTTACCAGTCGAACAAGTAATATCAAATCCTTTCTTCATCGGAATAGTAAATTTGAGTTAACTGTTAACTGTTAACCGTCAACCGTCAACATTATGCCGGTGCAACCGGAATTGATCTATTTGGCAATAGCCATCAATAGCCTAATTATTTATTAGACATCAACCGAATTTAAGTTTATTCTATAACTCGACAAGAGTGAAAGATCCTTTTTCGCAGATGTCTACGATCGAACAAACAAGCTTT